>MRWG01000097.1_pt1 | contig 171878 bp, 162 predicted proteins | sample 1013341 | NCBI WGS metagenome assembly MRWG01 (sample SAMN06117577, study PRJNA244670) | biofilm metagenome | biome: Water; feature: Cathode Biofilm; material: Biofilm; isolation source: microbial consortium enriched at the cathode of a solar microbial fuel cell | place: USA: District of Columbia...
ATTGTCCGTATTTTATCATAAACAAAACTTTCGTCAACCTGAACTTGTTTCAGGTTCTCATCAAATTACTGATTACTAACATGATGAGATTCCGAAATAAATTCGGAATGACGTGCAGAAGAAAATTATTACAGATAACGGATATTCAGATAATTTAGTTTCAAAAAAATAATTATAAAAAAGGACCATGTTTTTGCCAGAACATGGTTTTTTTGTTTAAAAAATCAACAAGTGGAAAATCATCACATCAGAAATATAAAAAAGGAACTTCTCTCGGATAATTGGTATACCCTCAACAAGTTTACGTTTGAGTACCAAAAAGCGGATGGTTCCTGGGAAACCCAACATCGAGAGGCGTATGACCGAGGGAATGGTGCGGCCATTTTACTGTACAACAAAGAAAAAGGGACTGTAATTCTGACACGTCAATTTAGGATGCCCACCTACGTGAACGGGAATGAAGATGGAATGATGGTGGAGGTCTGTGCTGGACTTTTGGAAAAAGGAAATGCCGAGGAGACCATTAAGATGGAAGTGGAGGAGGAGACTGGGTATAAGATTGATGAGGTAAAAAAGGTGTTTGAGGCCTATATGTCCCCGGGCTCCGTGACCGAAATACTCCATTTTTTTACCGGCAAGTATGAAGACGCCATGAAAGTAAGTGAGGGTGGAGGTGCCGAGGGCGAAACAGAAAACATTGAGGTTCTGGAGTTGCCTTTTTCCGAAGCTCTTGGGATGATAAAAACGGGTGAAATCAGAGATGCCAAGACCATAATGCTGCTACAGTATGCCCAAATCAATGATCTATTGGGTCAGTAGCTGTCATGAAGGGCTTTGAGGGTGGTGTAAATGGTGTTTCGTATTTGTGAGGTGGGTATTTGAAAATGATTGTTCATAAAACTGAAAATAAGCCACTTTCCCGATTTGGTTTTGAGGTAACCGCTGAGATTGTAATTGTTCCCCAGCGACCCTGATTTTGCAAAAATAAAAGGTTCAATGGATGGGTCCATCCAGTTTTTTAGGGTACCTGATGCATCCCACATGGGGAAAAGGGCAAACAAGCGTTCCTCAGGAATTTCCATATAGAGTTTTTGAAGGATTTGTACAAAGGATTTGGGCGTGAAAAGGTTGTATCGGGATAGGCCCGAACCATCTACCCATCGGGGAGGTTGTTCCAAATCACCCAATTCATTTTCCAGCATATAATCAATTGCTATTTTTGTGCTCAACGTATCTGAAAGCGTTGAAGAAGCCGTCATCAACAATTGCTCCGCCAAAAAATTATCGCTTTCAAGGAGCATGTCCTTATAAATGGAATCTGTTTCCATCCCAAAAAGCGTCTTTTTTTCAACCTGGGGAAAATGGTCTACAAGCACAACAGTTGTTTCCAATACATCTTGCAACAATTGTTTGGTGAGGGAATCGCTGGTAATAAAAGGGACCTCCAAAGTGTCCTGCTCCATGGATGAAATATAAAAATGGTTTTGAAGTTCATCCCTTTTTATGGTGGTATCCTTCACTTCAACCTTGTCCATAAAATAGTGCGGAGATACCTTTATTTCATCAGTATGGGATAGTGTCACTACATTTCCATAGAGGGGAAGGGAACTTTTTTCAGGGGAAAAGTAGGTGTCATAATCCTCCCAGGCCCAGCCGGGCCCAAATCGGGATTCTTTGGAATTTTGGGTGTACAGCGCAATGGTGCCCTGTTCTTTCAACCAATGTATGGCCGTACTGTCAGCCAAACGGGGATGGAGCCATGATGGATCTCCAGTACCTTCTATATATAAGGTGTCGTTGAATGTGGCATGCTTTAAGGTAGGGATGTTTTTGGGCAATAATTTGATCGAGGAATAGAATGTGGCGATTTTGGTATTGCTGGCAGGCGTAAAATACCGATCACCGTTGTGATCAAAGAGTGTTTTTTTGGTTTTGGCATCTATCACCACCAATCCGTGAAAGGAATTTTGTAAAGCATCATTCTGAAGTTTGCCGTTTAAAGTTCTACGCACCGAAGTACATCCAAAAAGTAAGAAAAATCCTGCTACAGTTATGACTGTCAGGGACTTAAATTTTTGAAAGAGAGGGGAGTACATAGGGTGGTTTATCGAATTTAACACGAAATTATTCATTTTTTAACTGCCACTGAGCTCATATAAACAAGTTTTTTGCTAAATTAGATGCACAACCACTTAATCAATTTAATCAAATTTCTATGCCCAGAGCAATGTTAGATTACACCAAGACTATACTGCAAAAGGTGAGTTTTGATGCTAGACTCTTCGCCAAAGAATTGAAAAAAGCTATTTCACGGTTATTGCCAGATGAAATCGAAGAACTTAAGATCTGGTTACAATTTTATATTGTTGACAAACCAGAGTTACAACCCACATTACTATTATTAAAAGCTTAAAATAACCAAAGAGCCGCGAAAGCGGCTCTTTTAATTTTTGGCCAAAGGGCTAATGATTTTCACGTCCTGAAATGCTATGGCTCCACGGACAATACTGGAAATCACCTCCCTCATGGCATCGGTGATTTGAATTTTTAATTCACTTTTGTGATAGATCAAGCTGATTTCCCGGGCTGGGGATGGACTTTTAAACGGTCTGAGGTTCTTTTTCTTATCAGGATCCAATTGAAGGGTATTCAGGTAGGGGAGTAGGGTCATGCCCATTCCCTCATCAGCCAAACTCACCAGGGTCTCAAAACTGCCACTTTCAATCTTAAATTTTTCCCCTTGAACGTTCTTGGTGGACTTACATAGATTAATGACCCCATCCCTAAAACAATGTCCGTCCTGTAAGAGTAAAATATCATTGACATCCAAATGTTCCGTGGTCAATAACTGCTCCTTGGACAAGCGATGGTTTTGGGGCACGTAACCCACAAATGGTTCGTAATACAGCGGTCTTTCCTTAATAAATTCTATTTCCAATGGCGTGGCGGCTATGGCAGCGTCCAAATGGCCATCCAAAATATTCCTGATCAGGGTATCTGTGGGTTGCTCCTTAATAATAAGGTTTACCTTGGGGTATTTTTTAATGAAAGTGTTCAAAAACATGGGCAGCAAAGTGGGCATTACGGTAGGTATGATTCCCAAAGTGTAATCTCCTCCAATAAACCCTTTGTCCTGATCCACTATGTCCTTGATACGTTCAGCCTCGGCCACAATATTTTTGGCCTGATCTACTATCTTTTTGCCCACTTCCGTGATGGTAATGGGTTTTTTGCCCCTATCAAAAATCAAAACACCGAGTTCATCCTCCAGTTTTTGCACTTGCATACTCAGGGTAGGCTGGGTCACATAACTCTTTTCGGCGGCCAAGGTGAAGTTTTTGTACTCCGCAACGGCCAGAACGTACTGTAGTTGGGTAATGGTCATGCACTATAAATTTGAATCATAAAAGTATGAAAACCTATCAATTTTATTTATGGAAAATCAATTGAATCATAGTTTATTTCTTAAAACTATATGGTCAAAAGGTAGACGCAAAAAAATAAACCCGCTCAAGCGGGTTTATTTAATAAGTTTTCTCTTCACAAAGGGTAAACTTGTCTATGTCTCATCCTTATTGCTGCATTTTTAGATAGTAATCAACCGAATGTTTTCCGGACCCATAAAGGGCAAAGAAGATACAGGCAAAAAATACAATCAAAGCCGTAATGAGGTTAGGCAAGTGCATGACTCCCAAAAAGTTGGTTAAAATGGCACCCAGTAAAATGGGCAACTGTGCAAACACGGCCCATCGGGTAAGCAGGCCCACAACAATCAAAAATCCGCCCACAAAATGGGCTGGTGCAACATAGTGCAAAATAATCATGCCGCCCGGCATTTCCTGAAAGGGTCTAACAATCTCCGACATTTGCTCAAAATTTGTCATGAACTCAATGCCTTTGATAAAAAGAAATACCCCGAGGGCAACACGTAAAAGGTCCAAAGGATAGTAGGTGTGGGCATTGGCCCATTTGTTCAGGTTTTTAACTGTTCCCATGGTTTCTAAATTTAGAATTTACATTTTAATATACTCATTTTTAGTGAGATGTGAAAATAAGTGATTTTGTACCTACATGAACAGCCAGCCATCAAAGTAGACACAAGCTTATTGAATGTACATGTATATGATAGTGCTTTTCAAATTGAGACAGCGGAAATAGGATACTTGGATGGTAAATGAAATCTGTTCAAAAATCAGTCAAATGATACAGGGCATACGTGAATTTGTCATGTTGGTCTCTGGACATTTAAAGTATATTTTGCTTGTTCTTAACCCTAAATTGGATTAGAAAATGAAAAACACGTTGTCAATTCTCATTTTGTTGTTCCTTTTGGTAAGTTGTTCCGAGGATAGAAAATTTGTTAACATAGCCCTAAAAAAGGGAAAGGAAGTCTATGTAGTGCCTTTCATGGCAGATAAAAATATTATTGAACATCAATTATCTAAAAATGAAACCCCCACCATTTTTAAATTTGTGCGAATTGTGGAGGATAATGGCTCTCTATATGTTGAACCTAGCAATTTTGAGCGCATTTTTAATGTAATTGCCGGTAATTACATTCTGTATAAAAAAGAGGAAAAAACCCATGATGGATATGTTGCATTTGGGGATGAAGAAATCTATTCATTTTCCTTAAAACCTGAAAACACCGATAAGATTGGTGAACAAATCAACAAGGAAGTCATTACCATAACGAATACTGTATCCAACAAATCCCACGAAATTGTATATGTAAGGTTTCCCAAACCTAAAGCAGAAAAAAATTGTATCGTCAAAAATTTATGGGTGGTGGAAAATCCTTATCCTGGCAAAACCATTGGAAGCTATAAGGATGCCATATTGATTAATTTGAACGACATTGTTGATTTTTATGATAACGGAACAAGGTTGGAATATAACAAAGCTGATAAAATGCTTTATATCATTCAATAGATGGTATTACTTTGGTTCAAGTAAACGAATATAGCTCTATTCCAATGAGGAATCGGTTAAATATAACTCCATCTGAATATCACTGCGTTCATAGGGTGAGGTGGCACCAACAACTTCTTTGAACCCTAATTTTTGATACAGATTTAAGGCAGGTTTTAAAATCCGGTTGCTTTCCAAATATAATTTTTTGGCCCCCATAGCCTTGGCCTTTTCCACCATGTGCTGCCCCAATAGTTTTCCAATGCCCTTTCCTTGTGCTTTAGGGGATACGCCCATTTTGGCCAGTTCAAAATCATAGTCTTTGTGAAGACTGGGAATAAGGGCGCAAACACCAACGGCTTCATCATGGAGCAGGGCAACGACTATATATCCACCTTTATCCAAGATGTATTCCCTTGGATGGTTCAACGAGGCATGATCCATTTCCTCCATTTTAAAATACTTTACAATCCATTCCTCATTAAGTGACTTGAAGTCAGAAGCATACGCATCAGAATATGGAACTATGGTTATTGGGTTCCCCATAAATAAACATTTGTATCAAGAATACCGCAAAATTAGTCGGAATGAATAAAAAAAGATAACGGGCAACTTGCTCTTTTCTAGCTAAATCACTCAATTTTTCTTGGTTAATTACGTTTACTTAGAAAGTAAGCTGGTTATTTAACGAAAAAATTAGCTGTTTACCGAGAAAATACCTAAGATTGTATAGTATTTAAGTAATAAAACTCTTACAAGTTCCCAAATCTTGCTAATGAGACCATACAAAAAGTATCTGCCTGACCCAAACAGGCCCATTAACCTACAAACCCCCATCGGCTATGGATATAAAACTACATTTATTTTCCAAAGACATAACCCTGTTTTCATTTGACCGGGTTTTTTATTTGATTTTATGTTGCTTTTTGCTGGGTCCCATTGCTCATTCCCAGGACAGTAACCCCTACGTCACCTACAATGTGCCGTTTCAGAATTTGCTGAAGTTCAACCGATTTTTGATCAACCCAACCTTTTCCTCTGTTAGGGAAGACAAATCGTATGTAAACTTATTTCACAGAAGTCAAAGTGCAGACTTTGAAAACAACAGCCAGAATTATTTTTTGAGTTACAGCGGTCAAGTGAACGATAGGATTGGCTTAGGTTTCAGTCTGTACAACCAGCAAGAGGGGGTCATCTCCAATTTGGGGGTAATGGCCAATTATGCACACGGCATTCAATTGGGAAGGGAGAGCAGCCTTACCTTTGGGGTTAATATTCCCTATTATGTGAGCAGTTTTGATCCAGATAGAGCGGTCACCGTTGAGGAAGATCCTGTGCTCAACGATACCTCCAAAAACTCCATTGTATCTTTCCAACCCGGATTGAACCTATCCGTTGGTAAGTTTGATTTTGGGGTGTTTGCCCATAACTTGTTGGACTATAATGTGAGTTCGGGGAAATCATTGACCGACCTGAATCAAAAAACATTCTCCGGTCATATACAATTTGCCCAAGAATTTAAGAATGGCTCTGGAATCTTTGAAGATGGAAGGCTGTTGCCCTTGGCACGGGCACGGCTTGAAGGGGGCAATGACCCTATTTTTGGCGGGGGTATCATCTTGGATCTCCCCAAACTGGGATGGATCCAAGGTGGCTACGATCAGTTTTATGGGGCCTCGGCCGGTACGGGGTTCAATCTCAATAGAAGGCTTTCCTTCGGATACAACTTTGAGAAAAACCTGAACAATGACTTCATAAACCTGGGTGTTACGCACGAAATCTCAATTGCGTACTCCTTTGTCCCCATGATGGCCAAGAACATTATGGTGAACAACGAGGATGACCCTAAAGCTCCAAAACCCATTGAGGGTGGTCTAGTGGCAGACACCAAGAAAGAAAAAGAGGAGAAAAAGGGCAAGTTGGATGTTGATACCACTTTGCGTCCCACCAATAGAGAGGATTTGGCGTTTTGGGAAGAACAAATAGCAATGTTAAAGGCCCAACAAGAAGATAGTCATGCCGTGATCGATGAATTGCTTTTTAAAATGGACTCTTTAAAGGAGAGTCGCCAAAAGGATCTTGAAAAGCGATTTGAAATGGTGATGCGGATGGTAAAAAGGCAAACGGATGACAAGAAACGTCCAGATATTGAGGCTAAGGCACAAAAACTGTATTTTGCTGAGAATGAGGATTTGGACTCCATTTACAATTCCATGGCCAATGAACGTTTGGCAGACAATTCAACCGTTGCCAAAAAGGAAGCTCCAGAGAAAAAGGGAACATTCAATGGGGGAGCCTACAAACCTGTTGAGAAGTTCATCAGTTTGGAAGGGGTTGGAAAGGGGCATTACATTGTGGCCAATGTTTTTAAGAACGAGAAATACCTCAAGAGCTTTATGGCCAAACTTAAGGCACAGGGCCTAAACCCAAAGTACTTTAAGAACCCGGATAATGGGCTCAATTATGTGTACTTGGCCAAGTATGATCAGGATAACGAAGCCTATGCGGCATATCAATCCCAAATGAAAGGGAAATACAGCGATGAAATTTGGATCATGCACGTGGATAATCCTCGATATTCCAATTGGGCCGATGCCATTTTCCAAGATATTGAATAGAGTGCCCTACGTTTTTCTGTTCTTCATTTCTGAAGCAATGGATCTACTGCCCGCATCGCGTTCTTGAAGCTCTGAGATGATTTTGGGATGGTCCTCAGTTCGGGTTTGTGAAAGCTTGTAGGTGGCTTGGATATCACTGATCTCAATTTGAAAACCGACCACTCCCTTTACCTGACGCAATGTTTTGGGTGACATTTCTTTAAGTGATATAGGGTGCTTGGAGCCCTGTTCATATTTCTCCACCAACTTGTGCATGGAAGCCATGGTATCCTCTTCCGATAAGATTTTTAACCTACCGTACACATGCACCGCTATGTAGTTCCATGTTGGAACCTCTTCTTCCTTGTACCACGAAGAGGAAATATAGCTATGCGGGCCATTGAAAATGCAGAGCACCTCTTGATCTTCTGAAAAGTGCTTCCATTGGGGATTCGCTTTGGCAATATGCCCTACAAGAATGTCTTTTCCATTATTGGTTTTATCCAATTCCAAAGGAATATGGGTGGCCCAAGGTTTATTGTCAACAGTATTAACCAAGATTCCAAAACTGTTGTTGACCAAAAAATCCTTTATTTCATCAAGGTTTTCATTCTTGTAGTGCTGGGGAATGTACATGGATTAAAAAGAGTGCTCTAAATTAATTCTGATGATGGTTACTGTAGTGTTCTTGAATGAGGTCCCTGCCAAAATCGCCATCAAAATCGCGCCAAACGGAATGGATATGGTTGGCATTGTTCTGGGAATTGTCAAATTCAATTAAAAAGGTTTTTCCTTGGATGCTGTAATAGTGGGGCTCGCCCAAAACGGTCTCTCCGGCCCACGCAAAATGAATGTCCTGTTTTTCTTCGGATTCCAGTGTTGCCATTCGGGTTTTGGCCACCTCGTCAGGTACTGCAGAGATATATTCATTGATGAGTCCCATCAAAGCGTCTTGTTGTGATTTATCCAATTCGGGAAGCGGGATGCCTTTGGGGTTATCCGCCGAGATTCTGACAGTGTTTTTTGTTAAGATGTCCCAAGGGGCCTTTTCATTAAAAATTGCTTTGGCTTTCTGCTCATCGGATAGTGAGTTGATAAGTTCCAACCCCAAATTTTCTTCCATGGCCAAGGTGTGTTCCCCTTTTCGTGGGCCAGATTGGATAATGGCGGGATTGGCACCAAAAAAAAGGGGCGTGAATGAAATTTTGTCATCAACAACAGTGAAACTCAATAAAATGTGATGCCCTTCAAAAGTCCAGCTCCAAACCTCATCCTTTGCCGGATCGCCATATATGGAAATATGGTATTTATTGATGTCCCGCATATGGGTGTCTCCCGTTTCCTGGGCCAAAACGTTTTCCAAACTCATGATGTCCATGGTCTTGTTGTACCCAGATTGACTTAGGTGGTCCTGTAGCATTTTATGGAACAATTCCTTCTGTTTGGCATTCAGCTCCCCCAATTGAATCCCAGATCTGGGCCACATGGTAGCCGGAAAATAGTGCCAGGTTTCGCGGGACACATCATCAAACTGTAATTGGGTCTTGCTGAGTTGGGCATCATCAAGTGCATTCAGAAAATCCAAGACAGGGTCAGCGGCGTAAGACTGCAAGGAGAAAAAGAAAAGGATACAAAACAGGAAAGGGATATTATTTTTCATGGGTCTCAGGTAATCAAGCCATTATCGCTTGATTTTATGAATATTGTTTGATTAAAGATAGGGCAAATTGACATCAAAGCCTGTGAAATCAAAAAATATCACAATAAAAAAGCGGGACGTATGCCCCGCTCCTTTCTATATATTATGTGGAAACTTAATTGCTTTCTCCTTCCTCAACCACTTCAGCTTCCAAAACAAAATCCTGGACTGTTTTGTTTGCAGCCACAATGTTGACTTCCAAGGTATCACTGTTGACATAGCCTGACAAAGACGCAAAAGCTTTGTAGGTGCCAGCTTCAAGACCCATGATGGCGTAATTTCCATCGATGTTGGTGGCGCCAGAGGTGATGGGCTCATCATCTGCATCCAAGATTGAAATTTGTGCATCTTCCAAAACAAAGGTGTTTTCACCATCCATTGTGGTCACAGTTCCACTTAGGGTTCCTGCTGTGGAAAGGTTCGAAGCCTTGATGACAGGTTTGAAATTAAATCCGGTAATGCCATCCACACTGTTTATGTTGCCTTTGGCAACAAAGGAACGGCTTACATCAAAATCCAATAACAAATCGCTGGACAAGCCTCCTGCAACGGTCAATCCTGGGTCGATGAATATTTTGATACCGGTCTGTTCCCCGCTGGGAACGTCCAGTTCAAAAGTTCGTTCATCGGTTAGGACAACATTTACGCCTCTTACATGCACCCGAACCAAGTCATAGGTGCCGGCAGGGACCTCTACATCGGCCAACTCTTCGGTGACACCATTGGTAAGGTCTAGCAGGTTCACGGATACTTCTTCTTCCATCAATGTAACAAAAGAAGATTCTTCCGTATCATCATCCATTTCTTCATCTTCGCTATCTTTTAATCGCGCATCTACTTTAAAGATGGTAACATTGGCTTCCGCGACCATATCAAATGGAAAGGGGGCGTCTGTAAGTTGAACGGTCATTCTTCCGGTAGTATCACCAGGATTTCCGTTGTTTTCATCTTCAGAGCAGCCAATAAATGCCAAAAAAGCTAGGCTTACTGCATAAAAAAAGATTTTAGTTCTCATAAATCGGGGTTTTATTTATTATTAGTAACTAAACTAAATACGCAGAAAACCCCGCCATAGACGGATAGAACTTCAGTTTTTCGATGAATTACATGATTTTTTGGCAATTTTTGAGCCAAAATTCAGCAAAATTACTGCCCTCCTACGGCTTGAACCTCGCCAGTGGAACCGCTAAGATCTTTTCTATAGATCCATAGTTCGCCCATGTCCCCATTAGTTGCAGCTTCCACATCTTTCAGAAAACCGGCAAAGCTACCAGCACCATGGACTTCTTCATACCATTGTGGAAATTTGTCCTCACGACCCATCCATGAAGATTTCTCAAAAAAATCGACCCAGACAAAATCCTGCCCATCCATGTTGGGCATTTCGTTATAGTACACACCCCATTGGTGATCGGGATCTTTGGTCTTGTACACCTTGAAGACCCTATCCAGGATAGAGCCAAATTCCATTTGTTTGAATCTTTTGATGTCCACCATAAAAATGGAAAGGTTTTTTAGACTGAAATCTTTTGTGAAATTGGAATGGGCAAGGTCGTTTTCCCAATAATTGGTCTCCATTTCGGGCAGGGCGTTTGCAGCCACGTTGGTGTTCCAGTCCGAGGTATGGGCTGCGTCATAATTGTTTGCATCGTCGATAGCAGCCCAAGCTGTTGGCCCCAAACTCCAGATATATTTTCCGGAATTCTTGCCGCTGGCCACCCAAAAAACACTTACGGTGCTTGCGCCCTCTGCATGGTATTTTTTGTTGTGTGCCGCCAAACCTGATTCAAAAGCGTCAATTTTATCCGGTTGCGGAGTCATCATCAAGTTCATGAAAATTGGGGGTTGCTCGTTTTGTGCCATTGCGATAAGCGGCACTAATGCTAGGATCAATAGTAGTTGTTTCATCTTCAGTTGTTTAGTTTTGGTTATTCAGTTTGCTCTTCTTGCTCTTCCTCCATCATTTTGGATTCGGCTTCAATCTTTTGAAGCTCCAAAACAATTTCAGTGGGGTCCCAGTACCCATGTTCCCTAACAATTTTGCCATCCACAAATTGAAAGGTCAAATGGATCGGGATTTCAATTTCCTTCCCTGTTATTGCCATTGTGCCTTTCCAATCCAACCAGGAGTTTACCCAAGTTTCACCATCGTCGGTCACAACCATTTCATATTCTTGATTTTCATTTCCAAAGCCTCGTGAGGCATAATTGATATCGGTTTGTTTGTGATAGTCCATGGCTTCACTGGCAGACATGGCAACATCATTGGTGTTGTAGTATGTTTTTGAAGTGTCCGCGTACATGCTGGTGTCAAAGTTTTTGCTGTCATAATTGGAAATCAATTTTTTGACAGTATCAATTTCCGGGGAATTTTGGGTGTACCTAACCGGAGCTTCTTGGCAGGCATTTAAAACCAACGCAAGGCCAGCGCATAGAAAAAGAACTTTTTTAAATAAGAATGTTTTCATAATGTTGATATTTAGGTTTAATGTGTTACGTATGTGCAATCTAGGTCGGACAAAAGACCGCTGAGCGCTATGGCTTAAGAATCAAGACTGATTCTTGAGTCTTGGTTCCTGGCTCTTGGTTCTTGAATCTTACCATTTGTAAAATGTATTCGATTGTGAAAAACAACTTGCCCAATTTTCAACGTCGTGAATCAATCCCCTTGCAAGTGGAAGGTCTACTTTAATCTATAGGGAAACTAAAAATGAGGGACGGGTAACAGGTGAACAATTATCTCCTTTAAATGTATTAAAAAAATGTTAATAAAATATAATTATTTTACTTTTTTAAAAACATACTTAAAATAATTTCAAAAAAACACCCTTTTTCTTACAAATATGAAATTTATACTTTCAAAAACATCCTTTGGTGAGCTGGTTGCTATAAAGTAAAAGAAAACATGCCCAGATTTCTGGAGAACTGGGCATGTTGGGTAAGGCTTATTCAATCGTATAACTGGTTTTTATCGCCTCCGTGACCCGAAAGTATCCGTAGGCAATAGTATTGGGGTTGTCAATATTCACACAGTTGCCCACCAAAGGCACTGGAGTGGGGCTGAATGGACTCCCGGAATTTTCATATTGATCCACCAAAAGCCGTAGGTAGTCGTGATATTGTTTGGATATCCCGTAAAAGGCAATATCAACCGTTTCTCCGGGCTGAAATTCCTTGATAGCGTCATCTTCATCCTCAATTTTCTCATAATAGATGGTGAATTCATTTCCGTCAATAAATTCATCTTTGATGTAATAGAGCTCGGGAAACAGATCACCATCACTTTTAAATCGAAGGAAGTAATAGTTCTCAATATCGGCAGGGTCATCAAAGGTAACATTCACTTCGAGTGCATCTTTGTCCTCACCGCCTTCCGTGGATTGAAACACATCAACAATGTCACTGACGGGAACCAAGGTCTCTGTGGCCGTATACCGTTCATCATTATAGATTACTTCGAGTGCGTATGTATCTCCTATGACAGGAATGAAGTTGGATGTGGTATACTCACCATTGTTTTGGTCTTCAAAGATAAATTCCGCACCGGAATCTTCATTGGTGACCCTTACCGATGCTCCAAGAACAGGGGCAATCTTCTGTTCAGCAAAATAAGGGGTGGAAGTGCTCAACAAAATCGTCTGGTCACTTCCGGAGGTGCCCTGTTCCCAATCCAGCGAAGCTTCAATGGTGAGTCTTGGAGGTGCTTCTGGAACATCAACTTCTATGACATCGGTACAGGAAACACCAACAAACAAAAGGCAGATATAAATGATATAAAATGGTTTCATCAATTTAGAATTTAAAATTATAGGTTACAGAAGGGACAATGCCAAAGATGGCGGTTCGGGTAGCTTCATTGGCACCGGTCTCCAGATTTTGGCCAAAGGATATGGAAGCCGCATTTTTCCGGTTGAACACATTGTAAATGCCAAAGACCCATTCGCCCTTCCACCTGTTGTTCGGTTTTCTGTTGGGGCGATAGGTAGCGGAAACATCCAATCGGTAATAGGCGGGCAATCGGTCTGCATTCCGGTCCGAATAACTGGCAATGGAAACACCCTCATACTGATATTGTCCGTTGGGGTAGGTGACAGGTCGACCTGTTTGGAAGATAGCATTGGTGCCAAAACTCCATTTTTCATTCAATTGATAGGCCCCTGTCACGGAAATATCGTGGGTGCGATCATAAGGCGTGCTGTACCAATCCCCGTTGTTGATTCCGGGACCGCCCGCATTGCCCCCGGGAGTTCGCTGCTCTGATTTTGCAAGGGTATAGGCCACCCATCCAGTAAAAGCCCCTTCGTTTTTGCGTAGCAATACCTCAAGACCATAAGCCCTGGATTCGCCCGATAGCACTTCCCGTTCAATGGTGTTGTTGCCGATGAGGTCAGAGCCGTCAATGTAGTCAATTCGATTATCAACTGTTTTGTAGAAGGTTTCCACTTCCATCGAATACTCCTTGTCCTTAAAATTTCGGAAATACCCCAAAGCAAACTGATCGGACAGTTGCGGCTTGATGTATTTGCCACTGGGAGTCCATACATCAATAGGGGTGACCGCCGAGGTGTTGGACAGTAAATGGATGTACTGCGCTGCTCGGGAATACCCTGCTTTTACCGAAGAAAGCCCATTAAGCTGATAGGCCAAGGATACACGTGGTTCAAAATTGCTGAAGGTTTCAATGCGCTCACTTTTTGAATAGACCGTTTCACCAATGGGGTCTTGTCGTTCATAAATCCGAAGGGAGCTGTTGTACACCAGTGGACGATCATCCAGATAGTTGTTCAAGGGCTGGCCGCCCATCCGGTTAAAATGACTGAACCGAATCCCGTATTGGGCGGTTAGGTTGTCCGTGAGTTTATGCTCCGCATTGATGTAGACCGCACTTTCCAAGGCCCTTTTCTCGTCCAGCTGCAGTTCGTTGATGGCAGAGGTTGGACTTGTGGGCTTTATCTGCCCTGGATCAAATACATACTTTATGGTACTAGCCCCAAAATCCAACTTAAAGGCATCGTTGAAATAATACTTCAGATCATACTTAATATTATAGTTTTGAATGGAAGAAACCCAATCAAACTCAAAATCGTTGATATTGAGTTCGTAATCATAATTACTGTAGATCAAGGACAGATTGGAAAAAAGCCTGTCGTTGAAAATATGGTTCCACCTCAAGTTTCCGGAAGCATTTCCATAACTACTGCTGAAAGACCCCCCGATGTCAAAAAGATCGCGTCCAAAATATCCGGAAAGGTAGAGTCGGTTGTTTTTGTTGAGGTTGTAATTGGTCTTTAGGTTGAGGTCGTAAAAACTGGCACTGTTATCCTCACCCGCAAGTTTTAAGAAGAGATGGGCATACGAACCCCTCCCAGCGACCAAAAAGGAACCGCGATCCTTGAACATGGGCCCTTCAAGGGCAAGTCGGCTCGATATGGCCCCAATACCTCCGGTCATTTCAAAATTCTTACTGTTGCCATCCTTTTGCCGAACATCCAGCACCGAAGACACCCGTCCTCCAAATCTGGCGGGAATACCTCCCTTGTATAGTTTCAGGTCCTTTACCGCATCCGCATTGAACACCGAAAAGAAGCCCAATAGGTGCGAGGTATTGTAGATAATTGCTTCATCCAGCAGCACCAGGTTTTGGTCCACGGCACCTCCGCGCACGTGAAAACCACTGGAGCCTTCACCGTTGCTGGTGACCCCGGGAAGAATTTGCAGCGATTTAATGATATCCACCTCGCCCAAAACCACGGGCATCTGCTTCACGGTCTTAATGTTGAGTTTGGAAACACTCATTTCTGGCTTTCGGAGCACGGCACGTTCCGGTTCATCGGCGGTGACTTCAACCTCATCCAATTGAGTGGAAAATTCCACCAACTCAACATCCAAGGTCATATTTTGGTCCAAAACCACCTCTTTGGTGATTTCATTGAAGCCCATATAGGAAAAAACAAGGGTATATGAACCCCGGGGAGCACTTATGGAGTAAAATCCATATTCATTGGTAATGGCCCCAATGTCCGTTCCCTTTAAAAAAATGGAAGTGCCAAAAAGGGTTTCCCCGTTGCTCTGGTCGGTCACTTTTCCGCTGATGGTGAAATTGTTTTGGGCATACATGAATGATGCGCCCAATAGAAGGCACAGGACCATACACCCAAGGGCGGGTCCACTCCTTTTCTCGTTTTGTTTCATTTGATGATTTGATTGAGAATTTAATATTCGTTTTTTGATATGTTCGCCTTAATGACATTTCAAAAAAGCAAGGGTTGCATGGAGCGAGAAAAAAAGAAGTTAACAGGGTACTGGGGGTGTTCGTTTGGGCAGAGACGTTGTTCGTCTAAGTTTCATAGGGGTGACCAAAAAGATTGCCTAAATTCCCTTCATCACATAATAGCATTACAATGAATAGATTCCTTTTAGCGATGGCCTTGGTTTTATCCTTGACCGCTTGTACAGAAAAAAATAAGATTCCCGTTTATGCTTGGATTGGAGGTCCCGGTGATGCCACTGACCAAGAATTGGCAGCTCAATTTTCAGATTTGAAAGAAAAGGGAGTGGATGGATTGATGTACAATGGAGGACATGACCCACAAACCTATAAAAGGGTGGGAAAATTGGTGAAAGAGGCCGGAATGGAATTCCATACCTGGATCCCCACCATGGTGCAGGGCGAAAATCCAAAATTGAAGAAAGAGTGGTATGCCATAAATGGAAAAGGGGAGTCGGCCTTTGAAAAACCAGTCTATGTGCCCCATTACACCTTTCTATGTCCGAGTAAGGAAGGAGTTTATAATTTTTTGGCCGATCTCTATGGAAGTGTGGCCGATATAGAAGAGGTAGATGGGATTCATTTGGATTACATTCGCTTTCCCGATGTGATTTTGGCCCGCGGCCTTTGGGACAAATACGGTTTGGTGATGGATAAGGAATACCCCCAGTTTGATTATTGCTATTGCGATGATTGTACATCGGCCTTTAAAGAAAAGACAGGAATTGACATCAATGAAGCTGAAGACCCTTCGCAAGTGCCTGAATGGAAACAATTCCGATATGACCTTATTACCAGTATCGTCAATCGATTGGCGGATGTGGTGCATGCCAAGAACAAAAAAATAAACGCAGCGGTTTTCCCTGGCCCCTCCATTGCCAAAAAATTGGTGCGACAGGATTGGGGCAAATGGAATTTGGATGCCATCTATCCCATGAACTATAATGACTTTTACCTGAAAGGACCGGAATGGGTAGGCGAAATGGTGGAAGAAGAAGTGGCCACTGCAAAAAAAGGAACTCCGGTCTACAGCGGACTGTTCATTTGCCCAAGACCTGAGAAAAAAGGAAGCGAAAAGGATCCCGAAAACCACGGGTTGCTCCCAGAGGAAATAGGCGCGGCCATTCAAGGGTCCATGGAGAATGGGGCAACGGGAATTTGCTTGTTCACTCCCGGAAGAATGACCGAAGCCCATTGGAAAGCCTTTGATGAGGCCATCCACAAAACGTACAGTGTAAAATAGTTGTTTAATTGCCGAGTGTTTGCCCGATGACCCACTGGTGTTGTCGGGCTTTTTTTGTTTACGGTTCATCCTCTTAAATCCACAACTCGGCACTTCTTTCTTTCCTGCAGCCTTTTTTTGGGTCATTTTTGATGCATCAATCAAAGAATCATCAGTCAAGACAATGAAAAGGGCGTAAAAACTTTTTGCTAATTTTAGCAGGTATACGCCCTTTTTAATATGAGAAAAAGAGCCGTAAACAAGACCGGGAATGGAAAAAGCGATTAAATATATAGGCAAACTATTATCCGTAGCAATACTGGTTGGTCTTGTTTTGGCCACTATTTTCATTGGTTTGGAAGCACTCTCTGGTGGGGATGTGGCTTTTGATGCCGAAATGATGCGCGAGGTGGGGTATTATATTTTTTATTCCATAGTACTGACCTTCCTCAATAGTTTCTACTACGACTACGTAAACCATAAGGTGACCTGGAAACGGTATGCCAAGTATCGTTTGGCCATAAGTGCCCTTGGAGGCGTCCTGGTCACCATGCTGGGCATTTTGTGGATTAGAATGGTGCTGCGGTTAGGTTTTGAAGGAGTGGACTGGGAAACCTTTGTAGAGGGCGAGGAGCTTGCATTTTACGTTGTGGCCCTTTTGATCACCATGGTGGTTTCTGTTTTTTTCCATGCCGTTTATTTCTATAAAAACTGGCAGGAGAAACGGGTCAAGGAGCAAAAGATCATAGCCGGGACGGCATCAGCGCGTTTTGATGCCTTGAAAAACCAGTTGGACCCCCATTTTTTGTTCAATAGCTTGAATGTGCTCACCAGCCTTATTGAAGAAGACCCAGACCAAGCACAACGCTTCACGACTTCCCTGTCCAAAGTATATCGGTATGTGTTGGAACAGAAGAACAAGGACTTGGTCACTGTGGATGAAGAACTCAATTTTGCCCATACCTATGTACGACTCCTGAAAATGCGGTTTGAGGATAGCATTGTTTTTGAAATTCCTGAAAAGTGTTCCATCCCCGATGCTAAAATCGTTCCCCTTTCCTTGCAATTATTGCTGGAAAATGCAGTGAAGCATAATGTGGTTACGGCCACTAGACCCTTACATATCAAAGTATTTGAACAAGAGGGGATGTTGGTGGTGAGCAATAACCTTCAGGAAAAACAGGTGGTGAAGAAAAGTAGTGGCGTGGGGCTGCAGAACATAAAACAGCGGTACAATATTTTAACGGACCGTGAGGTGGTCATAGAGAAAAATACATTGGATTTTAGTGTTTCCCTGCCCATGCTTACCCAGCAAGTATCCGCTTCAGAGACGCAAAAGAGTTATATTGAGGAAAAACGCTACGCCAAGGCCAAAGAGCATGTCAAAGCCATTAAGGACTTCTATAGCAATTTGATTGCCTATTGCGTTGTGATTCCGTTTTTGTGGTGGATCAACTTTCGGACAACCGATTTTCTTTGGGCATTTTTTCCCACCATAGGTTGGGGGTTTGGGGTATTGGCCCATGGCATGGAGGCGTTTGGGTACAACCCGTTATGGGGCAAACGTTGGCAAGAACGAAAAATCCGGGAGCTTATGGACAGTGAGGATTTTTGATTTTTTTTGAGAGACAAGAGACAAGAGACAAGAGACAAGAGACAAGAGACGAAAGAAAATGGGCATCTTCCATCACCCATAACCCATCACCCATCACCCATCACCCATCACCCATCACCATCCCCACAACTCATCCCAAAAAAATAACAGTTCAGGAAACTACTTTTTCCCATACCTGTCAGTATTGCGAATTTTGAAGTGTAATCAAAAAAACAAATCCGATCAGTTATGGAAAACTTAGATGAATACCGGTATATTAAAGCAAAGGAAAAGATCGAGAAAATCAAGGCCTTTTATTCAAGCCTGTTGGCCTATTGCATTGTAATTCCAATTTTAGCGTACTTAAACTACAGGACCACTGATTTTCCTTGGGTGGTTTTCCCTGCCGTGGGTTGGGGAATTGGACTTGTGTTTCTATGGATGTGCGCCAAGGGATACAACCCTATTTTGGGAAAAGATTGGGAGGAGCGTAAGATTCAGGAACTTATGAAGGACAAAGAATTCTAACAATACCTATATTTAGGTGTACTATCCAAAGTAAGACACATGGAAAATTTAGATAAGGAAAGCAAATACATGAGGGCAAAGGAACGGGTTGATGAGCTTAAAAAGTTCTACGCCAATCTTTGGTCCTATATTCTGGTCATTTCGGTTTTGGCCTTGATCAATTACCTGACCAATGGGTTTAGTTATATGTGGTTCTTATGGGCCGCCTTCGGTTGGGGCATTGGGGTGTTTTTCCATGCCGTGGGTACTTTTAACCTTAATCCATTCTTTGGAAAAGGTTGGGAAGAAAGAAAGATCAAAGAATTTATGAAAGACGATGAAGAAACAAAAAAATGGAGATGATCATGGAAAATTTGGAAAAAGACAAATATAAAAGGGCCAAAAAACGGGTGGAAGAAATGAAAGGATTTTATATTCACCTTTCCATCTACCTGGTGATCAATACATTTATACTTTTGAATATCTATCTGCATTCCGATCATTTTTGGCAGTGGCCCCATTTCATCACCCTGTTTGCTTGGGGCATAGGTTTAACCATGCATGGGGCGAAGGTATTTGGATTTAGCTTGATATTTGGAAAAAACTGGGAAGAGCGGCAAATCCAAAAGTATATTGATAAAGACAAGAAAGACGCGGACAAGTACGTATAGGCATACAACATGGAAAACCTAGAGAACAAATACGCCAAGGCAAGCAAGCGGGTCAAAGAATTGAAGGATTTTTACCGACACGTACTAATATTTGTAGCAGTAAACGTCTTTCTATACCTGATGAAAAGTGGGGTGTTGCAATCGTTCCTTCCAGAAGGATTCCCTTTAAAGCCCTATTATTTTAATTGGGTGGACATCCATCTGGTAATTTGGATAGCAATATTGGCGGTGCATGCAGCATATCTATTTCGATATAAATTGACCTTCCTTCAAAAATGGGAGGAGCGCCAAATCCAAAAATATTTGGAAAAAGAGGAAAACGAAACCAAGAAGTACCGATAACAGAAAAAATAGCCAATACCAAAAACAATGAACGTAATCATCATCGAAGATGAAAAACCGGCCGCAAGACGATTAAGTCGATTGCTGGCAGAACTGGGCGTGGATGTTTCCACCATGTTGCATTCCGTGGATGAATCCATTGAGTGGTTCCAGAACAATCCGCAACCTGATCTTATTTTTCTGGACATTCAATTATCCGATGGTCTGTCGTTTGAAATTTTTGATGTGGTCGATGTAAAAAGCGCCATTATTTTCACTACCGCTTTTGATGAATATGCACTCCAAGCATTCAAGTTGAACAGCATCGATTATTTGCTCAAACCCATCGATGACGAAGATCTGGAAAGTGCCGTAAAAAAGTACCAGAATTTTAAACCGGAAAACCGAAAAATTTCGGTGGATTTCAACGACATTAAAAAATTGTTGATAGACCCTCTGGATCGGGAGTACAAAAAACGCTTTACGGTAAAAGTGGGACAGCATTTAAAAATTGTAAATGCGGATGATGTGGAATGTTTTTATTCGGAGAACAAGGGAACCTATGCGGCAACTTCCGATGGAAGAAATTATTTGTTGGACACCACTTTGGAGCAGTTGGAGGAGGAGCTATCCCCAAAATTTTTTTTTAGGGTGAGCCGAAAATTTTATGTGAACGTCAGCCACATAAACGACATCATTTCATATACCAATTCCAGGCTTCAAATCAAGATGAAACGCTTTACTGAGCAAGAAATCATTGTGAGCAGGGAGCGTGTAAAAGATTTTAAGTTATGGTTGGAGTGAAATATAATAAAAATCTGAAAATCAAAATATTAAGATATATAAAAAGTCACTATAAATTTTTCTTATAGTGGCTTTTTTGCTTCAAAAAGGCTAGTTTTCCTCTATGCGGTTGTCATCAAAAGCGGACGGAAGCAATTTGGGAATCAGCTTGATGAAAATGGGCAACAAAAGAGCTCCGCCCGGTAGCATAAAAATGGCCAAGGAGGGAATACTTTTACAAATATCCAACAATTGGTTCTGCACTTTTTTCTTCTCTTCGGCACTTAGATCCTTGACGGTTGACTTGGATAAAAGCGCCAAAAGTTCCCTACTTTCCAAAAGCTCTTTTTTGAGTCTTTTGCTATTTCTGAGAATTAATTTACTCACATTTTTTGACATGCCGTCATAGAATTGGACGGCTAAATTTTTGTCGTTCAAGTAGGCAATTTTGTCCTTGTTGTTTTCAAAAAAATTCTTCACAAAATTCAGTTCAGATTGCACTTCTTTTTCCGACTTTCCCAAGTCCTTTCCAAGGCCAAAAATGTAGTCGGATTCGGTATAGTCCAAAGACTTGTCCTCCCAGATGGTCAAGCAGGCCATATCCAGAAAATAATTCTTCTCGATCTGGGTAAAATTCTGACTGAACAGATCACGGTAGGAACCATCAAATTTTGCCTCATCCAGATTGACATACGTTAGGGAAGAGGCCAACAGTTGTAGTAATTTGGCATCTGTTTCGTGGGTCTCTTTGGAGTTCAGGGCGTGGTATGCAATGTTAATGGTAACATATTCCAACAATTGGGCGTGCGCCATCATTGGAATCTTGCCATGCAAATAGATTCTAAAAATCAATACATCCACATAGAGAAGGGAATTGGTCAAACTATTGCCAAAGGCACGGTTGAACGCATTTCCTCCCAAATAGATTCGGGAATCAATCAACTTTTCCAGCTGTGACTCAGTTTTGGAACCGCTCAAAATCTTGTTGAGAATAGAAATTTGGCCCACTTCCAAGGCTTTGTAATACTCAAAAATAGTATTGACAAAATCGGTAAAGTCAGCATTTTTCTTTTCAAATTGAAAGGTAAAATAGAGCGCGGTGAGCAAATTGATCTTTGCAATCTCGTCCTCGCTGAGGGTGTGTTCCACCTCAATAAAAGGGGGGATGTCCAGATGCACACCATATACGAACCCATTCCTTTTAAGTTCTTGGTACAAGCTCTCAAAATCAGAAAAAATTTCGGTCTCCTTGTCAACAAGGTGGCCAAACTTACTAATCCATCCAGAAGCTGAAGGGTTCATTGTGTCATGTTTGCGGGTCAAAGTAACGCAAATTATAGGACATTTTAAGAGGGGAACCCCTTTCCACCGTTAAAAACCCGTTAAGAATTTTTTAACAAATAAAAACCAAACCGCCCTTCACAAGGTTCCGTAGGTAGAGGTGTAAGAATCTTAAAAAACAGATGACATGAAAAAAACAACAAAAATTGTAATGGGCTTTGGAGCCTTGGCTTTTTTGGCCATTGCATTGGTATCAGCAGATCACATTGACGCACCGTCAGCGGCAGGTTCCACAGCGGACATTGCCGACTTTTATGCCTTTGAGCCCAGTGAGGGTTCGGACAATACGGTATTTGTAGTGGATGTACAATCCGATGTCCTTCCCGAATTGGCCTATGGTACTTTTGATGAAGATGTGCTCACGGAGATCAACATAGATTTGGATGGCGATTTGGTCGAAGATCAGGTCATTCAAGCTATTGCAAGGGATGGCAGAATGTACTTTTTTGGACCAACTGCTCCTGGTCAAACAGGATTGAACAGTCAGGTACTTACCGATTATCCATTGGGTGATGTGGAGATTTCTGGTACAACCCCAACCGTGGAGACCACATCAGATGGTGTTTCGCTGTTCGCAGGTCCCAGACAAGACCCTTTCTTTTTTGATTTCTTCCAATTCAATGCAGTGATTTCTCCTGAAACAGATTCAGCGCCGGGTGGATTCCTTCCACTGGAAGAGGCAGCGGACACATTTGATGGTGCAAATACCTTGTCCATCATCGTGGAAATCCCCAATGATATGTTGGGAGCACCCACGGCCACCAATGCCTTGGGACTCACCGTGTACAAAACTTGGGTGACCACAAATAGAAAACAATAAAAACTTCAAAAAGAAAAAACATGAGACTAAAACAGATAACATATGTAATGGCCTTGACGCTAAGTTTAGGTTTGGCAACAGGATGTAGTAATGATGACGAATCTCCAGACTTCACAGGTATGGATGATGATATGATGATGGATGATGACATGATGATGGATGATGATGACATGATGGGGGTTGATTTCAGCGGAACCTATGCACAAGTAGACCACTTGGGAAGACCCGGAATCAATACAACCCTGAGCTTTGACATGGAGGGAGAACCCAGCGTAAAGGATGCGCACAACACTACTATTCCATCAGAGATGGGAGCTACCTTTCAAGCAGGTTTTCAGGCCAGATTGGAGCAGTATCATGATGTGTATGCCCTAAAACTGGGTCTAGATCCAGCAGATGTAAACTATGAAAACAACATTTTAGGGTTGGATGCAGCCACACTCACTACCGTGTTGGCAGCAGATGTCTTGGAAGTGGCCCCGGATTTACCCACTACCTATTTCAATCCGGGAACGGATTTTGATAATGACGGCAGAATCTTGGTGCCGGATGGTGATGAGGTAGCCTTGACGGGAAGACATCCCAATGATGACATCATTGACGTTTCCCTGATTTTGTTCTTCGGTGGAGCTGAAGGAGATCGTTTCAGTGGTCAGGATTTGGATGACGACGGAATGGCAGATTTGCCAAGACTGACATCAGATGGTGTTGGACTTACAGCAAACATTTCAACAACTTTCCCTTATTTGGGAGATCCTGAGTAATTGCTATGAAAAGGAGCGGGGAGAGGCTCGTCCTCTCCCTTTTTTAACAACAACACAATTCAATTATGGACACTTTTAAATTAAAATACACACTACTTTTTTTGATGACAATGGTTTTATTGTCATGCAAACAAGAAATGGGTTTCAGTACCAATCAAGAAGATTATAATCACTATTTGGCAGCGGAACCGGTAAAGACCACTTCAAAGTACTTTAAGCTTTGGGATTCCAAGATAAGACCAGACAGCTTGCAATTGTTGAGCCTGGGAAATGTGGCAGGGGAGTACAATCGATTTTTCCAGGGAACTGGTGACATCAAATATTTAAAAATGGCAGAGCAATCGCTGCAAAAGGCAGTTGATATTGCTGCCGTTGGAAAAGCAGGTTACTACAGGGCCTTGGCACGTAATTATATTTCCCAACACCGATTTAGGGAAGCCTTGGAATTGGCCCAAAAAGCCCAAAAAATGGGAAGTGGCGCTAAAGCTACCCAAGGACTGTTCTTTGATGTTCACATGGAATTGGGCAATTATGACGAAGCCCATGCGTATCTGGATAGTATCAGTAACATGTCAGATTTTGGGTATTTGATTCGATTGGCCAAATGGAACGATCATAAAGGTGATTTGGATACCGCTATCCGTTTTATGGAAAAGGCGGCCCAAAAGGCAGAATCGTCCAAAAATAAAAACATGCTCTTATGGTCCTATACCAACTTGGCTGATTTTTATGGCCATGCCGGACGCATTGAAGATTCATACCAATTGTACTTAAAGGCATTGCAACTTGACCCACAAAATGCCTATGCCAAAAAAGGAATTGCATGGATTGTGTACTCCCATGAGCGCAATGGGGAGGAGGCTTTGCGAATCTTGGATTCCATCCTTGTGAAATACCAGTCCCCCGACTACTATCTGTTGAAGGCGGAAATTGCAGAATTCATAGGTGACGAAGTGCTTAAGCTTGAGGCCTTGGACAACTACTATAAAAAAGTGCAACGAACAGATTATGGCGCTATGTACAATGCCCATAATGTGGATTTTTACATTGACATGGAAGTTCAGGAAAAGGCAATGAAACTGGCCAAAAAGGAAGTTGAAAACAGGCCTACCCCAGAATCGTATGGACTTTTGGCCTATAGTTACTACAAAAAAGGAGACAAAGAAAAGGCATTGGAGCTGGTGGAAAAACATATCGCAGGCAAAACCTTTGAGCCCGAAGTGCTTTCCCAAGCTGCAGAAATCTATAAAGCCAATGGCAACTATAAAAAGGTAAAGGAACTAAAGCAGGAATTGGTAGGTGCCATTTATGAACTGGGGCCCGTAAAAGAATCCCAAATCTTGAGTTTATAACTGGCTCTGGGCATTACTAGTTAAAATTTAGCGGTGGTTCATGCTATTGCTTGGTTGTTGTTTTGGATACGCCATGGTTTTTCCGTGGCGTATTGCATTTAATCCTTTGCTGTTTGTTCTTGGGCCTCCTCTTCTTCGTTTTTAAGAATCTCAATTCCCTTTTGGATGACCAAATTGGTGGGAATGGTGATCCTTCGTCCATCATCTGTTCGCATAAAAAGATAAAAGCCACTGATGTCCTCAACCTTGCCCGTCCAATCAAAATCCTTGTCCTGGACCCTGATACGGTCCCCCAATCGCAATGGATGGCTAAAAAACAAGATGACACTGGCCGTTAAATTGGAAAGAATGGACCATTGGGCCACAAAACCAATGCCCACAATAGCAAGTACGGATGAGAGAAAAAGGGAAAAATCCTTTAAATTGACACCCCAAATCAAGGAAATCCCCACGAACGCCAAGACATAGAAAAAAAGATTGCTCAGATAAAAAATAATCTTCCTGCTGTTCATATCAATGGAACTGGTCTTTCCATACCTTCGGATGGCCCGTTTGCTTAACGAATTAACGGCAATGATCACCACCAGTAGAATTACGGTGAACAGGATCTCGTTTTTAAAGGACATTGGATCTAACATGCGCTATACTTAATTAATTTGGGTTAACTTATTACTCTAAACTACAAATAACGTATTTACTTTTACTACAATGACAACAGATTTTGAAAATAATACATGGGTCATCAACTACTCCACCGATGAATACTACAACCGTAAGTTTTCCTTGGCGGAGGATATGCAACTTTCCAAAAAGGACAAGACCATCACATGGATCAATACCTATGGATTAAATTATATGGATGAGTTTAGGATCGTGGTGCTGAACAATGAACTGGATGATTTTCTTTTAAGACTATTGGCTAATCAAAATCTGGGGAATAAGGTCATTGAGTTGGAAGAACAGCTTTTCATTGCTGTTCGGATTTTAAAAACAGAAAACCAAAATTTGGAATCTGAACAACTATTTTTTGTGGCAGGTAAGGACTTTATTTGGTGCATCCAAGAAAAGCGTGGAGATCATTTTGATTGGATTCGCGCCCGGATTTTTGACAACAAAGGCATCATCAGGAAGAAGCGGGCAGACTATTTGCTATACTTTATACTGGAGACCATAATTTCCAATTATAGGGAGAAGTACGAAGAAATCGTGTTAATGGAGAATATGCTGGACCGCGCCACCAATTTGGAACCCACCCCGGAGTTTATGTTTGAAGTGGAACAAAAAAAGGCCATGATCCATCAATTTAAAAAGGCATCACATGGACTCCGTGATATTGTGGTACGACTGGAGCGAGTGGAGGTAAAAGGATTTCAGACCAAATATTTCAGTGAACTTCGGGAGCAAATCAACGGGCTCACCAACGACATTGATTCGGATATCCACGAGTTGGAAAGTCAGATCAACCTCTTTTTCAGTATCCAGGGACACCGATTGAACGAGGTGATGAAAACGCTCACCATTTTCTCCGTAATTTTTATCCCACTCACTTTCATGGTTGGTATCTATGGAATGAATTTTGAAAATATTCCAGAGTTAAAATGGCATTATGGCTATTTTATCCTTTTAGGATTGATGTTGGTCGTTACCTTGATTTCCATTATCATCTTTAAGCGTAAAAAATGGTTTTAGTTGCCTTTTTTTTGATTTAAACATCATAATAGATTACTGTGAATATAGTGCCAAAAACTATTTTCCAATGATAAACATCATATTCTTGGAAACCACTGCTAGGTAGTTTTGCTCAACCTTAAAATACAAAACAATGAGAAAAACAGCACTTTTAGCAGTGGTAGCGTTAATGGGAATGATGAATGGCATAATGGCCCAAGATTCTTCTTCGAGCAATGATGGAGGTCCATGGCAGTTCCGCCTGCGGGGCATTGTGGTGACCCCGGATGAAAGCGCGGATATTGAAGCGATTGGGGGAGATGCATCCATTTCTACGGCATTTGTGCCTGAATTTGATATCTCATATTTCTTTGATGAAAAATGGTCAATGGAATTGATTTTGGCCACCACAAAACATGATGTTGAAGCCGTTGGAACCGCAGCAGGTGATATAGATTTGGGCCATGTTTGGTTGCTGCCCCCAACGTTGACAGGTCAATACCATTTTACCGGAGGAGATTTTGTGCCCTATTTGGGTGCCGGGCTAAACCTTACCTTGTTCTATGGGGTGGATGAAGGCCCTGTTGCAGATGATGTGGATTATGATACTGCCGTAGGTTATGCCTTGCAGGGAGGTTTTGACTTCATGCTCAATGATAAATGGTTTCTAAACCTTGATGTCAAAAAATTATTCTTGAATACTGATGTGACGGTAAACGCTACTACGGCATTGGGAGCCACAGTGGTTGCAGATGTGGATATCAATCCATGGATTTTTGGATTTGGAGTGGGAGTGAAACTTTAAGTTGACGGTTTTTGGTACGTTAATTGATTCGGGGAAAACAGCTTGGCAATACCAAGCTGTTTTCATTTACATCATTGCGAAGACTATATCATTCCAGTTGTAACCGAAACCCATATACTTGGAGGTCCTCTTGTTTAAAATCCAAATCCTCTGAGCGGACGAATCCCAGTTTTTCATACATTTTCCAAGCAACCTTCATATATGCGGTACTGTGGATAACAACCTGTGAATGTCCTTTTTTTCTTGCCTTTTCAATACAAGCAACACTTAAGGCCTTTCCTATGCCCAACCCTCGGGTTGAAGGGTCAACAGCCAACAATCGAAATCCTGAGGCATTTTTTTCTTGGGTAGCCGTTCCCCCGGCACCATAATGCTGCATATCCCCAAAGTAAAGAACGGCACCAAGGATTTTTGCATCATGAGATAGGGCCATCAAAAGTTCCACCTCAGGTTTTTGGGTAAAATCCCCTATGTTGGCCAAGGTTTTATAGTATTGCGGCTGTTCATTCGCTTTGGGGAACCCTTCCAGGCCAGAGTACACATCTACCATAAGTTTGCCGATAGCCTTAAAATCTTGTGGTCTAGCATTTCGAATGGTGTACGCTTTTGGTCCAAAACGTTTCTGGTAACGCTCTTTAAAGCTTGCAGTATTAAGATTTTGCTCCAACTGATTCAGGTTTTCAAGAAATACATCACTGACGAACTCTTTTAGTATCTCCCTAATCCGATCCCATTCTTTCTCAAAAGAAGGCAACGCATCTTCTCCTTTTTTGGAGAGTTGAATAAAAGTCTTCCGGGCATCATTCGGGTCTTTATGGCTTTCAAGATATCCCTGAGCCTTCATTTTTCGAGTAATTTTGATTATGGCTGGATGTGAAAACCCCAAAGTACTGGCAATTTCTGTCACGGTAAGTTTTTCCCTTTCCTTCAACAGCAAAAATATGACATGCCAATTGGGCTCAACACCAAAGCCTAAATCCGAATAGTGCTCTAACGTACTTGCGACAAGTTTTTCATTGAGTCTTTTTATACGTGCGGTAAATCCTAAATGTTGTATTTCCTGTAAAAAATCGGCCTCCATATAAATACGTAACTAGTTACGCAAATATATTAAAAATAAGTAACCAGTTACATAAAACTATATTTAAAAAAGAATGGATTAGGCTCCAACCGCGCCCAGTGTGTACAATTGCTCCAGAGTAGGAGTCTCGCTTCCGCCTTCTGGTTCTAAAGTAATACCAAAAGCTTCTGATGCATTTGGGTTTTCAAGGGTGAACAATTTTGTGTCGTCTGATGCCAAATCATCCAACAAACCAAGGCTGGTGGGGGTCAAGGGATCCAATTTCAAGGACCAGACCTGATAGGTGAATCCTGGCGGTGGATCGGGAAGTCCCTGGGCATCTATAATCACTTTTTGCTCTTCTTTGTTCCAGTATGCCTTTGCATAGGAGTTTGGGGAAACGGTTTGGCCACCAAGAGCCACAACGGTCACATTTCTATCCCGAAGCTCTTGCAATAAGCTCTCTTTGTCAGCAACTTCTTCACGGGTGGTTGAAATGATTTCTTCCAGACTCTCTTTTTCTTGATGGGTGACCTCAATTTCCGATTTTAAGTCACTGTTCTGCATATACATCCATAACATACCTACTGCAAATAGTATTGATGCAGCCCAACCTAGGTAATTGCTCCACGGTGTCTTCTTTTCGGATGCCGTAGGCATAAATGGAATCACCTCATCCAATTCGGCCCGTATTTTGGAAAAGGCATCTGCGGGCATTTTTGGGGAGGTTGTGCGTGTAAGCTCTAACATGGCCGCCTCAATGGCCTCGATTTCCTTCTTTACTTCGGGATATTGTATGGCATAGTGCTGCACCTCCAAGTTTTCCTCGGGCGACAATGCCCCAGCAACGTAGAGTTCCAAAATTCCGGATGCTATGTACTTTTCAACGTCCATGTGTTATGCCATTTTTTTCCGAATCTCGGAAATACAGCTTCGTATTCTTGTTTTTATGGTGCCAATGGGTGTTTTAAGCTCCTTGGCAGCTTCTTTTTGGGTAAATCCCTTAAAATAGAGCATGTCTATCAGAATGATACACTTGTCTTTTAGCCCTTTTAACAGGGATTGTAGCCCAATCGTATCAATTTTACCATTGAGGTCCTCACTATTTTCATAAATACCTACGAGAGAATCAACAGCTAGGTTTTTCTTTTGGTTTTTATGGGATTTTGAGCGCAGTTCATCGATTGCGGTGTTCCGTGCAATATTCAATATCCAAGTAAAAAAACGGCCTTTGGAGGTGTCGTACTGATCGGATTTGTTCCAAATCTTCACAAACACATCCTGACAAAGTTCTTGGGAACGCTCTGGGTCCTTGAGGATTACATTGATGACCCCACAAATGTTTTCAGCATACATATCGTACAACGTCTCAAACGCGACCTTATCTTTCTTTTGGAATTGTTGTATGAGGTTATCTAGATCCATAGCAAGGCAGCTAAAGATATAAAAAATAGTGTTGGTTCTTTATTTTTATAGAGCTCTTTAAAAAGAGTGGAAATGGGCTCTCCACTAGGATATTGGTTATTGTGGATTTTTGGCTTTGATACTAGCCAGAGCCATAAAGGTAAGGAAGGCCAAACCCAAATACCCAACCAAGCGATAGGACCCAAAAGTGGAGAAAAAGAAACTAAAAATAGGTGGGGCCAAAGCACTGGCCAAGACCAAAAAACTCATCACTTTTCCCGTAATGGCACCCAAGTGGTCACGCCCATAGAAGCGAGGCCAGGCAATGGCGTTCAATACTGCAAAAAAACCGCCCATGATTCCAAACCCGGCCACTAAAAAAGGGATTCCAAAAGGGTAGGCCAGGAACAAAAAGCCCGACGCGGCCAAAATACCGCCAGCCAGCATCAAATAGAGATATAATTTTAAGGGAAGACTGTCACTCAACCAATTGAAGACGGTAGAGACGGTAACTGCGACCACTGAACCCGGCAGAAAAATGGCGATGGCATCTTCTTTCGGATAGCCTTCGCTGGCAAAAATGGAGATGACATGAAACGTCAATCCAGTAATAAAAAAACTGTTGAAAGCCAACATAAAGGCATACATCCAAAAGGCACGGGTTGCCATGGCTTCCTTAAGGTTGAATTGTTTGTACCCAATTTGTGGAGTTTTGTCGTCCGTTTCCGTACCGTTCTTATACCCATCGGGGAAAAGTCCATGCTCCTCGGGTTTGTTTTTATAAAAAAGAAACACCAAAATGCTGAAAACAAATAATCCCAATGCCAAATAGCGCCATGCATTCTGCCACCCATTTCCGTCTATCAATGCACTGACCCAAAGCGGTGAGGAGGAAAACCCAAAGGAAAGGGCAACGCTGCTGAACATGTTTACCTTTCCCCGGTTTTTATCGAACCAGATCATGATCATGTTTCGGGAGGCCATTGTCAAGATGCCTTGACCCGTAAAACGCAAGAGAAAGAACAGGCAGGTAATCAACACAAAAGGAATGATCCATGTTTCTTGGTTCAAGGCTTGTTTGATGAACTCGCTCATCTGTGCCGACCACGAACAGAGCAAGAGGGTTGCTGCCAAGACCAAAGTGGCAAAAAAGGCCACATAGCGGGCACCATAACGGTCAAACCAAACACCACCACGGCTAATGAACAGGGAACTCATAATGGTTCCGATCATATAGGCATTGCTAAATTGATTACGGCTGAGTCCCAAGGCATCTTTTACGGGATCGGTAAAGACCGAAACCCCAATGGTTTGTCCGGGAATACTGCAATACACCCCCAGCGTGCCCATAAACAGGATGACGTAGCCATAAAAAAATGGACTTTTTGCAGGATTGATGGTAATACTGTTCTGGAATTTGGACATGGTTGGTTGTCAGCTGACAAAAGTAGGGGTTTTGACAACAAGAAAACCTTGGCAAACTGGATTATGCGATATTGATTCCTTTCAACACCAATTCTTTCCATTGGGGATGCCGTTTTAGGTAAAGGGCCACAAAGGGGCAGAGCGGAATAAGGGTCCAATCTTGGGATTTGATATGCTCAAGCGTCTGCTTTATGAGTTCTGAACCAATGCCTTTGCCTTCATAAGAGTTGGGGACTTCGGTATGGGTCAGATAGATTTTTTCCTTGGCCTTTATGTATTCAATTTTTGCGATGGCATCGCCCAAATCAAATTGAAACTGTTTGGCCTCAATGTTGTCAACAAGCTTATATTCCTTTTCCATAGCCCTGGGCGTTTTTAGTAATAGCTCAATGCCCCAGAGGGACATTTGGATATCTGGTCCTTCAATTCTTGTGTGGTTGCATTTTCAACTTTGATCCAAGGTCTTTCTTTCGGGTTGTACACCTTGGGCAGCATTTTTACGCAAACTCCGGCATGCTGGCAAAGCTTGGGTTTCCAGACCACGGTGATTTCACCATTGGAATAGGTTTTGTCTTTCATAGCAGTTAGTTTTAGGTGAGTGATAGGTGAAAAGAGGGTTGTCTAAAAAGTCAGTTTTCGTCAACCTGAAGTTGATTCAGGTTCTCAGAATGACGTGTTTCAATACTTTTTAGACACCCTCCTTTATAGTTTATTGGATAATACCGGTACAGGAAATCCGGGCACCAGCTGCTCCACTGGGTTGCGAAGTGAAATCATCCACACCTTGGTGAACAATAACCGCCTTGCCCAAAATGTTCATGGTCTCATCATCACAGCCAATACACCATTGGTCGGTTTCAAACTCCACAGTGGCATTGCCATCAGCATCAGCGGTAAAATTACCGATGTCGCCTTTGTGAAACCCTTCTTCGGCGCCCCATTTGCCATGAGGTTGGAATGTTGGGTTCCAGTGACCTCCTGTGGAAGTCCCGTCATCTGCGGAGCAATCTGCTTTTTCGTGAAGGTGGATGGCATGCTCGCCCTCGGAAAGACCTGAGAAAACGGCCTTCATGACTACCTTTCCATCATGCTCCGTAAAAGTGACCTCTCCACTTACACCACTATCGCTTTTGGGCTCCATGTTAAACGTGATGACCGTTGGCTCCACTTTTTCGGCCATTTGGTCAACCGTTTCTTCTATTTCTTCGGAGGTTTCCTCCGCTTCTTTTTTTACTTGCTTGCAGCTAAAGGCCGTTACTAAAATCAGCCCCAATGCAAGTGCTTGTAATTTTTTCATCGTAAGTATTTTTAGGTTTAAGTCTAAGGTACTCAATATTTGGAGTGATGTCAATAATTTGTGCCATCAATCCATTTTTTGATTTTAATTTTTGAATATCCGTAATCGATCATATAGACAATATCATTGTCAGGTCGAGCGCAGTCGATACCTCATTTTTAAGATGTTAAGTTCAAATAACTTCTCGACTGCGCTCGAGGAGACAACATCTTATGATTGATTACGGACAATGAGTTTTAATTTAAGACAATACGAATTTTCAAGTTCAATCGTTATAAAAATATGTCCAATACGTTAACCGTAAAGCATTCAAATATTGACTCATTTAGCTTCTAACTACATCAACTTTTTGATCTATTGCAAAAAGAGAAAATCTTTTTGCAAAGGGTATCAACGTTTGAGGCAAAACAAACTAAAGGGGTATATTGATCAAAAAGATTACGCAAAATCCTTACGTAAAATATACAATGCCACCATTGAACTGGAATTGGACTATTTTGATATCCGACACATGCGCCTTTGAGGGTTAATCCCCATCCACACCCTGCTTTTTGAAAAGTCCCCTTAAATCTGGGTTGTAAAAGAACCCAATTTGCAAACGATCATAGACCGCATTGGCGAATTGGTTCCTTAAGTATCCAACTTGAATGCTGCTGTTTTCGGTAATATGTGCACCTACCGCTCCATATAATCTATTTTGGCCAAACAAATCATCCTGTAGATTGATGAACAGTTCATCATAAAAGTTCAGGAAAAAGGTATCTGTCAGCGGGAAGGTCATTTGAATACGGTACCTTGCCCGGTGCTGGGTGTCTGTAGTTTCACCAAAATCGAGGAAACGCTGCTCCAACCGATAACGGTGTTCAAAGAGAAATTCCCAGACTTTATTCTTTAGAATAAACTGCTCAAAAATCCGATGCTCCTTGCTGTTTGTTTCATTGGGAAACTCTTCAAACGTACCATCGGTTGAAATGAAACCATACCCCCCAGTGGCTATGGCATTGGGGTTGATGTGATAATTGAGCCCCGTGCGAAGCAATAATTGGTTGAAATTACTGGTGGTTTCATAAAAACGGAACTGGGCCTCGGTATGGACACTGAAACGTTCTGCAATCTTATTGGTTCCAAAATACATGTACCATGCTCCCCATTTATCCTCTCCCGTTTCTTGGGCATTTCCTATTACAGTACTCAATACGACCAATAGGGTCGTTACTCTTTTTGATATTCTCTTCATTAATCTAAGCTAAAGGTTTCGGTTTCTTTAAAGGGCGACAAATTTAATGATTCTATGGATTTCCGATAGGGTTTCCACTTTTCATTGAAGAATGCATTGGTTTTGTCCAAAGCATTTTTTAATTCAGCTTCCGCAAATTCCACCAACGTTTTTTCTGTGGCAGTAATCCCTGTTTTTCTGGAATTGACGTAGGATTCAGCCGTATTCAAGCGCAGCATAACCGATGGTTCGGGGTTTCGGGTAATGCCTTGGCGCTTGTCCTCTTTGCCAAGATAAAGGGCGATCACAGAATCGATTTGCTTTGCAATGGTCTTGGAAGCCTCAATCTGCTCCTTGTATTTTTCCTTGTCCATGTCTTGGAGTTCTTTTTGATACTTGTTGGCCAAATTCTTGCTCTCTACCAATTGTTTTACAGCATCTGCAGCGGTCTGTGTATATTCTTGCAGTTTCATCCCTAAAGCATGGACCGCATTGATGGAAGCCAAGGAGGTATTCAATCTTGGGTCCGTTTTTACGGTTACCGATGTGGAATCGGTTGCTTCCCCATAGCTGACTTTTACCTTGTAAGTGCCTGGCTTTACAGTGATTCCCCCAGATTCTGTTTTACTTTTTGAGAGGGTCCTGGATGGCGAATCAGGGCCTTTTTCATCCAGATTCCAATAAACCCTGTGAAAACCGCCCTTTTCAGGGGTTTTATATTTTAGGGTCCGTATCAATCTGTCCCCATCATAAAATTCAAAGAAGATGGAATCTTTGGTTTTTTCCTTGGTTTTCTCTTCTGAATTGGACGCTTCATCTCCTTCATCTTTCTTTTCTGCTTTCTCCTCCTTTTTGTTCCCTTCCTTGAGATAATAGGTAATCATGGCGCCAGATTTCCTGTTTTCGGCATTGTAGAGTGCATCGCCGCCAAAACGACTCCCGGTTGGCTGTTGGTAAGCGGCCAAGTACGCATCCGGGCTGTTAAAGAGCCCAATTTCTTTTTGTAAAATGGAAGTGTTTCCCGCCAATGCCCTGAGCGGACGAATATCATCCAACACCCAAGCGGCCCTCCCAAAGGTACCGATCACCAAGTCCTGCTCTCTGGGGTGAATGGCCAAATCCTTTGTGGATACCGTTGGAAAACCCTTGTTCCATTTTTGCCATTGATTCCCAGCATCGAGGGAAATATAAAGCCCATCATCCGTACCCAAGAACATCAAATTTGGATTTTCTGGGTCTTCAATGATGGAAAGGGTATAGCTTTCCACATCATTTTGGTCAACAATTCGGGTCCAAGTTTTTCCATAATCCTTGGTTCTATACGCATAGGGGGTATAGTTGAACCGTCGGTAATCATTGGCGATTAAAAGTGCCTCACCTTTATTGTTGTGGGAAGCTTTAATTTGGGGAATCCAACTGCCTTTGGGCAGTCCTTTGATGTTATTGGTTACCTCAACCCATGAAGCCCCACCGTTTTGGGAATAATGTACCCGGCCATCGTCGGTTCCTACCCATAGCATGTCCTTTTCAACCGGAGAAGGCTCAATAACAATGATGGTACAATGGTTTTCAGCACCAGTGGCATCCATGGTAAGCCCGCCACTTTCGCTCTGCTTTTGTTTTTCCTTGTCGTTGGTGGTCAAATCGGGGGAAATCACTTCCCAAGTCAAACCCTTATCGGTTGATTTATGTACAAACTGACTTCCAAAGTACACGGTGCTGTTATCAAAAGGGTCCTGCCCAATGGCCGCATTCCAATTGAAACGGAGCATGGTCTCCGGGTCGGGTGGAGTAGGGCGAACCGTATAATTGTTTCCCGTTACCCAATCGTAACGCCGTACATTGCCCTGCTGGCTCATGGCGTAGCCATATTGACTGTCATCTTTATCTGGAACGACATCAAAACCATCCCCGAAAGCAATTTCCTGCCAATAGCTGTTGCGAATGCCCTGCTCTTTCCAAACATAAGCGGGTCCGCGCCAGGAACCATTGTCCTGCATGCCTCCGTACACATTATAGGGAAACTCATTGTCTACATTGATATGGTAAAACTGGGCCACGGGCAAATTCCCAATAAAACGCCAAGTTTTGCCTCCATTTTTGGTGATGTTCAATCCGCCGTCATTGCCGTCCAACATAAACTGGCCATTTTCGGGATGTATCCACCATGCATGATGGTCGGGATGCACTCCATTGCTCACACCATAAGCGGGCATCAACTGTGTGAAGTTTTTGCCACCATCCTCTGAAACATTGATATAGGTAAAAACCGAATACACCCTATTTTCATTCTGGGGGTCCACATAAATTTCAGAATAATAAAAGGGACGATTGCCAATGTCGTTTTTATCATTGATTTTTTCCCATTTAAACCCACCATCTGTGGATTTGTATAGGGCATTTTTCTTTGCTTCGACCAAAGCATAGACAATATTGGGCTTGTTTCGGGCTATGGCAATTCCAATTCTTCCGAGTTCACCTTTGGGCAAACCATCTTTATCAGTAATTTCTTTCCAGGTAACACCGCCATCATGGGTCATGTACAATCCACTGCCTTCTCCACCGGATTTAAAGAACCAAGGCTCACGCTTGTGTTCCCACATCGCTACTATCAATTTATTGGGATTGGAGGGGTCCATGACCAAATCGGCCACCCCCGTTTTGTTATTGACGAACAAAATCTTTTCCCAAGTCTTTCCGCCATCCGTGGTTTTGAATACACCACGCTCCGGATGCTCGCCCCATGGTGAGCCAATGGCGCCAACATAAACAGTATTCGGGTCCGTGGGGTCTATGATAACCCGATGAATGTGCCGGGTTTTTTCCAACCCCATGGATTTCCAAGTCTTTCCGCCATCCAAGGATTTATAGATCCCATATCCACCATTGAGACTGTTCCGGGGGTTTCCTTCACCCGTTCCCACCCAAATAACAGAGGGATTGGATTGTTGGAGGGCCACGGCTCCAATGGAAGCGGTGACCTGATCATCAAAAATAGGTTCCCATTTGATTCCCCCTGAAGTAGATTTCCACAACCCACCGGAAGCGGTGCCCACATACATGACATCTGGGTTGGAATGTAGCACATCAATGGCGGTGACACGACCGCTCATTCCGGCAGGGCCGATGTTTCTGGGTTTCATGTCCTGGACCAAATCCATGGAAAAATTTTGGGAAAATAGGGGTGCGGATGCAAGAAGCATCAAGAGGTAAAGAAGCTTTTTCATTGTTGAGTCAATTAGTCGGCTAAAGATACCAAAAACCCAAAGTGGATTTCTTAAAAGGATGTTAACTGAAAAGCTGTAATCGGGATTGGCAAACTGGGTAACAGTACAAATCCCAAATATTCAGGTCGATTCAGATTTTAGGAACAACAAAATTTGACATGGTATAATTTTATTCCATTGCAGCACTTTCCAGTAGTTCGTTGAGCTGTTCTTTGCTGAACACTTGGGTTCCCTTGATAACGGTGTAAATATTTTGGGTCTGCTCGATATTTTCCAAGGGATTGCCTTCTAAAATGACCAAATCCGATACTTTTCCTTCGGAAATGGTTCCATAGACGTTGGATTTATGCAAAAATGTTGCGCCGTTGTAGGCCGAGCTTCGTAAGGCATCCAATGGGGAGATTCCATTTTCTACCATGGCCTTCAATTCATTGTGCAACGAAATCCCGGGATACACATAGGAGTTGAAGGCTCCACAATCCGAACCTGCCAAAAGACCGACATTGGCAGCATTGAGCGATTTGGCCAATTGACCAAAAAAGGTGTTCAATGCCTTTCTGTTCTTTCGTGCATCCTCGGATGACCGCAATGCGCTTTGAATTCTACCTTCGTAGGTTTTAACAACCCCTTTGCCCATATAGTTTAGATAAGGGTCTTTGGAATGGTCCACTTCGTCCAGGTAGCTCAACGTATTTCCAATGAAAAGGGTTGGGACCACAAAAACCTCATTCTCCCTCAATTTTTGAAATGTGCTTTGGGCGGTACTGTCCGTATATCCATTCATCAAGGAGGGCATGGCATCCCAAAAAGCCATTTCCCCACTTTTCAATTTCTCGGTAACCTCTGCTTCGTTGCTGGCGCAACCCTTCATCACATAATATAAATGCTCAATGGCATCCATACCGGCATTTATGGTTTCATCCAAAGTAACGGTAAAGGGCATGTGACCGGAAACGGTAAGTCCCCTTTTTTCGGTTTCCTCGATGGTTTTGAGGTAAAGTTCCCCGGAAAATCGACTATCATACAGCTTTACGAAATCAACCTTCAGTGCTTGCAGGGAGTCCAATGCCACAGAAATATCCGCTTCATTATCCACTACAAGTGACCCGGCCCAGGTAGCATTGGGGCCATCAATTTTTGGGCCTGCGGTGAATATGGTGGGGCCCACCAAACGTTCATTGGCAATCTGTTTTTTCCATTCCATGACCGAGGTGGTCAAATCACCTCCAGCATCCCTGACGGTTGTAACGCCATTGGCAATAAAGAGTTTTAGAAAATTTTTGTTGTTGGCAATCAAAGTGTCACCGCCTCGTAGGTGAATGTGGTTGTCCCAAAAGCCGGGAAGGACATATTTTCCGGTAGCATCGATTAAAGAATCAGCTTTATATATGTTCTCCGAATCTGATGCCAGCAATGCTTTGATTTCACCATTGGTGATATAAATATTTTTTACCGTAACTTCTCCAGATTCCAGGTCAATTACATTGGCATTTAGAATAGCCAAATCCACAACTTCAGTTTTTTTGTCCTGACAAGCTGCCAAGACCAATACGGTCAATAGAAATAGCAATGTGTTTTTGGGGTTCTTCACCTTCGGTTCTGGTATTTTGGTTTACGCTTATAAAGCTACGATTTCCTGTATTCTTTTGGGGAGGTTTTCCTCTCATTTGGTGGGAACGGCCAATACAGTTCCCCTTACGCAAGCCCGTATATCCTAAAATTTTCATAAAAAGCTGTTTTGAATATATCATCAAAAGGTGTAAATGTTAAATACTGGGGCAAGATTTAAAAAATGAATTTGGCGCAGTGATTCAGTTATGTGTATTTTTAACAGCACTTAAATTAGCTTTAATGAAAAATTTATTGGTATTGACCGCTGTGGCACTTGTATTGGGCCTTACAAGCTGCAGTAAAAAGAGAAATGGCCCACCAAAAGTGTTGGTCTTTTCAAAAACTGCGGGCTATGTACACGCCTCAATTCCCGCAGGGGCGGAAGCCATTCAAAAGTTAGGTTCTGCAAACGGTTTTGAGGTGGATACCACTGCCAATGCCGAACGCTTTACAGATGATCAGCTGAAAAATTATTCAGCGATTGTTTTTTTAAGCACTACCGGAAATGTGTTGGACTACAGGCAAGAAGCAGCTTTTGAGCGCTATATTCAATCAGGTGGCGGATTTGTTGGAATCCATGCGGCCACCGATACCGAATATGACTGGAGTTGGTACAACAAATTGGTGGGAGCACAATTCCTGAGTCATCCCAGAGGAACCCCAGAAGCAGATTTTATCATTAAGGATAAAAATCACCCGTCCACCGAATTTTTTACAGACAGCATTTGGCACCGAACCGATGAACTGTACAACTTTAAAAACTTAAATGATGATGTAAACGTTTTGGTCACAGTGGATGAGTCTACCTATGAGGGTGGTGAGAACGGCGACCACCATCCGATGGCCTGGTACCATGATTTTGATGGGGGAAGGGCCTTTTACACAGCCGGCGGACATACCGATGAGAGTTTTTCAGAAGATTTGTTCTTAAAACATCTTTTGGGAGGAATCAACTATGCCATTGGTGAAAATTTGGAATTGGATTATACCAAGGCCAAATCCCAGACACCACCTGAGGCCGATCGCTTTAGCAAGGTTGTTCTGTCCAAAGGGCAATTTTTTGAGCCTACGGAAATGACCGTTCTGCCAAACAATGATGTGCTGATTGCCCAGCGCAGGGGTGAAATACTGTTATTTTCCGATGCGAACCAAGAGCTCTCCCAAGTAGCCTTTTTGGATGTGTATTATAAAGCCTTGGATGCTCCGGGAGTAAATGCCGAAGAAGGAGTGATGGGATTGCAAAAAGATCCAAATTATGCAGAGAACCATTGGATTTACGTTTATTATTCCCCCACTGGGGATGACTGGATAAACCGACTTTCACGTTTTAAGTATATAGATGGCAATTTTGACTTGGATTCTGAGCAAATTATCCTAGAGGTGGACAGCCAAAGGGAAATTTGCTGCCATACTGGAGGATCTATTGCCTTTGGACCCGATAACCTTCTGTATCTATCCACAGGGGATAATTCCACACCCTTTAACGAACGTGGTGTAAAATATGTGAACAACGGGTACGCTCCCTTAAATGATTTACCGGGAAAAGAACAGTATGATGCGAGACGTTCTTCTGGAAACACCAATGACCTTCGAGGTAAAATACTTAGAATCAAGGTTAACGAAGACGGAAGCTATGATATTCCCGAAGGGAATCTTTTTCCTGAGGGTACTGAAAAAACTCGACCAGAAATATACACCATGGGGCATCGTAACCCATACAGGATCTCTGTGGATGTAAAACGGGGCTACCTGTATTGGGGTGATATTGGACCAGATGCCCGTGTGGACAGTCTTGGAACCCGTGGTCCTCGTGGATATGATGAAATGAACCAAGCCCGTGGCCCAGGAAATTATGGTTGGCCCATGTTTATCGGAGACAATTTTGCGTATAGAAAATACGACTATGCAACGGGTGAATCAGGTAGGGTTTTTAATCCAGAAAAACCCATAAACGACTCCAAGAACAACACCGGATTAAGTGAGTTGCCACCTGCCAAACCTGCCTATGCGTATTATCACTATGGAGAGAGTCAAGAATTTCCAGAATTTGGTACTGGAGGAAGAAATGCAATGGCAGGGCCTACCTATTGGTCAGATTTGTACCCCAATGGCGGTGGATTACCGGCCTATTATGACGGGAAGGTGATCATCTATGATTGGATGAGGAACTGGATGAAAGCCGTACATCTTTTTGAAGACGGCTCCATAAACAAAACAGAACCTTTTGCCTCCGATATTGAATTGAGCAACTTGATTGATATGGAAATGGGTCCCGATGGGCGGGTTTACCTATTGGAATACGGGAGTGGCTGGTTCTCTGCAAACCCGGACAGTGGATTGGGTTATATTGAATTCAATGGAGGTAACCGTCCTCCTGTCATAGATAGTTTTGTGGTAAACAATGACTCTGGCTCCCTTCCACTCTCGGTTACGGCAACAGTTGAAGCCCATGATAGGGAAGGTGATGACATGACCTATGTTTGGGATTTGGGCGATGGCACAACCCAAGAAACCACCGAACCAACGTTGACCTACACCTACAGCGAGGCCGGTTCTTATAAATTGAATGTGACCGCTAAGGATTCAGATGGTGAAGAAGCTTCAAGTATGGACCAAACCATTGTTGCTGGTAACGAACGTCCAGTCGTAACAATAGATTTGGAACAGGCAAACACATCATTTTACGTACCTGGACAGCCCATTAACTATAAAGTTTCGGTTTCTGATGCGGATAGTGAGGTTGATGAGGCCAATGTTTATGTATCGGTTGAATACCGTTCTGGGATGGACGAGGTGGATATGAATTTGGGCCATCAACAAGTATCTGGCGCTGTTATGGGTAAAGCACTCACTCTGAGCTTGGATTGTAAATCTTGCCACAAAGAAAAAGAAGCCTCCATTGGACCCAATTATCTTGAGGTTTCCGAAAAGTATAAGGCCCAACGTGGCGCCACCAATTATTTAATGGCAAAAATCATTGGAGGAGGCTCTGGTGTTTGGGGAGAGGTTGTAATGCCTGCCCATCCTAATGTATCCCAATTGGAGGCCAGACAAATTGCACAGTATATTCAGTCATTGACGGGAGATGGGAACAAAAAACCATCACTTCCGCTGATAGGTACGGTTACGCCGGAGGCCAAGGAAAATGGAGAGGTATTTTTATTGACGGCAAGTTATACGGATCAAGGAACTGAAGCGGCCTTACCGCTAACAGGTTCAGAAACTGTTGTTTTGGCAAGCAATACCATGAGTTTCCCAGAGGGTACGCCAACGGAAGGTATGCAGTCCATTGCTTTTGGTGGAAGACAACTACAATTGTTGAATGCCACCAATGGATGGTTGAAAATTGAAGATGTGGATTTGTCCGGGGTGAGCACTTTAACCGCGGTCATTGGTTGGCAAGCTCCGCCCACTATACCCTATATCATGGAACTTCGTTCAGGAGCTCCAGATGGAAAAGTCTTGGGTACCGGAAAAATGAACCCAAGTGGTCTTTCTGGTCAAGGTGGAACCATTCCAATATCTATAGAAAAAACCGAAGGCGTTCAGAAAGAGCTGTACCTGACCTACAAAGCAGAAGGCGAAGAGCCAAGTACATTTGCCTTGACACAGGTTCGGTTTAACTGATTAATTAAATGACAACCAACCAAAAAAAGGGCCCGTTAATGCGGGCCCTTTTTATTTCGCTGAAGTGTTATTTTATTCAGGGTTTTGAAGGCTATTGTTTTTCGGTTTCAATGTAGAAATTCTCGTCAAAAACCATGTTGGCCCCGTTTAGCTTTTCAGTTTTCCATTCCGAATTGGGAAAAAGCCAGTGTTCCTTACCTTCCACAAATACACGAATGGGCATATCAAAATCCGCAACAACATCCACATAACGATAGGTAATGGAGTCACCTTCCACTTTATATTCCAATTTGGGAATCATGGTGGTCCGTAAAAATTGATTGAAGAAAGCCGTGAGGTCCTTTCCTGTTTTTTCACTGAGATAATCCTCTATTTGCTTTGTGGTCACGGTTTGATGGTAGAAATCGGCATTTAATCCCCTTAGGATTTTTCGCCAAAGGTCATCATCCTCAATAAGTTGACGTAAGGTGTGCAGCATATTGGCGCCTTTGTAGTACATATCCCCAGAACCACTGGTATTGACATCATACGGGCCAATAATGGGAATATCGTTCTGTATATTGGCTTTGGTACCGACCACATATTCGGAAGAGGCTTTTGTTCCAAAATGGTAATCCAAATACAGGTTTTCGGAATAGGCGGTAAATCCTTCATGAATCCACATGTCTGCAATATCCTTGTAGGTGATGTTGTTAGCAAACCACTCATGGCCCGCCTCATGGATGATGATAAAATCAAACTCAAGTCCCCAACCAGAACCAGATAGATCTCGACCCAAATACCCATTGGCGTATTGGTTTCCATAGGTGACCGAGCTCTGGTGCTCCATACCCAAATAGGGAACTTCCACCAATTTAAACCCATCTTCATAAAAAGGGTAGGGGCCAAACCAATATTCAAAGGCCTGAAGCATCATGGGCACCTGCACGAATTGTTTCTTGGCTTTCTCCAAATTTTCGGGAAGTACGTAATAGTCCAAATCCAACGTGCCTTTTTCACCTTCATATTTTTCACCAAAATGAACATAGTTTCCAATGTTTACGTTGACCCCATAATTATTGATGGGATTGGCAACAAACCAGTGATAGGTTTTGAAGTCCCCATCCTCAGTAACACCTTCCAGTTTTCCATTGGAAACATCCATCAAATCTTTGGGAACCGTTACATTGATGCGCATACTGTCCACCTCATCGTACATGTGGTCCTTGTTGGGCCACCAAACACTGGCACCCAATCCTTGGCAGGATGTGGCCACAAACGGATTGCCTTCCGAATCTTTTTTCCATGAGAAACCGCCATCCCATGGTGCCCGTACCGCTTTTCTAGGATTTCCGGAATACTGAATCTTGATTTCATTGAATTCCCCCGGCACCTGTTTTTTCTTTAGTTTGATAAAATGGGCAGCCCCTTCTGAGGTAAATTTCAATTTTTTGCCATCTTGGGTGATAGATGCTATCTGCATGGGCTCTTGCAGGTCGATTTGAAGCACATCTGAGGCCTCTAGGACTTTATATCTAACCACATTGTGCCCAGAAATAAACTCTTTCTCTGGTTCCACTTTCACATGCAGGTCGTAATAGTTCAAGTCCCACCATTCCCGTTCTGGGGTTATACTGCCCCTCAAGCTGTCTTGACGGGTAAAATTTTGGGCATTGGCAGTCAATATGCCCACTATAAATGATGCTGTAATAAGAAATTGTTTCATGTAGTATTAATAATGATGTTCATTTTTGATTGAATGATGATTGGCATTTTCTATCTAAAAACTTTGTTCGGGAAAACCACAGGACTCTCATGGCCGTCCTTGCCAACAGCCGCTACCCCAAAGAAAAAATTATCAATGACAATACCTTTTAAGGTATGTTCGGTCACATCGCCAACATATCTGAAATTGTCCCAAGTAGGTGAAGTGGTGTCCCGCCAGTAAATTTTATATCCTTCAGCACCATCCACTTTGCTCCATCTAAGCTTGGCGTTGGGTTCCACAACACCCCCTATTTCCACAGTTTCTGGGGCAGGGGGAGCCCAAGCTATGGAGGCCAGGTTAATGGCATTCACCGAAGTCAGTTTTTTGGCATATTCAAAGTTTACATGCTCCAAAACATCACCATACGCAATGCCATCCTCCACTCGAATGTCCTGATGCTGTTGGGTGTAGTTTTCATGGGCCTCCATGATTCGGATGCCGGCAAAACCTGCATCATTGAACGGTCTGTGGTGCCCTCCCCGGCCAAATCGGTCCAAACGGTAAATGAGCATGGGATTCATTTCGGGCATATAGGTTTTTGTGGTTTTGTAAACATATCGCGCCAATTGACGGGAGATGCCATCCACTTCACCACCGTAAAAGCGTCTTGCATTCCGTTCTTCCTCGGTTTCGGTTGGGGGAACAGGTTCAGAAAAAATTCGGAAATCACGGTTACTGACAACGCCATCCACCCCGGTGATGTTGCCTATCATATCGTTATTGAGAATCCCAACAATATCCCAATTGTTTTCCTTGGCATAAGCGGCCAATCCCTTACCACCGTAAAGCCCTTGTTCTTCTCCGGAAAGCCCAACAAAGATAATGCTGCTTTCAAAATCGTATTTGGATAATACTCGTGCAGCTTCGATGGTTCCTGCCATTCCACTGGCATTGTCATTGGCCCCGGGTGAATCTGAAGTATAGTTTGTGGGGTCGCTCACCCTGGAATCAATATCCCCACTCATAATAATAAACCGATTGGGGTATTTGGTGCCACGCTTAATGGCCACCACATTCACCACCCAAACATCCTTCACGATTCGGGCATTGTCACCTTTTTTGATCAAATCCTTTTGATAAAAAACCTCCAAGCAATCATTGCAGGCTGTGGAGATATTTTCAAACTCAGATTTTATCCAACGACGGGCCGCTCCAATTCCACGAGTTTGTGAAACGGTATCACTCAAAGTGTGCCTCGTACCAAAATTGGCCAGTTTGGTCACATCTTTTTCAATGCGCTCCGCAGATACGGAGTTGATGATATCGTACAAACGTGTATCCGTTTGTGCCTGGAGCACGGGAATGCTCGAAAGTACAAATAGCAGTATGTGAAATTTCTTCATGGGTACGGTTTAGTTTCCGATGAGTTCAATGAACAACCCATCGGGATCTTGGATTAGAATAAAAGTTTTTCCGTTGGGCAATTGCAAGGGAGTATCCCCCAAGGTTTTAATGTTGTTATCCTTGATGCGTTGCCATACACCCTCCGTTGATTTAAGGTAAATAGTTATGTATCGAAGGCCATTTTTGTCTTGTATGACGTTTCCGGCATCGACCTTTGGATTGCCAAAGGATGCCAATTTGAATTCTGTGGAATGCGGGTCATCAACAAGTTTTAGGATTTTCACATCATAGGGCGCACCTCCGGTCAAACCAGATTTTTTACCGAAAGATTCATCAATACTGAAACCTCCAGTTTCAACCATACCAATAATGTTGGTGTAAAAATCGTAAGAGGTGTCCATGTCCGATGCGATCATGGCAATGGAAATGGAAGGGTTTTCAACTTCGTTTTGGGCCTGACAAAGACTTAATGCCAGTACCATAAAAATCGGGGTTAGGAAAAGACGTTTCATTTTGTTGCGGTTTGAATAGTTATAGCGCATGAAAGTAGCAAAAAAGGGCCAAAGTAAAAACCCAATAGGCCTAATTGGGAATTACGTTCAATCAATAAAGGTCACCTTCACAATTTTGCCTTTTTCTACTTCGTAGATGGCCACGGCACTGATTTTTGAACCATTGACCGTAACGTATTCTTCATCAATTACCTTATTGCCAATGACAATCCTATTTTTGATTTCACAATATAAATCCGGAGTGCTTTTGAAAAAAGTTCTGTAGTGCTCCCTCATTTTTGCTTGACCTTCCAAAAAGAGGTTGTTGGGGTAATGGTAGAGTTTGATATTTTCTGAATAGGTTGCCATAAATGCTTCAATATCCCGTGCATTGTAGGCTTCAAGCTGTTTTTGAACAATGGTCCTTGGTGATTCCTCGGCCACAAAAGCCAACCGGGTTTTGGAGGTATTGATGGCGATTCGGGTAATATTGTTGATTTCTTCTTGCTCAAAACGGATAACGGGATCCCACGCAACCTCAGTCCGTATGTCATAGGTTAGAATGGATTTCCCAGAGCCCGTTACCAGCGTGTTCTTGTCCAACCAACAGACATCCTCTTCATTTTTATAGGTGTCCGTAATTTTTTTGGTAGCTCCTGACATAGGATTCAAGGATTTAATTTCCCAAGTTTTGTTTTCCTTGCTGATATAACTAACCAGATCTGTTCCCGGAATTTTGTGCAGTGACCTTCCCACATTCCTTTGTGAAGTGGTATTGGTGTTATCCTTAAGGTTGATCACCACCAAATCCATCCGATTTTCTCTCAAGACCGTGGCAACCAAAACATGATCGTTGTACCAAACGTGGTATCCTATTTTAAGATCTGAGATTGGAGTGGACTTTCCCGTTTTCAAATCATATTCGTATAAGCGTTGCAGTCCGTCCAAATCCAATCGAATGGCCGATATGGCATTCTTTCCCGGAATTTTAAGCGGTGAATATTCGCTTCCAATAGGGGTATTGGTCACCCATGACGTGGTACTGCCTTCATTGATGTTGAGGCGTAGAACATCGGTTTGGTCTTCCCTTGTAGAGGAAAATAACACGGTATCGTCGTCCAAAAATGAAGGCTGGTTGTCATACCCTTCGTTATTTGAGATATTTTTTGGATTGGACAAAACTGGATTTCCACTGTTCAGGCCAAGGTCAAAAAGATAGACCTCGGTATTTGCCTGCCCACTCATATGGAATACGGTGAAGAGGCACAACAGTGTAATTAATTTGGATGTCATGGTTTTGCAAACCGTTTTAAAAGTTCCCTTACCCTTTTGGTGTTTTCAACATGGTACTTGGCCTGGGTTTTTTTCAAACCCACTTTTACCGTAATGGCCGAATCCGGAAGATCTTGAAACATGAATTCATCGGTCCAATCATCGCCAATGGCAAACACAAAATCGTACTCATCTTCATTTAGCATCCGCGTAGCGGCCCGTCCTTTGTTCACGTTGCTGCTCTTTACTTCCATGACCTTGTTTCCATTGAGGACACTAATGTCATCATTACCGATCAAGCTTGTCAATACCGTGTTCAATTCAGTGGCTCTTTTATTCCCGAAATCCGGGTCCGTGTTTCTGTAATGCCAAGCCAGGGAATAGTTTTTTTCCTCAATAAAGGAGCCCGGGGTACGATCCACGAACGATTCCAAAACAGGACGTATTTTTTCCATCCATTCCCCTTTTACTTTTTCCAGCATCTTAAAATCCTCCCCATTCTTGGATATCCACACGCCGTGTTCCACTATCATATTGTACTTTTTAGGGAGAAACCATCGGCCAAAAGTCTGTTTGTCCCTTCCGCTTATTAAAAATAAGGTTGTGTTTTCCTGACTGTTCAGTTGATCCAAAAGTTCATACAATTCCTCATCGGGAGACGCTTTTTGGGGGTCTTTGTGGAATCCGGACAGCGTACCGTCATAATCCAAGAACAAGAGACGTTTAGAGGCCTCGGAGTATTCTTTGGCAATTTTCTTTAAACGATCCTCCGTAATTTTTTGGGAGATAAAGGCATGGCCCAGCTCCTTTTTTTGGTTCAAGGAATTCATAAATTCATTGGCCCAAACCTCCACATTGTACCGCTCCAAACGATTTTGCAGGAAGGTATTTCGAGATATTTGCTCCTCCACGGGCATGTTAATGGCCTGCTTCAGGGTATCGGCCTGTTCTTCAAAATTATTGGGATTGATCAAAAGAGCTTCGTTCATCTCATACGCAGAGCCTGCCATTTCACTTAAAATGAGGACCCCCGTCTTGTCCGTTCGCGTGGCGATGTACTCTTTGGCCACCAAGTTCATTCCATCACGCAGTGGTGTCAACCACGCAATATCACTGAAGGTGTACAGGTCGATGAGGTTTTCAAAAGGTAAGGAACGGTAAAAGTACCAAATGGGTGTCCAGTTTACCGTGGACAGTTCCCCATTGATGCGCCCAACCAGTTCATCTATCTCTTTTTTCAGCAATTGGTATTGGGGAACATTAGATCGGGAAGGAACGGCAAGAATGATCAGCCGTACCTTTTCCTTGTATTCTGGATATTTTTTCAGGAAATATTCAAAGGCATTGAGTCGCTTGGCGATACCCTTACTGTAATCCAATCGGTCTATGGAGAGAATCAGTTTTGTGTCCGGTGCCGAAGCCTTATGACTGTCCAATCGTTTTTGAAGGTCGCTCTGCCCGCCCTTTTTATTTTGATCATGGTACATGGCAGCCTCCTTGAACTTTTTATAGTCGATCCCCATGGGGAATGAATCCACCTTAATGATACGATTGTCCATAAAAATCTCATTGAAGCTGACTTCCAGCCCCAGAAGCCTTCGAGCCGAACTTAGAAAATGTCTTTCATAGTCATAGGTATGGAAACCGATGAGGTCTGAGCCCAACAATCCTTCCAAAATTTCTTCCCGCCATGGAATGGTCCTAAAAATTTCGTAGGAAGGAAATGGAATGTGCAAAAAGAATCCAATAGTAGTGTCCGGGCGTTTTTCCCGTACCATTTGCGGCACCAACATCAACTGGTAGTCATGCACCCAAATGGTATCGTCGTCGTCCGAGTTTTCAATAATGGCATCCGCGAATTTTTGGTTTACGGACTTGTACGTATCCCAAAATTCGAGTTCAAACTCCGAATATTCCAAAAAATAATGGAAAAGGGGCCATACCGTTCTGTTGCTAAAACCATAGTAGAAGCCATCAATTTCTTGGGCATTGAGTCCTACCTTGGAGCACCCATTTTTTTTAAGGGCCTCGTCAATATCACCCTCAAGTTCCGGGGGGATGTCTTCATCGGTAAGTCCAGACCATCCAATCCATAAACTTTCACCGCCACTGTGTACGGATTTCATACCTGTGGCCAGCCCACCCACACTTGGCACTGCATCAATACTTCCATTGTTAATTTGCAATTGAACGGGTAGTCGATTTGAGATTATGATAGTTTTGCCCATAAAAGGATGCTTTTGTCAGATTTTAGTTTTTTGTTTCTTTAAATTTCGGGAAATTCGGGCTTAAAACCAATTCATAAGAAACCTTTTGAGGAAAATTGACCTATGGACAACTTGAATTACGGAATTATTGGAAATTGTAGAACGGCCGCTTTGATTTCAAAAGCAGGTTCATTGGATTGGTGCTGTCTGCCCCAGTTTGACTCTGCCTCGGTCTTTGCGAAGATATTGGATGAAGAAAAAGGAGGCAGTTTTGGGTTCAAATTGGATGAAGGGTACAGTGTTCACCAAAAGTATCACCCCAACACGGCTATATTGATCACTCGTTTTTCCAACGGAGAGGATATCTTTGAAGTGCATGACTTTATGCCCAGGCATCACAAGCTCAATAATGGAAAATACAATGCCCCACCTGAAATTGTACGGTACATCAAATTTGTTTCTGGAAAACCAAAATTCAGTGTAAAGTACGACCCCAGACTTGAGTACGGACTTGGCCAGACCAAGCACTACGTGAAAAAGGATTTTATAGCGAGCCTTACCCATAAACAGAAATACGACACCTTATTTTTGTATACTTCCTTTGATAAAAATGCCATTTTGGATGGGAGTGAGATAACCCTTACCCAAGACGGCTACTTTTTGATTTGCTACAATGAAAAAATTTTGAAAGCCACCACCGATAAAATGGCCTTGGAACTGGAAAGGACCAAGGTATATTGGCTGGATTGGGCGGATAAAACCCCCAATTATCATCGATTTGGGGAGCAAATCATTAGAAGTGCCATTACCCTTAAGCTACTCACCTACGATAAAACAGGAGCCGTTTTGGCCGCGGCCACCACTTCTTTGCCAGAAACCATTGGCGAAGTGCGTAATTGGGACTATCGTTTCTGTTGGATCAGGGATGCTTCCATGGTTATAAAAGTGGTCTCTGAATTGGGCCACAAGAATTCAGCCAAACGATATTTGCAGTTTATTATTGATTTGATGCCCGATAAGGATGAAAAACTCCAGATCATGTATGGCATCAATAAGGAAAAGACCCTTACCGAGAAAACTTTGGACCATTTGGATGGGTACAAGGGTTCCAAACCTGTCCGGGTTGGGAATGCTGCTTATAAACAACGTCAAAATGACATTTACGGCATTTTGATGGATGTGATCTATGAACAGTTGATGAAATTCAGCACTGATATTGAAAATGGGGAAGAACTTTGGAGCATTACCAAGGGAATTGTCTGGATTGTGGGCAAACACTGGCAAGAGCCAGATAAAGGGATTTGGGAATTTAGAGGAGAGGACAAGCATTTCACCTTTTCCAAGGTGCTGTGCTGGGTGGCTCTGGACCGAGCCATAAAAGTGGCCAAAATTTTTGGAAAGACCCATAAAATTGAAAAATGGACCGCACTGGAACAGGAAATTAAGGAGGATATCCATAATAACGCTTGGAACAGCGATATCAATGCATTTGTACAGTGTTATGGTTCCCGACATTTGGACGCTTCGGTGCTGTTGATGGAATCCTACGGTTTTATCCATGCCAGAGACCCAAAATTTGTAAATACGGTACGTGCCATTGAGGAAGGTCTGAGCAATGATGGGCTGTTGTACCGTTATAAAAATGAAGATGATTTTGGGCTTCCTTCCTCATCTTTTACCATTTGTACCTTTTGGTTCATCAATAGTCTCTTTAAAATTGGGGAAGAGGAGAAAGCCTTGGAACATTTTGAGCGTTTGTTGAGCTACAGCAATCATTTGGGGCTTTTTAGTGAGGATATTGACTTTAAGACCAAGCGATTGTTGGGGAATTTCCCGCAGGCCTATTCGCATTTGGCTCTGATCGAGTGTGCCATCAACTTCTCCCGAAAACGAAGTGAGGAACGGATTTTGGAGTCGATAAGTTGACTTGGGTTCAATACAGAAAATTATGTCACCTCAAGCGCCCACCTGCCGGACGGTCAGGCAGTCGGGAGGTCTTTAACATGTGAAATTTCAATAAGGTCTCGACTGCGCTCGACCTGACATCAGTATATCATGTATTGAGGCAAACAAAAAAACCGCCTCAACAGAGACGGTTTCCAAAATTAGCTTTGTTTCAGCATTATTTGAATTAGTCGAAGGTATACCCATTATCCGCAGCTACCTTGTCCGCAATCTGGGTGCGGAGTGCCACAACGTTGGGTTGATTTGTATATTTCGTGAAACGTTTTAGTCCCATGAGCATCATGCGTTGTTCATCACCCTCAGTAAAGGAAACAATGGCTTCTTTTCCTTTTTGGCTGACGATATCCACGGCTCTGTACAAATAGAGTTTGGCCATGGCTATTTGAGCCGCTTGTGCATCCTCACCAAATCGTTTTGCATTTTTCTCGGCACGAAGGATGGTGGATTCTGCCAGATACACTTGAATCAAAATATCAGCAGCGGACATCAATAGCATTTGGTGCTCTTCCAAATCTGGGCCATATTTTTGAACGGCTTTACCAGCAATCATCAAGAACACTTTTTTCAAACGGGCAACCATATCTTTTTCCTCGGAAAGCAATGCCGAGAAATCTGGAGTATCAAAAGACGGAATGCCCATCAATTCCTCTCCAACGGCTGTGGCTGGCCCCAGTAAATCCACATGACCTTTCATGGCCTTTTTTACCAACATACCCACGGACAACATTCTGTTGATTTCGTTGGTTCCTTCATAAATCCTGGAAATACGGGCATCACGCCAAGCGGATTCCATGGGGGTATCGGCACTAAAGCCCATCCCTCCAAAAATTTGGATGCCTTCATCGGTGGTGTGTTGTACGTGTTCGGAAACGGCCACTTTTAATATGGAACATTCAATGGCATATTCCTCAACACCTTTAAGCTCTGCTTCTTGGTGGGAGTTGCCTCCGGCTTCGCGAATGGCTATCCTGTCCTCAATATTTTTGGCAGCTCGGTAACAGGCGGATTCATCCACATAGGCATTGGTGGCCATATCGGCAATCTTAGCTTTGATGGCACCAAAGTTTATGATGGGCGTTTTGAATTGCACCCGTTCATTGGCATATTTGGTCGCCTCATTAAGGACACGTCTTTGTGCCTCCAAACAGGCCGCAGCCAATTTGATTCTACCAATGTTGAGGGCGTTCATGGCAATTTTGAAACCATTACCTCGCTCAGACAGCATATTTTCGACAGGAACTTTCGTCTCGTTGAAGAATACCTGACGGGTAGAGGAGGAGTGGATGCCCAGTTTCTTTTCTTCATCCCCAAAGGAAATGCCATTTTCCGGGTCGTTTTCAACGATAAATCCGGTGATGTATTTATCATCTTCGATTCGGGCAAAAACAATGAACATATTGCAGAATCCTGCGTTGGAAATCCACATTTTCTGTCCCGTGATGCTGTAGTATTTTCCATCTTCGGAGAGAACGGCCTTGGTCTTCCCTGAATTGGCATCGGAACCCGCTCCTGGTTCTGTCAAACAGTAGGCACCAAACCATTCGCCCGAAGCCAGTTTTGGAACATATTTTTGTTTTTGCTCCTCAGTCCCATACAGGGTGATGGGCATAGTCCCAATCCCTGTGTGCGCGCCAAACGCCGTACTAAACGAACCCGTGGCCCCTGAAATATAGTCACATACCAGCATGGTGGAGACAAATCCCATTCCCATTCCGCCATAAGCTTCAGGAACCGCAACACTCAAAAGCCCCAGTTCACCAGCTTTTCGCATACATTCTTCGGTATAGGCGTAGTCTTTTTTCTCAAAACGTTCCCAGTGCGCCCAAAGCTCCCGATCTACAAATTCCTTGGTGCTTTCACGCATCATTTTTTGTTCTTCGTTGAGGTCTTCCAATGTGAAAATGTCCTCACAATTGGTTTCCTTGACCAAAAATTGGCCACCTCTCAATATGTCTTTGTTTGTTGTTTCTGTGCTCATGTTTTTATTGTTTTAGAGAAAAGAAAATAGAATAGAGACAAGAGATTTTTATTCAAGGTTGTTTTGAAACCCCATGGTCATTCTTTGCCACTCCTCTATTTTATTTTCAAGAAGTTTCAAAGTTTCACCATCGATATAATTTCTATGGTTCGCTACTAAAAGCTGGGTACCCAATTCAAAGGAAGAACCAAGCGAATAATCAATGAAAATCTTGAATGACTTATCTGTTCTGGCTGAACCTTCGGCAATATTACTTGGTATAGAAATCGAACATCTGCTCAACTGGGAGCATAAGTCATATCTTTCATGCTTTGGAAATTTCATCAGAACATCAGAAATATTATTGGCAATATCAAGGCCAAGTTGCCATATTTTCAAGTTTTTATAGTTATGCCTTTTTGCCATTTTGATAAGTCTTTTTTCTTTACTCTCTAATCTATTTTCTGAAGTTTAGTTAAAGAATTCAAATATCCCTGCCGCTCCTTGACCTGTTCCCACGCACATGGTTACCATTCCATATTTTCCTTTCATATTGCGTTTTCGCATTTCATCAAAAAGTTGGACGGATAGCTTAGCTCCGGTACACCCCAATGGATGGCCCAAAGCGATGGCTCCGCCATTTACATTGACCATTTCCGGGTCCAAGCCCAATTCACGGATAACGGCCAAGGATTGCGAAGCAAAGGCCTCGTTCAATTCAATGAGTTCCACATCGTTTTGCTTCATTCCAGCTTGCTTCAATGCCTTTGGAATGGCTTTTACCGGGCCGATTCCCATGATTCGTGGTTCAACTCCGGCTGCAGCATAGTTGATCAAACGGGCAATGGGTTCCAGATTCAATTCCTTCACCATTTCTTCGCTCATCACCAACACAAATGCTGCTCCATCACTCATTTGTGATGAGTTACCGGCCGTAACGCTGCCACCTTCAGCAAAAACGGGTCTCAATTTGTTCAAAGTGGGGATGTTGGTACCCTTTCTTGGTCCTTCGTCCTTGTTGACGGTATAGCTCTTGGTCTCTTTTTTACCAGCTTCGTTCACAAAGGTGTGTTCTACCTCAATGGGAACGATTTGGTCCTGAAATCGATTTTCCTCTTGGGCCTTCAATGCTTTCATGTGGGAATTATAGGCAAACACATCCTGATCCTCACGCGAAACCTTGAATTGTTTGGCCACAGCCTCTGCGGTAAGGCCCATACCCCAATAATAATCTTCATGACCTTCCTTGGCCGTGGCATAATCCGGGGTGGGCTTGTAGCCACCCATGGGAATGTAACTCATGCTCTCGGCACCGCCAGCAATGATGCAATCTGCCATTCCAGATTGAATTTTTGCAGTAGCAATGCCAATGGTCTCCAATCCAGAGGCACAATAACGATTGACCGTTACCCCGGGAACATCTTCGATGTCCAATCCCATTAGGGAAATGAGTCGGGCCATATTCAGGCCTTGCTCGGCTTCTGGCATGGCGTTCCCCACAATGACATCATCAATGCGTTTTTTATCGAGTTGGGGCAATTCCTTCATCATGTATTCGATGGTCTCAGCTGCCAGTTCATCCGGTCTTTTGAATCGGAACAAACCTCGTGGAGCTTTCCCCACTGCGGTTCTGTATGCTTTTACGATATATGCAGTCTTGCTCATAATTATATTTTTAGTTTCTGATTAGTTGAGCCGCAATATTTTGCGGCTTTCCAATTCAGCTGGTTGTTGAGGTTTTAACTATTCACCCAGTTTTTGGGGTTGTCTATGATATAGTTTTCAATACGTTTGTATTCAAAAGGGTTTCTTATTATATGATCGTGATACCTACTTTGCCAAGTAAAGTTTGAAACAGTCTTACGAGCGCTTTTCGTTACGCCTATTTTATAACCTCGGATAACTGATGCGAGGTTTTTTGATTGCGGCCCAAAAGTGTTGGTTGAGTATTGTTTTTCTGATTTATCAACCTTCTTCTTTTTATTGATGTTCAGTATGCCATGTACGTGGTCGGGCATAATAACAAAGGCACCAAGATTGACAAATGGAAAATGATTTGGGATTTCTTCCCAACAATGTTGAGCTATTTTTCCAATATTTGACAAGTTCATTTTTCCTTTGCTTATAATTCCAAAAAAACGTTCTCTATTAAGCGTGTTTAGTGTAATAAAGTAAGTCCCGTTTTGACTATAGTCCCACCATTTGGCTCGGGTTGTATCGATTCGGTATTTACCTTTATATTTTTTAGCCATATGTCCAAAATCTAATTTCTTAGTGGTTTCCCTGTTTTCAACATATGTTGAATGCGTTCCAAAGTCTTTCGTTCTGTACATAGCGAAAGGAATGCTTCGCGCTCCAAATCCAACAAGTATTGTTCTGAAACGTAATTAGCTTCCGAGAGGTCTCCACCGGCCATGACATAGGCCAGTTTGTTCGCTATTTTCTTGTCATGTTCCGAAATATAGTGACCCGCTTCCATGGAATCGGTTCCTACCAAGAACATTCCTAGCGCTTGTTTACCAAGGACTTTCACGTCTTTTCGTTGTATGGGTTTGGTGTATCCTGCTTCTGCCATTAATTGGGCATAAGCCTTGGCGGTAGCAATTTGACGGTCTTTATTCACGACCACTACATCTTTTCCTTTCTGGAGTATGCCCAAATCGAAGGCTTCATAAGCCGAAGTGGACACTTTTGCCATACCGATGGTGAGGAAGTACTCTTGCAGCACATTCAGTTCCACATCATTTTTCCTGAAAGTATCGGATGCCCGAAGCGTCATTTCCTTGGAACCACCGCCACCGGGAATGACCCCAACGCCAAACTCCACCAATCCAATATAGGTTTCTGCGGCTGCGACCACTTTGTCGGCATGCATGGAAAGCTCACAACCACCCCCCAGGCACATGCCATGTGGTGCTGAAATGGTGGGGATGGAGGAATACCGCATTCGCATCATGGTGTCCTGAAAATATTTTATGGCCATGTTCAGTTCGTCATATTCCTGTTCCACGGCCATCATGAATATCATACCAATATTGGCTCCAACAGAGAAATTGGCAGCTTGGTTTCCGACCACCAATCCTTGAAAATCCTTTTCGGCCAAATCAACGGCTTTGTTCAATCCGGCGAGGACATCACCGCCAATGGTATTCATTTTGGATTGGAATTCACAGTTCAAAATTCCATCGCCCAAGTCCTCGATGACCACACCACTATTCTTAAATACTTCTTTGGATTTACGGATGTTGTCCAAAATGATAAAGGCATCCTGCCCTGGAACTTTTTCCATGGCCTTTGTGGGGATGTCATAAAAATAAGTGGCCCCGTCTTTCACGGAATAGAATGAATCAATCCCAGCTGCTTTCATTTCGGCCACCCAAGGGGCAGCTTCCAATCCTTCGGCTTTGATGAATTCCAAACCTTTTTCCAGTCCTACGGCATCCCAAATCTGGAATGGGCCGTGTTCCCATCCAAATCCGGCTTTCATGGCATCATCAATTTTGTAAAGCTCATCCGTGATTTCGGGAATACGATGGGTGACGTAGGCAAACAATGCTCCAAAACTTTTTCGGTAAAATTCACCGGCCTTGTCCTTGCCATCCACCAACACCGGAAACCTATCAATGACTTTATCAATGGTCTTGGTAAGCTCCAAAGTGGCAAATTTTGCACTTTTTTTGGCGCGATAATTCATCGTGTCCAAATCCAACGTTAGGATTTCGCTCTTGCCATCGTCGCCCTGTACTTTTTTGTAGAAACCTTGCCCAGACTTGCTCCCCAACCACTTGTTGTCCACCATGGTTTTGATGAAATCAGGCAATTGGAAGACTTCGTGGCGTTCATCGTTCGTGCAATTTTCACTGATGCCATTGGCAACATGCACCAAAGTGTCCAACCCCACTACATCCACAGTACGGAACGTAGCCGATTTCGGTCTGCCAATGACAGGTCCGGTAAGTTTATCAATTTCCTCAACGGTCATTCCCAAATCCTTCACAGCATGGAAAAGGCTCTGAATACTGAAAATCCCGATTCGATTCCCAATAAAGGCCGGGGTGTCCTTGGCCAACACGGAAGTTTTGCCCAAATACTGTTCGCCGTAGCGGTTCAGGAATTCCAATACTTCCGGGGACGTTTCAGGTCCGGGGATAATTTCAAAAAGCTTTAGATACCGTGGCGGGTTAAAAAAGTGGGTTCCGCAGAAATGTTCCTTGAAATCCAAGCTTCGCCCTTCGCTCATAAACTTAATGGGAATACCGGAGGTATTGGAAGTAATGAGGGTGCCGGGCGTTCTATGTTTTTCCAAGTTTTCCAAAACTTGTTTTTTAATGTCCAACCGTTCCACGACCACCTCAATAATCCAGTCCACTTCGGAAACTTTGGAAATGTCATCTTCCAGATTTCCGGTAGTGATTCGGTTTGCAAATTTTTGATGGTAAATAGGGGAGGGTTTTGATTTTAGTGCTGTGGCCAAGGCGTCGTTCACCAATCGGTTTCGAACAACTTTGTCCTCCAAGGTCAGCCCTTTGGCCTTTTCCTTGTCGTTGAGTTCCCTTGGTACAATATCCAGCAATAAAACCTCGACCCCGATATTGGCAAAATGGCATGCAATGCCACTTCCCATGATACCAGAACCGATAACGGCAACTTTGTTGATATGCCTTTTCATTGATGTATGTTTGTTTTAATTAGTTGTTTTTATGTAAACTTTCTTATCTGAAATCAGTTTGTTGATGATATCCACAGTCTTAAAAAAACCGGATAAATCCTCTTCGGAAACGTGTTCTTTGACCACTTCATTAAAGCGAAGCACAACGTCCTTGGATTCCTTTCTTTTTTCCAGACCCAGGGCGGTGAGGTGAATCAATACCCCCCTGCCATCTTTGGGGTTTGGTTTTCGTTGGATAAATCCCTTTTCCTCAATATTTTTTAAGATCCTGGATAAACTTGTGGACTCCATTCCCATTTTGGGCCCCAACGCAGTACTTGGAGTGCCTTGCTTTGGGTCAATGCTCAAGAGCGTAAAGCCAATGGCCATGGTAACTCCGTAATTCTTGGCCTCTTCATTGTACATTTTGCTGACGGCTTGCCATGTGGCTCTCAAAGCATAATCAATGGTCAAATCTTTCATGGAACAGGTTTGGTGTTTTCAAATATAGGAAATTTTATTATGCATGCATAATAAATTACAACAAAATACCCTATGAAAGTTAAGTAGGTTAGATTGTTACTTTAGGCTTATGATTTTAGAATGCCATTGGGAATATCAATGCCCATAAATGTCGTTGTAAAGGTCTAAATATTTCTCCTTCACAATTTTCCGCTTTAGCTTCATGGTAGGGGTAAGGTGTCCCTCTTCCACGCTCCAAGTATCTGGGGTCAACCGAAACTGTTTTACTTTTTCCCATTTGGCAAAGTCCTCATTGGAGAGGTCCACTTCTTCCTGAAAACGGGCTATGACCTTTTCATTTTTGACCAAATCCGAGTTTTCTCCAATCGCAACCCGATGTCTTTTGGCCCACTCACGAACAAAGTCAAAATTAGGCTGAATCAAAGCGGCGGGCATTTTTTCACCTTCGCCTATAACCATGATCTGTTCAATAAAACGGGATTGCTTGAATCGGTTTTCCAATAATTGGGGGGCGACATATTTGCCGCCCGAGGTTTTGAACATCTCTTTTTTACGGTCGGTAATCTTAAGGAAACCGTCTGCATCCACTTCACCAATATCACCGGTATGGAAATAATCCCCCGTCATGACCTCTGCCGTTTTTTCCGGGTCTTTGTAGTAGCCCATCATTACATTGGGGCCTTTGCAAAGGATTTCCCCATCTTCGGCAATCTTCACTTCCACATCGTCAATGATTCTACCCACCGTACCTATTTTCCAACCTTTATTGCGTTGGTCATTAACCGAAATCACGGGTGAAGTTTCGGTAAGGCCATACCCTTCCATGACAGGCATGTCAGCGGCCGCAAAAACCCGTGCCAATCTTGGTTGAAGGGCAGCACTACCGGACACCATACACGAAAGATTTCCACCAAGGCCAGCTTGCCACTTGCTAAAAATCAATTTTCGGGCAATGCCCAATTGAAATTTGTACCACCAACCGTTGGCATCATAAGGCTCAAATTTGAGTCCAAGTTCAACGGCCCAAAAGAAAAGCTTTTTTTTAATGCCTTTCTGCTGGGCACCTTTGGCGATAATGGCATCATATACCTTTTCCAGCAATCGTGGAACCACGGTCATCACATCTGGTTTGACTTCCTTGATGTTGTCGCTGATTTTGTCCAATCCCTCGGCAAAATGGATCTCGATACCACAATATTGATAGAGGTACAATATCATTCGCTCAAAAATGTGGCAAACGGGAAGGAAACTAAGTGCGGTTCCTCCCGCCTCAAAAGGTACGCGAACTTCACTGGCAATGACATTGGATACAATATTATTATGTGACAGCATTACGCCCTTTGGCCTTCCTGTCGTCCCCGAAGTGTATATCAAGGTGGCCAAATCCATGGGGTTCACCTCGGCTTTCAACTTCTCCACTTCATCTTGGTTGGAATCATCTGCCCCGAGTTCCAAAACTTCTGTCCAATTTTTGCAATTTTTCAGTTCATCAAAGGAGTAGATTTCCTCCAAATTGGTGAGATTGGAGCTTATGGCCAGTACCTTTTCCAATACCTCTTCGCAGGAAACGAAACAATACTTTGCCTCAGAATGATTTAAAATGTATTCATAATCCTCTTCCGAAATAGTGGGATAAATGGGCACGTTTTGCGCTCCCAATTGCAAGATGCCGATGTCCACAATGTTCCATTCGGTGCGGTTGGTCATGGAGATGACCGCAATTTTGTCATTGGGTTTTACGCCCATCCGCAGAAGGGCGCGGCTCACCGCATTGGCTTTATCAATATATTCCTTTGTTGAGGTTGCTACCCATTGGCCGTTTTTTTTGGTGACCAATGCCTTTTCGAGGGGGAGTTTTTCCATTTGGTAGTATGGAAAATCGAATAATCGGGTAACTTTTTGCATAGTAAGTTTCTGTAAAGTAATTGCAAAATAGGGAAAGGAAACGGTATTTTAAAACGAGTTATTTAAAAAAAGGCATAAATAGCTGCCAATTTTACACAAAATGTAATTTCATGCCTTCATGGGAATCAGTAAACCCCAATGATTTGTAAAATGCCACCGCCTCAGGTCGTTTTTTGTCCGTGGTGAGTTGTACCACATGGGCACCTTTTTCTTCTGATTTGGCTATGGCCCATTGGAATAATTTTTTCCCTATCCCTTTTCCCCGATAGGCTTCATGGACTCTCACGGCCTCTATCTGTGCCCGAATCCCTCCTTGGTAGGTAAGGTATTGAATGAAGCTCAATTGCAGCGTTCCAATGACCCGGCCATCCTCATTTTCTATAACAACCAATTCTTGGTTGGGGTCTTTGCGTATATTTTCAAATGCGTGATAATATGTATCGGGAAGAGGGTCTCTATAATCTTCCCGAAGCCTTCCCAGCTTGTCATTGGCCAGCATTTGCACTATGGCAGGAACGTCTTCTTTTTTAGCTTTCCGAATTTTCATGGTTTGTTTTTTCCACCCATTCCCTCGCATTCACAAAAGCCTGTAGCCAGGGAGAAACCACATCGTTTCTATCCTTTGGATAGTGGGCCCAGTTCCATGGGAAAGTGGACCGCTCTATATGCGGCATGGTCACCAAGTGCCTACCCGTTTTGTCGCAGAGCATGGCGGTATTGTAATCACTTCCATTGGGATTGGCAGGGTAGCCTTCATAGCCATATTTGGCCACAATGTCATATTCATTTTCAGCATGTGGAAGACTAAATTTGCCCTCACCATGTGAAATCCAGACCCCAAGTGTGGTGCCAGCCATGTTGGAGAGCATCACGGAATTGTTTTTTTGAATTTTCACCGAAGTAAAACCACTTTCGTGCTTGTGGGAATCATTATACGTTAGTCTGCCGTGGGTTTCATGTTCTGGATTGATCAAATCCAGCTCCATAAATAATTGACAACCATTGCAAATACCTATGGATAAGGTATCGGGACGGGCGAAAAAGTCCTTTAGTGCCTTGTTGGCCTTTTCATTGTACTTAAAAGCTCCGGCCCAACCTTTGGCACTTCCGAGAACATCGGAATTGGAGAAACCACCCACAGCACCAATAAATTGAATGTCCTCCAAGGTTTCCCGGCCTGTGATAAGGTCGGTCATGTGCACATCCTTCACATCAAAACCTGCCAAGTACATGGCGTTGGCCATTTCCCGTTCGGAATTGCTTCCTTTTTCACGGAGGATGGCGGCTTTTGGTCTGTCAGTACCTCTCGACTGCGCTCGAGGTGACAATTTACCATCAAAATCTTTCGGAAAAACATAATCCAATGCCTGATTCTTGTAATTGGCATACCGCTCCTTGGCCAAACCGTTGGCGGTCTGTTTGTTGTCCAACAGAAAGGAGGTTTTGAACCAGGTATCTCGGAGTGAAGCAATGTTCAACCCGACTTCCACCCCGTTATTTTTGATTTTCAAGGTGCTTTCCGAAGTGACACTTCCGATTTTATGGAAGTCAACACCAGCATCTTTCAATATTTTTTCTATGGAAACATCCTTGGCTTGAAAAACAAGCCCGGCGTTTTCTGAAAACAACAATTTGATGCTGTCCGATTCCCCGATGGGGGTCAAATCCAATTTCGCACCCAAATCATTATCTGCAAAGCAGAGTTCCAAAAGGGTGGTGATCAATCCACCCGAAGCCACATCGTGACCTGCCAAAATCTGGTCGTTCTTGATGAGTTTCTGAAGGGTGTTGAAAACCGTCTTTACATAATCGGCATCCAAAACTGAAGGGGCTTCATCCCCGATACCATTTAGTATTTGGGCAAAAGATGAGCCACCCAGCTTGTGGTCGTCCTTTGATATGTTGATGTAGTAGATGTCCCCGCCATCTTTTTGCAATACGGGTTCCACAACTTTGGTGATATCATTGCAATTCCCAGCTGCAGAAATGATCACGGTTCCCGGTGACAGCACCTCATCATCCTTGTATTTTTGTTTCATGGAAAGCGAGTCCTTTCCGGTGGGCACGTTGATGCCCAGTTCAATCACAAAATCCGATAGCGACTCCACAGCCTTGTACAAACGGGCATCTTCACCTTCGTTACGGCAGGGCCACATCCAGTTAGCAGATAGGGAAACGGACTTTAAACCGTCCTTCAAAGGGGCCCAAACCATATTGGTCAAGGATTCGGTGACACTGTTTCGGCTTCCAGCAACAGGATCAATCAGGGCTGAAATGGGGGAGTGTCCAATCGTGGTGGCAACACCCTCTTTTCCTTTAAAATCCAAGGCCATCACTCCACAGTTGTTCAAGGGCAATTGCAGTGGTCCCGCACATTGTTGTTTGGCCACATGTCCACCCACGCAGCGATCCACTTTGTTGGTCAACCAATCCTTGCAGGCCACGGCTTCCAATTGCAGCACTTGCTCCAGATAATCATGGAAATGCTCCAACGCATAGGAGAGGGAAGGATAGGTCTGCTGTGTGGATTTGTCATCCATAATGGTCTTGGGAGAGCTTCCAAACATATCCGAAAGTTCCAAATCCATCGGTTTTTCACCAGATTTCTGAGATTCAAAGGTGAATTTATGGTTACCAGTGACTTCACCCACATTGTACATGGGCGAACGTTCACGGGCCGCTACGCGATCCAATAAATCCAAATCTTTTTCGCCAATCACCAATCCCATGCGTTCTTGGGATTCGTTCCCGATCAATTCTTTTTTGGAAAGGGTGGGGTCCCCAATGGGCAATTTGTCCGTATTGATATTTCCTCCGGTCTCTTCTACCAATTCCGAAAGACAGTTGAGGTGTCCACCAGCACCGTGATCGTGGATGGACACAATGGGGTTATCATGACTTTCCAAGAGTCCACGAATGGCATTGGAGGCCCGTTTCTGCATTTCTGGGTTGGAACGTTGCACGGCATTCAGTTCTATTGCGGAACTGAATTCTCCTGTATCGGCACTGGAAACCGCTGCACCACCCATTCCGATCCGGTAATTATCACCACCCAGAACGACTATTCTGTCTCCTTTTTTGGGTGTATCCTTTAAAGCTTGGTCTGTTTTTCCATAGCCAATACCTCCGGCCATCATAATCACCTTGTCGAAGCCCAGTTTTCGAGGTGTCATATCGAACACAGCAGAGATGTTTTTAGATTCATCATGCTCAAAAGTGAGTACAGAACCCGCAATAAGTGGCTGCCCAAATTTGTTTCCAAAATCGGATGCACCGTTGGAGGCCTTGATCAAAATATCCATTGGGGTTTGGTACAGCCAATCCCTTTCTTTCATTCCTTTCTCCCAGGGACGGTTTTCCTCAAGTCGGGAATAGGAAGTCATATATACTGCCGTTCCTGCCAAGGGCAATGATCCTTTTCCACCCGCCAAACGGTCACGGATTTCCCCTCCGGAACCTGTTGCTGCCCCGTTAAAGGGCTCCACGGTGGTGGGGAAGTTGTGGGTTTCGGCCTTCAAGGATAAGACCGAATCAAATTCTTTTTCCTCGTAAAAATCGGGTTGGTCTGCACTTTTTGGGGCAAACTGCATCGCTTTAGGGCCTTTGATGAAGGCCACATTGTCTTTATAGGCCGAAACAATATCATTTGGGTTGGCTTCAGATGTCTTTTTGATGAGCTTGAACAGGGAAGAAGGCATCTCTTGCCCATCAATGATAAAAGTACCGTTGAAAATTTTATGACGGCAGTGCTCCGAATTCACCTGACTAAAGCCGAACACTTCCGAATCGGTCAACTTGCGATTTAGTTTTTTGGAAAGATCCTCAAGGTAATCCACTTCTTCATCACTCAAAGCAAGCCCCTCTTTTTGGTTGTAGGCGGCAATGTCCTCAATCTCCAAAACGGGCTCGGGGACGATGTTGATGGTATAAATATCCTGACCCAACCCCTTGTATTTTTGCTTTAGCATGGGGTCGTAATCCGTGTAGTCCTCCGAAACGGCATGGAATTCCTCAATTCGAAGGATTCCTGTAATCCCCATGTTTTGGGTAATCTCGGTGGCGTTGGTACTCCATGGGGTAATCATGGCCGCACGTGGCCCAACAAAAAAGGCGTCGAGTGACGCCGCTTCTATCTTGGGTTGGTTGCCGAACAACCATGTTAACTTTTCATTATCTTCCTTATTGATTTCCTGAGTAGTCTGGACGGCAAAAACCTTGGTAGCCTTGTCCCCAAAAAAATGGATCATACAATCTTTGCGTTGAACGGTTTAAGAAAGTGCAAATTTACGATTTTGGGCTGGATTTTATGATTTTCAATGATAGAGTTTTGAACCATATATGTTGATAGTTGATTTATCAACTGAAAACCATCATGGATGAATTCATCATGTGGGTGACAAGTTGGTTTTACTAGCTTTAAAAACATTTACTTGCACTCAAAATGAAAGAGAAAAGAAAGGAAACCATCAAGCACTTGCTCATTTTTGCTACATTTTTATCAATCCTATTGATTTTGGTGAGCATTTTGAACGAGGGAGACTGGATTCTCCTATTTAAGCACCTATTAAAAAATATCTTCCGAAGAATATTTTGATGGATATTTCAATGCGTTGAACAATTGCTAACGAATGGTAGTTCACAAATTTCAAACCACAGGTATTTAATTGATTTGAAATGCAATAATTTGACCTGAATTTTATGAAGTATCTATTATTGAAATGCATCTGCATGGCAATTGGTAGTTTTCATCCTGTTTCCCTATCTTAGAAGGATTAACGCTAATTCAAAATCCAACCGTATGAAAACTGTCAAGACCCTGTTGTCCGGGGTGGTACTTCTTTGCTGTGTTGCCACCGCAACCGCCCAAAAAAAATACTCCAAAAGACAAATAGAAAAATTAAAGACCGAGGTCGCCCAAATCGTAGAGGACCATAAAAAACAGTCCCAAGTGATGGTGGACAAGATTTTTAGCTTTGCTGAACTCGGTTTCCAAGAGGTGGAGAGCTCCAAATATCTCACAGGCATTCTCGAAGAGAATGGCTTTGCCATAGAGCATTCCATTTCGGGGATTCCCACCGCTTGGTTTGCCACGTGGACTAATGGCGATGGTCCCGTAATTGCCTTAGGCAGCGATGTGGACTGTATTCCCAAAGCATCACAATATCCCGGCGTGGCCTATCACAAGCCCATTGTGGAAGGTGCTCCCGGCCATGGTGAAGGCCACAACTCCGGAATTCCATTGAACATTACATCGGCACTGGCCGTGAAAGAAATCATGGAACGCGAAAACATTGGCGGCACCTTGATTCTTTGGCCCGGAATCGCAGAGGAATTGGTGGCTGCCAAAGCATGGTATGTGCGTGATGGTCTTTTTGATGACATTGATATGTGCATTTTTACCCACGTAGGAAACAATTTTGGAGTTTCTTGGGGCCCCACCCGAGGTACCGGATTAATTTCAGTGGAGTATCTTTTTGAAGGGGAAGCCGCACACTCTGCCGGTGCACCTTGGCGTGGACGAAGTGCCTTGGATGCCGCCGAGTTGATGAACATTGGCTGGAACTATAAACGGGAACATTTGCACCCTTTAAAACGATCTCACTCCATTTTTACGGATGCTGGTGACCAGCCCAATGTGGTACCTTCCAAAGCAGCTATTTGGTTCTATTTTAGGGATATAAAATATGAAGGCATTATGGAGATGTACGAAGAGGCGAACGATATTGCCAAAGGTGCTGCTTTGATGACGGGAACCAAAATGACGTCTCGGGTTTTGGGAACGGCTTGGCCCAGACACTACAACAAAGTAATTGCCGAGACCATGTATGAAAACATTAAGGAAGTTGGGTTGCCCACCTGGTCCGAAGCAGACCAAGAGTTGGCCATGGCCGTTCAAACTGAGGTCGGTTCCGATGAGATTGAGGGCTTGCCCACCGAGATATCTGAATTGGGTCTTCCGGTTCTAGAGCCTGTAAGTGGTGGTTCTGATGATATTGGGGACATTTCCTGGAAGGTTCCAACCGTTACGATGCGTTTTCCCTCCAACATTCCCGGCCTGCAAGGGCACCATTGGAGCAATGCCATAGCCATGGCCACACCCATTGCACATAAAGGCGTAACGGCAGGGGCAAAAGCGGAAGCGATGACTTTGTTGGACTTTTTGTTGAAACCTGAATTGCTAAAAGGGGCTTGGGATTATTTCAACAATGAACAGAGCAAGGAGACCAAGTATCGGCCCATGATTGCTGCGGACGATATGCCCCCAATTTATTTAAACAAGGACAAGCAGGATACGTTCCGAAGTGAATTGGAGCAGTATTACTACGACGAGACTAAATACGATACGTACTTGGAGCAATTGGGAATTGAGTATCCTACGGTGAAGGAGTAAAAGTAAAGTGAATTGTCAGTTCGAGCGCAGTCGAGAACCCTTCAAGGCACATCTCGACTGCGCTCGATATAGCATTTAAGCGTTCTTTTTTAGCAATGCCATATAAAACCCGTCAAAGCCACTTTCTGAAGCATAGACGTTTTTCTCTTTGATGAACTCAAAATCTTGTCCCGCTTCGGATGCTAGGAATTTTTTGATCTGCTCCGTATTTTCTTGGGGTAGGATGGAACAGGTGGCGTAGACCATTTGTCCACCTTTTTTGAGCATTTTGCTGTAATTCTGAAGAATGTCCTGCTGCACGCCCATGATGCGGTCAATGAACTCAGGTTCCAGTTTCCATTTGGAGTCTGGATTTCTACGAAGCACCCCAAGACCGGAACAGGGAGCATCCAATAACAATCGGTCCGCACTGTTGTGCAATTTTTTGATGACTTTGGTGGAATCAATCACCCTCGTCTCAAAATTGTGAACCCCGTTTCGTCGTGCTCTTATTTTGAGTTTTTTCAATTTACTCTCGTAAATATCCAACGCGATCAGTTGTCCCTTGTTTTCCATTTGCGAAGCCAAGTGGAGGGATTTGCCTCCGGCACCCGCACAGGCATCAACCACACGTTGGCCTGGTTTTACCTCTAAAAATGGGGCAACCAATTGGGAAGAAGCGTCCTGTACCTCAAATAGTCCATCCTTGAAGGCTTGGGTGGTAAAAACGTTCTTTCGTTCCTTGAGTCGCAAAGCATCTGGGTAGCCTTCCAAGACTTCGGTTTCAATTTCGTCCTTGGCCAAAAAGGCCTGTAATTGTTCTTTTTGGATTTTGAGGGTGTTGGTGCGAAGGATTACATCGGCTTGTTGGTTGAGTGCGGCAATTTCCTTGGTCCAAAGTTCGTTTCCCAATGCTTTTTCACCCAATTCATCCATCCAATCTGGAATGGACTCTCTGAACTTTCGGATTTTTGACAACTCATCGAACCTTCCTTTGATGCGACGTTCCGGGGTTTCTTCCAACTGTTTCCAATCCGGGAGGCGAATGCCCCGTAATACACACCAAACGGCAAACAATCGGAACAAATTTGGACGCGTGTAGGGGTCATGGACTTCAGCAATTTCAGAATAAAGCCGTTTCCAGCGAACAATATCATACGTGGTCTCGGCAATGAAAGCACGATCACGGGCACCCCAGCGTTTATCGTAACGCAACACTTTTTCAATGACCTTATCGGCATATTCCCCTTCATTGAAGATCATATTCAAGGCATCAATTACGGCAAAAACAAGGTTTCGGTGTAAACGCATGGTATAAAATAAGGTTGCAAAGGTATCATTTCTGCTTACTTTTACGGAAAATAAATAGCATGCGATTTCCCCTTTTTCTTTTCTTGGCCTTGATTTTGGTTTCTTGTGCCGAAGAACAGCGCTACCGACCTTTCCAAACGGTCTCAATCACTCCAGTTTATGAAGATTCGGTCAGTATCAGGGCCATTACATTTTTGGATGGCAGGACTTTGGCGTTCGCAGGAAGCGGAGGGATGTACGGAACTGTTGATGTGACCAGTCAGAAGGTTCGGTCCAGCATCCAACTATACGATTCCATTGTGCCTGCGTTTCGGGCCGTGGCAAAAACATCCAATGATTTTTTCATGCTTTCCATCGATAGTCCGGCCTTACTTTATAAAACGGGAGATGGTGGGAAGATGGAATTGGTGTACAAAGAAGACGGTGAAGGGGTGTTTTATGATTGCATGACATTTTGGAACGATACCGAAGGTATTGCAGTGGGTGATACTGTTGGTGGATGCCTGTCCATTATCATTACCAGGGATGGCGGACAAACCTGGAGCAAAATCCCATGTGAAGACCTACCGGAAGGTATTGAAGGCGAAGGTGCTTTTGCCGCAAGCAACAGTAATATTGCCGTGGCAGGAAACCAGGCTTGGATTGGCACCACGGCGGGACGGGTCTATCATTCCGATGACAAAGGCAGCACCTGGGATGTGCAACAAACTCCAATTGTTCACAAAGAAGAGACCCAAGGCATATATTCCATGGATTTTTATGATGGGAACACAGGGTTTGCCATTGGAGGGGATTATACCCAACCTGAATCCAATAAAGCCAACAAAATTATCACCCGTGATGGTGGAAAAACGTGGAACCTGATTGCGGACGGACAAGAACCCAATTACAAAAGTTGTGTGCAATTTGTTCCCAATGCTGAAGGAAGGGGACTGGTGGCCGTTGGATTTACTGGGGTTTCGTACTCTGGGGATGGGGGAGCGCATTGGAAATCCTTAAGTGATGCGTCTTTTTACACCCTTCGATTTTTGAACGATTCTGTGGCTTATGCTGCTGGCAAGAACCGAATTGCGAAGTTGGTTTTTCAATAGAGAACAATCCTTGTTTATACATCTGGGTGAAGCACCCACTTATCGTTTTTTCATGGAAAACTTATTGATGTGCCTTACCTTTATATTTCAAGTTGTTCGAGAGTTTAAGTCTCTTGCTTACTGACGATTGACTTTCAAAATGGCATTGGATATTATGACTCATGCTTCTGGTTTTATTTTTGATCTATTTTTGAGGCGGGAACTTCATCCGAACTATTCCAATCCCATTCAGAACTCAGTTACCAACAGCACCTTTGCCCCAATGTCTTTTAGCCCTATTCCGTCCAAGGATGTCAACTTTTCAATGGTTACCGATATTCCGGATTATCTTGAGACTAAAGTTGATCCAAATTTGGTTCAATTTAGGTGCAAGGCAGTGAAACAATACCAAGGTTTTTTATGTGATTTGTCGGGCTGCGAAACAGCCATGGAATATATGGCAACCAAGTTCAGTAAAAAATCCATCAAGAACATTAGGGCCAAAAAGAGACAGTTGGAAATCCATTACAACATTGTCTATAAAAACCATTATGGGAACATAGAAAAGGAACATTACGATTTTCTGTTTGACAGGTTCCATGAGCTGTTAAAAAAAAGGTTTGACGAGAAGAAAATGCAAAACAGATATCTGTTAGTATGGAAAGAATACCACGAGCTAGTCTATTCTATGATTTTGCGTAAAGAAGCTTCATTGTTTGTTATTTATAATGACAAAGAGCCTATTGCCATGGCCATGGACTTTTATGTGGAGGATATTTGCTTTGGCTATATTCAAGTATTTGATTTGGAATACCAAAAATACTATATGGGCGATGTATGTATGGTGGAGCGTTTGGATTGGTTGTTAGAGCATAATTTCAAAGTGTTCGATTTTTTAATGGGGGAGACTTACTATAAAATCAAATGGTCCAATCGCACTTACGTGTACGACCATCATTTGTTTTATAAAGCTGGTTCGATGGTAGGTTATCTAAAAATGCAGTTTACAAAAGCCAAGTTACGGTTAAAGCAATATTTACGGGACAAGGGGATTTTGGGCAAAGTGTTCAGTATGGACCGGATACTTTACCGCCGGATGTCCAATAAACTGAAGGGATTCGATTGGAAAAACCCATAAGGTACAAAGGTAACAGGAAGATACATTAGCTGAAATAGGCGACTTTTTCCGAATTTTTGCCCCGAAGCAGATACTGCCCACCATTAGTACGGAATACGGCTACATCTTTGGCGTCTTCATTGTTCAGGTATAAAAACTCAAAAAAAATTTTAATGACCTGAGGATTATACCCGTCTACTTTGACAAGGTTTGAATTATCTTGGGCTCCAATTTCTTCAAAAACGATTGATTTGTACTTTTCATTAGTGCTAATCGGGGGTTCTGCCCCTTTTTTGTGTAAACGAAAGAGGATTTTGTTCAGCAGTAGGTTAAGGTTCTTCTCCCTGAGGCGTTGTTTAATGGTATAGTAATTTTTGATTATGATGGCCTTTGCGGTAGATGAAAGCGATTTGGAATTATAGAGAATGTGGTATTCAAAGTCATACTTTTTGGTGGACCATCTGGCCTTATAATCAAAATATCCTTTGGAGAAGTCCAATATTTGGAATTTGTTGGCCATACCCCATTCAATAAGGTACATAATATTTACAGAGCCTAAATGAAATTTGGCATAGTCAATATCAAAAACGGTAATTGCATCAAAGATGATTTCTTTGGAAAAATAGACCAATGTTATGGCAATGGGGAGCTCTCCATTATAAACAACAAACAATCCCGATAGCTTTTTTTGAAGCATAGGGTATGCCACCTTTTGGTAGAAGTCCCATTCCCTTTTATCCAAATTGTTATTATGCTCTGCCTTTTCAAGAAATCGTTTTTCCAAAAGCTCCCTGAACCTTTCAAAGAGGAAATGGTACTCTTCTTGGGCCATATCACCTACATACATCTTAGTTTTTATATTGAAACATTCAGAGAGTCTTCTGCTGTACTTGTTCAGTTTGTACCTGCTTGACTTCTTGAACTTTTTCTGCATGTAATCCTGTAGGTTCAAAAAAAGGTTTAGCTCGATTAAGAAACCAGGATATTGTTTGACTTTTATAAGTTTTGTGGGTTTTGAACCATAAGGTTCTGGATTCTTGAAATAACTTGGCACATCAAAAATCAACAACGTTTTATTTCTTAGGTCCAAGGAATGCTCCAAGGTGTATTGCACCCCCTTTGTATGGGTTCTTCCACAATTGGTATATATTTCCCATTTTTCTCGATGGAACTTAGGGCCAAAAATTCCCTCAACCTGAATTGGTGTCTTTTCTTTGCCGAAACTTTTAGTCCATGTTTTAATAAAGTTCTCAGACAAAAATGGGTTGTCAATCATCGCCCAAGCAGTTTATTTTAGAAACTTCCGTTTTATTGGTGAAATCTTGGCGGTAAAGTGGGAAAAAGCATGAGTTCTTATTAATTTCAGAGGCATTTTGCACTTCTTTTTGCTTTAATAGTTTCTCATATTGGGTATCATCCACGATATGTTGCCAAGTACAAAATTTCCTAAAATCCTTTGAGAATCCAGATTTGAAATAAAAAAGAGAATCATCATCCTGTCCGTTTAGCCCACCTCCTAAATTAAAGTTGACACAACCTTCCTCAGTGCATTTTTTTCGGACGTGGTCTATGAGTAGCTTAATAGGATTCAGATGAAAATATTCACTTTTAACCCCCGATAGATGATATTGTACTGTTCCATTATTTTTAGTGAAAATAGCACCGCCGGCAAAGTCGCCTGATTTTTTATGTTGCGCCACCAAAAGCTCGGCATGTATTCGTCCGCTGCCCAAAAGTTTATAAAAATACTGCTTGCCAAAGAAGTAGTTGGGTTTGGCATGAAGTCTTTTCATATTTTCACAGTACGTTCCAATAAACTCATCCACGTACTTTTCTTGGACCCCATCAATGATGTCATATTCCTTGGCTTCTTTGTTGATGTAGGTTCTAAGCCTCCTATTATATTGTTGTTTTTGTTGTTCCAAGCTTTGGGTAAGGTCTATGTTCACCACATTCCCATGGGGCACTATTTTTCCTATGCCCCTTAAAATGGCATCTTGTTTGGTAATAAATGGATGCAATCTGGAGAATACAGAAACAATCTGATTATCCTTCAGGAACTCATTGAGCTGTTTTCGAAATTGCTCATTCTTGAAATCTGGGCCAATATTTTTACCAACTGGACCCGCATAGCCGTAAACGGAAGTAGCATCCTTAAGCGTAGACCCTTCAATATCCCTCACCAGCAAAGGAAGTGCGATAAAAGCATCCCCCTTTTCATATTGAATTAAGATGGGGCTTTCACCAGTTTTTTTTGATATTTGATGGTAATCGTATGTGTGATAAAAATCTGCTTGCTCACATTGATCAATTACTTGTGTCCAAGCATTTCTATCCTGAATGACCCGCATATCTCCAGTTTTGTAAATAATATAGCAAAATAATGGGAGAAGATTACACTAAATATGACAAATATCATGTATGTCTGTAGATTAGCTCAATGGATTCAAAAACTCGATGAAATCATCTAAAAAAGTAATGTCTACATTTCCACATTTTGCTATCTCCTTCTGATAGATGTTGAAAATCATCCCCCTTCTTGCCGTCTTCGGTATTGTTGTAAAAGACGTTTTTTAAAATCATCTTCCGCTTTTAGCAATGACAATACCTTTTTGGGGGAGATGATCTTTCTGATTTTTAAAATGAAGGTCTTATCGGCATTGTGTTTTTCAGTTTGGAGAGCAAGGAGATTATCCAAAAGTGCAGCGGATTCACTTTCGGAAAGATCCTGGGCAGATGACAATCGATATTGCCTTTCCCTTCTTCTAACACCTTCCAAAGCATCTTCATGTTCATTGTATACGGGCCAGAACTCTTGGGCTTCTTGACTGGTTAAACCAACCCTTTCTGTGATAAAGGCAACCTTTAAGGTCTTTATGCGATCTCTATTGGGGCCTTGGGCATTCACCCATAAGGCTCCGGCCAGAAATACAATCAGGATAAGTACTTTTTTATTCATAATTGGTGTAATCTAAGTTTAAATCTTCAATATCCTCCACATTTTCATCCAAATATTCTAAGATGCTCTCAGCCTCAATGTCCTTGTCCAACACGTCATTTAGCTCCAGATTTTCCAATGGGATCAATTCAGCAATCTCATATGTACTCATATCAATTTCCGTGCGCTCAAAATAGGCATCAATTTCTGTATTGGCCAAATCTTCAAAGCTGATGGGCTTATCTGATTTCCAGTTGAGACCAAAAATCAAAAGGAATACAGCGGCCACTGCGGCAGCACCGTAATAGAATTTTCTGAAGGACTTGAGTTGTATAACTTTACCATTTTCCGCAACGGTTTTGGAAAGCACCTTTTTGGTAACCCCACTAAAATATCCTTCAGGCACACCAAACCCATCCGATTTGGGCATGATGGATTCCGTTTGGGCCTTTTCTTTTTTGATTTTGTCCATGAGTCGTTCATGGAAGTTCTCAAAGTAGCCTTCCGGGGTATTGAAACCATTTTGTTTGTCCTTTTTCATTTAACGTATAGACATCAAAATAAACCAAAGGTTTAATCTTCCTTAAGATACGCCTCAATTTTCTTTACTGCCAAATGATACGAGGTCTTTAAAGCCCCAACCGAGGTTTCCAGCACTTCGGAAATCCCATCATATTTCATTTCCTGAAAATATTTCATGGTAAAGACCAATTTTTGTTTGTCGGGAAGCGTGGCCAAAGCCTTTTGTAGTTTCAGTTGTATTTCATCGCCTTCAAAATACACGTCAGCTTGAAGGTTTTCAACCATCCGGTTTTTGAGTTCCTCGTCACTCACCCCCATTTTTCTGGACTTCTGCTTTAAAAAAGTGAGGGATTCGTTGGTGGCGATCCGATACATCCAAGAATACAATTTGCTTTCTCCTTTAAACCCATCGATGTTTTTGTACACTTTGATAAAAGTATTCTGGAGTACATCATCGGTATCATCATGGTCCAAAACTATCCTTCGGATATGCCAATACAGACGCTCTTTGTAGGTATTGACCAACACCTCAAAGGCCTTTGCTTGGCTTTCTTTTTGTTTGAGCTCGTTGACTAGGGCTTCTTCAGCAATCAATTGATTGTACAATTTGGTGCTTTGACTGCACTAAAGGTAAAAGGTTTAATGCAACAGACAATTGACAATCAACAATTGGCAGTGAACAGTGGATTGTAATCCTGAGCAAAGCGAAGAATCTCCTTTAAAACGATTGCATTTCCACCAACTTTTTATAGCCTTTTTTGGATTTCATCAGCTCTTCGTGTGTGCCTTGCTCCACAATTTTTCCTTTGCTCATCACCACAATGGAATCTGCATTTTGAATGGTGGACAATCTATGGGCAATGACGATTGAGGTCCTGTTCTTCATCATTTTCTCCAGGGCATCCTGTACCAATCGCTCGCTTTCGGTGTCCAAGGCCGAAGTAGCCTCGTCCAAGATCATAATGGGCGGATTTTTGAGCACAGCCCGTGCAATGGACAATCGCTGTTTTTGCCCGCCACTCAATTTATTGCCACTATCGCCAATATTGGTATCGTAGCCATGGGGTAGATCCATGATGAAATCGTGGGCATTGGCCACTTTGGCAGCAGCTATAATCTCTTCGGATGTCGCATTTTCTTTGCCTAATCCGATATTGTTCTTTACTGTATCATTGAACAGAATGGAATCCTGGGTGACCAAGCCCATGAGTCCGCGGAGCGATTTTTTGGTGATGTTCTTGATGTTGGTGCCATCAATCAACAATTCGCCTTCATTGACATCATAAAAACGGGTGACCAAATTGGCCACGGTACTTTTTCCACTACCAGATTGGCCCACCAAGGCCACCGTATTTCCCTTATCAACCTTTAGGTTGAAATCTTTCAGCACATAATCATCCTCGTACTTGAAGGAAATATTTTTGAGCTCGATACCTGAATTGAAATCGGTTTTCTCCACGGCACCTTCCATATCCTTGATGGGATTTTCAGATTCCAAGATTTCCAAGACCCGTTCTGCAGCTGCATTTCCTTTTTTAACGCCGTAGGATGCCTTACTGATGGCCTTGGCCGGGGTTAGGATGTTATAGGCCAAACCCATATAGGCGATGAATGATGAAGCATCCAACGTTTTGTCCACCAATACCATTTTTCCGCCGAACCAGAGCAACACCCCAATGACCAGAATTCCCAAGAACTCACCCGTGGGAGAGGCCAAGTTCTGTCTATTTAAAAGCGAGTTGGAAAACTTAAAAAAGCGGGTTGTTGAATTTTTGAAGGTATTGTAAAATCTGGATTCGGAATTAAAGGCTTTGATAACCCGGAGCCCACCCAAAGTTTCCTCCACAATGGAAAGAAATTCCCCTTGTTCCTTTTGAACCCTATCCGATTTTCGTTTCAGGGATTTTCCGATTCTGGAAATCAACATTCCGGCGATGGGGATGAAAACAAAAACAAAGAGGGTCAGTTTGGTACTGATTCCAAACATCACCAAAATGGTGAAGAGGATGGTGAGCGGCTCCCTTACAATCAATTCCAAAATGGACAGAAAGGAATGTTGTATTTCCAAAACATCCGAAGTGATGCGTGCAATGACATCTCCTTTTCGTTTTTCCGAGAAATAGGAAATAGGGAGATCCACTATTTTTTTGTACATCTTATTTCTGATATCCTTGAGCACCCCGTTTCTCAAAAATGTAATGAAATACATCGCCAGATAATTAAATGCATTTTTTAATAGGAAAAGGGCCAGCACCAAACTAATGACGAGTACCAAACCTTTCATATCGTCATCCCCGGAATAGGCAGTTACCCGATAGTTGATATAGTCCTGCAAATAATCCTTTGATTTGGAAAAACCTTCATAAACAGGCTTTACATAGACCTTTTGTTCTGGTTTGAACAGCACATCCAGCATGGGAATAAGGGCAGCAAAGGACAGGGCACTGAAAAGTGCATAGAGAATATTGAAGAAAATATTCAAATAACCATATTTGCGGTAAGGTCCCGCAAAACGGAGAATCTTTTTAAAGTAGTTCATTCACCTACAAATTCAGTTCAGAAAGGATGCCTTCAATCTTGGTATCCAACTGCGAATTTACGGATTTATAATCCTCGGCCTTATCCAATTTTGCATTGGTGCTGATGTAAAACTTCACTTTGGGTTCGGTACCGCTGGGTCTGGCCGCGATTCGGGTGCCATCCTCGGTTTCATAGATCAATACGTTGGATTTGGGCAAATGAATGGTTCGTTCCCTTCCGGTCTGCACGTTTTTGGCCACGGAGGTGTTATAATCCTCAATCCACAACAATTTTGAACCTTGCACCGATTCCACCGGATTTTCTTTAAAGTCTTTAAGCATTTGTTTGATTTCCTCGGCGCCGCTAATCCCTTTTTTGGTGAGGGAAATCAATTTTTCCTTGTAGAATCCAAACTGCACGTAGCAGTCTATCAAATCCTTATAAAAAGAGCTGCCGTTGGCCTTGGCGTTCGCAGCAATTTCACAGGCCAGTAGGGTAGCGGTGACGGCATCCTTGTCCCGGACAAAATCGCCCACCATATAGCCAAAGCTTTCTTCCCCGCCACCAATGAATTTGGAATTGGGAAAATCCTTGATCATTTTACCGATCCATTTAAACCCGGTGAGGGCAGTTTTGTATTCCACACCATAAGCGCGGGCCATTTGCTCCATCATTGGGGTGGAAACAATGGTGGTGGCGATAAATTCGTTGCCCTTGAATCCTTTTTCCTTGTATTGGTCCAGTAGGAACTTGGTCATCAACACCATGGTCTGGTTTCCATTGAGCAGTTCCATTTTCCCTTCCAGATTTCGCACGGCAATGCCGAGTCGGTCACTGTCAGGGTCGGTGCCCACAACCATATCTGCCCCAATTTCTTCAGCTTTTTGTATGGCCATGGAAAGTGCTTCCGGTTCTTCTGGATTGGGAGATTTAACCGTTGGAAAGGAACCGTCAGGCTTTGCCTGTTCCTCAATAATGGTGACATTGTGGTATCCGGCACGTTTCAATACTTCGGGGATGGCCGTGATGGATGTTCCGTGCAGGGAAGTGAAAACAATCTTAAAATCGTCTTTTCCCTTGGCATCAAAACTTCCATTTTTTACGGAAGCCTCAAAAAAGGCATCGTCCACTTCCTTATCAATAGTGTGAATAATACTTTCATCCGCATTAAAATTGATGTCCTCAAAAGACAGCGCATTGATTTCATCGATGATCTCGCCATCTTGGGGTGGCACAATCTGTCCTCCATCGGCCCAGTAGACCTTGTACCCGTTGTACTCTGGCGGATTGTGGGAAGCGGTCAACACAATACCGGCATGGCAGCCCAAATGACGCACCGCAAAGGAAAGCTCTGGGGTGGTACGGAGTTCAGAAAACAAATGGACCCTAATCCCATTGGCGGAAAAAACCTCTGCCACCGTTCTGGCCAGGGTATCCGAATTGTGTCGGCAATCATAGGCAATCACCACCCTAAGATCGCTATCGGTGTACGACTTCTTGAGATAATTGCTGAGCCCTTGGGTATTTTTCCCCAAGGTATATTTGTTGATTCTATTGGTTCCAACCCCCATTACACCGCGCATACCTCCGGTACCAAATTCCAAATCCTTGTAAAAGCGATCCTTGAGTTCCTCGGTATCGTTTTCTATCAAATTTTGAATTTCCTTTTTTGTGTTTTCGTCAAAAAAATCGGTCAACCAAGCTTGCGCTGCAGAAGTAATGGAATCCATATAGAATAGGCTTGTTTAGTAATGCTTTAAAAATACAAAGATTATACGTTTTGGACGTTTCTAAATATTTATTTTGTTGGAAATGGAGTAGCGGGTATCATTTTTTCGGGACCGTACCATGATTTCCCCAATGAACCCCGCCAAAAAAAGTTGTGTCCCTATGATCATTGCGGTTAGGGCGATGAAGAATTGGGGTCGTTCCGTGATCAATCGTCCAGTGGGATTCAAAAACAACTTATCGATACCCAGATAAAGGGCAAATCCGAGGCCTACAATGAACATGAGCACACCCAAAGCGCCAAAAAGGTGCATGGGTTGGCGACCAAATTTGGATACGAACCAAATGGTGATCAAATCCAAAAAACCGTTGATGAAACGCTCCACCCCAAACTTGGTGGTCCCGTATTTTCGGGCTTGGTGCTGCACCACTTTTTCGGTGATTTTGGAAAAGCCCGCATTTTTGGCCAAGACCGGGATGTACCGGTGCATCTCCCCATGTACATCAATATTTTTTACCACATGGCCGTCAAACGCCTTAAGCCCGCAATTAAAATCGTGCAATTTGACCCCAGAAGTTCTTCGGGCCGCCCAATTAAAGAGTTTGGAGGGGATGTTTTTGGTGATAACGGAGTCGTACCGCTTCTTTTTCCAGCCGGAAACGATATGGTTGCCTTCATTGGCGATCAATTCATAGAGTGCCGGAATCTCTTCAGGATTGTCCTGAAGGTCGGCATCCATGGTAATGACCACATCGCCCTGGGCCGCTTTAAAACCAGCGTGCAGTGCCTGCGACTTGCCATAATTCTTTAAAAATTGGATGCCCTTTACGTGTTCATTTTTTTGGGAAAGCTCCTGAATGGTCTCCCAAGAGCCATCCGTACTGCCATCGTCAATAAAAATGATCTCATATAAAAAATGATTGGATTGCATTACCCGTACAATCCAATCATGTAGTTCGTTAAGCGATTCTTGCTCGTTAAGTAAAGGAATTACAATGGAAATCTGCATTGCTTGTTTCTCGAATTCCCTTCAAAAGTAGTATTTTTTGGTTTAGTATTCCGACTTGGATTTTTTCAGGATAAGCCCAGTGATGAGCCCAACGACCAAACCAATGACACAACTGAATATTAAACCGATGGGATAGCGAAGCCAACCCAAACTTTTTTGCATGGCCACCCCTTGTTCCCATTGTTCCTCTGTCATGGATGGATTTTGCTCAAAAGCTTTGGGCTTTGCCATTTCTATGGCCTTGTCCATAAAATCGGGTTCAATAAAATTGACGAGCAAATATTGGTAGAGCAAGGAGATGATGGCCGAGACCAAGGCTATCCCGACCCCAATTTTTAGCGCTTCGGAAATGGTTAAATACCCTCCGTTTGCTTTTTTGTACGCATTGATGCCCAGAAAAATGGCCACCACGCTCAATAGGATCGAAATTACAATGATGGGCGTGCTCATTTCGTAATGCATCTTTTGTGTATAGAGCATTACGCCGAATACTACTGAAACCAGCCCCAGAATAAGGCCGTAGTTCAGCATAAATTTACTGGCTTTTGGTTGTTGTTCTTCCATTTGTTTATTTTTAGTGTTGATTATGGTTTATTAGTAAATTGAGAGGGGAATTTGTTACAGTTAAAGGTAGTTTTTTTCTTTTTTTCTTTTTTCAGTTGGAAGAATCAAAGAAATCTTTAAATTTGCACCTCGAAAATTCTGAGATTAAGTAGTTAAGACGATGAAAAAAGGCATACACCCAGAGAATTATAGATTAGTGGCTTTCAAAGACATGTCCAATGACGATGTGTTCATCACTAAATCCACTGCAGAGGCGAAAGAAACCATCACTATGGATGGACAGGAGTATCCTTTGGTAAAGTTGGAGATTTCAAGAACTTCGCACCCTTACTATACCGGAAAAACCAAATTGGTGGATACCGCAGGTAGGATCGATAAGTTCAAGAACAAGTACAAGAAATTCAGCAAAGAAGAGAAGGAGACCGAGTAGGTCACTCTTTTTGACGAAATATATGGACGCTCCTGATGATTTTCAGGGGCGTTTTTTATTTTTATACCATCAACACTGAGCCATGAACTACATTCTTTCCGACGGAACCCATAGAGAATCCCTGTTTCCCTTTACGTTCACCAGGCCCGTGGCCGAAATTCGGGTGGGGATCCTGACCATTCGTGAAAAATGGGAAAAATGGTTGAAGACATCCGTCAGTGTGAAGACGGAGGACTACCTCTCCACAAAGTTCCCGCTAAAGACCGCTTCGGAAAATGTGATTATCAACGGCAGTTATCTTCCCGATACAGATTTGGTGCAAGCCATCAAAAAACTGAAAATGGGGGAGGCCCTGATGGAGGGGGAGGCCTATATTGCCTATGTCACTGCCCAAGCTGAAAATGATTTCGACCCTTCAAATTTTGTGATTGTGGACCATCAACCCAAAGGGTTGACCATAAAAAATACATGGGACATTTTCTCCAAAAACGGGGAAGCCCTGCAATCCGACTTTGCTCTATTGACCGCCGGACGGAAGAGTCAACCCCTATCCAGTACCAATCAGGCAGTGAACCCAGAAAATATTTTTTTGGAAGAAGGGGCAAAGGTGGAGTTCAGTATTTTAAATGCGTCCACAGGGCCTATTTACATAGGCAAGGATGCTGAGATAATGGAAGGTTGTATTATCCGTGGTGGTTTTGCGCTCTGCGAAGGTGCTATTGTAAAAATGGGGGCAAAAATCTACGGACCCACTACAGCCGGACCTTTCTGTAAATTGGGGGGTGAGGTCAACAATTCGGTCTTGTTTGCCTATTCCAATAAGGGGCATGAAGGGTTTTTGGGCAATTCGGTGTTGGGGGAGTGGTGCAATCTGGGAGCGGACACCAATACCTCCAATATGAAAAACAATTACGCTCCAATACGTTTATGGGATTACCAAACCGAAGGTTTTGCCAAAACCGGACTGCAATTTTGTGGGCTGATGATGGGCGATCATAGCAAGTGCGGCATCAATACCATGTTCAATACAGGAACGGTGGTAGGGGTGAGCGCCAACATCTTTGGCAGCGGGTACCCCCGAAATTTTATTCCCAGTTTTAGTTGGGGCGGTGCCTCAGGATTTACAGCGTTTAAAACGGACAAGGCTTTTGAAGTGGCCACTGCCATGATGAAACGCCGCAACATGGAATTCAACGATACCGAAGCCAAAATTTTGGAGCACGTTTTTGAGCTGACGCAAAAGTGGCGGAAGTATTAGTTTTTTCTTGGTTTTCGTTCTCGGATATGAGTAACAGGGATTTTTCAAATTATAATACCTACCATTTCCTAAAATAATTGATAGCAGGAGTTGGTCATACACCGTGTTGGTAATAGGTTTTTATGAAAACAATTGCCCAATTGTTTTCATTGGAAGAAACATTTTGCCACAATCGGGAAGGTCAATAAAGCCATATTTTAAATAGAATCCTTTGGCTTTATCGTCAATGGGATCCACAATTACTGCAATTGAACCAATGGTATCCTGAGAGACATCAAATGCTCGTTTTAGCGCATCGACCAACATCAATTCACCGAATCCGTTTCCTTTTGTTGAGGTGTCAATTGCAAGTCTACCAAGCAGAGTTACAGGTAATTCCTTATAGTTTCTTGGAAGCCGCTTTGTTATGGCATTTGGAAGCAAATCTCTCTTGATCGATGCATTTGAAAGTGTATAATAACCTTTAACAACATATGACTCGTCAGATAAAACGAAACATATGGAGAGGTTTCTCTTTACATCTTGGCTCGCTTGCTTTTTGAGATAATTATCTAATAAATCATAGCCGCAGTTAAAATTACTTCGATTATGATTTGATTTTAGTGGCCCTGTTTCGTACCCCATCTGGTTCAATTAAATCAAGATATCTTTTGGCGGCTTTCTTGAGTTTGGAATTAGGACTAGGAGGATTCATTAATGCGTTTGCAAATATTTCTTGGTCTCTTTTCGTAGAGATAATTTTCTCATGTTTTTCAATAATTTCTTCAGCACGTTGTTGTACGGCAAAAAACACGAACTCAGAAAGTGAGCGAAAACCACCTAATGTGGATGCACGTTCGAACAAACGCTTTTGTTCCTCTGTCCATCTGGTATCGAATCTGGCAACTTTTGTATCCATGACACAAATGTACGGAATATCACCGTACAGAAAAAATATTTCTTTATTTTCAAATTTCACCCAACGCTTAAGGTATGATTCGTTTTAAATACTTCGGCTGCCTGCCCGCTAAGCAGTCAGGATTTCAGCACAAATGACCAAGTTCGCCTAAAAACCGCATAAATTCAATGTGTTGACAAATAGCATTTTAAACTTTTATCAACAAAAAAACCAGCAGCAACACGCCACTGGCTTTATAATTCATTAAAGAAAAAGAATTATTCCTTCACCTCAGGTTTTTCCGTAAACGGGGTTATACCAAAAGCAGGGTAGACTTCGGTGGGATAGTAAAACGTTCCCCCTCTGGAGACCAATGCAATGGTCTTTATCGCCTTAATGTCTTCCACAGGGTTGCCGGGCACCAAAAAGAAATCGGCCAGTTTACCGGGCTCAATACTGCCCAAATCTTCTTTTCCCAAATACGCGGCCATGTCGTAGGTGGCCAATTTTAGAAGTTCGGCAGGGGTGTAGCCCAATTGTTGGTTATAGAGTTCCAACTCGCGGTGCAGGTTAAAGGCGCCGCCCAAATCGGTCCCCGCCACGATCAAAATACCCTTGTCCTTCATCAGTCGCAGGGTCTCCACAATTTTAGCATAGGCTTCGCGGTAGGCTTTGTCCTCTTCGTCATCCGCAATTTGCGCCAGGGCCACTTTAAGGCTACGTTGTTCGTTGGGCGGCATGTGGTCAATATAATCCACCGCTCCGGGGGTAACCTCTCCGTTTCGGGAGAGCATCAACATTTCGTGGATGGCCAAGGTTGGGTCGATGGCCGTTTTGTTCGCCACAAACAAATCCAAGGTCTCTTGCACTTTGGGGCTGTTCAAATCCAACTCTGGGAAGCGTTTCATGGCCGTGAGGCGCAACAAGGTGCGGGTGTCCTCATCAGGTTCCAAAACCCAGCCCAACATAGTCTGGTTGATGTGGGTCATTTCATCAAAATCGGCATTCAGCATGGCATTGGCATTGGAAAATGCAGGTACGTGCCCGGTTACGAACATCCCTTTGTCATGTGCTTTTTTCACGATGTCCGGAGCCCAATCGCCGTTCATGCTGTTGTAGAGTTTTACCCCATAAAACCCAAGACTGTCATAGGTGTCCACTGCGGCCAGTGCCTCTTCCTTGGTTTCCACCAGAATGCCATTGTTGCTGTTGTAGGGGCTTTTCCCTTCAATAAAGCCCAATCGGGTAACCCGTGGGCCGGCCAAAACGCCCGACTCAATTTTTTCGATAAGGCTGCTCAGCACTTCGGTATCATTCCCCATATCCCGAAATGATGTAACCCCCGCCAACACATTCAAAAGTGCATCATCATCACCGGTATGGGCATGCATTTCAAACAATCCGGGAACCAGGGAGCCCCCATTGCCTTCAATTTCCACTTCGTCATCGCCGGAAGCATCAGCAGCCTCAATGGCGGTAATTTTATCATCTTCCACCACCACGGAAACCGGATCGGTCAACGAAAGCGTTTTGGGATCGAAAACCTTTACATTTTTAATGCGAACTTTTTTAGTGTAGTTGTGGGCGTATTGTTTTTGGAGGTTCTCGTAGCGTTCCGCAGAATAATTTTCAGATAGTTGGCGCATGTCTTTTTCAACGGCCTCGTAACCTTCGCGGATAACAATATAGCGCGGCGAAATGAAGGCGAAGAACTTTTTGGCATCGTCCAAAATAAAATAGGATGGGTCAAGGTCTGCGCCGGACAGGGCGTATGACGTAAGTGCCAATTCACCCTCGCCCGAAGCATTCGGTACGGTCACATCTTCCATTTTGGTGAGGGTCAAATTCCCGGCAGGAAGCACGGGCAATGTATTTTCTGGGGCTTTTAGCAACAAACGGGCCGCCAAAACGGTGGAGTAGGGGCTTCCAAATTGGTTGACATACAATTGAGGTGCTTCAAGGGTGGCAGTTCCCGAGCCTGTGGCATCGGTCCATGAGGCATTTTCGCCTTCCAACGAAAAGTGTTCGTCAATGGCATTCCCAAAGGTGGTGTTTCCGGTAACTTCCCAGCTGGTTGGGAAACCTTCGGCGTTCAGGACAATGGTCTCCTTCATGGTTGGTCCACGACCATTGTTTTTGTAGTCGTAATCAATATGGATGGTGTCACCAGAAATGTGGGTCTTAAGATGCCCTACCTTGTTTTCACCCACAATTACGGTGTAGGTTTCGTCCCCTTGGTAATCGGCCAAGGAAGAGGTGGGTTCATTTTTACAGGAGTAGCTTGCCAGAACAACAAGGCTCAGAAGTAGTAAACGGAGTTTCATAGTAGTCGGATTTTAGTAATGGCTGAAGTTATGGATTTTTGTGCAATACCTGAGCCATATAAGGTTCCAACTAGGTCACGGGATAGGGTATTTTGCCTGTTTTGTAGAAATCGATGATGTTTTGGGCGGACATACGGGCCATTTCGTTGCGGGCTTCCACGGTGGAGGAGCCAATATGGGGCAGTACGGCCACATTTTCCATTTGGAGCAAGGGATTGTTGGGTTGCATGGGCTCGGGGTCGGTCACATCTAGGCCAGCACCCCAAATGGAGCCATTTTTCAAGGCCGCTATCAAATCGGTTTCATTATGGATTCCACCTCGGGCGGTGTTGATAAAAACGGCACTGTTTTTCATTTTACCGAAGGCATTTTTATCAAACAAACCTTTGGTTTCTTCGGTTAGATTGCAGTGCACGGAGATGACATCGCTTTGAGCCAACAGTTCGTCAAAAGAGACGTATTGGGCATTGAGCGTACCCTCGGCCTCTTGGTTTCTGGACCGATTGTGATAGATGATATCCATCCCATAAGCGGCCTTACAGCGTTTGGCCTTGACCATGCCAATGGTTCCCAGGCCAAAAACCCCCAAGGTTTTACCATCGAGTTCAAAACCGAGGTTAGCGGTGGGGACAAAGTGCTTCCACTGCCCTTTTTCTATGGTTTTGTGCATGTGTACCATTTTTCGGGAGACCATGATCATAAGTCCGAAAGCCACATCTGCCGTGGCCTCGGTCATGGCACCGGGGGCGTTACCAATGACAATGCCGTATTGTTTTGCGGCTTGTACATCGATATTGTCATAGCCCACGGCAAATTGCGAAATGATGTCCAAATGCTGACTGCTTTTCAAAAAATGCGCATCGATTTTATTGGAGCCCGTACTGAGCAGGGCATCGTAGTCTTTGCAAATGTGGATCAGTTCCTCCCGAGGTATGGGGTTGTTGCTTTTATTGATGGTGATGTCGAATCCGGCTTGTTCCAGCATGTCAATGGCGAGCTGGGGGTACTGTAAACTGAGGAAAACTTTTTTGGGCATATGGGTTTAGACTGCTTTTAACCTTAAAGGTACAGTTTTTGGATTTTTTATGGCCTCGGATGGCGGATTTGAACAAAAAGGGGGTTTTTGGTTAAAAAGGGATTTCGTTATCGTTCTTGGTTAAGGCAAGTGGCGTGGAGTAGGGACGCGTTCTTGTCGGCTTAGTTGTTTTTTTACTTGGTGTCTAAAATAACACTTTTCACCAGATTGCCCGCTATTTGCGCTTAACCGATGTTGCCTACAGTTATGTCTCTATTTCCTGGTTTTACAAATAATTGTATGTTCCCCATTTTTCGAATAGCATCCATTTTTTAAATCTGCGAAAAAATAGGCAAATTTCTTTTCCAAATCTAGGATATCATTTAGAGCTGAATAGAAATTCAAAAATTTAACTCCTTCTGGTAATTCATATTGTTGTCTAGGATTACCATAATTTTTCATTTCATATTTACCATCTATTTTTTGTTCGAAGCTGTACCACTCTCCATCCAAAATAGGTTTCCAATTCATTATTTCATTATCGGAAGGTAACTCCGTTATCTTAGAAGATTTTATCAATTTTATAGTTTCTGAAATTCTATTGTCTGATAATTCTATTTTTTGGAAAAATGCTTTTTCATCAATTTTACCCGATAGTATTTTATCTTGTTTTTTTGATGATTTATAAGCTTTAGTTACAAAATTTACAATTGTACCTATTCTGGTTGAATCAGATAATATTCTTATTTCTATAATTTGTCCTTTGTTCCAAAATCTGAAGCTAAATATGTCATCTGAGTTCTCTAAATCTTCAAATTTTAATTCTGATTTATTAACTTTTTGAATTTTATTCTCAGAATCTTCTTGTGCATAAATGCCAACAAAATTTAAAAATATCAAAATGAGCAGAATTTTCTTCATAATTGTAGGCAACCATTAAGCTAAACGTCGTTTTAATGACGCTTTAGCGACAGATAACGAAGTTAGCGGAAAATGACCAAAGTTTCAATACAGCTTAAAAAGTGTTATCCATAATATGCAAGTCATTCCTTCTGCCAACCCTTTTTCCTTAGTCCATCACCCATTACCCAACCACCCTTTGCCATAACTCTCAACAAATCACTATCTTTGCCGCCCTAAAACAAGAGGTTGGTCAATGAACAAAAAAGTCGCTTTTTATACGCTGGGTTGCAAACTCAATTTCTCCGAAACTTCCACCATTGCACGAAGTTTTGAAAAGGAGGATTTTGAGCGGGTGGACTTTACGGAAAAAGCGGACATTTATGTGATCAACACCTGCTCCGTTACCGAAAATGCGGATAAGCGCTTTAAGACCATCGTAAAACAGGCCCAAAAGGGTAATCCAGATGCTTTTGTGGCTGCTGTGGGATGCTATGCCCAATTGAAACCGGAAGAACTCGCCGCTGTGGACGGAGTGGATTTGGTGCTGGGTGCCACGGAAAAGTTCAAGATTACAGACTACTTGAACGATTTATTGGATTCGGACCCTGAGCGGAGTCGAAGGGTCGCCCAAGTACATTCCTGTGAAATTGAGGAGGCCGATTTTTATGTGGGCAGTTACGCCATCGGTGATCGCACCCGAGCTTTTTTAAAGGTACAGGATGGCTGTGATTACAAATGTACCTACTGCACCATTCCCTTGGCCCGGGGCATATCACGTAGTGATACTTTGGACAATGTTTTACTGAATGCCAAGGAAATAGCATCCAAAGACATTAAGGAAATTGTGTTGACAGGTGTAAACATCGGCGATTATGGCAAAGGTGAGTTTGGCAACAAACGGCATGAGCATACCTTTTTGGATTTGGTAAAGGCCTTGGACCAAATTGATGGGATTCATCGGTTGCGTATTTCGTCCATAGAACCCAATCTCTTAAAGAATGAGACCATAGATTTTGTGGCCCAGAGCAATTCCTTTGTACCGCATTTCCATATTCCCCTCCAAAGCGGAAGCGATGAAATCTTAAAGTTGATGCGCCGACGCTATTTGTCCAATCTCTATGTGGACCGGGTAAAACGCATTAAGGAGACCATGCCACACGCCTGTATTGGGGTGGATGTAATTGTGGGCTTCCCGGGGGAAACGGATGAACATTTTTTGGAGACCTATCATTTTTTGAACGAATTGGATATTTCCTATTTGCATGTGTTCACCTATTCGGAGCGAGACAATACTTTGGCGGCAGAAATGGACCAAGTGGTTCCCAAGAAGGTGCGCAGCAAGCGCAGTAAGATGTTGCGAGGACTTTCGGCCAAAAAGAGAAGGGCGTTCTACGAAAGCCAATTGGGTACCGTTAGGACGGTTCTTTTTGAAGGGGAGAACAAATCGGGCTATATTCATGGGTTTACCGAAAACTATGTGAAAGTGAAGGCGCCCTGGAACCCTGAATTGGTGAATACGCTGCACCAAGTGGAGCTTACCGGGATTGATGAGGACGGTTTGGTACGGTTTGAGTTTGTTTCCGCTTCGGTTTCGGCATAAAAAAACCTCCCATTGCTGAGAGGTTAAAATCTTTTGTCTGTAGTTTGGTCAGATTCGGATGCCTACGGGAAGCATCTCTTTGTATTGTCTGTTTTTCCTCAAAAAACCAGCTATATGTGGGCTTGTAGGTACCACCCTTAGGTTTTTCTCTTGAATCTCATTCAGAACGGCTTTGATAAATGCTTCTTTAAAGCCTTCTTGGGTAATTTCTTCTGGGATCACCAGTTTGGTCAAAAATACCTTACGCTCTTGGGAAGAGTATTCAATTTTGGCTAAATGCCCGTTGACCCTAGCTTCAAATTGACGTAAGAAACTATTGTCATTAATCTCCATTTCTGTCATATAGTACTGTTTTTAAATTGACACCGTACAATTACCAAAACGGTAAATTGCTGTTACCCCCTTTTAAAAAATGTGTTCAGATAGGCGGGGTTAGTTACAAAAGGGATACAAAAGTAGTCAAAATATTGCTAATTTCCTAGACCTTGTCGATATTTGGTGTCAAATGTCCGATAACAAAATCCATGTCTACTTTATGCCCGGGATGGCTGCCAACCCATCCATTTTTGATGGCATAAAACTTCCCGCGGACACTTTTGAGACCCATAGGCTGGAATGGTTTCTTCCAGATAAAGGCATGTCCTTGGAGGATTATGCCAAAAAGATGTGTGGTGAAATCAAACATAAAAACCCTGTGCTTATAGGAGTCTCTTTTGGTGGGATGTTGGTGCAGGAAATGGCAAAGTCCATTCAGACCAAAAAAATAATAGCGGTTTCCTGCGTCAAGACAAAAGAGGAACTGCCCAAGCGAATGCTTTTTGCCAAGTACACCAAAGTACATAAACTATTGCCCACGGGATTGGTGAACAATGTGGAGCTTTTGGCCAAGTACGCCTTTGGGGAAACGGTCACCAAACGGTTGGACCTTTATGAAAAATACCTTTCCGTGCGGGACAAACATTACATTGACTGGTCCATAGACCAAATTGTAAACTGGAAACAGACAGAACCGCCCAAAAATTTAGTTCACATCCAAGGTGAAAAGGATGCTGTTTTTCCCATTGCAAACATTACCGACTGCATTAGGGTGAAAAACGGCACGCATGCCATGATCATACATCGGGCAAGATGGTTCAATGATCACCTTCCCACAATTATTTTGGAATAATTTCGTCTTTATAATAGTATCTTTACGGTACTTTAATAAACGATTTGCTATGAAATACATAAAAAACATATTGGCTTTAATAGGATTGGTGGCAGTTGTGAGTACACTCATTTTTGCCGTGCAATCCAGTGAAGTGGAGGAGGCCCCCGTTGTTAAAGAAGTGGTGGCCAAGGATAAAAATGTGGCGGACACCTACCAAATCACGGCCATTGAAATTCCCAAGGATCTCAATTTTGCCGGGGAAGATGTCCCTCAAGATGATCCCGAGATCATGGAGCGTGTGGACCGCGAGTTTTTGGTAAACACCTATTGGCAGTCCAATGCGCTCTTGCTCATAAAACGCGCAAACAAATATTTCCCCATTATTGAACCCATTCTTAAAAAGAATGGAATTCCAGATGATTTTAAGTATTTGGCCGTGGCCGAAAGTGGCCTTGAAAATTTGGTCTCCCCAGCTGGGGCCACCGGTTTTTGGCAAATTATGAAAGGAACCGGAAAGGAATATGGCTTGGAGGTGAACGACAATGTGGACGAACGCTACCATGTGGAGAAATCCACCCAAGTGGCCTGTGATTATCTCAATAAATGGAAAGAACGCTTTGGTAGCTGGACCTTGACCGCTGCCGCCTACAATGCAGGCCCTGCGGGAATCCAAAAATATATGGGCATCCAACAGGTGGACGACTACTATGATTTGTTGTTGGGGCAGGAGACAGGCCGATATGTATTTCGGATTTTGGCCATAAAGGAAATCGTTTCCCATCCAGAAAAGTATGGTTTTGAGTTGGACCAAGAAGATATGTACGAAAAAGTGCCCACCTTTACGGTTGAAGTGGATACGGCAGTGGCCAATTGGGCCGATTTTGCCGAACTCTACGAAATCAACTACAAAGTACTGAAACGGCACAACCCTTGGCTGCGCGAGCCCCATTTAAATAATGCTTCAGGGAAAAAGTATGCCATTGAGATTCCGAATAAGGGGTATTACCGCAGTACGAGTGCGGGACAATAGGGGAAACCTTGTTTTGGGATTTCGGAAAGGTATGTAGGGGTTCCTTTTATTATCTAGTTGAAGGTTAAAACCCTGCAAATTTGCCTGACGGCAGTCAGGTTTAATTGCAGTTACTTTAGTTTCTATAAATTTTTGTGTATTCTAAGAGTTATTGGGTTACTGAGTTACTATGTGATTATTGAATAACTCGATAACCTAATAACCATGGCAATTTCATTGCCCTTCTAAACCTCTGGACTTCAAATCCAGAGTGTTTTAGTTTTTCAATTCGTCTTTTATTTTATAACAATGGGCTATTAGTCCTTGGCCCACAACTGAGTTGGTTCCCTCAGTCAGGTCCTGTTCTTTTTTGTCATTATCAAGCCATAAAAAAAGTTTCTCGTTGTAAAAATAGTATCTGTCTTCTTTTACCGCTGTTTTTTTTGGGTCAAATGCTTCATTGTCACCATTTTCCTTGGCTGTTTTATCGTCCCAATAGATTGGTCGGTTATAGTCAAAATCTTGATCAAATGCGAAGATTAATTTTCCGTCATTGAAGTAGTATTCAATTTGATTTTTTCCCGTCTCACCAAGCCATAAAACCTCAATTAGTGTTAAATCGCCATTGTCATAGTATGCGGTTGCTTGTCCGCCTTCAGTCGATTCGCCCCAAATTTCCATCATTGTTGTACTGTAACACTTAAGGTTGGCTCTTATTTCAGCATATTTTCCACGAATGTCTTTGACCAACGAATCTTTGTCCTGAGCAAACAAGAAGTTGCTTGTCAGAAAAAAGAAAGTTGATATGAGTAGCAGTTTCATCATTTTTTGCGCTGGTGGCAACTATTGCTGAATGTAGTTTTAATGACACTTTAGCGACAGATACCAAACAGGACTGAAGTTAACTTTTTCGGCCAAAAAATCCAGATTGGATTGATGGATGCTCAAGTTTGATTGACCAATGGGCCAAGCACCAAGCCCTAAATACCAAACAAAGGGTATTACGGCAGTACGAGTGCGGGGCAGTAAGACGTCGGTGAGCAAGATATATCCTTTCAAAATTCCAGGGAATACTCTATAGGTTCACAAAAGAAAAAGTAAAGCGGGATTATAAACTATGTCCAATCCCGCTCGTCATTAAATTGTTGGTGGCCGTATTTATTTTTTATGATGTCCAGGTTCCCATATTAACCGGATGAAAGAACTTAATCTTTCGTTTTCTCGACTTACTGGGATTCCTGCTACAATTCCAATCAATAAATTGTCGGCAATACCCAATCTCATTTGAGGTCTCATGGTCATATCAAAGTCTCCTTTGTCGATGGTCTTGTTAAATTCAACCCCAATAAAGTTTCTTGTACCAGAAATCATGTAGTGAAAACTGGTATTGATATCATAAGTTGTGTGAAACGTATTGGAACTGAAAACCTGCTCAATCATTGGTCCCGTGTAAATCAATGAGTGAAAGTTATTCCCCCAACGCTTGGCTACAACCAAAAAGGGATTGTAAACATTTCCCTTAATAAATGGCTTTCCAAAATCCCCAAAATCCGAAAGTTCAAATTCGTTTATGTACCCTAGTGCCATAGATGTAGCCATTGGCTCATTGACGAGAAATGACCATTGTGCAGCAATTTTTATACTGTTCAATTGGTTGGATGGAATAGAGTTGTTTGCTGTTCCGTTGACAGGTGAATAAAAAGTGAACGGCAATTCCACTTCCAAACCCAATCTGTCCACAGGGGCCCATTCATATTCAATTAGAGCTTCATAAGAGTCGAATTTCAAATTGTCAGTAAGTCCTAAGCCTAAGTTCCATTCTTTTTCACCTTTTCTGGCTCCCAAATCACGGATTAGGTCAATGTACAAAGGTTCAGCATGTAAAACTTTGTCTGGTTTTTTATGGTCTTCAATTTGTTGAATGTAAAGGCTGTCCTTTTCAGTATCAGTAATTTGAGCAAAACTATATACAGATGATACCAATGCAACGATTAGCATCAATTTTTTGTTGATGTTCATATTTGATTTGTTTTAAAAGCATTAAGAATTTTCCCATGTCCTTCTGGCTATGGGTTCATAAGGGGTGCAAAAACAAATCAAACTTTAGGTGGGGGACTGTCTATTTCTTTGAAGCCATTGGCTAAACTGGCCTCATAATTATGATAGAGACTTTTCTCTTCGATGAGTTTTCGTTGAAAGTCTTCGTTAGTGGTAACCTGATAGACCAATAAATCAATTTTTACATTCTTTTTCTCATTGTGGTCTTTAGTGTCATGGTCATCATATTCTTCGATGGCATTTTCATAACCCAAAACTTTCTCAACAATTATTTCAATAATGCTTTCTTGGTCATTGAATGATAAGTCTTCAGGTATGTGTTCAGGATAAAGGTCTGGCGTGTCAACACTAACATTGAGCAGATAAAGCCCCATAAACCCAAAAAGGATTTTAGTAAAGACGCTATTTCTTATACGGTTGAACACAGTTCAAAAATAACGTTCTTTTATTGTCTTTCTTGTATAGCTACCAACTAAAAGAATATGAACTGGACTTAATGTTATACCGAATAATTGATGGGACCCCACCAGAAAATCCAGACCAAATTAATGAGCACCAAGCACCCCGCCTGCGGCTGGCAGGCAAATTCCAAAGAAGGGAATTTGGTATTTGGAATTTTTAAGTTGGAATTTACCCCTAGATTTTCTTCATCTGCTGCTGCATCATCTTGATCTGTTCGGTAAGCATGTTGTTTTTGTCCAACTTTTTGGCTTCTTGCAGCAATTGGGTGGCTTCGCGCTTTCTTCGCTTTTGCATGGCAATGCCAGCGAGGCTCAGTTTGGTCATGGCCACATCATAATCCATGGTGAGTCCGAACTTTAATGCCTTTTTAAAGTACTTTTCTGCTTGGGTCAGGTTTTTTTGGGAGTAAATAATGCCGTGCAGGTAGTTGTAGTAGCCCTGCTGCTTTTTAATGAGGGCAGCGGACGGGTTCTTGATTTTGTCCAACCACTTTTGGGTTCCATCCATGTCTTGTTTCCGCATCCGAAGAAAGGCCAACAAAATCATTTCGTTCCTAAAATAGAGGAAAATGAAGATCAACGAAAACAGGACCAGGGCAATTCCGTTGCCAATATAGCCTTCAATAAATTGATAAACCGCATACCCAATGATCAATGCGGCGATGACTAGTTTGATGTTTTTGTTGAACATATTTCCAGTTGATTTTTTCCTTTGATTAACGAGGTGGCAAAAGTACTAAAAACTAAATTAAATACTGATTGTTCGTAATTGTACCAGTAGCCTTGATAGTTTGTGTCAATGTTTTGTTTTTGTCCTCTTGAGCGCAGTCGAAAGGCTGACAAAAACATCTCGACTGCCTGCCCGTCCGGCAGGCGGACGCTCGATGTGACATTTGGATTGACTACTGATACAATTACAAATACAATTTAAATATTTTTCAGCTTGACTTGCCAAAATAAAAAGTCTTTGTATATTTGCGCCCAGAATTTTTCGGGAAGAATTTACTTTCCAACGAACAAAATCCATTAAAAGAGTTCCGAAATGAAAAGAACGTATCAGCCGTCAAAAAGGAAGAGAAGAAACAAGCATGGTTTTAGGGAGCGCATGGCGACTGCCAATGGTAGAAAAGTTCTTGCGAGAAGAAGAGCCAAGGGAAGAAAAAGATTAACGGTTTCCTCTGAGCCAAGACATAAAAAATAATGATAGTATTTTAATTATAAATTAAAGGTGTTACTTTTTCAGTAACACCTTTTTTTTGACGTGCCAACAAAAAAAACGAGTAACACCCTATATAGAATGCCAAAGAGAAAAGATTTAAAATCCATTTTGATTATCGGTTCTGGCCCTATCATCATTGGTCAGGCATGTGAGTTCGATTATTCAGGTTCCCAAGCACTTCGCTCGCTTCGCGAGGACGGTATTGAAACTATCTTGATCAACAGCAATCCGGCTACGATCATGACAGACCCCACCATGGCAGACCATGTGTATTTGAAGCCCTTGACCACCAAATCAATCGTTGAGATTTTAAAGAAGCATCCCAACGTAGATGCAGTATTGCCCACCATGGGGGGGCAAACGGCATTGAACCTTTGTATTGAGGCCGATGAAAAAGGGATTTGGGAGGATTTTGGCGTGGAGATCATCGGCGTGGACATTGATGCCATCAACATTACCGAAGACCGTGAAAAGTTTAGGGAATTGATGCTGAAAATTGGCATTGGAATGCCACCACAAGCTTCCGCAACCTCCTTTTTGAAAGGAAAGGAAATTGCACAGGAATTTGGTTTTCCTTTGGTGATACGAGCTTCATTTACCCTTGGAGGAGCCGGAGCAGGTATCGTTTATGATCCAGAACATTTTGATGATATGTTGAGCCATGGTCTGGAGGTGTCACCCATTCATGAGGTGATGATCGATAAGGCCTTGATGGGCTGGAAGGAATACGAACTGGAGTTATTGCGGGACAAAAACGACAACGTGGTCATCATCTGTACCATTGAAAATATGGATCCCATGGGCATCCATACGGGTGATTCCATTACCGTGGCCCCTGCAATGACGCTTTCAGACCGCACTTTTCAGCGGATGCGGGATATGGCCATCCACATGATGCGTAGCATCGGGGATTTTGCCGGGGGTTGTAACGTACAGTTTGCGGTGAGTCCGGATGAAAAAGAAGATATTATTGCCATCGAGATCAACCCAAGGGTTTCGCGATCATCCGCATTGGCATCCAAAGCCACTGGATACCCCATTGCAAAAATTGCGGCCAAATTGGCCATCGGCTATACCTTGGACGAGTTGGACAACCAGATTACCAAGTCCACCTCGGCCTTGTTTGAGCCCACCTTGGACTACGTCATCGTAAAAATCCCACGTTGGAATTTTGACAAGTTTGAAGGTTCTGACCGGACTTTGGGACTACAGATGAAGTCTGTTGGAGAGGTGATGGGCATTGGCCGTTCGTTCCAAGAAGCCCTGCACAAAGCCACGCAATCCCTTGAAATCAAACGAAATGGACTTGGGGCCGACGGGAAAGGATACAAGGATTATGAAAAGATCATCCATAAATTAAAAGTGCCCAGTTGGGACCGTGTTTTTGTGATTTACGATGCCATTCAATTGGGGATTCCGTTGAAGCGCATCCACGACATCACCAAAATAGACATGTGGTTCTTAAAACAATATGAGGAACTCCATTTCTTGGAGATGGAAATTTCAAAATATACCATAGAAAGCCTGCCAAAAGCGCTATTGTTGGAAGCGAAGCAAAAAGGTTTCGCCGATAGGCAAATTGCACATATGTTGGATTGTTGGGAGAGTGAGGTGCACAGCAAGCGGATGGAATTGAACATTAATCGGGTCTACAAATTAGTGGATACCTGTGCTGCTGAATTTAAAGCGGTCACTCCCTACTATTACTCCACTTTTGAGGAGGAAATTGAAACCCCGGACGGTGAACGCTACGTGGCCAACGATAGCGTGGTGACGGACAAGAAAAAAGTTGTGGTTCTTGGGTCCGGGCCAAACCGAATTGGGCAGGGGATAGAGTTTGATTACTGCTGTGTTCACGGGGTATTGGCTGCTGCCGAATGTGGTTACGAGACCATTATGATCAACTGTAACCCAGAAACGGTTTCCACGGATTTTGATACAGCCGACAAGCTCTATTTTGAGCCCGTTTTCTGGGAACATATCTACGACATCATTCGCCATGAAAAGCCCGAAGGGGTTATTGTGCAGTTGGGAGGCCAAACCGCATTGAAATTGGCCGAAAAGCTGGATAAATATGGCATAAATATTATTGGAACAAGCTTTAAATCCTTGGATTTGGCAGAGGACAGGGGTAGTTTCTCCACTTTATTGAAGGAAAACAATATTCCCTACCCAAGATTTGGGGTTGCCGAAACGGCGGAAGAAGCCTTGGAATTGGCCGACGAACTGAACTTTCCGCTTTTGGTGAGGCCCTCCTACGTTCTAGGGGGACAGGGGATGAAGATTGTTATCAACAAAGAAGAGCTGGAAGCCCATGTAGTGGATTTATTGCGGAGCATCCCAAACAATAAGTTGTTGTTGGACCACTATTTGGATGGAGCCATTGAAGCCGAAGCGGATGCCATTTGCGACGGGGAAGATGTGTACATCATAGGAATCATGGAGCATATTGAACCCTGTGGAATACATTCAGGGGATTCCAACGCCACTTTACCACCTTTCAATCTGGGAGAGTTTGTAATGCAGCAAATCAAAGATCACACCCGTAAGATTGCATTGGCACTGAACACCGTTGGATTGATCAACATACAGTTTGCGATCAAGGACGATATTGTTTACATCATCGAGGCCAACCCTAGGGCGTCAAGAACAGTGCCCTTTATTGCCAAAGCCTACGGCGAGCCCTATGTGAATTTTGCCACCAAGGTAATGTTGGGCGAGAAGAAGATCAAGGATTTCAAATTCAATCCAAAGCTGGATGGCTACGCCATAAAACAGCCTGTGTTCTCATTCAACAAATTCCCTAATGTGAACAAGAACCTAGGGCCGGAAATGAAGAGTACGGGAGAAAGTATTCTGTTCATAGACAGCCTTAAGGACGATGAGTTCTACAATTTGTATTCGCGAAGAAAAATGTACTTGAGTAAGTAAACCCAATATTTTAAAAAATAAACCTTTGTGGTGGTTGCCTAATCTTTGACTTCAAAAGATTGTGCAATTGTTTCAAAGGTTTTTTTGTACTCCTTTTTTTTGCTTTTCAAGGTCCAGGACATGATCATATAAATCTTGTTTTCCCCTTCCAAAAAGGTCAGAAAGTAGGTCAATTCCTCCTCAATGTTATCCACCTTGGCATCAATTTCAAGGGCCTCGGCTTCCAATCCTGAAATATGCATAGGGGTAGGCTTGGATTGGTTGGTAATGTCCATTCGTTCCACAAGTCTTTTTGATTGGATATCCCGATAGAAGGCAAGAGTGGATTTTTCCTCATGACCCAGTTCCTTCATTGCATCAACAAACTCCTTTTTGGGTTCATCAATAACGATGGTATAGACTTCTTTGTAGATGTTCTGATACTGAAGGGGAGCATCGCTGTTCAGCCCTGTGGTCTTTTGCATATCCCTAGGAATACGGATACTATAATCGTTATCCACATTTATTTTGAAAAAATCATTTTCATTGATGGGTGAATCCGAGTTTTTCTTTTTGCCATCAATACAAGAGATCAAGGAAAGTGAGATAAATGCAGTAAGTAGGAACAAGAATTTTGTTTTCATGGATTTGGTTTAAAGCATGTTAGGAACGAAATAAAAGGAATTAATTGAGAAAACCATAAAAGAGGATGTCTAAAAGCTCGTTATCTGTCAGTTCGAGCCTGCCTTTGTCGGCAGACAGGCGCAGTCGAGAACCTAAAGAGTGCTGATAATCAATGGGCTTCGACTGCACTCAACCTGACAAATTCAAACTTTTGTTGCTTTTTAGACACCCTCCTTCAATCCATTACAATTGCAAACCTTAACCCTCTAGTGGTTTAAGGGTACTAATGGCAATCCGGTTCCATACATTTATGGTTACCACGGCCATGATGATTTGCGAAAGGTAGTGCTCATCAAATAGTTCCAAAGCTTTTAGATAGGTTTCTTGGGTCAAACCATTTTTGTGGATCAGGGTCACTTCCTCAGTAATTTTAAGAATGACCTGTTCTTCTTCGGAATAAAGGTCTGTGTCCCACCAAGCATCCAGTAGAAATAATCGCTTTGGGTTTTCTCCCAGCTCTAGGGCTTCCTTGGTATGCATATTTATGCAGAATGCACAACCATTAATCTGACTGGCCCTGGTTTTGATGAGTTTGTAGTGGGTTTTGCTCAACTGGCCTTGTTGGAGATACTTTTCAAGTTCCATCACAGCCTTAAAAGCCTGAGGTTCTGTTGCATCAATTTGAATTCTTGGTTCCATGTTTTCTTTGTTTTTTGAATACGGAACGAAGGTATTCCATGGCCCATCCAAAAAACTTAAACAGGTTTAAGAACGCTTTTTAGCCCGAATCTCACTCACATATTCCGGGGTGAGCCCTAAAAAGGAGGCAATCAAATATTGGGGGACCCGTTGGGCAAAATCAGGATAGTGTTCGGTAAAGTGGAGGTAGATTTCTTCTTTTGAAAAATCGAACATGTGTTTCATTTTCATCAAGGAAGAACCATACCCAATTTGATACATGATCCTAAAGTACCGTTCCAATTGCGGAAATTCTTCGAGTAATTGCTCTTGCCCATCAAAGGTAATGGAAAGCAGTTGGGTGTCCTCAACGGCCTGGATGGTAAAACCCGACTTCGTTTGGTTCAAGTAGGCCAAACAATCTGTCATCCACCAATCGTCAATGGCAAACTGTACGGTTCGCTCTATTCCCTTTTCATTGGTAAAGTACATGTGGAGGCACCCTTTGAGCACAAAAAAATTGTGAGAGCAGGAATTTCCGGCTTCAATCAAGACCTGTTTTTTGGATACATTTTGGAACTCAAAAAACATGATGATTCTTTGAAAATCCTCCCTGCTAACGGCAGCAAACTGGTTGATATGGGTGAAGAACTGATCTGACATGGCTGTTCCAAAATTAGAAAGAAAGGAATTGTTCTTTGAAAAAAACATGAAAATGAACACGGTTGAGTGCTAATTTTTCATGTCTTAAAAAGGAATTCAGCAAAGAGATAAATTTTTGTTAAAACAATGGAAAGAATTTTACAGTTAATGTATTTATATGAAAGAAGTACGGCACTTTTTGTAAAAATCAAAGGGGTAATGGTAATTTTAACCAATATTAACAAACACTATTTGTGCGTATAGTTCACGTAGCATAGTTTTGTTCCCCAAATGAAAAAGGCGTTACAACGATATTTGTTTCCTCTATGCATCCTGTTGTTGGGAGGATTCATTAATCTATATGCAGATTCGCAAAGCGATGTAACTGCTGAAAATGCCTGCTATCTTCAAAATCTTGAAAATCAACATTCCTCTGCTTCATTCCATATGATGGAGTTGGGGCTGGAGAGAAAGCACTGTGCAGAAATTGATGTTGAGGAACAAGAAGAAAAGGAAGAAGAGGTAACGTCCCATACCATTTCCTTACAGTACGGCGGTTCACACACTGCCCTTTTTTATGTCTCAGTTTGGGGGCAGTCATTTATTGAATCCAACACAAACCAGGGATTTTCCAAACCCAAGGCCGCTTCTTCCATTAAGCAACACGTTAGGTTCTAAGTATTTAGAATATAGGAGAACACTCCAAAAGTAAACCCACATATCCAGTGGGCACTTACCATCAAACCCATTGAATACTTTTCAATAACCTGGGCAGGCCCATGCTAAAATGAATTTGGGTCTTTCCATCAAATATCTCAAACACCAATTTTTTTAAACCCGTACAATTATGAGGAGAATTCCCATGTTCATTGGCTTGCTTGTATTGTTTTGCCATACAAGCTGCGAGTCCAAAAAACACGAAAAAAAGGACGAAACCAATTCCTAGTGAGCAGCCCCATTAGAAAGGACACTTCCATCACCAAAGATTATGTGTGCCAAATCCATTCCATTAGACATATTGAACTCAGGGCCTTGGAAAAAGGGTATTTACAGCACATCTCTGTGGATGAAGGGCAACATGTAAAAAAGGGACAGCAAATGTTCCACATCATGCCCAATGTATACGAAGCCGATCTTCAAAAGGCCAAAGCTGAGGCGGAAGTTGCCGAAATTGAGTACAAAAACACCAAATTGTTGGCCGATGGCAACGTAGTTTCTGAAAATGAGCTAGCCATGGCCAAAGCAGAATACGATAGGGCCAAAGCTGAAGTTTCATTGGCCGAAACGCATTTGGGGTTCACAGACATTAGAGCGCCTTTTGATGGTATCATGGACCATCTTCACGTAAGGGAGGGCAGCCTTTTGGATGAGGGCGAACTATTGACCACGCTTTCGGATAACAGTAAAATGTGGGTCTATTTCAATGTGCCTGAAGCTGAGTATTTGGATTACATCACCAGTGCCAATAAGAACAGCAAACAAAAGGTAGATCTTCTCATGGCAAACAATAAAAAGTTTAACCAACCCGGAATTGTCGAAACCATTGAAGGGGAGTTCAACAACGAGACAGGAAACATTGCTTTTCGGGCCACTTTTGATAACCCTGATGGGATTCTTCGTCATGGTGAAACCGGAAGTATTTTAATGCGGGTCCCCCTTGAAAATGCCATGCTCATTCCCCAAAAGGCCACTTTTGAGGTTTTGGACAAAAAATATGTCTTCGTGCTGGATAAGGAGGACAAAGTGCAACAACGGGAAATTATAGTGGGTGCCGAACTGCCCCATCTTTTTGTGGTGGAAAAGGGACTGTCAGAAGATGACAAAGTCTTGCTGGAAGGTATTCGGATGGTGAGAAATGGTGAGAAGATTCATTACGATTTTGAAAAGCCGGATGAAATCTTGGCCAACTTAGAATTATACACAGAGTAGTACAAATCCCATAATCTTCTAATAAGATGTTTAAAAAATTTATTCATAGGCCCGTATTGGCAATTGTGATCTCCGTGATCATTGTCTTTACCGGTCTACTCGCTATAAAACAACTGCCCATATCGCAGTTTCCACAGATTGCGCCAACCACCGTCAATATTTTTATCGCTTACCCTGGATCAAGTGCGGACGTATTGGTGAAATCGACCCTTATTCCTTTGGAAACTTCCATAAACGGGGTACAGGGAATGCGATATATTGCTTCGGATGCGACCAGTGCAGGAGAAGGTACACTGCGTGTAATCTTTGAACCGGGAACCGACCCCAACCAAGCAGTGGTGAGGGTAAAGACCCGGGTGGACCAAGTAATGCCCTTACTTCCCGAACTAGTACAGCGTGAAGGGGTCATCATTACCCCCGTACAGCCCAGTATGTTAATGTACGTGAACCTGTACAGTGATTCAAAGAACAATGACGAAAAGTTCCTCTACAACTACGCCTATACCAAAATGATTCCCGAAATACAGCGGATCAACGGTATTGCCAGTGCCCAGATATTGGGAAGCCGCAAATTTGCCATGCGGGTGTGGTTGAAACCAGACCGAATGCGGGCATACAATGTTTCGGCTGAAGAGATTTTGGAGGCCATGGAAGACCAAAGTATTTTGGCAAGACCCGGACGATTGGGGCGAAGTTCCGGTAAAAAGGCCCAGTCTCTGGAGTACGTCTTGGTATATCAGGACCGGTACAGTGACCCCGAACAGTACGAGGATATTATCATCAAAGCCAATGAGGAAGGAGAAATATTGAAATTGGGCGATTTGGCCGATGTGGAACTCGGAAGTGAGTTCTTCGATATTTATTCCAATTTGGACGGAAAACCTTCCGCATCCATCGTATTGAAACAGACCTTTGGTAGTAACGGAAGTGATGTTATCGCTGAGGTAAAGGATAAACTGGATGAACTGGAAGCAGAAATGCCCCCGGGAATCGATTATAAGATCAGTTACGACGTTTCAAATTTCTTGGACGCCTCCATTGAACAAGTATTGCACACGCTTCGGGATGCCTTTATCTTGGTGGCCATTGTAGTATTTTTGTTCTTGGGTGATTGGCGTTCCACTTTGATTCCAATTATCGCCGTACCCGTTTCCTTGATCGGGGCCTTCTTTGTAATGCAGCTCTTCGGATTGTCCATCAACCTGATAACCCTGTTCGCATTGGTTTTGGCCATCGGTATTGTGGTGGATAATGCCATTGTGGTGGTCGAGGCCGTCCACGTGAAGATGCACGAGGAAAACCTCACACCCTACAAAGCCTCGTATGAAGTATTGGGAGAAATTGGTGGGGCCATCATCGCCATCACCTTGGTAATGACCTCGGTGTTTATCCCGATTTCATTCATGACCGGACCGGTTGGGGTCTTCTACCGGCAGTTCTCCATCACCATGGCGGGATCTATTGTCATTTCGGCCATTGTTGCCCTGACCTTGACCCCGGTGCTTTGCGCCATGATGCTGAAAAACACCCATGGCAAGCCGCGCAGAAAATCACCTGTAAACCGTTTCATCGATTGGTTCAATGCCAAATTTGAAAAGCTGACAGGTAGATATGTAGGTGTGCTGAACAAGATCGTAAATCGAAGAGTGGTCACTTTTGGCATATTGTTGGCCTTTTGCGCGGGGATTTTCTTTACCAATCAGGTGTTGCCTGCCGGATTTATTCCTAACGAGGATCAAGGGATGATCTATGCCATCATCCAAACCCCTCCCGGAGCTACTTTGGAAAGAACCAATGAGGTGGCCCGAAAACTTCAAAAGATATGTGAGGAAACCGAAGGGGTTGAATCCGTTTCCTCATTGGCCGGATACGAGATCATGACCGAAGGTCGTGGTTCCAATGCCGGTACCTGTTTGATCAACTTAAAACCATGGTCGCAACGGGAACATTCCGTGCACGAGATTATGGAAGAGTTGGAGGAAGAGACCAAGGACCTCGGTGCAGTAATTGAATACTTCGAGCCCCCAGCTGTGCCAGGTTTTGGTTCTTCCGGTGGTTTCTCCATGCGTTTGTTGGACAAGACCAACGGTACCGATTACCACGAGTTTGAGCGTATCAACAATAATTTTATGGATGCACTTCGCGAGCGCAAGGAGTTGGCCGGTTTGTTCACCTTTTTCGCTGCCAATTATCCGCAGTATGAGTTGAAAATCAACAATAAGGCCGCCATGCAGAAGGGAGTTTCCATTGGAAAAGCCATGGAAAACCTGAATATTCTTATTGGTAGTACCTATGAACAGGGTTTTATCCGTTTTGGACGGTTTTTCAAGGTATACACCCAAGCTGCTCCGGAATATCGTGGGATGCCTTCGGACCTTGAAAAGCTGTTTGTGAAGAACGAAGAAGGTGAAATGGTACCGTATTCCGCCTTTATGACGATGGAGAAAAAACTCGGCCCCAATGAGATTACACGATATAACCTCTATAATTCCGCTGCCATTCGGGGGCTTCCTGCCGCAGGGTTTACCAGTGGGGATGCCATTAAAGCCATTCAAGAAGTGGCCGAACAGAGCTTGCCAAGGGGGTACGACATTGCTTGGGAAGGACTTTCCTATGATGAGGCGCAACGCGGGAATGAATCCATCTACATTTTTATTGTGGTATTGATATTCGTTTATCTCGTATTGGCCGCACAGTATGAAAGTTTCTTGTTACCACTTGCAGTAATCCTCTCCCTACCCGTTGGGGTATTCGGTTCATTCTTCTTACTGAAGGTTATGGGACTGTCCAATGACGTTTACGCACAGATCGGTATGATCATGCTGGTGGGACTGCTGGGTAAAAACGCGGTATTGATCGTGGAATTTGCGGTACAGAAACACCGCCAGGGCGCCACCATCTTGGCCGCGGCCATTGAAGGGTCAAAACAACGGTTTAGACCGATTTTGATGACCTCCTTTGCCTTTATCGCCGGATTGATTCCCTTGGTGGTTGCCACTGGAGCTGGAGCTATCGGGAACAGGACCATTGGTGGGTCTGCCCTTGGTGGGATGCTCATTGGTACCCTCTTTGGGGTATTGGTCATTCCCGGACTCTATTACATCTTCGCCAAAATGGCCGAAGGCAAGAGTCTTATCAGGGATGAGCACGACGAACCGATTTCCGAAGAGTTCTTTAAACCTAGTGATGATAGTAAGCTTAAGATGCGTTTGCGTGAAGTAAATCGACTTTTGAAAAAAATGACCAGTAGAAATGGAAACAATAAGAAAAAAGGGAACAAAGATGAAGAATAGTAAATCTTATATGATAGGTCTTCTCAGTGTAGTGGCCCTATATTCTTGTGTGCCCACCCGTGAGATACGGGATGTAAACACCGCTGTTCCCGAACAGTATCAAAATCAATCTATCGACACGGTGAATACCGGTATGGTACAATGGAGGGAGTTTTTTAAGGACCCCAACCTTGTTGCCTTGATCGATACCGCTTTGGTGAACAACCAAGAGCTGAACATTATGCTTCAGCAAGTGGATATGGCCAAGAATGTCATTCAGGCTAAAAAAGGGGAATATTTACCCTTTGTAAACATTCAGGCGGGAGCCGAAGTGGATAAAGTGGGCGAATATACCCGTAACGGTGCCGTGGAGAAGAACCTAGAAGTGAAGGAAGGGGAAGAGTTCCCCGAACCTTTGACCAATTATAGTGTAGGTGCGTTTGCCACATGGGAACTGGATGTCTGGAAAAAGTTGCGCAACGAGAAAAAAGCAGCGGTTTTTGAATACCTGTCCAGCGTTGAGGGCAAGAACTTTATGGTCACCAATTTGGTGGCAGAGATTGCGGATTCCTATTATGAATTGATGGCCTTGGACAACCAATTGTCCATCATTGACCAGAATTTGGAGATTCAGCAGAATGCCCTAAAAATGGTAAAACTACAAAAGCAGGCGGCAAGGGCGACTGAGTTGGCTGTAAAACGTTTTCAGGCTGAGGTGATGAAAAACCAAAGCCATAAATACGAAATCCAACAGGAAATCGTGGAAACGGAGAATCGACTTAATTTCTTGATTGGGAGGTCGCCACAGCACATTCAGCGGGAGTCGGATAATTTTATTGAAACATCCATCGACACCATTTATGCCGGGATACCTTCGCAATTGTTGCAAAACCGCCCTGATGTTCGCCAAGCGGAATTTGAATTGGCAGCGGCCAAGTTGGATACCAAAGCGGCCAAAGCCAGTTTTTATCCACAGTTTACCATCAAGGCCGGAGCAGGATTGGAGGCATTCGATACGAAGTATTTGACCACCACCCCTGAATCTGTTTTGTATTCGGTAATGGGGGACATGGTAGCACCTTTGATCAACCGAAATGCCATCAAGGCGCAATACAAGAATGCCACGGACCGACAATTGCAGGCGGTGTACGAATATGAAAAGGCCATTTTGAATGCGTATATCGAAGTGGCCAATCAGTTGTCCAACATCGACAACTTAAAAATGAGCTATGATTTAAAAGAAGGTCAAGTACAGGCCCTAACGGAATCCATTGACCTGTCAACACGCCTTTTCCAATCCGCACGGGTGGAATATATTGAGGTATTGTTGGCACAGCGGGAGGCCTTGGAATCCAGAATGGAACTTGTGGAGACCAAAAAAGACCAGATGCTGGCACAGGTTACCATGTATAGGGCCCTGGGAGGTGGCTGGAATTAAGAGTCCCAAATCGATGGTTGCCGTTGCACCTACTTAACAAGCTATCGGTTGTCTCAAAAGCGAAAGCCCGTGTTACAATTGTAACATGGGCTTTCTAAATTTTTCAAATAGATAATTTAAATAGAATTATTACTCCTTATATTTCTCAAACCAAGCCAAAACACTCGCAATCTTCGCAATCAAATTGCTGGGTCTGTTGGCGATGCCGTGTGAGGCACCCGGAATACGAACCATGGCGGTTTCCACATTTTGCAATTTCAGTGCGGCATAAAACTGCTCAGATTCCGCAATTGGGGTACGGTAATCTTCTTCGCCGGTCAATAACATGGTGGGCGTGGTCACATTGCCCACATAGGTCAACGGAGAGCGGCGTATATAGTTTTCCGGGTCTTCCCAAGGTTTTTTACCGAACCAATATTTGGAGAAGAACGGAAGCGCATCGGCATATAACACAAAACTGGTCCAGTTGATGACAGGTTTGGCCACCACGGCTGCCTTAAATCGGTCTGTTTTGCCCACAATCCAAGCCGTGAGCACGCCGCCACCGCTACCTCCGGTGACAAAAAGATTGTTCTCATCCACATATCCCTTCGCCAATACGGCATCCACTCCGGACATCAAATCGTCGTAATCGTGGTTGGGATAATCGTGGTGGATAAGGTTTCCGAACTCCTCGCCATAACTGGTACTTCCTCTGGGATTGGAGTAAAGCACCACATAGCCTTCGGCGGCATAGGCCTGTATCTCTGCGGAATATACAGCCCCATAACTTTGGAAAGGCCCTCCGTGGATTTCCAAGATCATGGGATATTTTTTGGCAGGGTCAAAATCCGGAGGGGTGACCACCCAACCTTGAATTTTACGCTGGTCATAGGACGACTCCCACCAAATTTCCTCAACATTGCCCAATTTTTTGAATGCAAAAAGGTCATCATTGAGTGTGGTGAGTCGTTTTTTGCTCTTTTTGGAATCCACCACGGCCAAATCGGCAGGATATTTTGTGGTGCCAAGGGTATAGGCAAATTTCCCATTGGTTGAGGCTGAAAAACTGGCTCCGTTGTAGGGTCGTCCCAGATTGAGCCCACCCAGTTCATCGGTGATGTCTTCCACAGCACCAGATAGGCTCATGGAAGCCAATTTACCCATCCCTTGATCGGTATAGCTAAAATAAAGTCCGTTCCCTTTGTTGTTCCAAGCCATATCCTCCACATCCCGGTCAAAATTTCCAGAAATGAGTTGCGAACCGCTACCGTCCACATTCATCACATACAATTGGGTCAATTGGTAGCCTTGGAAGGTATCATCATAGCCCAGATATGCGATTTTGGACCCATCGGGTGACAAAACGGGGTTGCCATCGGGACCAAATCGTTCGGTAAGAGGCGTAATCTTTCCATCAGTAACACTTATGCTATAGATTTCACTGTTGGCTGGCTCAAATTCCTCATCCTTGTGGAAATTGGCACTGAAGTACAAATGGGAATTGTCCTTGGACCAAACAGGACCTCCGTGGTCAAAATCGGTAAAGGTGAGTTGTTTTGGTGTGCCCCCACTGATGGGCAAGGTGAACAATTGCGTATTTCCACCTTTCAGATACCCTTGTCCATCGCCACGATAGTTCATTTGGTCGATATACTTGGGCGGGTCGTTCCATTTGGCACCTTCGGGTTTGGCCGGAAGCTTTACAATGGATGGATTTTCCTTGGGAACAAACATCGTAAAGGCCAAATGCTTGTCGTCATGCGACCATGAAACCTGTCCCGGAGTTTGTGGTGTGTTGGTCAAGGCCATGGTTTCCTTGGTGTCCAACCACATCAGGTAAAGTTTCATCTTGTCATCTGCCATGTTTGACTTAAAAATGATTTTGGACCCATCATGCGACCATCTGGGATAAAAATCGTTGTGGTTTCCCGTGGTCAAAGGGCGGTTGTTGGACCCATCAAAATTCACGATCCACAGATTGGAAAGGTTTCGGTCTGTCATCACATCCTTAAAATTCCGAACATAGATGACTTTGGAGCCATCGGGAGAAATTTGTGGGTCGGACACATATTCCATATTAAAGATGTCCAAGAGTTCCAAGTTGGACTGTACTTGGCCATATCCCAAAGGGATAAGAGCGACCAAGAGCATTAGGTTGAGTAGTTTTTTCATAGTGTTGATTTTAGTTGGTTACTATTTTAAACAAGTGCCAATAGCTTGGCAAGCTTGATTTTATATAAGGTTACTGATTATTTTTTGGTGTTTTTTTCTCATTCAAATCCAGCGTGGGTATTCTAACAATCTCAAAAGTGGAGGAGGCCAGAATCACTTTGCCGTTGGTTTCCAGAATCCTCTTCCCAATCTCCTCATTGAGAAGATGTTTGGTCATTCTACGTTTTTTATAGTCCACAATGTATCGCAAATTGAATTGAATCCAATTATCGGTCATGGTGATGGCCAAAGTAGGGTCTACCTGAGCATCTTCAATGTAATATTTGTTCACGACATCTTTCCAGCCTGCAATGGAATCTTTCACATACTCCGACAATTTTTCTTGCGCTACGGAAATCACTATTTGCTTGGCCAAATCCATATCGGAACCATATCGAATGGGAAGATCAAATTCGTCCCAAACAAATGGAAAGTCCAGCGAGTAGTTATAAACCGGTCCTTTAAATACAAAAGCATTACTTATTTTCACAATACGGCCACTGTAATTATCGCTTGATACCCATTCCCCGATTTCCATCATTGTAGTGTAAATGCTATCGATATCGACAACATCCCCTTTAATTCCATTCAATTCAATTCTATCCCCAGGTTTGTAGACCCTTACAAAAAATATGTAGAAGGAACCGGCAATGCTCAATATCAATTCTTGCAGGGTTATGGTGATACCAGCCGTGAGCAGACCAATGGCAAGCCCAAAATCATTTATACTTCCTGTGAAATAAGAGACCGTGATTAGAGCCACAAGGATATAGCCGATAACCTCAACGGCTTTCTGGGCTTTGTACTTTAAGGAATTGTCAGGAAGGTTTTTCTTGAGCAATCCCCTCGTCCATTTTATGAGAAGGAAGACCAAAATGACCCAAACCAAATACTTAATGATATTGGTTGCCACCGGGTGGTCAACTAACCATTGTTGTATATCTGATGTGAAATCCATTTAGGTTTATTTGCTCATAAATATCTCCAAAGAGTTGCTACCCTTCCCACTCCGTATGGAAAATCCCTTCCCGATCCACACGTTCATAGGTATGTGATCCAAAATAGTCGCGTTGGGCCTGTATCAGGTTCAACGGCAATCGACTGCTGGTATACGCATCAAAATAGGTGAGGGCATTGGAGAGTCCGGGCAAGGGAATACCATTGGCGGCTCCATAAGCAACCAATTCCCGGGCCGCGGCCACCGTTTCCTGCACTTTTTCCACAAAGGAGGGAGAAAGCAACAGGTTCTCCAAGTTTTCATTACTTCGATAGGCTTCGGTAATATCCGCCAACAAGGCCGCACGGATAATGCAGCCCGCACGCCAGATTTTGGCAATCTCGCCCAGTTCCAGTTCATATCCATACTCTTTGGAGGCATCGGCCAGTTGGTGCATCCCTTGCGCGTAGGTGATGATAAAGGCAAAATAAAGGGCCTGCTCCGCTTTGCTGATAAAATCCGTTTTATCCACAGTTTTGGGAGTGGGGCGGTCATAGAGTTCATCCGCTTTAATGCGTTCTGCTTTCAAGGCAGAAATTTCACGCATGCTCACCGCCACATCGATTGTGGGAACGGGAATGCCCAAGTCCATGGCATTTTGCGAGGTCCATTTCCCGGTTCCTTTTTGCTTGGCCTTGTCCAAAATCTTGTCCACCAGATGACCGTCACCCAAATCATCGTGGCGCTCAAAGATTTCTGAGGTGATTTCCACCAAAAACGACTGCAATCGGCCTTCGTTCCATTGCGCATAGGTTTTATGGAGTTCTTCATTGGAAAGCCCCCCTGCTTTTTTCAAGAGGTCATAGATTTCCGAAGTCAACTGCATCAACCCATATTCAATGCCGTTGTGCACCATTTTCACATAGTTTCCGGCTGATTTTGGACCCAAATAGGCCACGCAGGGCTCTCCTTTGTATTTGGCGGACACCGCCTCAAAAATGGGTTTTACATGCTGATAGGCCTCACGGGACCCCCCGGGCATGATGCTGGGCCCCAATCGGGCACCTTTGGCACCTCCGGAAACCCCGGCTCCGAAGAAGTTGATGCCTTTCTCTTTCAAATAAGCTTCGCGTCGGTCTGTATCGGTAAAAAAGGAATTTCCACCATCAATAATGATATCGCCTTCATCCAAATGGGGCAGCAATCCGTCAATGACACTATCCACCACCTTTCCCGCAGGGACCAAGAGCATAATTTTTCGGGGTAGGGCCAGCGCATCCACAAAAGTTTTTACATCCGTGGAGGCATTCACTTTTTCGGTGTTGCCACCTTCGGAAATCAAGGCGTTCACTTTTTCATCATCCAAATCATTTCCGTAGGCGGTAAAGCCATTATCGGCCACATTCAATATAAAATTGCGTCCCATTACGCCAAGGCCAACCAGCCCAAAATCATACTTCTTTGTCATGTTATTTATTTTTAACCTCTTACGTTAAGACAACGCTAAGGAGGCCATTAATTGAAATCTGAACCTAAAATAAACCTTATATTCGTTACGCTCAAATAATAATGGTCCCATCAAGAAATGAAAGGGTGGTTTTATAGACTCAAGCAGCAAACACCATAAATAGTTATGAAAAAGACAGACAACCAGATGCTCGTAATTTTTGGGGCATCGGGCGATTTAACAGCACGAAAACTGATTCCGGGCCTCTTTAATCTCTTTTTGGCGGGACATCTTCCCGAAAATTTTGTGGTTTTGGGAGCCAGCCGTAGTAATTTGAGCGACAAAGACTTTCGTGATAGTGTGGTCCATAAAAGCCCTTATCTGAAGGATAAAATCAAAGATGCTGGGATTGAAAAAGCCAACAGTTTTGCCAATATGCTCTATTATGAGGATTTGGGCAAGGATTACGATACGGATTACGGGAATTTGCGCAAGCGGGTAGAGGCACTAAAGGAGAAACACGATACCTCTGGGAATATTATCTATTACCTTTCCACCCCTCCTACGTTGTATGAAACCGTGGCTGAAAACTTGGCCAAAGCAGGTATGAATACCCAAAACCATGGTTGGAAACGGTTGATCGTGGAAAAACCCTTTGGGTATAGTTTGGAAACGGCCCAAAAGCTGAACAAGGGACTACACCGATTTTTTGAGGAACACCAGATTTATAGAATTGACCATTATTTGGGAAAGGAAACCGTTCAGAACTTGTTGGTGACCCGTTTTTCCAACAGCATTTTTGAACCGCTTTGGAACCGGAACTATATCCATCACGTGGAAATCACCAATGCGGAAAGCGTTGGGGTTGAAAAACGAGGAGGGTATTATGATAAATCGGGGGCACTGCGCGATATGTTCCAAAACCATTTGTTGCAGATCGTTTCCTTGGTGGTGATGGAACCGCCCATTGGTGACCAGCCGGAAGAAATCAGGAATGAAAAGGTAAAGGCCTTAAAATCCCTTCGGATAATGAAGGATGAGAAAACCTTGTTCGAGAATACCATACGGGCCCAATATGTGTCCTCGGAAATCAACGGGAAGAAGGTGAAGGGCTATCGTGAAGAGGATGGGGTTGACCTCAATTCCACTACGGAAACCTATGCGGCCATAAAATTCTATGTGGACAATTGGCGTTGGCACGGGACACCGTTTTATGTGCGTACCGCCAAGCGTATGCCCACCAAGGTCACGGAAATTGTGATCCACTTTAAGGAACCCCACCATCAAATTTTTCAGGAATCGGGAATGCACCGAGACAATAAACTGGTCATCCGTATTCAGCCAGATGAGGGCATTTTGATCAAATTTGGCGTAAAAGTGCCGGGACAGGGCTTTAAGGTAGAGCGGGCCAATTTGGATTTCTACTATTCCAGTTTGGCCAAAACCTATGTCATGGAGGCGTATGAACGACTGTTGTTGGATGCCATGCAAGGGGATGCCACACTCTATGCCCGTGCGGACGAGGTGGAGGCGGCTTGGGAATTTGTGGACCCTATCCTCAACTATTGGAAAAGTGGAAAAGATGTACGCATGTATGGCTATGCTGCAGGCGTTTGGGGACCAGAAAATGCGGATGATTTGATTGACGGCAAAGGCATTTGGCGCAATCCAGGTGAGAACTTGGCCGATGATCCGGGGTATTGTGTGATCTGCTAATTGCAATTATCAATAAACAATAGTCAGTTCGAGGTGTCATCCTGAGCGCAGTCGAAGGAAAAGTCGAGAACCATATGTAGTCGAGAACAAATAAAATTGGATATAGATGGATTTAAAAATATATAAGGACAAACAAAAAGTAGCCGAGCAATTTTCAACCTATTTTGTGGAAAAAGTGGGGGCTGGTGATACTTTTCATGTGGCCCTTTCCGGAGGAAGCACCCCTAAAATTGTGTTTGATGTGCTGGCCGAGAACTTTTCGGATAAGGTGGATTGGAACAAAGTCCATTTCTATTGGGGCGATGAGCGTTGCGTACCCCCCACGGATGATGAAAGCAATTATAAAATGACCGTGGAGCACTTGTTCTCCAAAATTGAGGTGCCCCAAGAAAATATCCATCGCATTTTGGGTGAAAAGGACCCAGAAACGGAGGCCATGCGCTATGCCAACCTGTTGGAAATCAATTTGGACAGGGTAGAAGATATTCCACAATTCGATTTGATCATCTTGGGCATGGGTGATGATGGACATACGGCATCTATCTTTCCCCATGAAATTGAGCTTTGGGATGCTGAGGACCATTGTGTGGTGGCCACGCATCCAGAATCAGGTCAAAAACGGGTGTCCATCAATGGCAAGGTCATCAATGCAGCAAAGGAAGTGGCCTTTTTGGTCACAGGTGCCTCAAAAGCAGAAAAAGTTAAGGCCGTTACTGAAAAAACCAAAGGTTCAGAAGCCTATCCAGCTTCTTTGGTCGACCCAAAATCAGGGAATTTGGTTTGGTTCTTGGATGAGGATGCTGCTGCTGAGCTCAATCCAAATCCATCTTAGCATTCTCGCCTTCCAAGAACTCCAAAAACTCGTTCACTTTAAAGTTGTTGGATTCGTATTTGCTGTCGCGATGAAAAGCAGATTGCTTCCGTTCCTTACTTCGGGCAAATCGACGGATATCCTGTTTGGTCTTTAGAATCAGTCCCGGAACTGTTTTGTTTTTACCATCCTTGCTTTTTGACACCATGGTGAAATAGGAAGAGTTGCAATGTTTGACCTCGCCTGTGGTCACATTTTCAGACTCCACCCGAACCCCGACCACCATGGAAGTTTTTCCGGTATAATTGATAGAGGCCTTGAGGGTGACCAGTTCCCCAACTTCAATGGGATTTAAAAAATCAACACGGTTCACCGATGCGGTAACGCAGTAACTCTGCGAGTGTTTGGAAGCACAGGCAAAGGCAATTTGGTCCATAAGGTTAAGAATATGCCCACCATGCACCTTGCCCCCAAAGTTGGAATGGGAAGGAAGCATCAGTTCGGTTATGGCGACCCTACTTTCCCGGGACGACTTGAATTTTTTCATAATTTGTTGGAGTTTTTGTAAAATCCCTTCCAAAAAAGGAACAACGGACGTGCAAAATGATCATCAAATATAACCCAAAGCTAAAAGAACTTGCAAGACAATTGAGGAGGAATGCCACCAAATCAGAGGTGTTTTTGTGGCAAAAGCTAAAAAGAGATCAAATGTTCGGGTATGATTTTCACAGGCAAAAGCCGATTGACGAATATATTGTGGACTTTTTTTGCAACAAGCTTAGGCTTGCGATAGAAGTGGATGGATATTCACACGAAATTCTAGAAGTTTGGGAGAAGGATGTAAAGAAGACCCGAAGGTTAAATGAGTTGGGTATCCATGTGCTTCGGTTTTCTGACCATCAGGTATTGAATGATATGGAAAATGTACTGCGTGCCATAGCCGATTATATTTTACGTTTTGAAGCGGATGGGTTTACACCTCCCTCTGTCCCTCCTTATTAGGAGGGAAGTCAGTTTCCCCTCTAAAAAGAGGGGATTAAGGGGTGTGTCACTTAATTTCTAAAAAGGGGTGATTTTTCTTCTTGCACTTCGGTGATGAAATACTTGGTATCGCCCAACCAGAAAAAGGTGGCATACCGTTCCATGTACGTCACTTTTATATAATGTCCTTGATATTCTTTCATCTTTTCAATGATATCTTCCTCTTTGTCCTCCACAGAAAAGGAAAATACATTGGTGCCGGAAAGCCCTTGACTGATTTGGCCTTCCCAGGTTTTCACCAAGACCCCTTTCCGACTGAACTTCATAAGCTCCCCGGAACGATAGCCTTCGCTGTAGGGCACATAGTAGATAAAGGCAAAATAGCCCACCACCCCGAGCAGAATGACAGAAATGGCGATAAATAGGATTTTTTTCACGGTTTACAGTTCAAGTTTTGGGTCTTCTTCAAAATCGTCTTCTTGCGCACGTTTTAATATGGGTTCTGGAAGAGCCTTTTTAGCTTTGGCCCCCATGGTTCTCAATTTTTCTATACTGGTCACAATATTGCCTCGCCCATCAAATAATTTGTTCATGGCACTTTTATACTCTCCTTTGGCATCGTCCATCTTTTTTCCCACTTGGGTCAAATCACCCATGAAACCAACAAATTTATCATAAAGTGCTCCAGCTTGGCGAGCAATTTCCATGGCATTCCGTTGCTGTTTTTCATTGCTCCACATGGAATCGATGGTACGAAGTGTGGCAAGCAGTGTTGATGGGGTGACAATAACAATATTCTGCTCAAAGGCCTTGTTGTACAATGAAACATCTTCATTTATGGCGATGGCAAAAGCAGGTTCAATGGGAACAAACATGAGTACAAAATCCGGACTTTCCATTTCGTAAAGGTCCTCATACTTTTTTGCGGACAACTGATCTACGTGCCTTCTAAGGGAATTGATGTGATCCTTCAAAAACTTGGGCTTGTCGTCATCATCGGCATTGGTATAGCGTTCATAATCGGTTAAGGAAACTTTGGAATCCACCACCATTTTTTTGCCGTCTGGAAGGTGAATGATCACATCGGGCATCACACGCCCGCCATCTTCCCGTTTAAAGCTCTGTTGCACGCTGTATTCCCTATCCTTCTCTAGACCAGATTTTTCCAACACACGCTCCAAGACCAATTCCCCCCAATTCCCCTGCATTTTGCTGTCACCCTTCAACGCCTTGGTTAGATTCTCTGCTTCTTGGGTGATTTTAAGATTTTGATCTCGGAGGTGGAGCAACTGTTCTTTTAGAGCTGAGTGGATGCTGATGTTTTCCTTTTGGGATTTCTCTACTTTTTCTTCAAACTCCTTTATCTTTTTGTTGAGCGGTGTAAGTATGTTTTCGATATTCTCCTTGTTGCTCTTTGTGAATTTTTCACTTTTCTCCTCAAGAATTTTATTGGCCAGGTTCTCAAATTCCTTGGTGAATTTTTCCTGTAGTTTTTCCACTTCCTGTTTTTGCTCGACAAGTTTTTCACCCAAATTTTCTGATTTGGACTCTTCCCTGGCCAATGCAATCTCAAGCTCAGATTTACGCTCTTGTATTTCTTTGAGCTCCGTTTTCAGTGAAGAGATCAGTTCATTGGCTTGTTCCTCCCGATCGTTCCAAACACTTTCATTGGACTTGGTCTTTAGTTTTTGAATATACATACCCACAAACAGACCAGTGGCCAAGGCCACAATTCCAACAATAATGTAAATCAATTCTGTACTCATACTAATTTTTGCAGGATAAAGATAACGGATTCCAGTCGATGCAAGGAAGGGAAAATGAACTTACTTATTCACTTTAAATGAACCTGTCTTGGCATCAAACTGAACCATTTCCGAAGGAAACAATCGTTCAAAATGCTTTTGCTCAATCAATTCGCAGGGGTCACCGAAAGGATTGTTGTCGCCATCCAAAATCAGGATTTTGTTGCACAGTTGAATGGCCAAATCGATTTCATGGGTGGTAAAAAGGATGGTTTTTTGATTTTGATGGGCCAGTTGTTGGAGTAATTTCAAAATCTGCACTTTATGATAAAGGTCCAAATGTGTGGTGGGTTCATCCAATAAAATTAAAGGCGTGTCCTGCGCCATGGCACGGGCAATCAGTACTCGTTGCAACTGTCCGTCACTCAGCTCATGACATTTATTAAAGCGAAGTTCCTGCAATAAAAAGGCATCCAGACTCTTTTGGATGTGTTCCTTGTCTGCTGAGGTCAAAGTTCCAATCCAATTGGTATAGGGTTGCCGTCCCAAGGCAATCAATTCTTGAACGGTCAAATTTTTGGAAGCGGGCTGTTCCGTCAACACCACGCTGAGATTTTGGGCAAGTTCACTGGGTGAATGTTTGTCCAAGCTCTTGTTTTTCACTTCTATAATCCCACTTAATTTGGGCTGAAACCCGGCCAGGGTTCGCAATAAAGTGGACTTTCCAATACCATTTACGCCCACAATACCACACAGAACGCCATGTTCCAACTCAAAATTGATGTTTTGGGCCACGGTTTTGGAGCCATATCCAACGGCCAACTCTTTTATTTTGACTATGGAATTATTTTGTTGCGACATTAGAACATCATTTTTCGTTTCCGGACCAAGAGCCAAATCACCACAGGAGCTCCCACAAGCGAAGTTATGGCATTAATCGGCAATACATTGGCGGTATTGGGCAGTTGGGCCAGCGTATCGCACAATAGCATGAGAATGGCACCGTAGAGAAATACTGCTGGAATAAGGATGCGGTGTTCCATGGTGTCGAAAATCTGTCGGGTGAGGTGGGGTACGGCCAACCCCACAAAAGCGATGGGCCCCGCAAAAGCGGTCACACCACCCGCCAACAGGCCTGTGGCAATGATAATCAGTAATCTTGACTTTTTAAGGGAAACCCCAAGACTCAAGGCATAATTTTCGCCCAATAAAAAAGCATTCAGCGCTTTGATGGACAGAATACCGAGCAGGGTTCCCAAAGCAACAATGCCACCCAATAGCAAGACTTGTTCGGAAGACAGGTCGCCCACACTTCCGAAAGACCAAAAAATAAACCGTTGAAGGCTTTCGGCACTCGAAAAATAGGCCAATACGCTCACCAAGGCCGAAGTGATGCTACCAAACATCAGCCCAATGATCAATAGTGCCATGGTATCTTTAATACGCTGCGCCACCAGCATGACCACCAACAACACCAAAAAACTTCCGATACTTGCTGCAATGGCCAGTGAAATGTCGCTTAAAAAGGCGATAGATGTCAATCCAGTGGCCAATGAAGCCCCCATGAGCAGCAATGCGGCCCCTAAACTGGCACCCGAACTGATACCGAGCACAAATGGTCCCGCCAAGGGATTTCGGAAGAGGGTCTGCATCATTAATCCGCTCAAGGACAGCCCGCCACCCACCAGAATGGCGGTAAACGCCTTGGGAATACGATAATCATAAATAATATACTGCCAAGAAGCAACTTCCACGGGTTTGCCCCACAAAGAGGATAACGTAGCACCAAAAGGAATGGAAACCGAACCCGAACTTATATTCAAAAGCCATGCGAGCAGCAATGCCACCATGATCAACACAAAGGAAAACCGATATGATTTTGGTGTGTGCATCAGCGCAGGGGTTTGAAGAAATACGGTTCGTAATCGGGCAACAAATCGGGGTGCAGAATGTGGATGAGGTCTTTCAGGACCAAATCAGGGCGTTGAGGGGCCAATTCGTAAAAAATCAGTCCACCTTTGGCACCCTTTTCCACAGCATTTGAATATATTTTTCTGTTGGAAAAAGCCTTGAATTGTTGATAGTGGACGTTTGCTTGTTCCACCTCTTCATACGTAGTATGGGAAGAGGGGTTCAACCAAAAATCGGCCTGTTGTCCCCTTTCAAGAACAGCTTCCAAACTCAGCCCGATACTTCCCGTGTTTTCGGAAGCGGCCCAAATGTAATCCGCATTGGCATCGGCTAAAAATTGCGCCAACCAGCTTTTGCCCCCCGCAACATACCAAACGTCTTTGTACAATCCGCCCGTCAATACGGTTGGTTTTTTCTCTGCTTTTTTTGCCAATATCTTGGCTTCTTGGTATGCCATTTCAATTTCGGAAAAAATACTATCGGCTTGCTTTTCTTTCTGAAAGAAAGGGGCAAAGAATTTTATCCATTCCGCTTTGCCCAAAGGCGTCTGTTCTACCCAATCGCCGTTGTAGACTACGGCAATGCCGGATTTCTCAATGGTTTTGTACGCTTTGTTGGTATCGTTTATCCCAAAACCCATCACAACTTCAGGATTCAGTTCCAAAACCATTTCTGTATTGATGTTTTCATTGGTGCCCAATTCGCGGATTTGGCCATTATTAACCAATTTTCGGGCCTCTGTTGACGAAATTAGGTCGGTATTGGGAAATCCAACCACCCTGTCCAAAACCCCCAACGTTTCCAAGGAAGGGATATGGGTTGTGGAGGTCACCACCATTCGCTCAACCGGGGTGGCAATTATGGCATCATACGCATCACTCGGGAGTGTGATGGAAGCCAGTTTTTCCCTTGGAACAAGTGCGTAGGTAAACATCCTTTTTGCCCCGGGCCATGCCGATTTGACCTTAATTTCCGTAAAATCATTGTTTGTATTGATTGAAAAACCAGCGGCATAATCAATTCCCGATGCAGTATTGTTTTGTTCAAGGGGAAACGATTTTTTTTTCTCCCCACAACTGATGAGAAAGACGAATACGAACCCAACTAGCAGGAGATTTCGGAACTGATTTTTTATCATAGACCCAAAAGTAAGATTATTTAACTTTTGCGAGAAAAGATTAAACAGATTGATTACTTTCGTGCTGAATTTTGGTTCATGTGAGGCTGTTGTTTCGCATGATTAAAAGGGAATCCGGTGTAAATCCGGAGCTGTTCCCGCAACTGTAAGCTGTGCCGAATCGGCACTGATGTTTTTGAGCATCAGTACGTAGGAGGTGCTTGCCATAACTTCAAAACCACTGCCCAATGGGTGGGAAGGTCGTTGGCAAGACGCAAGTCAGGAGACCTGCCAAATTCAAACAAACAATGTTAAACTTTCGGGATAAAAGTTTACGTATGTGCATCATACTATTCTCCCGTTTATTCTCGTAAACGAAATGAAAAAAAGTTATTTATGGGTATGCGCCGCTATTTTGGCGGGCAAGGGACTTTCTGCGCAGCAGCAACAGAAAGATTCCATTCCACTGCAAGCATTGCAAGAAGTGGTGGTGAGTGATTCCAAATTTGAATTGAAACGTGAAAATTCCGGGAAAACGGTCATTAAGATCACCGCCCAGGAATTGGAGCGAAACCAAGGCCGAACCGTGGCGGAGGTCATCAATACCAAAAGCGGTATTGAGATTACCGGAAGTCGAGGCCGGGACGGTGACGTTTTGGGTGTTTTTGCCCGAGGTGGCCGTGGGAAACAGGTCTTGGTGGTCATTGATGGGGTGCGGGTTTCAAATCCCTCATCATTTTCTCCGGAATATGATCTTCGGTTATTATCACCAGCGACCATTGCCTCCATTGAAATTATCAAAGGAGCCGCAAGTACACTTTATGGAACCAATGCAGCTACGGCTGTGATCAACATCACCACCAAAAAGAGTTCAGAAAGGGCCATTGCCGGGAATTTCCAAACCAGTGTGGGAACCAGTCAAACGGCAGAGGACCAAAACTACAATTTGGGAAGTTTTGCCAATTCGGCTTCCATTAATGGTACGTTGGACAAATTCAGCTATGCTGTGGATTTTTCCAATCGGTATAGAAGTGGACTCTCCGCAGCGGTGACACCAGAAAATGAGGAGGATGTTTTTTCCCATTTCAGTACCAATGCACGGGTGGGCTATCAATTTTCAAAGGATTTTGAAGTTTCTGTGTATGGCAACCAGACCAAATACAGCAATGAGTACGATGCTTCAATGGCCGAAGCTCCAAATCTGGGCAAAAGTGACCAAGAGAGAGTGGGGGTGTCCTCATCTTTTGCCTACGGCAAGGGCTCCGTTCAATTGAATGCAGCGTATACGGATTATGAGACCAATTCCATGGACACCTTTGGTGAAAGTACCACGGAAGGCAATAATTGGGTTGTGGATTTGTACAACAAATATGTTTTTGCGGATAGTTGGCACACCATTTTTGGGGTAAATTACAGCAAGGACGAAGCGGTTTTTTCGGATGAGGCCGAATTTACCATTGTGGACCCTTATGCCAATGTGGTGTATGTATCCGATTTTGGATTGAACCTGAATGTTGGCGGACGGCTGAACACCCATTCGGAATATGGAAACCATTTGGTGTACAATGTGAACCCTTCCTATGTTTTTTCCACTTCCGAAGGCTATGTGAAGCTGTTGGGCTCCTATGCCACTTCTTATATCACACCCAACCTGACACAATTGTTCGGCGCTTTTGGCGGTAATCCGGATTTGGAACCGGAAGAGAACAGAACCTTTGAAGGAGGGGTTGAGTATGCCATCAATAAAAAATTAAGGGTGAGCGCCCTGTATTTTGACCGCAACGAGAAGAATACGATTGGGTACGATCAAAATTTTATGAGCATCAATCTGGCAGATGAAATTGATGCCAATGGGGTAGAGGTTGAGGTTTCATGGCAGGCACTTGACCAATTTACAGTGGACGCCAATTATACCTTTACAGAACGAAAGGGCGACAATGCCATTCGTATTCCTAAACACAAAGCCAATTTGAATGTGGGGTACCAACCATGCAAAAAGACCAACATCACCTTGAATTACGCCTATACCGGGGAGCGATTTGATACGGACTTTACTACGTTCACGGATGTGGCCTTGGAATCTTTTTCGTTAGTGAATCTGTATGTTGGGCATGAACTTATTCCCAATAAGCTCGATTTATTCTTTAGTGCGGACAATCTTTTGAATGAAGATTACACCGAAATCCTTGGGTTTACGACTAGAGGCCGAAATTTCCGGATTGGCATGAACTTGAATCTATAAACCTGAGATCGATTTTTAATGAAAAGTAAATCAGAGTTTTAACTCCAAAGTGTCAGGTCGAGCCTGCCTTTGTCGGCAGACAGGCGCAGTCGAGACCTATTTAACAGTTGAAAATTTAAAAGATTTCTCGACTGCGTTCAACCTGACAAAATCAAAATCTATTGCTTTTTAGACTTTCTTTTTTATTCAATTATAAGATTGTTGATCTGGGTAAAATCAATATCCAAAGGCTTGTCCAGATACATATTGTCCCGCACTGGGGTCAAAAGTCTTGAACTGGCAAAGGATTTGGCCGGCATTTGTGCCGCAAAGCTCTTTTTGGCAGAAACCCCGGTTATCTCCTGAAGGGCGCGGGCCAATAACGGTTCGTTGGGGTCGCCAAGTACACCGAGATTGGCTATATCCTCCAAAAGGGGAATGTTTGGGACAAGGCCATCGGTGTAATCATAAAACCCATCGGCATTTTCATTTCTGCCCACCAAAGGCTGTAGACCCCAACTGTTATTGGAGTTTATATTGTCTTCATTGCTACTGCTATAAATAAAACCATTTTCAGGGTCATCCACCAACGTAATGGAAAACTCATTTTTTCCTCTGGTGGTTTCCCCAATGTGGATCACTTCAACATAGGGGGCCAGACCATTCATGACCAACTCACTGGCAGAGGCCGAATCATTGGTGGCTATGACAAAAACTCTACTCAGGTTAAGCGAATTAATGGCACTGGATCCTGTGGAACTGGCAAAATAATCCTCCAATTGTTCATCGCTAAACTGCTTTTGCACCTTGGCGTTCCAGCGCTGCCTAATGTACAGGTCGCTGGTATTGGTGCCATAGACCATGCTGGCCAATAGGCGGGAGGTGTTTACAGACCCACCAGGGTTGTAGCGCATGTCCAGGACAAGTTCGGTGGCGCCTTCGGCAACAAATTCGCCAAAAGCAGCATTGAGTTGTTCATTAAAGTTGCTCAGGAACCGGTTGTACATTAAATAGGCAACTTTGGTACCGTTGACATCAAGGGTTTCCGCCACCAAGATGGGGTCCTCCACTTGGTTCTCAATTTTGGTCAAAGTAACTTCGGTGTCATTATCCACAATTTGATTGCCCTGTATGTCTGCCAACCCAAGTGTGTAGGTGTTATTGCTTCCGTACAAAAGGCTGATGTAATTATCAATGGTGAGCTGTTGGCCGTCCACCCGTGTAAAAATATCCCCTCGCTGGATATTTTTTGTTGAAGCATCGGAGTCAGGAACAATGTAAAGTACGTACCCAAAGACACCATTACCTTCGGAAAATTGCATCAAATTAAACTCCAATCCATTGCTACGGGACACCCCGGAAAGATTATTGACCAGTTCGGTATAGTCATCGTTCAAAAAACTAAAGCGGTCTTCATTAAAGAGAAGTACGTCGTAATAAAAATCAGCTGGATTGGAAGTTTGCTCCAAGAACTCGGTGTATTGCTGATCAGAGTTAAATCTGGTATCGGAAAGGACATCAACATCACCTTGCCAAAAATACCAAAGGTTCATGGCCTGCCACATAAAATGCTGTGTGATGGCATCAGAACCCTGAAGAAGTTTGGGGGTCTCCCCATTTTTAATCTGGTTGTCATCATCACTACAAGCTGATACGAGCAATGACAGCCCCAAGAACAGAAAAACATATTTTTTCATAGCCAAGCTTTTACGGAATTCCTCAATTTTCATTCCATTATATAAAAGAGGTTGGTAAGTTTAGGCGGCGATTTCTAAAAATTCTTACGAATTTGTGCTACAAAATAGGTACATAATGGCAGATTACAAATTTTTTGTAACAAATTTCGATATGTGTCGTCGTGATAGTGTAGGTCGATAAATGGGACCCGAAACAACGAAAACAACCAATGAAGCAAGCTGAATTTTTAAATGTGGTGATGCCCTTCAAGGACAAACTCTACCGACTGGCAAAGCGCTTGCTGGTGTCGCGGGAGGAAGCGGAGGACGCCACTCAGGAAATTTTGCTGAAACTATGGTCAAAGAACGAGTCCATGGCCGAGTATAAAAATATTGAGGCCTTTGCCATGACCATGACCAAGAATTTTTGTTTGGACCGATTAAAATCCAAACAAGCGGGTAACCTGAAACTGGTGCACAGCAATTACAGTGACGAAAGCACCTCATTACAACACCAATTGGAGGCAGAGGACAGTGTAAGTTGGATGGAGCGCATCATGGAAGAGTTACCGGAACAGCAGAAAATGGTATTGCAATTGCGCGATGTGGAGCAATACGAATTTGACGAGATATGCGAATTATTGGACATGAAACCCACCGCAGTTCGGGTGGCCCTGTCCAGAGCACGAAAAACAGTACGACAAGAATTGATAAAAAAACATAGCTATGGAATTGGATAACATAGAAAAATTATTGGAAAAATACTTTGAGGCCAGCACAACGGTGGTCGAGGAGGAACAGTTACGGGACTATTTTTCCCAAGAGAAAGTGGCCACACATCTTGAGCAATACAGGCCCATGTTCAACTATTTTTCCAACGCCAAGGAAGAACGCTACACCAAGCAGGTTCCATTAAAACCTAGAGTAAACTTTTACAAGTGGATTTCCGTTGCAGCGGTTGCTGTGTTGGCCTTTGGCATCTATTTTGGGAATGAATACCAAGAAAAAAAGAAAGCAGAATACGCTTACCAGGAAACAAAAAAAGCCTTTGAGCTCTTAGCTGAGAACTTTGGCAGAGGCACCGAAAAAGTAGCGTATTTGAAGGAGTTTGAAGAAGCAAAACAAAAAATTTACAACAACAATTAAATCGTAAAAAATGAAAAGGAATATTATAATCTTTTTGATCGCCGTTCTGCCCTTATCGGGATTTTCACAGTCTTTGTTCGACAAGTTTGAAGACATGGACGACGTAAGCTCCGTAGTGGTGAACAAGAGCATGTTCAACCTATTGGCAAAGATTGATGTGGAAGTGGATGACCCCGAAGCCAGGGATTTTATGGACATTGCCAGTAGCCTACAAAGCCTAAAGGTCTTTACTACCGATAATGAAAACATAGGTTCCGACATGAAGTCTTCTGTGGATAGTTACCTAAGATCTTCAAAAATGGAAGAGCTTATGCGTGTGAAGGACAAAGAAGCCAATGTAAAGTTTTACATTAAGCAAGGCAGGGATGACGATCACGTGAGCGAACTCTTGATGTTGGTCACCGATATTAAAGAGATTGAGGCCGATGGAAGAAAAATCGAGACCGTATTGCTCTCCCTTACCGGGGACATTGATCTTAATAAGATCAATTCATTGACCAAGAAGATGAACCTTCCTGAAGAGTTGAACAAAGCAGGAAAGAGCAACTAAGAAGTGTATCAGTTGACAGTAACTGGCTTGGTGTAACAAAACACAGGAAACACCTACCAATTACTGTCAGCCGATTTTAGCAAAACGATCAATCAAAAAAAGAACATGATGAAATATATTTTTAAAAGCATTTTGGTAACGGGAGCCCTACTTTTGGCTTCCTGTTCCTCGCAACAAAGTTTGCAGGAATACTATGTGGACAATTCCGAGAACCCCAATTTCATTTCCATAGACCTTCCGGCAAGTATCCTTAAAATGGATGCTGTGGATTTGAACCCGACCCAAAAAGAAGCGGTTGAATCCTTGAGAAAGTTCAACCTCTTGGCCTTTAAAAAGAATTCCGATAACGCTGCGGAGTATGAAGTGGAACGGAAGAAGGTTCGGGAAATCTTAAAAGGCGATGACTTTGTGGAGTTGATGAAAATCAATTCCAAATATGGCAAAGGCGTGATCAAGTATTTGGGCGATGAAGATGCCATCGATGAGGTCATCATTTATGGCGACAGCAACGACAAAGGTTTTGCCTTGGTGCGGGTTTTGGGCAAGGACATGAACCCCGCCCATATTATCCAACTTATGCAAGCCATTCAAAAATCGGATTACAAAGGAGAAGGATTGGGTGAGATAGGCGATTTTTTGAAAGGGTAAAAACATACATCAATCAATTAACGAAGAAAAGGGCAACACGTGTTGCCCTTTTTTTGTGACCTTATTTTATCTTAGTGTCTCATAACAAGAACACTAACAAATCACCAGCATCATGGAAAAAGCAGAAGAATGGATGAACTACGGTTTAGACCTGGCCAAGGAATTTGGGCCAAAACTCATCACCGCCCTCGTTATTTATATTGTGGGGATGTGGGTAATCAAGAGAATTGTAGGAGGCACTAGAAAAGTAATGTCCAAAAGCAAATACGATGAGTCCCTACAACGATTTTTGCTGAATTTGTTCTCCTGGGCGCTCAAAATATTCCTCCTCATCATCGTTATCTCAAGATTGGGCGTGGATGTCACCACTTTTGCAGCTGTGATAGCCGCCGCAGGTCTTGCCGTGGGCTTGGCTTTACAGGGTTCCCTCTCCAATTTCGCAGGTGGGGTTTTGCTCATGATCTTTAAACCCTATCGCATTGGCGATTTAATAGAAGCGCAAGGCGTATTGGGGGTGGTGAAGGAAATTGAAATATTCACCACCAAAATGGTGACGCCCCAAAACAAACTGGCCATTGTGCCCAACGGGGCCATGGCCAATGGAAATATCATCAATTATACGGCAGAAGGACGAATGCGGGTGGATACCGTTATTGGGGTAGGCTATGGTGAGGACATCAAAAAAACCAAAGAAGTCTTGTTAAAGGTACTTACCGAGAACCCAAAGGTGTTGCAAGACCCAGCCCCTTCGGTAAATGTGATGGAATTGGCGGACAGTTCCGTGAATTTTGCAGTACGACCCTTTTGCAAGCCTGAGGATTATTGGGATGTGTATTTTTCCACCCATGAAAATTGCAAATTGGCCTTGGATGCGGCAGGAATTGAGATTCCATACCCACACCAAGTGGAAATCCATAAGGGGAAATAATATCGGGTTTCACATGTCATTCTGAACGAAGTGAAGAATCTAAACCTTTGATTTCTCAATGAATGCTCTGCATTTCATTTCGAAATGACACATGCCACTGTCCTCTTGGTTTGCCTAGAGTAGGCTGGGAACTTTAAAGAACAGTTGGATTCTTTAGCCGAAAAATGCTAATTTCCCACCAGACAGGTATCGGACGATATAATTTATCACAAACGAATTAAATCTTACAACCTTTCATGCAAGCTTCATACAAATTGAATTATGAAGAAAATTTATTTTTTAGTTCTGATTTTGATATTATCAAGTTGTAAAAAGAATTATAAGTACACGGAGATAATAGATGAAAAATCAATATTTGGAGAAGTAGAAGAAACAGCTAAAGATCCAGAAATTATTAAAGCTAAAAAAGACTCGTTAGCATATTTAGAAGCATATAAAAAATTTCAAATTTCACTCAAAATTGCGAAGGAGATGAAAGAGACAAGCGTTGATATTTATAAACTCCCCAAAGATTTTGAAATTGAAAATAGTGAGGGTAAAAGCATAAAATATTCTATATCTGGAGAAAACAGAAAAAAAGCAGAAGCCGAACTAGATAAAATAATTAAAAGATTGCCAAACTTTTTCAAGGAGGATAACTAAAATGGATATCGAAAATCGCTTTAAAAATTATTTAGAGAAATACCTAAATAGAACTGTCATCACTCCTGATGGAGAATTCTATTTTATTAAAGAGCTCGTGGGAAGAATACGAAATCTAAAAATAGAAATTTACCCTAATGACCATAACCCACCTCATTTTCACGTGAAATCAAGTGATAATTCAATTAATGCTGTTTTCAGGTTAGATAATTGCCAATTAATAAAAGGTGATTTAAAAAGTAAGGATAGAAAAAGAATTGAAAAATTTTTTGAAGATGAGACCACCAAAGATTTGATGAAAGAAATGTGGAATAAATCAAAGACTGACGACAGAAAACTGAACTAAAGGCCAGAAGGCAATAACTTATAGCCGAGATATTTAGAATAAAAACAACACAATCTACACTCTACACCCCCGTATAATTCGCCGGGGTAATCTGCTTCAACTCCGTTTTAATGGCATCCGAAACCTCCAAGGTCTCAATAAAATCCGCAATGGACTTTTGGGTGATTTTTTCATTGGTTCGGGTTAAGCCCTTTAGGGCTTCGTAGGGATTGGGATAGCCTTCGCGACGCAAAATCGTCTGGATGGCTTCGGCCACCACGGCCCAATTGTCCTCTAAATCCTGCTCAAATTTGGCTTGGTTCAACACCAATTTGTTCAACCCTTTTAAAGTAGATTGGAATCCTACCAAAGTATGCGCAAAGGGAACGCCCACATTTCGCAATACAGTGCTATCCGTTAAGTCCCGCTGCAATCTGGAAATGGGCAGTTTGGCGGACAAATGCTCAAAAACAGCGTTCGCCAGGCCCAAATTTCCCTCGGAATTCTCAAAATCGATGGGGTTTACCTTGTGCGGCATGGCCGATGAACCCACTTCCCCTTTTTTGATTTTCTGCTTAAAATACTCCATGGAAATATAGGTCCAAAAGTCCCTATCCAAGTCAATAAGGATGGTATTGATGCGCTTTAAGGCGTCAAAAAGGGCCGCCATGTGGTCATAGTGCTCAATCTGGGTGGTGGGGAAGGAGTGGTGCAAGCCCAATTTCTCCTGTACAAATTGCTTTCCAAAAGCTTTCCAATCCGTTTGGGGATAGGCCACTTTATGGGCATTGTAATTTCCGGTGGCGCCACCAAATTTGGCTGCGCTGGGTATATCATTCAATAAATTGAACTGCTCCTTGAACCGTTCCACAAAAACGGCAATCTCCTTGCCCAAACGGGTGGGGGAGGCGGGTTGCCCGTGCGTCCGTGCCAACATGGGAATGTTCTCCCATGCCGCGGCCAGTTCCTTCAACTTTTCGAATACCTCAAAATACGAAGGCACATATACATCGTTCATCGCCTCTTTGATGGAAAGGGGGATGGCGGTGTTGTTGATGTCCTGCGAGGTCAATCCAAAATGGATAAATTCCTTGTGTTTTTCCAATCCCAAGGCATCAAATTGTTGTTTGATGAAATACTCAACCGCCTTTACATCGTGGTTCGTGACCTTTTCAATCTCTTTGATGGCCTGCGCATCTTTCGAAGTAAACTCTTGATAGATTTTCTGAAGTTCAGGGAATTTTTTTGTGTCAAAATCGGCCAATTGTGGCAGTGGAATTTCACAAAGCGCGATGAAATATTCAATTTCCACCTGAACTCGGTACTTGATGAGGGCCTCTTCGGAAAAATAATCCTTCAGGCTTTTGGTCTTGCTTCTATACCTGCCATCAATGGGTGAAATGGCGTTGAGTTGTGTTAGGGACATTTCTACGAACAATTTTGAAAGTTGCAAAGATACTTAAACCCATGGAGTTTAGCGGCCTATTTGGGCTAACTTGTCCAGTGTTTTTTTGGCCCGGTTTTGATACCCGGTGGTCCCCGATGCATAGGTGTCCTCCAAAATCAGTCGTAATTGTGGGTGCACCCAGTCAAATTTTAGCCCCAAATAGTACAGACTGGTCATGGAAAAGACCTTGGGGGCCATGTTCATGTCACTGATAAGCCAATCAAAACAGGCGGTCATTATTTTTTCCAATTGTTCGTCTGAGACTACCTTTTGAAAGGCTGGGTCTTTCTTTTTGAAATAGGCCACGCACACCATTTCACAGACACAGGCCACGGCTCGGATGGTAGCTTCGGATTTTAAGCTGCCCAATAGTTCTGTAAATTCGTTGAAAAAAGGTAACAAGTAGTCCAGTTTCTTTTGCATCAGATGTCGAAACGTCCAACTAGCGTTGAAGGTGCCTTCCTGTTCTTCCAGCAAAATTGCTTCGAGGAGTTCGCCCACCAAGTCAGGGTACTTTACCAATTTGTTGACGAGTTGGTCCACATCGGCTTTGGAAAGTCTTCCCGATTTCAGGGAAATATGCAGTTCTTCTTTGGTCACAATGGCGTATCTTTATAGGAAATCTTGAGTGATGAAAATAGTGAAAAAAATAGCAATTGCATTGTTGGTCATCTTTGTCTGCATGCAGTTTATCAGACCTGCCAAAAACCAAGCGGAAGGTAATTATGTCGCGGCTTTTGAATCGGAGACCCAACCCAGTACCGAAGTGAAAACCATTTTAAAAAGTGCTTGCTACGATTGCCATAGTGCCAATACCATTTATCCTTGGTACAACAATATCGCCCCGGTTTCGTATTGGTTGGCCGACCATGTTGAGGAAGGCAAGGAACATTTGAACTTTTCGGATTGGGAAAACTATACCGTAAAAAAGAAAGACCACAAGTTGGAGGAACTGGTTGAAGAAGTGGAGGAAGGTAAAATGCCTTTGAAGGAATACACTTGGACCCACCACGCTGCACGATTGGACGAATCCCAGAAAACTGCGTTGATGGATTGGGCCAAAGCGGCTAGGACCAGTTACGAATCAGCTCTTCAACAAGAATAGGGACGCCTTTTGCAGCTGTTTCTGCCCGTACCGTAAGATTGTCAAAATCTGATTGGCGCACGGTGGGCTTGGGGTCCACAAAATGAATTGGAATTTGTTTTGGGGCATAGTGGATCAGTCCAGCGGCGGGATACACCTGCATGGAGGTGCCGATAATGATTAAAATATCGGCTTGTTGGGTAATGCGGGCCGCGGTTTCCATCATGGGCACCATTTCTCCGAACCAAACGATATGGGGCCGCAATTGATGCCCATTTTCATCCAAATCACCCAAGACCAAATCGGTTGTCCAATCCAAAATATAAGTCTCATCCCGGATGCTACGCACCTTGAACAACTCGCCATGGAGATGCACCACATGAGAGCTTCCTGCCTTTTCGTGGAGATTGTCCACGTTTTGGGTGACAATGCTTACGTCAAAGTGTTGCTCCAAGTTGGCGAGGGCCAAATGTCCCGCATTGGGGCGAACCTCCAATAATTGTCGTCTGCGTTGGTTGTAAAACTCCAATACCAATTCCGGGTTTTTGGCAAAACCATGGGGCGAAGCCACTTCCATGACATCATGGCCTTCCCAAAGTCCGTCAGCATCCCTGAAGGTTTTTAGGCCGCTTTCGGCACTCATTCCGGCCCCGGTAAGTACGACTATTTTTGGTTTGGGCATTTTAAATAAATATTTTCAAACTATAGGTTCGATTTTTTAAAAGGAGATAATTATTTCGTACAATTCAATTTTTGCAACCAACAATAGGTTGTTTACTTGGAATATTGATTAAAAAAGTCTTCAACATCTCTAAGGTCATGTACGCCTAATATCCAGCAAACTTCGGACAAATCTGAAAAGTCCAATCCACCTGCCGAAATAGCCTCGTTGTTGTAACGCCCTTCTTTTCCATTATAGGTGTTGGACAAATCAATGGCATGCTCCCAAATTTCAATCACTCTAGGATTGGTCATATTCTTGTTCCAACTGGTGTGCTCAGCATCCCTAAACCCTGGAGTTCCGTTTCCCACCGCATTACCATCAGGAATCTTTATGTAATCTGAATTCTTTTTAACGAATTCAAGGCTTTCGGGAGAAGTAGATTCTTCATTCCAATTACTATGTTGAACTACATGAATGCGTTCCTGTGTACTAATTTCAGGAAAATCAGCATGAACCGCCTTAATTAGTTCTGCAGTAAAATCTGATTGACCGGCTTCCGCTATCCATATATCCCCTTGTTTATCAAAGGTTGACTTGATTATGGTTTTGACACGTTCAACGGCTCGTTTTGTGTTAGTATGGGCATCGGTCCAGTTGTCGCCAAAAGCGAGTTGAAATAAGCTGTTTGGTGGAACATACAGCCCATCTTGAATGCCATAAGTGCCAGCAACTGCGTGGTAATTTAGGCCATTGAAACTTGAATCGGCCAATAATGTGGCAAAAGCAGCAATGGTATGAAGATCATCAACATCGGTTTTGCAATCAAATTGCGCCAATAATAAGTCCTTTTTTATATCGAAACTTTCCCTTTCTGAATTGCCATTATCCACAAATTTATTTGTGAAAGAAAGGAAAAGAGCAATAATGCCAATGAATGTGGGTATTTTTAAAACCATCATCCTTTTTTTTATTGTTTCCAATTTTCCCATGATTTCCCCTATTACTTGATTTAGCCCCAAGATAGCAAATCCATTTTTTAAGAATCCACGTTTTTAAATTTTCCTATCTTGTTTTTATGTTTAACGATGACTTGCTCACTTATCTGGAAACCTACCTCACCGAAGAACGGAAACAGCGTTTTTTGGAGGTGTTGAAGCACAGGACCAAGCTGCTTACCGTGGCCATTGAGGATGTGTTCCAGATGCACAACACCAGTGCCATTATTAGGAGCTGTGATGTTTTTGGCATCCAAGACGTCCATGTGGTGGAAGACCGTTTTGGAAAACGGTTGGACAAAAATATTGCAATGGGGGCAGAGCAGTGGGTGGATGTGCATCGGTATCGGACTACGTCCGAATGCATAGACCAATTGAAAAGCGACGGCTACAAAATCATGGCCACCACGCCCCATGACGGTTCCCAATTGTTGCATGACTTTTATCCCAAGACCAAAACCGCACTCTTCTTTGGCACCGAAAAAGAGGGACTGAGTGAAGAAGTGATGCAAAAGGCCGATGGGTTTCTCAAGATTCCCATGGTGGGCTTTTCGGAAAGCTTGAATGTTTCGGTCTCTGCGGCCATCATTATCCAAGATTTGGCCCAAAAAGTGAGGGATTCCTCATTGGATTGGCAGTTATCCGATATTGAAATTTTGGAAAAGCGATTGGACTGGACCAAAAAGTCGATTAAAAATGTGAAGGGCATTATCAAAAGGTATTTGTCCGATTAAACTTTTTTGTATTTTTAGCTGTTAACCAATCACTTACGATCATGACAACACTACTCTACATTTTGGCAGGCCTTGTGCTGCTAATCCTTATTTTGGCCCTTATAGCGCCAAAAACGTACAATGTTTCCCGCTCTATTGAAATTGCCAAACCCAAGTCCACGGTTTTTACGTATTTGAGGTCGCTTAAAAAACAGGGTGAATGGTCGCCTTGGGGCAAACGTGATCCCAATATGGAACAAAAATTCACGGGCACGGATGGTGAGGTCGGCTCCATGAACTACTGGAACGGCAACAAGGAAGTAGGCGAGGGAGAGCAGGAAATCACCAAAATTGTGGAGGGAGAACGCATAGAATCTGAACTTCGATTTTTAAAGCCATGGAAATCCACTTCGGATGCCTATATCACCACTGAAGATGTGGATGCGAATACCACGAAAGTAACATGGGGCTTTTCAGGAAAAAACAAGTTTCCCATGAGTATTATGATGTTGTTCATGAGCATGGACAAAGCTGTTGGGAAAGATTTTGAAGAAGGCCTTTCCAACCTCAAAAAGCAACTGGAAAAATAGGTTTTTGGGTTACTCCACCAGTTCCAAAAGGGCAATATCAAAGTCATTTTCCAAAATGACCTTGCCGTTGGCAACGGTCACTTCGGTTTCGGAGTAGGTATCATATAGTTTGGTGCCATCCCCAAAGAATCCCTTTACCCAAAGTGATTTTTTACCTTTAGGTAAATCAAGTCCAACCACCACTTTGTCTCGATATTTGCCATTATCATACGTTCTGGAGAATACATAGGGCGATTTGGCCAGCCTTTTGTGCTTTCCGGCCCCAATGGCAGGGTGGTTTCTTCGGAATTGTCCCAATTTTTGCCAGTGTTTATGGATTTTTTGGATTTCAGGGACACTGTCCAGTTCTTCCCAGTTCATAAAAGAGCGTAAGGTGGCATCGCCCTGGGTGCCTTCAATAATGAGACTTCGTGAGGTTTCATCGCCATAATACACCTGGGAGGCCCCGGGTGTCAACAAAAGTACATTGGCGGTGCGATAGGGTTTTTTCCGTTCCGGGTCAAAAGGAGCACCGTCATCATGGGAGGTTAAATAGTTCAGCACACTTTTGTCCTTTAATTTGGTATGAAGGAGCCCACTGTATTTTTTGAAAATGCTCTCATAACTTTTGTTGGCATCGGTCTTCAACTCAAAATTGATAAGACTTTTAAAGCCGTAATCGAAGAAATCCACTTTTTTGTCCCCAAAATCAAAATTGCGCCCTCCGGAAATGCCGTAATTGTACACTTCCCCGACCATATAAAAGGGATTGTCGTCCAAAATATGCTTCTGGTGTTTTTTCTTCCAGGTTTCAAAGGCGTAGTTGGCTTCTTTGTGCAGCTCTTCCCATGCGTCCTCGTTGACGTGCTTTACAGTATCCACCCGAAATCCATCCACACCATAATCATTGATGTAGTCCGTTAACCATTTGATGATGTAATATCGGGGTGCCCTGGGATATCCGGTTCGTTCAAAGAAAAGTTGCAGTTCATCCAACTCCTTGCTCAACCGACCCTCTTCTTTCCATTTGGCCAATAACGCATCAGGGAGTTCCACATTCTCATCGGATTCGGTAAGAATATCGGGCAGGTTTTCCACCAAAGTACAAGCGGTGGTATTTTCATAGGTGGTGAACTCGCATGTGGGGCCGGTCCGCACCCAATTTTCGGGCCATACCGGGTCTTTTTCCGTTACTGGGCCTGTATGGTTGAGCACTACATCCAAAAGAATTCGAATGCCTTTGGCATGAGCGGCCTTTACCAAGTTTTCCAAATCGGCCCGTGTGCCAAAATTGGGGTCAAGCGAAGTCCAATCCTTGGTCCAATACCCGTGATAGGCGTAGGTGTTTCCGGTACCTTCATCCGTGGCGCCATGCACTTGTTCCACCAATGGGGTGAGCCAAATGGCATTTATGCCCAAATCCGTAAAATAGCCGTCTTCAATTTTTTGGGTGACGCCAAGTAGGTCACCGCCTTCAAATCCCCGGAGTACTCCAGTTTCCTCGGTTCTTTCAAAATGAAGATCGTTATTGGGATTTCCGTTGTTGAAGCGGTCCGTCAAGAGAAAATAGATGTTGGCACCCTCCCAAACAAAGGGCACTTTCTTTTTGGGCACTTCTTGTTCAACTACCTGCTCTGCTGTTTGCTGCTTTTTTTTAACTTCCTTGCAGCCAATAAAAAAGGGTAGGAAAGACATGAGAACAAGTAGTTTTTTCATGTTTTGGGATTTTGTTTAAAGCTATAAAATGAATACGGAATTCTAAAATTTATTTAGAGCTTCACAACATCAACCCAAAAAAAAGAAAAACCATTAAGATTTAATTTCGATTGAGCACTTTATACTCCTCATAACAGCTAGAGATGGCATCCAAAATCTGGAGATCATTGGCGGTGGCGATAAAGGATTTGGAATAATTACAGTTGTTGAGGATGTCCTCAATATCCACTTTCTCCAACTGAAGCAGTTCGGTAAGGGTTTCGCGGTCAAATTTGGATGCGAGTAGGTTCTTGATCTCGTCATCCTCTTTCATTTGCCGCAATTTGCGCATTTGTTTGGGTTTCTTGCCAAAGAGGTTCCGCAAGAGATCCGCCGGATTCAGAATGGCCCCCAACACCTTCGTTACCGCACTGGGACTTTTGCTCCCGGCTTCATAACTGGTGTTGAGTCCGGAAATACTATATTGGTATGCGGTGTTGACGGGAAGGTTCTTCACATCAATTTCCAGATACCCGGTAAGTTGATACGGGCTTACGATCACCTCTTCCAACGCATAGGCCAGCTCGGTCAAGGCTATTTTGGTGTCCTTGATCTTGAACATATCATTGGTGACCCGCACTTTTTGTGATTTAAAACCCAAATAACTCAGGTATAGCGTATCGTTGACCGCGGCTTCTATGGTAAATTTCCCATTTTGGTCCGTAATGGTTCCTATCACCTGATTCAGGTTGATGACGTGCACACTTTCCAAAGGAAAATCTGTCTGCGCATTCACCACTGTAACGGTCAGCTCTTCCAAAGCGGGTCTTTCATCCTCATTTTGGGCCAAGCATAACAAAGGGATAATGGAAAAAAATGTAAGTAGAATTCTTCTCATGCAATCTTTGTAGGTATAAAAGTACTAAACAAAGAAAAATAAACAGGAGACCCTTGGCTTTTAATATAGAATTAACTAATAAAACCCTTGTCTTTTTTTGCCTCCTTTTTTACCGTAACCTCCCTTTTTGCCCCCTTTGAACGATTTATTTCCGCCACTTTTTCGGCTGCCGCGATTTCTGTCACGCTTGCGGCCACCTCCTTTACCTGAACCTCCGGGATTTTTGGACACTTCAACATTGATAAAGCGGCCATCCACCTTAAATTCAGAAAAGGTCTGAAGGATAAGATCGGTAAGTTGCGCATCTGAGTTGAAGAAGGAGAAACTATCCTTGGTATCCACATTGTAAATATCCTCTTTTTCAAGGTTTAGGGTATCTCTGAGAAAATCTTTCAGCGACATCCAATCATAACCGTCCCTTTCCCCAATGTTGATAAAATAGCGAACGGAACCACTGTTGCCTGTATCAGCACCTCCTTTTTGTCCACGTTCACTTGTACCACTGTCAGAAGTGTTCAAGTCCTTGGTCTTGCTGTAGTAATTGGTAAACTGTGTAAACTCAACAGAAACCATTTTTTTAATCAGCTCATCGCGATCAATCCCTTCCAGCACATCATTGATGGCCGGCAAATAGGGATCGATTTCCTTGTTGATTTTGGTATCTTTGATCCTATTGGCCAAGTGGTACAATTGAATCTCACAGATTTCAATGCCCGAGGGTATCTTTTTGGCAACAAATTCCTGCTTGACGATTTTTTCAATGGTCTTGATTTTCCGTAGCTCGGAACGGGTAACAATGACCATGGAAATTCCGGATTTTCCAGCTCTCCCTGTTCGTCCGCTTCGGTGGGTGTAGGTTTCTATCTCATCGGGAAGTTGGTAGTTGATTACGTGTGTGATATCATCCACATCGATGCCTCGTGCGGCAACATCCGTGGCCACCAACATCTGCACTTGTTTTTTCCGAAAGGCATTCATTACCAGATCACGCTGATTTTGGCTCAAATCCCCGTGCAATGCCCCGGCATTGTAACCATCCTCGATCAATTTTTCAGCGACACGTTGGGTATCACGTTTGGTTCTACAAAAGACCACCGAAAAAATACCCGGATTGGCATCTGCTAAACGCTTTAGGGCAGCATAGCGATCACGGCCACCCACCACATAATATTCGTGTTGTACCGTGGAAGCTCCAGCGTTCTTGGTCCCAACTGTAATTTCAACGGGTTGGTGCATGAACTTTTTGGCTATGGTAGCCACCTCCTTGGGCATGGTTGCCGAAAACAACCACGTCAGTTTTTCTTTGGGGGTGTTGGACAAGATATCTTTGATATCCTCAAAGAAGCCCATGTTCAACATTTCATCGGCTTCATCCAAAACGCAATAATCAATTTTGGAAATATCCACCATCTTTCGGCCAATCATATCCTTCATCCGTCCTGGCGTAGCCACAACAATTTGTGCACCTCTCTTGATTTGTTTGGCCTGCTCGGTAATACTGGCGCCACCATAAATGGCCACAGTATTCAGTCCTTTTACATATTTGGAATAGAGCTTGAGTTCGTTGGTGATTTGCAGACAGAGTTCACGGGTCGGAGAGAGAATCAATCCTTGGGTGGTTCTGCTGTCAGCTTGTATTTTTTGGATCATGGGAAAACCAAAAGCGGCGGTTTTTCCGGTTCCTGTTTGTGCCAAGGCCACCAAATCGGTGTCTTGTTCCAATAAAATTGGGATTGATTTTTCCTGTACTTCTGATGGGGTTTCAAATCCAAGATCGGAAATAGCATCCAATAGGGGTTTATCCAACCCCAAGGCTTCAAATTTTGTCATAGCGGTGTATACCTTAAATCGCAAATATGTTGTGTTGCATAGAGCGATTCCTGTATAACCTTTGAGCCCATCGCAACACCTTGCCCATACCGGCGGCGTTAATAAAGCGGCAAATGTACGCTAAATTTATACGGTGGCTACTATAAAGTCTTGTTTTTTAAAAAGTTTACCAATTTTTCGATAGCCCTGCCACGATGGCTTATGGCATTTTTGGTTTCTGGTGGGAGTTCCCCAAATGTTTGGGTAAACCCTTCGGGTTTAAAAATGGGGTCATAGCCAAACCCACCTGAACCATGCTCCTTTGTAGTGATGGTACCTTCCACAATGCCGTTAAACCTATGGCTCTGTCCCTGAAGGTTTAGGTGGATGACGGTCTTGAAATGGGCATTTCGATTCTTTTCCCCTTCCATTTCCTTAAGCAGCTTGGCCATGTTTTCCTTGGCATTTTTCTGTTCTCCGGCATATCGGGCCGAGTACACCCCGGGATTTCCGTTCAACACATCCACCAAAAGCCCGGTATCATCCGAAAAACAATCCAAACCATAGGTTTGGGTCACAAAATCGGCCTTGATTTTAGCGTTTTCCTCCAAAGTCTTTCCTGTTTCCGGGATTTCATCATAACACTGAATGTCTTTCAAAGACAAAAGCTCGATGGATTCGGGCAAAAGCTGCTGGACTTCCTTTAGTTTATGGTCGTTATGGGTGGCAAATACAAGTTTCAAGTGGAAAGGGGTTCTATTTGAGTTTCAAAAATAGTAATTTCGAGGAGCAAACGTTACACTATGAAATTTTGGATGCCACCAGTTTTTGTGATGATAATTTTTGGAGGATTAATGTATGCACTGGCAAAGTTCCTTCCCGTTGGGGATTTTGATTTTTTCGGAAGAAGAGAGCTGGCCTATTTTCTTTTTGGGTTGGGTTTTTTGGTCATTTTGGTGTCATTGATCCAGTTTGGTAGACAACACACCACCACGGATCCGCTTCGTTTGGAAAAGGCAAATAGTCTGGTCACAAATGGCATTTATAAATACTCTCGGAACCCCATGTATTTGGGCATGCTGTTGTTTTTATTGGCTTTCGGACTCATGTTGGGGAATGCCTTTAACACACTATTGGCTGTTGGTTTTGTGTATTGGATGAACCATTTTCAGATTAAACCGGAGGAAGAGGTGCTCTTGGAGAAGTTTGGCCAGGAGTATAGTGTCTATTGCAAGTTGACCCGAAGGTGGTTTTGATGGTTGGAAGTCCGAAGTCGGAAGTCGGAAGTTAGTTATTGAGTTATTCGGTTGTTTTGTTATTCGGTTTTTGTCAAAAGAGATGTTGGAAAAGAGAACATAGACCTTTAGTTATTCAGTTATTGGCAACGGACTATTGGATTATTGAACTTTAAACTTGAAACTTGAGTTTTGAACTTGTACTATAAGCCTAATTGCAAAATGATGCTTTTTGGGTGCTATTTGAAACAATTTCAAAGGGATTTTTGATTTATCCATAAATGTGTAAGGTTTTTGATAAGTTCCGATTATAAGGATAGAATTTATGTTTAATTTTGTCCCTTAATTTTTTGAAGATGTCCATGGTGGAAACAGGGCGCAAATATGTGTTTGATTTTGACAGTACCCTTACCAGGGTAGAGGCGTTGGATGTGTTGGCGGAAATGACCCTCCAGGGAAATCCCAAAAGAGAGGAGATTGTAGCTGAAATTCAACACATTACCAATTTGGGGATTGATGGGGATATATCCTTTACGGAATCCTTGGAAAGGAGAATCCGATTGTTGAACGCCAATAAAAGCGATTTGGAAAATTTGGTGGTGGAACTCCGACAAAAGATTTCTAAATCCATCGCTTCAAACAAGGACTTCTTCCATGAATTTTCCGAAGATATTTATGTGATTTCCTGTGGTTTTAAGGAATTTATTGACCCTATTGTTGCGGAATACAATATTCCTTCGGACCGCGTATATGCCAATACATTTACCTTTGATGAAACGGGAAACATCACCGGTTTTGATGAGGCCAACGTGTTGGCTTCCCATAACGGGAAAATTGAGTGCTTAAAACGACTTGACTTGGACGGCGAGGTTCAGGTCATAGGGGATGGCTACAGCGATTATGTGATGCGCGAAGCCGGAATTGCCCACAAGTTTTTTGCTTACACTGAAAATGTGCACCGTGAAAAGGCTGCGAACAACGCCGACCATGTTGCACCTAACCTAGATGAATTTTTATTTGTGAACGATTTGCCAAGAAACCTATCCTATCCCAAGAATAGAATCAAGATCCTTTTACTTGAGAATGTACACCCGGCCGCTTTTGAGAACCTATCCGAAGAAGGCTTTTCTGTTGAACTTGTAAAACACAGTCTCCCCGAAGAAGAACTCATTGAGCGTATCAAAGGGGTGCATGTTTTGGGAATCCGTTCCAAGACCCAAGTGACCCAAAAAGTATTGGATGCCGCCAATAAATTGATGGTAGTAGGTGCGTTTTGTATTGGAACTACCCAGATTGATTTGGAATACAGCAAGAAAAAAGGGGTAGTGGTCTTCAATGCACCATACAGCAATACCCGTTCCGTGGTAGAGCTTGCCATAGGTCAGATTATCATGCTTATGCGTAATATCTTTACCAGAAGCACGGAAATCCATAACGGCGAATGGAACAAGACGGCAGCCAATTCCCGGGAGGTGCGTGGAAAAAACTTGGGTATTGTAGGCTACGGAAATATTGGAAAGCAAATGTCCGTTTTGGCCGAAGCCATGGGCATGCGGGTCTATTATTACGATGTTGCCGACCAGCTGGCCCTGGGTAATGCGGTTAAATGCAACACTTTGGAAGACTTGCTGTCCATTTCTGATGTGGTTACCCTGCATGTGGATGATAACAAGGCCAACAAAAACTTTATCAGTGAGCGGGAAATCAACCAAATGAAGGATGGGGCCATGCTCATTAACCTGTCCAGAGGTTTTGTGGTGGACATTGATGCGTTGGCGGAAGCCCTGAAAAATGGAAAACTGGGTGGAGCTGCCATTGACGTGTACCCGTCAGAGCCACGAAGCAATGGCGAATTTTCAACTCCATTACAAGGATTGCCCAATGTTATTCTAACCCCACATATTGGGGGAAGCACAGAAGAGGCCCAGCGCGATATTGCGGATTTTGTTCCCAATAAGATCATGGATTACATCAATTCAGGAAATACGGTGGATGCCGTGAATTTCCCAAATATCCGACTGCCCAAACAGAACAAGGCGCACCGTTTCTTGCACATCCATAAAAATGTTCCGGGAATCATGGCCAAGATCAATGAGGTGCTCGCCAAATACGGCTTAAACATTTCAGGGCAGTACCTGTCCACAGACCCAGATGTGGGCTATGTGATCACAGATTTGGACAAGGAGTACGACAAAGAAGTGGTCAAGGCACTGAAAAATGTGGAAAACACCATTAAGTTTAGGGTACTTTATTAATTGCAAGAGACTAGAAACCAGGAACTAGAAACCGTCCATCAAACAAAAGTACAAGTTCAAACTTCCGACTTCCCTGCCTGCGGCAGGCAGACGACTTCTGACTTCCAATGACTCAGTAGGCAGTAAGCAGTAAGCAGTAACTGAATAACCCATTACAAGAGACAGGAGTATGTCTTGATTCTTGAATCTTTAAGCGGAGCGGTCTATTGTCTCATCTAACTTATTGATGATGATACGGTTCGTTCCGTAAAATGGTGAAGCCACGATAAAGCTGTTCCACCAAGAACACACGTACCATTTGATGTGAAAAGGTCATTTTGGACAAACTGATTTTTCCATTGGCCCTTGCATACACCGATTCGCTGAAACCATACGGACCACCGATTACCAAAACAAGGTTTTTGATGCCGCTGTTCATCCTTTTTTGGAGGAATTGGGAAAATTCCAGCGAAGTATATTGCTTTCCCCGTTCATCAAGAAGAATCAGGACATCGGAGGATTGAAGTTGACCTAAAATCAGTTCTCCTTCTTTTTCCTTTTGTTGTGCTTCAGAAAGATTTTTACTGTTCTTTATATCAGGGATAATGTGGAACTGGAACTTTATGTAATGCTGCAACCGTTTCTCATAAATCGATATAAGTTGTTCTAGCTCAACACTATCCGTTTTTCCAATGGCAATCAATGTAATCTGCATGTCCAAAAATACTGTTTAAAGTGAAATACAACCCCATAGATATTGTAGAGAAGGAGCAATGTTTTTACTATTTTCGTTAAAACCCCAATGGGATGATATCCGAAAAACAATTCCAAAACGAACTTGATTTGATCATTGCCAACGCCATCAGGGAGGATGTGGGCGATGGTGATCATAGCTCATTGGCCTGTATTCCTTCAACGGCTACCGGAAAGGCAAAATTGTTGGTCAAGGACAAAGGTATTATTGCCGGTGTTGCATTTGCCAAGCAAGTGTTCCACAAAGTCGACCCAAAGCTGAAGGTTGAAGTGTTGATGGCAGACGGCAGCCCGGTGGAGCATGGAGACATTGTTTTTTATGTGGAAGGAAGCTCGCAAAGCATTTTAAAAGCGGAACGATTGGTACTGAATGCCATGCAGCGCATGAGTGCCATTGCCACCAAGACCCAACACTACGTGGCGCTTTTGGCGGGCACAGGCACCAAGATTTTGGATACCCGAAAGACCACTCCAGGAATTAGGGCTTTGGAGAAATGGGCTGTGAAGATTGGAGGAGGGGAGAACCACCGATTTGCACTGTACGACATGATCATGCTCAAGGACAACCATATTGACTTTGCTGGGGGCATCACCAAAGCCATTCAAAAAACACAACAATACCTAAAAGACCACCAAAAAGACCTGAAAATCATTGTAGAGGCCCGGAATTTGGATGAGGTTCAAGAAATTCTGCAATCCAAGGGAGTGTACCGTATCTTGTTGGATAACTTCAACTACGAAGACACCAAAAAAGCGGTCAATTTGATTGGGAATCAATGTCTCACAGAGTCTTCAGGAGGAATCAACGAAGGCACCATCCGGCAATATGCCCAGTGTGGGGTGGATTACATATCCTCTGGTGCGCTTACCCATTCCGTGCATAATATGGACCTAAGTTTAAAAGCCGTATAATGTCCAAAGTTATAGAAGAGCAATTGGAAAAGATTCCGGTCGTCAATTGGATGGTCCGGTTATTTAAAAAGATAAGGCTCAAGGCTTTTGAGGGGCTCTCTTTCTATGATTTGATGGAAATGTACCTACTGGGCATTGTGAGAGGTGCCCTTTCCACCCGGGCCAGTTCCATTGCGTTCAGTTTGTTTATGGCACTGTTCCCTTTACTTATTTTTTTGGTGACCATGATCCCGTTTGTGATTCCCTACGTTAGCGTTGGGAATGAAAATTTCGATGCGCAATTCTTGGTGTTTTTGGAGTCGTTTTTGCCATCTGCCACAGGAGACTACTTTGGCGATATTTACCAACAGATCAAAGATCAAAAACAAGGAGGACTGCTTTCATCAGCCTTTTTGGTTTCCATTTTTTTGATGGCCAATGGGGTGAACGCCATTTTTGGAGGATTTGAAAACTCGTACCATGTGGAACTCACCCGGAATTTTTTTCGTCAATATGCTTACGCGTTAATGGTTGGACTGATTCTTTCCATACTATTGATCGTTGGGGCGGTGGCTTTTGTGTACTTTGAGTTTTACATTGTGGAATACACCAGCGAATATCTCGGGAAAACCTTCGGGTATGATGTTGAAAAAGGGGATACTCTTGGTATTCAGATCGCCAAAATATTATTTTTCATCTGCCTCTCCTATCTGACCACCTCCATTCTGTATTATTTCGGAACCGCTGAGGGCAGAAAGGCACGCTTCTTTTCCATTGGGGCATTAATGACGACCTTATTGTTCCTGCTGACCTCGTACCTCTTTGGAATTTATGTGGAAAAATTTGCCAGATATAACGAACTTTATGGAGCTTTGGGGGGATTGCTGATCTTAATGGTTTTCATATGGTTGAATTCCAACATTCTATTATTGGGGTTTGAGCTGAATGCAACCCTTAATTCACTAAAAAAACAACATGAAAAACAACAGGATGCCCAATAAATTGATACTGCTTTCATTTTTTCTGCTTCTTCAAACCGCATGGGGACAGACCGTATTCGGAAAATGGAAAACAGTGGATGACCGCAATGGAATAAACAAAGCAATCATTCATGTGTATAAAGAAGACGGGCTTATGCAGGCCAAAGTTGTCAAAATTTTGGAAGAGGGAAAGGAAAATGCCCTTTGCACCAAGTGCGATGGAGAACTCAAGGACAAGCCCATTGTTGGCATGAAGATCATGGACGATTTTGAAAAGAGCGGCAAGGGAGAATACAAAGGAAAGAGGTTGTTTGATCCAGAGCAAGGCATGACCTTTCGGGGAAAGGTATGGCTGGATGATGAAAATGAGAATCGGCTAAAAGTTAGGGGCTATTTGGCATTTTTGTACAGGACACAAACCTGGCATAGGATACTGGAAGAGTAAGAGTAAGTGTATGGATTATTTTTTAGACGTTGTCCTGCCCATTCCTCTGGAACGTCTTTTTACCTATAAGATCACCCCACAGGAAGCAGATTTTTTACACCCTGGCATGCGGGTGGCCGTTCCTTTTGGCAAGACCAAGATTTATACCGCATTGGTGTATCAGGTTCACAGCAATGCCCCAACTGCCTACGAAGCCAAGGAAATCTACCAGATTTTGGATGAAACACCTTTGGTCAACCCATTTCAGCTGAAACATTGGGAATGGATAGCCCAATATTACATGTGCACTTTGGGTGAAGTCATTCGGAGTGCCCTGCCCAGTGCTTTTATGTTGGAGAGTGAAACCTTGGTGCTGCCCAACAAAGAAGCTGACATTGATGAAATGGAACTCAAGGATGATGAGTTTTTGGTATATGAGGTCCTTCAGCACCAAACCGCATTGAAAATTGGGGAAATAAGTGACATTGTCGATAAAAAGCATGTGTTGTCCTTGGTCAACAGACTGGTGCAAAAAGGCGTGGTGAACCAAAAAGAGGAGTTGTATGAACAGTACAGACCCAAATTGGTCAGATATGTGAAACTCTCCGAAGTGTATGATGACGAGGGCCAACTGGAAGCATTGCTCAACGAACTTTCCCGGGCACCCAAACAGAGTCAGGTAGTGCTGTCCCTTTTTCAGATACGGGCCAAAAACAACAAACCCATCCCCATTGAAGACCTTGAAAAAGAAAGTGGTGCTTCACGGGCGGTGATCAAGGCACTCATTGATAAGAATATTCTAGAAGAATATCAAATCAGAAAGGATAGGGTGGATTACAGGGAAGAATCCGAGGAATCTGAAAATATTGACCTAAACGAACATCAAGCCAAAGCTCTTGAAGACATAAAAACCGGGTTTGACCAAAACAAACCCGTCCTGCTCCATGGAGTGACATCATCCGGGAAAACCGAGGTCTACGTTAAACTGATTGAGCAATGTTTGGATCAAGGAAAGCAAGCACTGTACCTATTGCCTGAAATTGCATTGACCTCCCAATTGATCAATCGACTGCGACATTATTTTGGCCATAAAGTCTCAGTGTACCATTCCAAATACAGCATTCATGAGCGCGTTGAGGTCTGGAACAATGTATTGGCCCAGGCCGAAAAGGCGCAGATTGTTATTGGGGCACGCTCTTCGCTGTTCCTTCCGTTTTCCAATTTGGGATTGGTGGTGGTGGATGAAGAGCACGAGAATTCCTTTAAGCAATTTGATCCCGCCCCACGATACCATGCCCGGGACGCTTCCATAGTCTTGGCTTCCCTGCACAAGGCCAATATTGTGTTGGGGACGGCCACGCCAAGTATTGAGAGTATGGATAATGCCAAAAAAGGGAAATATGGGTATGCTTCCATCCAATACCGCTTTGGAAATGTGTTGATGCCGGACATCAGCCTGGTGGATATTAAAGAAGCTACCCGCAAGAAACGAATGAAAGGGCATTTTTCTGAAATTTTGCTCAAAGCCATTGAAGAGACCTTGGAAGAAGGGGAACAGGTGATTCTTTTTCAAAACCGAAGGGGTTTTGCCCCAGTGGTGGAATGCACTACCTGTGGTCATGTGGCCCAGTGCCCCAATTGCGATGTGAGCCTTACCTTTCATCAGCATAGAAACCAACTGCGGTGCCATTATTGTGGCTATCACATGGCGTTACAGCAAGCTTGTTTGGCCTGTGGAAGTGCTACTTTGGATAAAAAAGGGTTTGGAACGGAGCAGATTCAGGAGGAACTCAGCCAGCTTTTCCCCAAAGTGTCCGTGGGGCGGATGGATTTGGATACCACCCGAGGTAAATATGCCTATGAAAAAATCATTTCGGCCTTTGAAAACCAAGAGATGGATATTTTGGTGGGCACCCAAATGGTCACCAAGGGATTGGATTTTAGGAATGTGAGCTTGGTGGGCATCATGAATGCGGATTCCATGTTGAATTTTCCCGATTATCGAGCCCATGAACGCAGTTTTCAAATGCTGACCCAGGTGGCGGGTAGGGCAGGGCGGACGCAGAAACGGGGAAGAGTGCTCATACAAACCTATAATCCATATCATCAAATTCTGCAACAGGTCACCACGAACAACTACGACAAAATGTTTGCGGAGCAACTGTATGAGCGGGAGCAGTTTAAATACCCTCCTGTGGTGCGTATCATTAAAGTGACTTTAAAGGCAAGGGATTTCAATACATTGAACGAGGCGGCCCAGTGGATGGCCGGTTCACTGCGAAATGTGCTGGGGCAACATATTTTAGGGCCAGAATATCCTCCCGTGGCACGTATCCGAAGGGACTATCTGAAGAACATCCTGATCAAGATCCCCAAAAAACAGTCGTTGGCACAAACAAAAAATAGCATTAAACGGATTGAAAAATCCTTTAATGCTATTTCCAAGTATAAAAGTGTAAGACTGGTCTACAATGTGGACCACATTTAATTATACATTGGCCAGTGCTTCGGCCAACTCAGTCTTTTTGTTTCTACTCAACGGAATCTGTCTTCCCCCTACTTCAACATTTTTACTGTTGAATTTTTCAATCTTCTCCAGATTCACAATATAGGATTTATGGATGCGTAGAAATTTATCGGCCGGCAATTGCTTTTCGAAAGATTTCATGGTGGAAAGGATTACGATGTTGGCTTCATCTGTCACCAACTTAATGTAATCTCCCAATGCCTCGATCCATTTAATATCGTTTAGGATAACCTTACGTTTTTTAAGGTTGCTCTTTACAAAAATATGTTCTTCATCTTCATCAACACGGTTCATCTGCTCGTATTTGGCCACGGCTCTTTTTACAGAGGCTTCAAAACGGGCCAAAGTGATGGGTTTGTGAAGGTAATCGGTTACGTCGTAATCAAAAGCTTTGAGTGCGTAATCAGGTTTTCCTGTAATAAGGATAACCTGTGGTGGGTTCTCTAGGGCCTCCAAAAGGTCAAAACCGCTTATAATGGGCATTTCAACATCCAAAAAGATCAAATCGACTTCATGGTTCTTAAGGCCATTTTTGGCTTCAATGGCATTGCTGTACTCAGCAACTAAAGCAAGATGTGGATGATTGTTGACCAATTTTGCAACAGCCATGCGCTGCATGGAGGAATCGTCTACAATTATACTTTTTAATTTCATAGAATGGGGTGATTTGTAGGGTTTTAAATCATCGGCAAATTACATAAAAAAGACGTTTAAGAGCAACAAAAGATGTAAACATGGTCTATTTTGTTGTGTATATTGCCATATACGTTATGTATGTTTAAAGGGTTCGGTTTTGTTGATAACTCTTGTACTTAAACGAAGTTTTTTTAGTTTTCTTGCAGGGTGAAGGAAATATCACTAATTTTGCGCTCCTTTAAAATATATAATATGAACCATTACGAAACTGTTTTCATTTTAAATCCCGTTCTGTCTGAAACACAGATAGAGGAAACAGTCAAGAAATTTGAGGATTTCTTGATTAAGAATGGTGGCAAAATGGTCTCCAAGGAAGATTGGGGACTTAAAAAATTAGCCTATCCCATTCAGCACAAGAAAAGTGGTTTTTACCACTTGTTCGAATTCACCGCTCCAGGCGAGGCCATTGGGCCTTATGAGTTGGAGTTTCGAAGAGATGAGCGCGTTATGCGTTTTTTGACCGTTAAACTGGACAAGCATGCCATTGCTTGGGCCGAAAAAAGAAGAACCAAATTAAAAGCAAACGCATAGGGTTATGGCATCTATTGAACAACAAGCAAAGTCAAAGAAAGACGGGGAAATTAGATATTTGACCCCGCTTAACATTGAGACCAGCAAACAAAAGAAGTATTGCAGGTTCAAAAAATCAGGCATCAAGTATATAGATTACAAAGACCCGGATTTTTTGATGAAATTGGTAAACGAACAGGGTAAATTGCTTCCCAGAAGACTTACCGGTACTTCCTTGAAATACCAAAGAAAAGTGGCACAGGCCGTGAAGCGTGCACGCCACCTAGCGTTAATGCCGTACGTTGGCGATATGTTGAAATAAAAAAATACCAGAGAATGGAACTTATTCTAAAAGAAGATGTACAGGATTTGGGATTTAAAGATGATATCGTTTCCGTAAAGAACGGTTACGGCAGAAACTTTTTAATCCCTCAAGGATTGGCCACCTTGGCCACGCCTTCCGCCAAAAAAGTTTTGGCAGAGAACCTTAAACAAAGAGCCCACAAAGAGAAAAAGATCATTGATGCGGCCAACAAGACAGCGGAAGCCCTAAAACAATTGGAAATCCGTATTCCAGCCAAGGTTGGAGCGGGTGATAAATTGTTCGGTTCCGTGACCACAATTGATCTAGCGGCCGCGTTGGACAAGGAAGGGCACCAAATAGACAGAAAGTTTATCAATATTAAAGGAGGGGCCATCAAAAGGGTAGGACCTTATGAGGCTGTCATCAGACTTCACCGAGAAGTTGTTGTTGAATTTCCTTTTGAGGTGATAGCTGAAGCGAAGTAAATACTGGTTTTCAGTCAATACTATAAAAAGAGCCATGCAAAGCATGGCTCTTTTTTGTGATATCCGTATGCTTGAATATCTCCCTATTGCTGTACTTGCGTCAAAATGGTTTTTAAGCGGCCTTGAAGCTCAGTATCGCTTTGCAAAGCCATGGCTATAACTTGGTAGCGTTCCAGACTCATGCCTTCATTGCTGATGACTTCTTCAATTTGTTCGGTAAAACCAACCTGTAACTGTTGTATTTCGCTCATTAATTTCCCAAATCGTTCTTTTTCTTCGTCGCTGATATCAACTGTTTTGTCTGCGGATGCTGAGGCTTGGTACAACTCATTGAACCTATCGGTCTCAAAACCATTTTCCTCAACCGTTTCCATAACCTTCTGTTGTGCCGCTCTATTTACTTCTTGGATGCCTTGGAACGCAGAGGCAATCTTGTTCAGTTCAGCATCGGACACCTCTACCTGTTCTTGGGCGCTTAGCGGAGAAATAGCGCCCATCCCAATGGCTAATAGACAAACAAATAAAGTTTTACATGGTTTCGAAAATCTCATTCTAAAAATATTTTTATATAGGTTATTTTTCGAAACTACAATAAATTAAGGCGCTTCCCAAAATAAGGCTGTTAACTAAAACTTAAGGAGAATACGGTTAATTCTGATGGCTGACCGCTTTATTGGACCAAAAAAGGGAATGTTCTCCATGTCCTTTTTTATTTTTGCAGCATGAAATGAGCCAGAGGAATATGAACTTGATGTAAATGTTGAGCGAATTACATCTGACCTTTGAAAATAGAATACAACAGATGAAATATAAAAGACTTTCAAAAGAACAATTGGAGGAGTTGCACCCCGAGTTCATTAATTTTTTGGCCACACAGTCCATAACGGCAGAGGAGTGGAAAACCATTAAAGAAGAAAAACCGGCAGTGGCCGAAGAGGAAATTGATGTGTTCAGTGATCTCATTTGGGAAGGTGTGCTTTCCAAGGTGGAGTATTTGGAAAATGTTTCTGAACGACATATGCATCTTTTTCATTTGACCGATAAGGAAATGAAACTCCTTTCGGTAAAAGTGATGAATCCCGAGATTGATTTGCGTACCAAAGTGGGCTTTGATTGGTTCAAGCGTAACTTTCAGTCCGATTTTGTGGAATATCTCACCGCCTCAAAGGCCTATGGAGAGGATAAAAACGCGGATAAATTTGAAATCATCAAACAGGGAGCGGTCATTACCAAAGGAGAGCTCTACCAGTGGTTTGAGCAGATTATGGAGTGACCATGTGAATATATAGACATTAGATTTAGCGTCGGGGTTTGAATTTCAATGTCATCCTGAAAGAGCGAAGCGATTGAAGAATCCCATCCGCGGTATATTACCAACTTTTATCAAAAAGCACCAAAAAAAAAGGACTCCCTTACGGAAGCCCTTACTTGTTTATATTAAATGTTAGGCTGGTATTCATCTATTTCAAAATAACGCATTACCTCATGGTAATCATTGGCGTCCACCCCAAGGCCTTTTAAGGAAGCCATAACATCAGCTTGGGATTTGCCTGCTAAATCTGTGGTTGGGATAAGAACGATGTGTACCTCAGTCAAAGTATCTGACCAGCCAGGACCTACATCAAAACCATCATAATCAGACATGGTTATAAGGACGGCCCCTGTGGCAAAAGTTACATCGTACTGTAAATCCAAGAACTCAACTCTTCCAGGAATGGATATATAGGTGCCCCCATCACTCAAATAAACTAAGACCGCATGGGTGGCCAAAACTTCTTGGGTCAATGCGGCAAGTTCTGGATATGTGGCAGTATCCAGTGTTACAGGATTTGTGCCTTCCACAACAGCGCTTACATCCACAATAATGCGTCCTGCAGTAGTGCCTTGTCCATCTGCACCTTGGCAATCCAAGGCATCCACAACTTGGTCGCCATTTACGTCTTCGGTATATTCTCCAGTCATATTGGCAATACCATCACCGTTCAAATCCCAACAATTGATTCCATCGGCTCCATCAGTACCATCAACACCATCCACGCCATTCGTTCCATTTGTTCCATCCTTTCCGTCAATTCCGTTCTTTCCTGGAGCTCCATCTTCTCCATCCGAGCAAGAAGTGACAAGGGCCATGGATGCTACCATACAGCCCAACACAAATAATCTTTGTAGTTTCATAATTTAATTTTTTTGTTATTATTTTTTACAGATTAGGCAAATGTAGAAGCCATTAAGGTCCTAATTTGACCTTGATTGACGGATGCACCTTTTGGGTTGACCAAATGGCTGTATTTTATAACGGATTAATTTTCGAGGGATTTTTCTTGTTAATAATGGTGTGCGATAGATCCGAAACTTCTTTTTAAAAAAGGATGAGCCATAAACCTTCACCTTTCACCTTTCACCTTTCACCCTTCACCCTTCACCTTTCACCCTTCACCCTTCACCTTTCACCTTTCACCCTTTCCCCTTTCACCCATCACCCAAAACCGTATATTTGCACGAGAATTTAAAAGTACATGGCACAGAAACCATCCATACCCAAAGGAACCCGAGATTTTTCGCCCGCTGAGGTGGCCAAGCGCAACTATATCATCCAGACAATAAAAACGCATTTTGAAACCTATGGTTTCCAACCCATTGAAACCCCTTCTTTTGAAAACTCCGAGACCCTAATGGGAAAATACGGGGATGAAGGAGATCGGTTGATTTTCAAAATCTTGAACTCTGGGGATTTTATCTCAAAAGTGGATGATGTGACCTACAGTTCCAAGAATTCTGCCTCCCTAACTCCAAAAATCTCCGAAAAAGCACTGCGTTATGACCTTACCGTTCCCTTTGCCCGCTATGTGGTGATGCACCAAAACGAAATTGATTTTCCCTTCAAACGCTACCAAATTCAACCGGTTTGGCGTGCGGACCGTCCCCAAAAAGGGCGTTTCCGTGAGTTTTATCAGTGCGATGCGGATGTGGTGGGAGCGAATTCACTTTTGCAAGAGGTGGAATTTGTACAATTGTACGATGCTGTTTTTACCGATTTGGGGCTGAAAGGCACCACCATTAAAATCAACAATCGTAAAATTCTTTCCGGAATTGCCGAGGTGATTGGCGCCAAGCACCTCCTAATCGATTTTACGGTTGCCTTGGACAAGCTCGACAAAATAGGCGAGGAAAAGGTTAAGGCCGAGATGTTGGAAAAAGGCATCTCTGAAACTGCCATTGCCAAAGCCCAGCCCTTGTTTTCCATGTCAGGTTCAGCCGCCCAGCAGTTGGAAGAACTCAAAAATTTGCTTTCAGATTCTGAAATTGGCCAGCAAGGGGTGGCCGATTTGGAAGAAATCATCAATACCGTTGAAGCAGTTGGATTGCAAACGGCAACCCTACAATTGGATGTGACCCTTGCCCGTGGTCTCAACTACTACACTGGGGCCATTTTTGAGGTTTCCGCCCCAGAAGGGGTCAGCATGGGCTCCATTGGCGGCGGTGGACGTTATGATGATTTGACCGGTATTTTTGGGTTGAAGGATGTGAGTGGTGTGGGGATTTCCTTCGGACTGGACCGTATTTATTTGGTTTTGGAGGAATTGAACCTCTTCCCGGACAGCTTGGACACTTCCTTGGACATACTTTGTCTTAATTTTGGAAAAGGAGAAGGTCTTGCAAGCTTAAAACTGGTATCATCCCTCAGAAAGTCAGGGCTACGCGCCGATTTGTATCCTACGGATGCCAAAGTGCAAAAGCAGTTCAAATACGCCGATAAAAGAGGAGTTCCCTACGTGATTCTTTTAGGGGAACAGGAACTTACCCAAGGTAATTTTGTGGTCAAGAACATGAAAACAGGAGACCAAAAGGCCTATAAATTGGATGAAGCCAAGCAGTTCGCTGAAACCGTCAAAGCCGCTTTTTGATTTCCTTGATGATGGTCTTGTAATACTCGGTACCATGGGGAACATATTTCCCCGTATTGGCCATGCCCCAAGTTTCGTCAGCAAATTGGAGCAAGGGAATCAAATCCAAGGCATCCACTTCGCTGTCCTGTTTGGTCAAATTGCTTAACGGCACTTGGAGCTCGCACAAAAAAACATGGTGGAACTCGGCATCAATAAAATGTTTGGAAATTTTGTGGACTGCTTTAAAACTACCGATAGGTTCCAAATCCGTTTCAGAAATGGGTAGACCAACCTCTTCGGCAACCTCGCGTACAGCAGCCACTTTCAGGTCTTCCCCAGACGCTACGTGACCTGCCACGGAAACATCCCAAAGTAGGGGGTGGGTAGCCTTGTGTTTTCCCCGTTGTTGAATGAGAACCCTGCCATCTTTGGTGTACAGCCACACATGGACCGTGGGATGAAACAGCCCTTTTCGGTGCGCTTCGGATTTTAAACAGGATTGCCCCGTGGGGTTTCCCTGCTCATCCAAAATGTCCACCCATTCATCCATAACACAAAAATAGCAATTCGTCACCCTGAACTTGTTTCAGGGTCCCATTAATTTTGAAAAGTAGGTGTGAGATGCTGAAGCAAGTTCAGCATGACGTCAAGTCAGCAATATTGTCACATCGAGCGCAGTCGAGATGTATATTAAGTTCTCGACTGTTCTTTCGACTGCCCCTTCGACTACGCTCAGGGTACAGATCAAGATGACAGCTCGAACTGACGCTTATTCCCTTAATCAAAATAACTGAACGTCTCCCCTTCCTTAATGGTCAACAGCGTTTCGTAGATTAAACGGATCACATTTTCCACATCATCTTTATGAACCGTCTCCACCGTGGTGTGCATATAGCGCAAGGGAAGTGAAATCAACGCAGAGGCCACTCCACCATTACTGTAGGCAAAAGCATCCGTGTCCGTTCCGGTATAGCGGGAAGCCGCCAACCGCTGGAAGGGTATTTTTTTGGCTTCAGCAGTTTCCAAAATACGTTCCCTGAGCTTGTTCTGTACTGCAGGCGCATACGAAACCACGGGCCCGGAACCGATCATGGTCTCACCCTCTTTCTTTTTGTCGATCATTGGGGTGGTGGTGTCGTGGCACACATCGGTAACAATGGCCACATTGGGCTTAATGGTCTGTGTGATCATCTCAGCACCACGCAATCCAATCTCTTCCTGCACCGAATTGGTGATGTACAACCCGAAGGGTAGTTTCTGCTTGTTTTCATGGAGCAAACGGGCCACTTCGGCAATCATAAAGCCGCCAACCCGGTTATCCAGTGCGCGGCACACAAATTTATCCTTGTTCAGTATATGGAATTCATCGGGGTAGGTGATGACACAACCCACGTGGACGCCCATTTTCTCAACTTCTTCCTTGTCCTTGGCCCCTATATCGATGAAAATGTTCTCAATCTTCGGCGTTTCTTCCTTGGCCTTGTCCCGTGTATGGATGGCCGGCCACCCGAAAACACCCTTTACAATGCCATTTTTGGTATGGATATTCACCCATTTGGAAGGCGCAATTTGATGGTCGCTGCCCCCATTTCGGATGACATAGAGCAAACCATTGTCAGTAATATAATTCACATACCAAGAGATTTCATCGGAATGTCCCTCAATGACCACTCTGTATTTTGCATCGGGATTAATAACAGCCACCGCGGTTCCGTAGGTATCCGTGATAAAATCATCAACATACGGTTTTACATAGTCCATCCATATTTTTTGCCCTTCCCATTCATAACCCGTAGGAGAGGGATTGTTCAAATATTTTTCAAGGAACTTGAGCGATTTCTCATTGATAATTTTTCCTGCTGCCATGTGATTTATTTAGTCCACAAACATACTAATATTCACTTTTATTTAATAACCAAATCATACCTTTATCTTTACATTTGGCAAGACTTTTGAGAAATGAACCGGATGAGCCGTACAAGTTTTCTTGTTGTTTTTTTTGCGTTTCAAGCCTTGGGTTTTTCACAGGAGATTGAAAACGATTCTGTGTTGAACCCCAACGATTCCATTGCGGATTATTACGTTCGGTTTGAAGGGGATTCCATTCTGCACAGCTCTATTGAACTGGAAGAGGTCTATATTTTTGGCAAGCTGGAGTTTGCTGATAGAAATGAAAGGCTCAGGTACTACATACTCCGCAGAAAGACCTTGAAAGTCTATCCGTATGCAAAAATGGCCGCGGAACGCTTGGTGGAACTGAACGATAGTTTGAAGCACATCAAAAAAAGGCGGCACCAACGCAAATATACCCGGAAAGTGCAAAAGTTTATTGAGGAGGAATTTTCGGAAGAACTGAAGAAATTGACCCGTACCGAAGGGCAGATTTTGGTGAAACTGATCTATCGCCAAACGGGGACAACGGCTTTTGATCTAGTGAAAGAACTCCGAAGTGGTTGGCGGGCCTTTTGGTACAACACCACGGCGAGTTTGTTCAAAATCAGTCTTAAGGAAGAATTTCATCCAGAAAACATACACGAAGATTACCTGATAGAGGACATTCTACAGCGTGCATTTGCCGGCAATCGGTTGGAACGGCAAGAATCGGTGTTGGATTATGACTATGCCCAGTTGAGCAACAAATGGAAAAATTCGCATCCAGACCCTGAAAATTAATCCTTGGATTTCTTACCGAACACCGCATCCATAACAATGTTCACGGACCGAAAGCCCAAATAGATGGCCAAACCCGCAACGAAGATGCCCAAAATCAAGACAGGAATATAAAGAAAGTGCCCCTCATTTTTAAACGCTTCATAAATCAAAAAAGGGCCTAAAAACATAGCGGCCACGGTAAAACCAAACGATTTTAACCCCTTTACCAAAAGTTCCTTATCTGTTCGCCTCATGGGACCAAAGTAGGAATATTAGCTTATATTTAGAGGATATCGCATAAAAATTGACCATGGAACTATTCGTTTTGGGGGTGGTGGTGCTTTTCATCATTGTTGCTACGGTAAAGTTTAAAATGCATCCTGTTTTTTCCCTGACCTTGGCCGCGGTGGCGTCAGGATTTCTTTTGGGACTGACCCCCCAAAGCATTATGACCACCATAGGGGAGGGATTTGGCAAAACACTTTCCGGTATTGGGTTGGTCATCGCCTTTGGAACGGTGATTGGAATTTATTTGGAGAAAACAGGCAGTACCCAAGTGCTGGCCAATAGTATTTTAAAGGTGATCGGTTTAAAGCGTTCCCCCTTGGCCATTAATTTAGCCGGATTTGTAATTTCAATTCCGGTGTATTGCGACTCAGGGTTTATCATTCTTTCCTCCTTGAACAAGGCCATCAGCAAAAAAACGGGCATCCCGGCATTGGTTTTTGCCATTGCCTTGGCCACAGGATTATATTCGGCCCATGTATTTGTGCCCCCTACACCGGGGCCGTTGGCTGCGGCGGCCATAATGGAAGCCGATTTGGGATTGGTGATGACCTTGGGGCTTTTGGTTGCCATTCCAGTTTCCATTTCAGGTTATTTTTGGGCCCGATTCATTGGCAAATCCCTAAAAGAAGATGACACCACTGAAGCAATGGAGGAAAAGGAAGAAGTTCCTTCATCCGTAAAACCGTTCCAAGCATTTTTGCCCTTGGTTGTCCCTATAATTCTGATAGCCATGAAATCGTTTGTCAATTACCCAACACACCCTTTGGGTGAGGGTTGGTTGTTTATGATGTTTGATTTCTTTGGAAGCCCCATCATTGCCTTGCTTGTTGGGGTCTTCTTTGCGTTTTCATTAGGCAGGAAAACACCTTCCAAAGAAAAACAGGGATGGATGGCCGAAGCTTTTAAACAGGCGGGTGCCATTGTGTTGATTACGGGAGCAGGAGGTGCCTTTGGTGCCATTCTACGAACCATTGATATTGCTTCCATCATTGATTTAGAGTCGGGCTCTGGGGTAGGTGGACTTTTGATTGCCTTTGTGATCGCCACTGTTTTAAAAACAGCACAGGGATCGTCCACGGTGGCCATTATTACCACATCAGCCATTGTAGCGCCTTTGTTGGAAACTTTCGGGTTGGTGTCCCTTACCGATAAGGCCTTGGCGGTATTGGCCGTTGGTGCCGGGGCCATGACGGTTTCACACATCAATGACAGTTATTTTTGGGTGGTGTCGCAATTTTCCAACATCAATGTAAAGACGGCTTTGCGGGGCCATACTTTGGGAACCTTGTTGCAGGGCATTACCGGTATTTTAATGGTTCTCTTGCTTTACTTTCTTGTTTGATGCCAAAGACTATTCAATGGTCAAGCTACTTGAAAATTCCTGTGCCACGGCAAAATAGCCCAAAGCATAATCGTTGGGTCGTTCCACATTGTCAAAAATGTCGATGTTGTCAAGCCCCGTAATGTCAAACACGTTCCCCCGAACTGTAGCCACAGGGGTTTCAAATACTCCGCCATTATTCTGTGTTTGCTCTACCAAAAGGTCCATGTAATTGTAAAAATCTTCGGTGGCACCCAAAATGCTTACGTTAATATCGTTTCCTGCCTGTAGTTTATCATCATAGAAATAGGAAAATCCGAATTGTTGGCCTTGGAAAAACTGGTCATCAACGGTTTGAAAATTGCCAAACCCAAAATCAAAAACGTAGAAGTTGGCATAATCTGGATTATCGGTTATAGTTACAATGATCTCCGTATCTTCTTCACCAAAAAGGGTACTCCTGCCTTGTTCCAAATTGTCAATCGGGACAGTAGGGGCATATTCGGTACGGGCATAATAGAATTTGTCTTTATGCGAAATCTGGAGTACAAATACGGTCCCTAGCTCAGCACTTTCGGTCCGTATGCGTTGATCTGAAGAAAAGTTGGGGTCTGGGACATAAATCCCTGTACCGGGCTCTTCCTCGGTCAATGAAGAAAAGGCGAAGTTCACAAACTCACCGAACTCGTTGGGAACCCCATAAGCAATCACAGCACTTTCAACTTGGGTGGGGGGATTACTCTCAAAGAAGTTGCTGGTTTCCCGCATCCGTATTCTAACATCAATGAACTCCTGACTTTTGTCCACCCGCAAAAGCCCATCCACAATAAGCCTCGGCTCGGTTTCCGGCAAATCCACATCCACAACGTCTTCGCAAGACGTGAAGAGAAAAATGGTTCCTATGATAAAGATTGCTTTTTTCATGTGCTAGAATCTAAAATTATAGGTTATGGCCGGGATGATTCCAAAAATAGAGGTCCGAATCGCTTCGTTTCTTCCTGTATCCTCGTTTTCCCGAAAGTTGATGGATGCTGCATTTTTTCTACTGTACAGGTTGTAAATACTAAAAACCCACTCGGATTGCACTTTTTTTCGTTGGTTGCGTTTTGGGGTCAATATGGCGGAAACATCCAAACGATGATAATCTGGAAGTCGTTCTTTGTTCCGAAGCCCATAATACGGGACCGTAAGCCCTTCAAATTCAAATTGACCAACCGGATAATTGGTGGGTTGACCTGTTTGGAAGATGAAATTTGCGTTAAAACTCCACTTTTTATTGAGGTTGTAACTTCCGTAAATGGAAAGGTCATGTCTTTTATCATAGGGAGTACTGTACCATTCCCCTTGGTTGATTCCCGTTTCCAAATCGGATCGTCCAGTGTCAATACCAAGATTCCTGCCCGGGGTTTTTTGCTCCGATTTTGACCACGTATAGGCCAACCACCCCGTTAAGCGACCTTCGTTCTTACGAATAAGAAATTCCAGCCCGTAGGCTCTGGCTTGGCCGTTTAAGATAATCCGTTCTATGGCATTGTTGGCAATAAGGTTGGCACCATCAATGTAATCTATCCGATTGGCAATATCCTTGTAAAAACCTTCGGTTTCAAAACTGTAATCGCCACCCTTAATGTTTCTGAAGTAACCCAAAGCATATTGGTCCAGCAACTGTGGCTTTACAAAGGGGCCACTGGGGGTCCAAACATCCAAAGGTGTTGGGGAACTGGTATTGGACAACAAGTGAAGGTACTGGGCCAAACGGGTGTAACTGGCCTTGATGGAGCTTTGGCCCTTAAAATTATAGGAAGCGGAAATCCTTGGTTCCAGGTTAAAAAATTTCTTTAAGGTGCCACCTCTACCTGGATTGATGGTATCTATGGGTGTAGCTTCCCTGTACACAAGCGTAAAAGGGTCGAACTCGACAGGATTGTCATTTTCATACACATAGAATTCATCCTGCCCCAATCGGTTAAATTGGCTTGCCCTTAACCCATATTCCACGCTCAGGTTTTCCGAAATTTGATGCTCAATATCTATATAGACGGCATTTTCATTGGCGTATTTTTTGGTGAGCTGCTCTTCCAGAATGCCAGAATCTGGACTATTGGGCTGTATCCTACCAGGATTGAAGACATAATAGGTATTGTTGAGACCGTAATTGATTTGTAGTTTGTCATTGATGTAATGTTTCAGGTCGTACTTCAGGTTGAAGTTTTGGATTCCAGAATTCCATTCAAACCCCACAAAATCAAGTTCCAAGCCATAAAAATAATCGGAATAGATAACGGAAAGGTTGGAAAACAACCTATCAGAAAACAAATGGTTCCACCTGAAATTTCCAACAGCATTACCGTAGGTGTTCACAAATCTATCACTGATACTGAACAAATCCCGTCCAAAATACCCCGAAAGAAAAATACTATTCCGGTCATTGATCTTATGGTTGATTTTTGTGTTCAGGTCATAGAAGTACGCTTTATTGTCCACATCGAACAAGGGTAGGAACAAATGGGCATACGAAGCCCTTCCGCCTATCAAAAACGCGGTTCTATCCTTTAGGATAGGCCCTTCCAACAGCAGTCTGCTGGCAACGGCGCCAATACCGCCATTTACTTTAAAATCTTTGCTGTTCCCTTCTTTTTGAAAAATTTCGAGCACCGAGGACACCCTTCCACCGTAGCGGGCAGGAATACCGCCCTTGAACAGTTTTACATCCTTGATGGCATCTGGATTGAAGACAGAGAAGAATCCAAATAAATGCGATGAATTGAAAACAGTTGCCTCATCCAAAAGAATAAGGTTTTGGTCCGCTGCACCGCCCCGCACGTTGAACCCGGAAGAGGCTTCGCCCGCATTGGAGACTCCCGGTAAAAGCAACAAGGATTTTATGACGTCCGATTCTCCCAATACCACGGGAATCTGCTTAATGGTCTGGACGGCCATGGTGTTGACGCTCATCTGGGGTTTTCGGATATCGAGACGCTCCACGTCATCGGTGACCACAACCTCCTCCAGTTCCTCGGCTTCTTCCAGCAAACTGAAATCCCGTTTTGTGTTGGAATCCAAGTTGATGGTTTCCCGAATATCCTGAAATCCCAAATAACTGACCACCACATTGTATTCACCCTGTGGAAGGGTAATGGAATAAAAACCATATTCATTGGTAGTGACCCCGGTGTTTATATCAGGAAATGCAATGGTGACCCCTATCAAGGTCTCATTGCTATTGGCTTCTGAAATGGTACCGCTAAGGGTGAATTTTTGTTGTGCCTGGGTAAAAACACCGAAAAGGAGTAGGCCAAGGCTGATGACAAAATGTCTATTCGGCATTTTTAAGATTTCCCTAAAAATACACATTATATGTGTAGTTGGAAAAAATTAAAAAAAGAACAAAATCCGTACTTTCTTAACCTATGGAATCCAGTATTTTGTTTAACGTTTCACTGGGGCGCATGGCTTGGGATGCCATCTCTGCACTGGGCAAATAATACCCTCCAATATCAACTGGCGATCCTTGGGCATCAATCAATTCCTGGGCAATTTTAGCTTCATTGACGGACAGGGCTTCATGCACTTTAGCGAAAGTGGCTTTCAATTCCCCATCTTCATTTTGGTTGGCCAATTGTTCGGCCCAATAGAGTGCCAAATAGAAATGGCTGCCTCTGGTGTCCAGTTCGTTCACTACCCTGGATGGGGATTTGTCGTTGTCCAAGAACTTCTCGGTTGCCTTGTCCAAAGCTTCTGCAAGGATCAGGGCCTTTTTGTTTTTGTTTTTTTCGCTGTAGAATTCCAAAGAAACCCCCAAAGCCAAAAATTCGCCTAAAGAATCCCATCGCAAATGGCCTTCTTCCAAAAATTGTTCCACGTGCTTGGGAGCGGAACCACCTGCACCGGTTTCAAACAATCCGCCGCCATTCATTAAGGGGACAATGGAGAGCATTTTGGCACTGGTGCCCACTTCCAAGATAGGGAAGAGGTCCGTTAGGTAATCCCGGAGTACATTTCCGGAAACTGAGATGGTATCTTTTCCATCCTTGAGTCGTTTCAGCGTAAATTTGGTGGCTTCAATTGGGGATAGGATCCTAATATCCAATCCGTCTGTGTCATGGTCTTTAAGATACAGATTGACTTTTTTGATCAATTCAACATCATGGGCCCTGCTTTCGTCCAACCAAAATATGGCAGGAATATTGGTGGCCCTGGCACGTCCTACAGCCAATTTCACCCAATCTTGAACGGGAGCATCCTTTACCTGGCACATTCTCCAAATGTCACCTTGATCAACTTTGTGTTCAATCAGGGTTTCACCGGTGGATTGGCTGACCACTTTGATCACACCTTCCTTTGGAATTTCAAAGGTTTTATCGTGTGAGCCGTATTCTTCGGCTTTTTGCGCCATGAGCCCTACATTGGGTACGGTTCCCATGGTGGACGGGTCGAATGCCCCGTGTTCCTTGCAGAAATCGATGGTAGCTTGATAAATTCCTGCGTAGCTGCTATCAGGAATGACGGCCTTGGTATCTTGAAGCTCTCCATTTTTATCCCACATTTTTCCTGAATTCCGAATCATGGCGGGCATGGAGGCATCAATGATGATATCACTGGGCACATGGAGGTTGGTAATCCCTTTTTCGGAATTTACCATGGCTAGGTCAGGTCCTTTTTCTATGGTTTTTTGAATGGCTCCTTCAATTTCTTTATGTTGATTTTCCGGAAGCTTTTCAAGTTTGTCATATAAGGTTTCCAGACCATCGTTGGGATCCACGCCGATTTTTTCAAAAGTGTCCCCATATTCTTTGAAGAGTTCCGAGAAATATACTTTTAGGGCATGGCCAAAAATAATGGGGTCGGAGACCTTCATCATGGTTGCCTTAAAATGGAGGGACAACAACAGATTATTTTTTCGTGCATCGGCGATTTCTTTGGACAAAAAGTCGACCAATGCTTTTCTGCTCATCACGGTGGCGTCAATAACCTCACCTTTTTGTAGCGCAAGGTTATCCTTTAAAACGGTTGTGGAACCATCCGCTCCCATCAATTCAATGCGGACTTCGTCTGCGCCTGCGAGCGTGAGCGATTTTTCATTGGCCCTAAAATCGCCATGGGACATGGTTGCCACATGGGTCTTGGAATCTGAAGACCACTCACCCATGGTATGTGGATTTTTCTTGGCGTAATTTTTTATGGCTTTTGGAGCCCTTCTGTCTGAGTTTCCTTCGCGGAGAACCGGGTTTACAGCACTTCCTTTTATTTTGTCGTATTTGGCCTTAATGGCTTTTTCTTCATCATTTTTAGGCTCATCTGGATAGTTGGGAAGGTTATACCCCTTCTCTTGCAATTCCTCAATGGCCTCTTTCAATTGAGGGATGGATGCGCTGATGTTGGGCAATTTAATGATGTTGGCCTCTGGGGTCTTGGCCAATTCGCCCAGGATGGCAAGGTCATCGGTGACCTTTTGATCGTTGTTGAGATATTCTGGAAATACCGCAGCAATTCTACCGGCCAAGGAGATGTCCTTGGTTTCTATGGTAATGTTTGCGGTTTCGGTATAAGCTTTTACAATGGGTAGGAAAGATAATGTAGCTAAGGCAGGCGCCTCGTCTGTTTTCGTATAAAAAATTTTGGCCATTTATGTGTATTTGTTTGAGCGGTGCAAATATACAATTTATGGACGGTGAACTTATAATGAATCTACTAAAAGTAGGCAGGAAAACTTGAAGAATCTCTAAAAAAACAAAAGCCATATCCATGTGCGAACATTGATATGGCTTTCTATAAAGGACTAAAAGATTTGTTTTGTGTTGCTACAAAACCGCAATCCGAAGATTGCATCTGTTGCCCTTTAGACGTTTGCTCTACTCGATTCATTTAATTTTACAACCAAACTCTATCTCGCAAAGTGTCCTGATAATTTCCTAAATCTTATCAAAACGGGAAATTGCTCTCCCATCCGCACATAAAATTTACGAACTCTCCTTGTGGCCCGCCGAAGCGTCTCCCCAATTCAAGATTCCTTTGTGATCAGTAGTGTTACCAATTAAAAGGGAAATTTTCAGTTTTTAAAGAACGTCAACTCTAAAACCGAAACATGGACTTGACTTGCATCATTTTCATATTTCTTCTACTAAAGTAGTCCAAAGAATGAAATAAGCAAATTTTATAACAGATTAAAAATCAACAAGATGTAAACCGAGGTTATTAACAATTGTTCATAAAAAAAAGCACCTTGAAGAAGGTGCTCTCTGTTCTGTCTTGGAATATGGTTTATCCCCTAACTTCTTTAATACGGGCCTTTTTACCGGTAAGACCTCTAAAGTAGAAGATTCTAGATCTACGTACTTTACCTTTTTTGTTTACTTCAATGCGTTGCAAAGCGGGCATGTTGATGGGGAAGATTCTTTCCACCCCAACGGTACCGGACATTTTACGAATGGTGAAGGTTTCGGTGGCACCGCTTCCCCTTCTTTGGATCACAACTCCTTTGAAGAACTGGGTACGGGTTTTTTCACCTTCCTTAATTTCATAGTACACGGTAATGGTATCACCGGATGAGAATTTTGGAAATTCTTTTTTTGGAACAAATTCGTCTTCAACAAATTTTATTAAGGATTCCATGGCTTATTTTTTAATGTTTACCAAGACCAACTTTCACGTATTTCGTCAGAGGTTGATTTTGAGATTGCAAAAGTAATGCAATATTTAGAAATAGCAAGGTGTTTTTTGTTTTTTGAACGGCCTATGAATTTTGAGACTGTTTTTTTACCTGTTTTGCCGCAAACAAGAGCAATCCAATCGCAAAAAGGATGTAAGGGAGGGGCGTCAACAAACTCCCCAAAGCGTTGACCTTGACAACAGATTCGGAGCCTCCTTGGGTAGAGAATGTAGTCCCTAACATAATGACCAATGAAAATACAATGGACAGAACACTGCCGGAAAACATAAGTATGGTTGCCAAGTTTTTCTGTTTCGTGAGTAGAATGCCACAAGCCAATACAAGAATAAGTTTGCCCAAAGTGCTCAAGCCTCCTCCGATCATAAAATAAGCTTCATAGTTTTCCATAAAATTATTTTAAAAGGTCCGGTCTTCTTTCTTGTGTTCGTTCCAAGGCTTGCTCTTCCCGCCATTTTTCAATCTTAGGAAAATCCCCACTCAACAAGATTTTTGGAACTTCCATTCCTTTGTATTCCGATGGACGCGTATACACCGGGGGTGCCAATAGATTATCTTGAAAAGTATCCGTTAGGGCGGAGGTCTCATCGTTTAACACCCCGGGAAGCAATCTGATCACGGCATCACACAAAACGGCAGCCGCCAATTCTCCTCCGGAAAGTACATAATCCCCAATGGAAATCTCACGGGTCACATGCATGTCCCGTACCCGCTGGTCAACCCCCTTGTAATGTCCACATAAAATAATGAGGTTCTTTTTCAGGGAAATCTGGTTGGCTATACCTTGGTTAAGGGTTTCGCCATCCGGGGTCATGTAAATGACTTCGTCATAGTCCCTTTCTTCCTTAAGTTGGGAGATGCACTTGTCAATGGGTTCCACCATCAGCACCATACCAGCCCCGCCACCAAATTGGTAATCGTCCACCTGTTTGTAGTTTCCTTTGGAGTAATCCCTAAGGTTGTGGAGATGCACTTCGACCAAACCTTTTTCGATGGCCCTTTTGAGAATGGAGGCCTCAAAGGGACTCGTCAATAGCTCGGGCAGTACTGTTATGATGTCTATTCGCATGGGTGCAAGTGAAAATGCCTAAAAATGGGCTAGGCGTTTGAATCTTTCCAAAAGTAATGAATGTGGCCCGTATCTTTTTCCCAATCCAAACGTTCATATAATTTTTGGGCGGGATTGTCCACCGCAGTCTCCAAGGCCAATCCTTTGTAGCCCATTTCTTGGCAATGCAATTTGGCTTGATTCAACAATGCCTCTCCTACGCCTTTCTTTCGATATTCTGGGGCGACATATAGATCGTTTAGAATATAGGAGGGCAGGAGCGATACCGATGAAAAAGTCTTGTACAGTTGGGTAAACCCTACGGGTTCTTCATTTTCAAGAACGATAAAGATTACGGTTTCATCGTTTGAAAAGCGTTCTTTTAAAAAACCTCTTGCCGCTTCCAAATCCGAAGGCTGTTTGTAGAACACCCTGTAGGCATCAAAAAGAGGAACTATTAGCTCCAAATCTGAAACGGTTGCCTTTTTGATGGTCATTTTGGCTTTAATTTTAAAAGGCTCCCTTTCGGAAGCCTTGACTTTATTTTTTCTGCTTGTTCAATTCGTCCTGCAACTGACGGCTTATTTTTTGCTCGCGCTCCAAGGCCCTTCGTCTGTGCTGTTCGTATTCCTGTTCCAAATCGGCCAAGGCTGCCTTGGCTTGTTGGGTCAAGAAATTACTGTTCCTAAAACGGTAAATGAAGAACAGTAGGAACAACAAAAGCGCAAAAATGATGGACCAGAGAATAAAGTTGTAGGTTCCTTTGCTGATCAAGGCTCCAAAAAAGGAAATGCTGTCCTTTTCCTCGGTCACCGAGTTCAGCTTAGTGGTGGTATCCTGCAGCTTGGCATTAAGGTCCTCTATTTCGGCTTTATTGGCAGCAATAGTGGCCGAAAGGTCCTTAATGGATTTGTTGGCCGTATTGATGGAATCAAAAACGTTGCTCTTTACTTCGTTCAAGCTGGCCAGACGGATCACTTCATAGGGAACCCCATTTCCAGACCTATAGTTGGTGGACTTTCTTTCCATGTCCTCAAACTGACCTTTTATGGTCATGTCTTGATTTTCCGAGGTTTCCTCTTGTGCAAAAGATGAAAAGAAAGGTGCAAGTAGGGCTAGTGCAATTAAAAATCGTAAATGCTTCATGGTCAATATATTCTCGTAAATAATTTAGATTAAGGGTAGGGCGAAATTACACCAATAAACCTAAAATCAAAAGAAAAACCTATTTACTGGGTAGGTGTGCCCACTTTTCCCAATTCTTAGTAATAGGTATAACGCCTAACCTTGGCTATATATTTCGCCAATCTTATGACTTGGTGCGAATAGCCATATTCATTATCATACCATATATAAAGCACCACACTTTTTCCGTCCGAGGAAACAATCGTGGCCTTGCTATCATAAATGGAAGGGGCGGAGGTGCCTACAATATCCGTGGAAACCAGCTCATTGCTCAGTGAATATTTAATCTGTTCCACCAAATCGCCTTCCAGGGCATATTTCTTTAAAATGGTATTGATACTTTCTTTTGAGGTCTTGTTTTTTACCTCTAAATGTAGAATGGCCAATGAACCATTTGGCACGGGCACCCGAATGGCATTGGAGGTCAGCTTGCCCTTGAGCGAGGGTAGGGCCTTGGCAACGGCAGACCCTGCACCTGTTTCTGTCACGACCATGTTCAGTGCGGCGGCACGTCCCCTTCGGTACTTGCTGTGCATGTTATCCACCAAATTCTGGTCATTGGTATAGGCATGGATGGTCTCCAAATGGCCCTTTTTTATCCCGAGGGAATCCTCAATGACCTTTAGAATGGGGGTAATGGCATTGGTGGTACAGGAAGCTGCGGAATAGATTTTTGTCTTGTCCGGGTCAAACTCCTTATGGTTGACACCATGCACTATATTGGGGACTTCTTTTCCTGGGGCAGTAAGCAACACCTTGCTGGCACCTTTGGATTCTAAATGCTTGGAAAGCGACTCTTTATCCCTGAAAGCACCTGTATTGTCAATGATCAAGGCACTATAAATTCCGTATTTTGTGTAATCGATATCTTCGGGTTTGTTGGCACTGATAAACTTTACCGTGGTGCCGTTAATGATGAGGGCTTGGTTTTTGGCATCCACGTCCACGGTTCCCATAAACTGTCCATGCACGGAGTCGGTTTTTAGTAGCGCGGCGCGTTTTTCCAAAACCTCTTGGTTCAATTCCCCTCTAACCACTATGGCCCTGAGGCGCAATTGGCTTCCCCTTCCGGTCTTGGCCATAAGTTCCCGGGCCACCAATCGCCCTATGCGCCCAAAACCATACAGCACCACATCCTTGGGCTTTATTTCCTTGGTCTGCTGGGCATCCTTCAGCTTATCCACAACAAAAGCCTTTACGTTGAGGTGGTTGTTGTCGTCGGAATGGTATTCGTAGGTAAGCTTTCCAATGTCCAACTTGGCAGGTGGTAAATTGATGTCGTTTATGGCCCTCAATATTTCAACAGAGTCAAAAATGGAGATGGGCTTTTGCACAAATTCCCCAGCATACTCGTGCAGGTTGATGATATCGCTTACATTCTTATCGATAATCTGGTTTTTGAAAAGGACCACCTCAATGGCCTTGTCGTACCAAAGGTCACTGATGATTTTTATAAATTCGGTGGTTGCCTTTCTTCTATCAGCCTGAAAGGCAAGCTCTTTTTCATAGGATTTGATTTCTCCCATAGTTGTTTGTTTGTATTTGTTGAGTTGTAGTTGGGGCTAAATTAGCTATTTTCAAACGTTTTCGTAAAAGAATTTGGGCACAAAAAAACACCCAAAAAAGGGTGTTTTTAAGTGTGAATCCTTCACTTTATATTAGAAGATGATATGCTCTTTTTCACCATTCTCGTTGATCATGGTAAAACTGGTCCTTCCGAATTGTGAAACTTTTCCGAACTGCTCTTCCGCGTCCTCAATGTTATCTATATCTGTGTCATTTACCTTTATAATGACCTTGTTGCGCAAGTCGTATCTACTATATCGTTCTGGAACATCAATGATTTTTACACCTTTGGAAATACCAAACTTTTTCTTGTCCGCTTTGGAAAGGTTCTTTACCAAGAATCCCGTAGCGGGAAGGAGAACGGTCATTTGTTTTTTGAGGGTAACATTTTTGGTGAAGTTTTTGCCATCTCGATCAATGGTCACTTTTACAACATCCCCGGGTCTTTTGGAAGAAAGATAGCCCGACAGTTCGGAGAATTTATGCACTGTAATGTTATCCACCTGTTTTATGATGTCGCCTGATTGTAAACCGGCCTCATCAGCTCCTGATTCCTCGGTTACGTCCGACACATACACCCCTTCCAGGTCATCAACGCCAAGTTCATTGGCCACTTCGGGGTTAAGGTCACCACCTCTGATCCCCAAAAGTCCTTTCTGAACGTCCCCATATTCCATAATGTCCTCCACCACTTTTTTGGCCGTGTTGCTGGGCACGGCAAAGGCATATCCCACATAGGAACCGGTCTGGGAGGTGATGGCGGTATTGATTCCGATCAGGTCACCATTGGTATTGACCAATGCCCCACCACTGTTTCCAGGGTTAACGGCGGCATCGGTCTGAATAAAGGATTGGTTTCTGCCCAAAGAACGGGCTTTGGCACTTACAATTCCTGCGGTCACGGTTGAGGTCAAATTAAACGGGTTCCCAACAGCGAGCACCCATTCCCCGATCTTGGTATTGTCTGAATCCCCAAAAGCCAAATAGGGGAGTGCTTCTTCCGCATCAATCTTCAATAGGGCAATATCAGATTCCGAGTCGGCGCCGATTACCTCTGCTTCATAGGTTCTGTTATTGTTTAGGGTGACCTGTAATTGGCTGGAATTGGCAATTACGTGGTTGTTGGTCACAATATAACCGTCTGGGGTTATGATTACACCGGAGCCTGACCCTACCTGAGGGGTTTGTTGGCGTTCAAAACCGTAGAAGAAATCAGAAAGGCTGCTTGGCCCTTTGCTGATGGTCAGGTTTTTTACGTGGACCACGGAGTTCACCGTTTTTTCCGCAGCCAGGGTAAAATCAACTTCATTGATACCAGCCCCTTTGGCTGAGCTTGGTATGTTACTTGTGGTCAGGAATGGAGTTTCCTGCTCGGAAGGCACCCATTTATAATGGTCTTTTTCAAAAAATAATTTGTACGATCCCAGTGTAATTGCGCCTGCAAATACGGACACTAGGAGCAAACTGCCTATTTTCTTCATAATTCTTTATTTTTTTAACATTCAGTTTCAACAAAATTAAAGGAATTCATTTTTTGGCTTTGTCGGTTTAACTCCCTTTTAACTGCAAAAAAATCCTTAAAGAATACGCTATATTTGTTCCTTTGTAGCGATTATGAAACTGCAGTTTTTCAAATATCAAGGAACAGGGAACGATTTTGTGATCATCGACAATCGCCAGAATATATTTCCCAAAAACAATACCAAACTGGTCGCTCAGCTGTGTGATAGGCGCTTTGGAGTGGGGGCGGATGGCTTGATTTTGCTCGAAAATGACAAAATGTCGGATTTTAAGATGGTCTATTACAATGCTGATGGTGGTGAAAGCAGCATGTGCGGCAACGGTGGACGGTGTTTGGTGGCCTTTGCCCATTATTTGGGTGTCATAGGCAATGAAGCCACATTTACAGCGGTTGACGGATTGCACCATGCCAGCATTGAAGGTGATGTGGTCAATTTAAAAATGGTGGATGTAGATGAAATCCGTGAAAAAACCAACTATACCTTTTTGGACACGGGCTCGCCTCACCATGTGCAATTGGTTGAGGACCTCAAGAATTTTAACGTGTTCAAAGAAGGCGAAAAGTTGCGCTTTGGGCTTTATGGCAAAGCTGGAAGCAACATCAACTTTGTGGAACAATCAGATGCAGATACATTTCAGGTGCGCACCTATGAAAGGGGGGTGGAGGATGAAACCTTTTCTTGCGGTACTGGGGTCACTGCGGTGGCCATCGCCATGCACAAATCGGGAAAAACAACTTCCAATACCGTAAAGATCAGCACGCCTGGCGGGGATTTGTCCATCAGCTTTGAACAAAACAACGGGCACTACACCAATATTTATTTAAAAGGACCCGCTGTTCAGGTCTATAAAGGAGAGATAGCATGCTGAATCTTAAAGGAAAACAGGTGCGTTTAAGGGCTTTGGAGCCCAATGATTTGGAATTCCTCTACCAATTGGAGAACGATACCTCCATTTGGGAAATCAGCGGCACCTTAAAACCCTATTCCAAGAAAGTCCTAAAACTTTATTTGGATAACGCCCATCGGGACATTTACGAAGTAAAACAGTTGCGTTTGTGCATTTGCAACACCCATGATGTCTGCATTGGCTTGATTGATTTGTTTGATTTCGACCCAAAACACGGCAGGGCTGGAATGGGGATTGTCATTGCCAATCCTTCAGACCGAAACAAAGGAGTGGGGGCGGAGGCCATGAAACTCATGTGTGATTATGCGTTCTCAACGCTCAATTTACATCAGTTGTACGCCAATATTTTGGAGGAAAATAAGGCCAGCATCCATCTTTTTGAAAAAATGGGGTTTGAAAAAGTCGGGGTGAAAAAAGAATGGATACGGACCAGCACCGGATTCAAGAATGAAATCATGTTTCAAAAGATAAATACGAATGCATCTTAAAAAAGTACTTTGGGCAACAGCTATTTTGGGGCTTTTGATCTGTGGGTTCATCGCCTACCAGATCTATAGCGCCATTTTCAGTCCAAACACCCAATTTAATAATCAAGAGGCTTTTGTGTACATTACATCAGATGCCACCTTTTCTGAGGTCAAAGATTCTTTGGAGCCTTTGTTGAAAGATCTGTCCACTTTTGAAGCAGTGGCCCAACGAAAGGGATACATTACCAATATTAAGGCGGGAAAATATGCCCTAAAAAAGGGGGTGAACAACAATGAGATCATCAACACGCTCCGCAGTGCCAATTTACCGGTAAATGTGTCCTTCAATAACCAGGAATCCTTGGAATCTTTGGCAGGGCGTATATCGGAACAGATTGAAGCGGACAGTCTTTCATTGCTTCAAGCTTTTAATGACGCTGGTTTTTTGAATGAATCAAACTTTGATGAGGACAGCAAATTGGGCATGTACTTGCCGAACACCTACGAGTTCTTCTGGAACACCGATGCAGAGGACTTCAGGGATCGTATGTGGAAGGAATATCAACGATATTGGAACGAGGAGCGGTTGCAGAAAGCCAAAGATCTTGACTTAACTCCTTCCCAAGTCATTGCCTTGGCCGCTGTGGTTCAAAAGGAAACCGCAAAAGTGGATGAGCGACCCCGTGTGGCTGGCGTATACCTCAATAGAATACGAAAAGGGATTCTGTTGCAGGCAGACCCCACCGTGATCTTTGCCATTAAAAAGCAAACGGGCAATTACGATACCATCATAAAACGGGTTTTGTACCGCGATTTGGAGATGGACTCGCCCTACAACACCTATAAATATGCGGGTGTTCCGCCAGGGCCGATCACCATGCCCGATATTTCATCCATTGAGGCCGTTTTGAACCCCGAAAAACACGATTACCTCTACTTTGTGGCCGATGTTTCCAACTTTGGCTACCATAAATTTGCCAAAACCTTGGCGCAACACAACCGAAATAAGGTGCAGTACATCCAATGGCTCAATTCCCAAAAGGTCCTTAGATAGTGCTCTTTACCGTTAATTTTCAGCACTTTAACGGATTTTAGGCCTCATTTAAGAAAATCTTAGGAGCTTTAGGGTAACCGTTAACATATCTCCCCCTATATTTGCCGGCCAAATTGATTTTTGATACGTATATGTATTGAGATCACAAATATGAACATTATGAAAAGATGGATAGGTTTTATACTACATCTTGCCATGATTGTAGTTTTGACGAGTTTTGGTACGTACACCGTAATGAAAAAAGTGGATGTGGAGATTCCAGATTCATTGAAGGTGACTACAAGCTTTGAAATACCCGCTCCCAAAGATTCCTTGGCATTGCAAGGAGTTGCAAAAATCACCCCTCCCTTTTTGGGAAAAGCCTACAATGGTTTTAAAGACGCCTTGGCTTTTAAAGAATCCCAAGGAAAATACCACGTTGTGAATACATTGGGGTATTTGGGAAAATATCAGTTTGGGGGAAGCACCCTAAGTTTGATGGGAGTTTATGATATCGACACTTTTTTGAACGACCCCATACTCCAAGAAAAAGCTTTTGACATTAACGTGGCCCGGAACAAATGGATTTTGCGACGTGACATCAAGCGCTTTTCGGGAAAACGGATCGGTGGAGTTGAGGTAACTGAATCGGGTATTTTGGCCGCGGCACATTTGGCCGGGGCTGGAAATGTAAAGAAGTATTTACGTTCCTACGGACAGGAAGATGTTGCTGATGCCTACGGAAGTAGCATTTCATACTACATGAAAAAATTCGCTGGATACGATACATCCAAGATTCCGCAAAGGAAGAATCCAAAAATATAGTGGCAAGGTAACAATTAGCGAAAGCCCAGAATTTTATTCTGGGTTTTTTTATGCCTGAATGATATAGATGGTAGGCCTTTTATCCAAGTCGATTTCAATTTCACTCCATTCGTGGGCACTTTTGGTCTGTATGAACTCGGTAGGGAGTGTAATGTCGCAAGCAATGCACAATCGCGTGCTCTTGTGCAGTATCTTGATGAGTTCCTTGAGCAATTTGTTGTTTCGGTAAGGTGTCTCCATGAATATTTGGGACTGTCCCTTTTCCCGGGAAAGATGCTCCAAATTTTTTATCATGGCCTTACGCTCTTTATGGTCTATGGGCAAATAGCCGTTGAACGCAAAGTTTTGGCCGTTCATTCCGCTGGACATCATGGCCATTAAAATAGAGGAGGGGCCTACCAAAGGAACCACTTGGATCCTTTTTTCATGGGCCACACGAACCACCGCGGCCCCGGGATCTGCAATTCCAGGGCATCCCGCTTCCGAAAGCACGCCAATATCATGCCCGTGAATACAGGGATCCAAAAAAGAAGGAATCACCTCGGGCTTGGTGTATTTGTTCAAACTTTGTATGTGCAGGCTGGGTTGTGGTTTGTTGGGGCTCACTTTTTTGATGAAACGCCGGGCCGTCTTTTCATTTTCCACAATATAGTGGTCAATTTTTTCAATGGTTCCCTTAAGGGAAATGGGCAATACCTCCAGGGGAGCATTATCGCCCAATGTAGTGGGAATCAAGTATAATTTGCCCACCACCAAACCAGGTTTAGCTTGTTCCTGCGTTTCTTCCATAAGATCAATTTAGTTTTTTCGCAATTGCCTCGCAAGCCAAATCGATCATTTGATACACATCTTCAAATCCATCTTCATCGCCATGGTAGGGGTCGGGAACTTCATGGATGCCCACATTGACTTCGCTGAGCAACAATTTTATTTTTTCGGCTTCTTGTTGATTTCGGGCCAAACTGGCAATATCAGAAAAGTTGTTTCGGTCCATCACGTAGATGAAATCAAATTCATCAAAATCCGTTCTGGAAAACCGTCTGCATTTTTGGGCACTGATGTCCAACCCATATTTTTGGGCCACGGCAACCGATCTTGGGTCGGGAGGGTTTCCCACATGATACCCAGCGGTACCGGCGGAATCCACTAAAACGGTATCGAAATCTACTTTGGATTGCAGAATGCCTTCGGCCAATGGTGATCTGCAAATGTTTCCCAAGCAGACCATCAAAACTTTGGTTTTCATGAAGTAGAAAAGGAATTACGGGAACCCGTTGTGCAATTTTCTATTTTACCTTTATTATTATTGACTATGATCATAAGATGTTAAAATAGCATAGGTTTTCGTCACCCTGAATTTATTTCAGGGTCACATTTTATATGTATTGGATGAAAATATGTGATGGGATGCTGAAACGAGTTCAGCATGACGCAGTTTCCAATAGA
>MRWG01000098.1_pt1 | contig 171622 bp, 160 predicted proteins | sample 1013341 | NCBI WGS metagenome assembly MRWG01 (sample SAMN06117577, study PRJNA244670) | biofilm metagenome | biome: Water; feature: Cathode Biofilm; material: Biofilm; isolation source: microbial consortium enriched at the cathode of a solar microbial fuel cell | place: USA: District of Columbia...
TCACCACCAAAATGAGTCGATCTCGTGCACTTGATTTGCACTGCTCACTTTCATCCGCCGCAGGTGGTATACATTGACCGCCCTATCCACCTAGCAGTTCTTATTGAGAATTTGAACTTAAGATGATATTTCCTACATTTAGCTTTATGGATGTTGTTATCAATTGGGTTTGTTGAAAGTTAAGTATAACCAACCAAATAGTGTATGCATATACAGAAGAGTTCAGTATATAAACAGGTTAGCTTTAATCGTTGAAAAATTCAGATAGCCTAATAAAAGACATGACACATTCTTAAGAAAAAGAAACTAATTTTTGAAACAAAATCCGACTATATATAAAGTAGAACAAGAATATGACTTCACTTCTGTGGTTGATGGAGTTGTATCTCACTTATCATTAAATAAAAAGCCTTTAATTATTCGGGATATTAAGTTGAGCGAATATGATGCTAAACTTATTGTAATACAATCAAGCGAAAAAGAATCTGAATGGGCTAAGTTCTTTCCAAAAGAATACACCGAAGGAATATCCCTTGAATATCAAATACCTTCTATCCTCATACTTGTAAATACAACTTCTGGAATTTTTTCAATAATCGGAGGGGCATTCTATAAATACATCTTACCATTTCTAGACACATCTTATGGACTAAACACTTATTCGAGAATAATGAATCCTGTCCAAGATGAAATAATTTCAATCAAAACTAGAGGAGTTACTGGCTTACGTGCAGGAATGTCAGAACAGTTTAAAGATAATTATCGTTTAATGGACTATATAAAGTTTGGTAAAATACCAACAGAATTAAAAATCAAACTTTCAATTGAAACAGCAGAGCTTTATTTTAGTCAGTATTTAACAAACAGGTCACCAAACATAATTTTAAATATATCAAGTGGTTTCAATATAAATAAAAAGCTCTCTTTTCAGGAATTAGGTCTTTTAGTAGAAATATTAGAACATGTCGAAGAAAAGAAAGCAGATGATTTTTTTAGTTCATATAAAGAAATCACGAATAAAGATGCCATTTCCAACTCGTTAAAACCAGCCATCATTAATGAGTTATTCAACAAACGAACAAACATCATAAATAATAAAATCTCAAATTTTGATATATGTTATCCTAATAAGATTGAAGATTTTTATAGTGCTGATGAATATGTGATTAAACTAAAAGAAGATAAAAGAAAATATAAAGAATTTGGCAGAACTAATGACAAAAGCGAAATTCTGAAAATTATTTTGACATTCTTAAATGCCGAAAATCTTGATGCCAATTTGGAATCGTTCAGTTATAGAATATATAATATTTATATATACACTTATAAAAATGGGACTAAAAAACCAATTCTGAAAACAGCACTAATATATCATCTAAATACAGAACTTTACATCAAAGGCTTAGGCACCTTTATTTATTTAGACTCTAAATGGTATAAATTGAGAGGCATTTTCATAAACGAAATGAATGATAGATGTTCTGAAATTCTAAATGGGCAAGATTTAAGAAATAAAGTGCTAAATGAGGAATGGATTAAAAAAGCAAGCGGAAAAAGGAGAAGATGAATCTACATACAATGACAAGTATAACAAGAAGAATTATCTTGTTTTAGATACAATAAGTCCAGAATCGATAGAATTAGCAGATGTTATGTATATCGAGGATAACATTATTTATTTATGTCACGTAAAATATGGTTTTAGCACAGAAACAAGGGAACTTTATAGCCAAATCATAACTTCTGCAAGACGATTGAAAAATGACCTTAAAGACGAGGAAAATATTTACTTACGAGCAGTCTATAAAGGCTTAAAAACAAAAGACAAAAACAGAGATTTAACAGAACATGAGTTTGTGAATCTTTTTAAAGAAAGTGATAGTATAAAATATGTGATGTGTGTCACAAGTCATTTAAAAAACAAACCGCTTCAGAAAACTATTAGTAAATACAACTCTAACATTGCGAAGTTATCTCTAATACAATGTTACCAAGAAATGAGAACAGAATATTATGATTTATCTTTTGAGGTTATTAAAAATGATGCTTGTTTCTCGTAATGACAACATTGCGAAAACAACTACAGCTAATAATATAACTAGCTAAATAGTTGCTTGATTAAAGTTAAGTCATATTTTGAAAGTGTTCCAAGTTTGTCAATTTGACTTATTAAAGGGAAAAGGTAATACGAAGATGATAAAATTTGGCTCTTGATTAACCGAATGGTTATAGCTTATTTTCAAGATAAGAGCCATATATAAGACTGTTAGGCAAAATATTATATATGAACTTAGAACAAGTTGAAAGGGATTTCAAAGATAATATTACCCAATACGAAACCTTAGGGAAAAATCTTTCTGAATCGCTAAAGTTCTTGTTGAAAAAAAAGAACATTCAGATTTTATCGCTTTCTTATCGAATTAAAAACACTGAATCTTTTTTAGAAAAAATCGAGAGAAAATCTTATTCAAATCCTTTGCTGGAAATCGAAGACATTTGTGGAATCAGAGTAATTTGCTACTACAAAAGGGATATAAAAAGAATAAAAGAAATTCTTTCAAAAGAACTTGTAATTCATGAGTCCACTGACAAAGAGGAAGTACTAAAATACGACCAATTTGGATATCGCTCCCATCATTTGATAGCCTCCATTAATAAAGATTGGGATTCAACCCCTATATTTAGAGGTTTATCCAATTTGAAATGCGAAATTCAAATTAGGACAGTTTTGATGCATACTTGGGCAGAAATAGAACATTCATTATCCTATAAAAACGAAGTTCAAACTCCATCTCAATTTAGAAGAAAAATTCACCTAATTAGCGCAATGTTAGAAGTAGCCGATGGACAGTTCGAAGAACTAAAAATCGAAAGTGAAAAATACCAAAAAGCACTTTCAAAGAAAATTATTGAACCTGACGAAAAAGTCGAATTAAATCTGGACACATTACAAGCTTTTATGGATAATAATTTGCCAAAAAGACAAAAGGACATTGATGCCACTGGCCAATTGCTGAATCAGATGATACGTTATCATGTCTCTTTGAATGACCTGAGAAAAGCTTGGCAAGTTGTAAAGGATGATTTCTACAGTATCGAAAAAGACTTTTGGGGGAATAGAAATTCAAGTTTCACCAAATGGATTCAGGCAGGAATTGCAAGATTTGTCTTGGATATTTCTCATCCAGAATTTATAAAACGACTTCCAGAAGGACCTCAAAGATTAGAAAGAGAAAAATATCGTAAAAAATACTTTGAATAACAGAGAACTGAGTTAATAAAAAGTTTTTAATTTTCTATTTAACCTTGTGAAAATTTTGTGCAAATAAAAATTAGTTCATTGGTTTTCAGAGGTAAAACATAGCACCCCATGCGCGTACGCTACCAGACTGCGCCACATCCCGAAATCAGCTAAATGCTGATAAAAACTCAAAAAAACAATACCCAAATTTCAATTCCGCCTACTGCTAAGCAGTATGGGTACCAGACGGAGTCCCTTCCTACCGGCTGGCAGGTATCCCGACCCGAGCGTGGCCGAAGGGCCACATCCCGAAAACGGACTGCAAAAATATAAATTTTAGCAAAACTATATCTCCATTTTCAATAAATATAAATGTTGGAGATAAAAAGAGTGGTATACCTTTCTAAGATCCCGAAAGGAACTCCCTGATTTCCATACAAAAAGCTTCTCTGGCCTCTGCGGAATCATTGGATGGATTCAATAAAAAATAACCTATGGTCTGATCTTGGCAAAATTCATCAATATCGCCACCATTCCATTGACGAAAACTCATCAACAATACATTATAATCAATCTTGTAAGGCTTTTGACCCTCACTGTATGCGTTGAGGAAGAGATTCAGTTGAAAAATGGAGTAATCAAGATTTTCAAATTCGGGTGCCAAAAATGATGAAGCGTTAGTAGGTTTTAAGTTATCCATTAAGGTAGTTTGTTTAAGATTTGGTGATTAATCCTTTCTATTTTCAGCCTTCGCAGGAATTGATTTCCATTGACTTTCACCTAAGTCAACTCAATTCCATCGTTACGTATTGGCTTATTATTTGAAACTCCATGGTGGGGGAAGAAGGTTGAATTTTCAAATAATGGTAACCCATACATCGTCCGAGTAAATATAAACAAAAAGCCTTAAAATACTATCTATACAATGTAAAATGACCTACATATCGCTGCTTCTCTCGGTCATTGGCGTTGACCACATACCAATAGTCACCAGTGGGCAAGGGACTTCCTTCGTAGGTTCCATCCCACTTTTTGACTTGGTCTAATCGTGCCACCACTCTTCCATATCGGTCATAGATGATCACATCTATATCTGGGAAAAACTCACGGTTGTTAGGATACCAATAATCATTGAGGTTGTCCCCATCAGGGGTGAAGAAATCGGGCATTTCTGGCATTCCCTCAAAGTTAAAGGGCATGACCAAATTGGCCACACAGCCATTCTGATCTCGTACCATTATATTGACATTGGCATCTACATTGATGTTAAATGTATTGGTCTCTCCATAGGATTCCCCTTGAAAGAAGTATTCGTACCCTCCAAACCCTCCTGTAGCGACTGCAGTGACCTCGTTGGGTCCCGTTTTCATTGCCTCAAGGGTGAGTGGTTCATAGGCATCAATCTCAAATTCCACAAAGGTGACACAACCATTTTCATGATAAATGTATACGGTGTGTTCACCCGGAGGAAGATCGCCAAAGGTTCGCTGTTCTGTTGCCTGCTGAATGTCCTCAACATCCAATGCGAACAATAATTGTGGTATCAATGACTGGTCTGAAATGGAAACCGTAGCGGTACTATTCGGGAATATGCCTTCACAACCGTACTGCACAATCGGCTCGGCCAAAAGTTCTATACCCACACCTATTTCGGCTACTACACTGGTTTGACATCCATTGGCATCCCTAATAAAAATCACGTAGGTTTCACCACCCAACAGGTTATCAAAGAACATGGTGTCATTTTGAACAAAATCGGCATCATCAGCTGAGTTCACACTGGTGTAATAGGGTGCCGTACCTCCTGAAACCTCCAAGGTAAGGGTACCGTCACCATCTCCCATACAAACTTCGGGAGTGGTAGATGCAATCCCAGCCACCAATTCCATGGGCTGGGTAATTTCAACTGTTCTGGTTATGGTACATCCCAAATCATCCTGAATAATGATATCATAAGTTCTAGGGGACAAATCCGTAAATGTTTTTCTATTGGGATTATTGGGGTCATCACCTTCAAAGAATTCGCTCAAGGTGTCCGAAATGGAATATCTGATAGCTCCAGTTCCACCACTGGCCTCGATAATAATTTGACCGTTGGTATCCCCAGCACACATTACAGGAACTGCTTCCAAGTAATCCAAGACCAATGGTGGCTTTGGTTCTATGACAATGGGGTCTGAAATGGCCTCACATCCCCCACTCTGGGCATATACGTAGTAGGTGCCTGGGTTCAACTCCCTAAAAATCCCTGAGCCTTGTGCAGGACGAACAGTACTGGCCGGAGTTACGGGCAACATATCTGAATTCACCAAGGTGTACATATAACTTCCAATACCTCCAAAAGCTTCGGAGCGAATAATCCCTGTTGCTTCCCCAGCACAATTAATGGTAGCATTGGTCAAATCCAAAGCAATAACCAAAGGCGCTGCAGGATCCAATGAAATTTGGTTGGAACGCTCGTAGGGACATCCATTGGAATTTTGAACATCATACTGGAACGGTCCGGGATCTAACGTTATATCAGCAGCAATTTCCACACTGGTCATTCCTGCTCCAAAAGATGTGAAAGGGTCCGAAGTTCCCGATCTACGGTAGAAATAATCCACGCCCGGCTCAGGATTCGTCACAGAAAGTTCCATTCTACCCAAATCCCCACAACCCGGAGGTTGCAACTCTACCAGTTCGGCCACTACAATTTCTGGATCCTGAACGGTAATAGGACTTGTGGTAAAACTACAGTTCCATCCATCAAAAATGGTGATGGTATAATCTCCCGCTGAAAGGTTGGCAAAGGTTGGTGTGGTCTGAAGTCCACTGTTGGTACCATCTGTAATTCGGTTCAATTGATACAGATAGTTGCCCGGGCCTTGTCCTCCAGCTACATTGTACGCTTCAATAATGCCATTATTATCGTTGTTACACGCTAATTGTTGCACCACTTGTATATCTGCGGAAATTGGGACAGGCAATGGCAAATTGATGGTATTGCTGGCCTCACAACCTCTTATATCCCTTACATTAACGGTATAGGTTCCGGTGGAAAGGTCCTCAAAGATTGGGGTGGTATTGGGATAATCAACCAATACGGTGCTACCGTCAGGAGCAATCAATTGGTACTCATACGTGCCCCAACCACCATCTCCAGCTACTGTAATTTCACCATAACCCGGCACATTACAGGTTACTGGAGAGGTTTGGATGGCATCAATCGTCAATGGCCTATCTGGTGATCGTACTGTGGTAACGTTACTGACCACATCGCAGAAAGGCGAATCCAATGCTTCAATATGCACCACAAGGTTACCCGCAGGTAGCCCTGTAATGATTTCAGGAGAATTTATCGGTGCGTTGGTATCAAAACTACCGGTTACCCCTGTTGATGTTTCAACGCCGCTATTATCCCTTGAGAAAACCTCATAATTGTAGGTTCCACTGTAATTGTTGATTTCGAGACTGATCTCGCCATCATTGCCATTGAAACAAGTTACCGGTTGTACTTCTGCAATCAAGGCCTCAATGTTGTTATATTCGGGCATATTGATGGTGGTCGTTAAATACGAACAGCCTCCATTGCCTATATCGGTCACGGCAAAAATGTAGTCCCCAGGTGTGGCAATATCCCAGGTTACACGGTCTGTACCACCAGAATTTCGGGCTGGCTCCGATCCCAAAGGCAAAATCTCGACTTCATAATTTCCAGGCCCTTCATTTACAATGATATCGATGGTTCCCGGGCTAACCCCTGTTCCTGATGCATCGCATGTGATTTGGTTCACAGCATAGCTGAAGGTGATATCCGTTGGGCTGTTGATGGTCACCGTTGAGGTTTCCTCGCATCCATTTTGATCGCGCGCCGTTAAGATAATGGTCTGATTGGTCCCATTATCAATCACTTCAAAAGTATTACTGGTCTGGAAGTTGGTCCCATCAAATTGAGGGGTACCATCATTCATACTATAGGTGTAGGGTCCAGTTCCCGTAGCGGTTCCCGTACCGTCGCCATTATCATCCGTATAAATGGTAATGGTAGCCGTACTGAACTGATTGCTGGATGGATTACAACTGAATTCTGTATTCACTGCGTTAGCTTGCAGTACCGAAGGCTCCGCAATGACAATTCCTCCCACTTGGTCGGTACATCCCCTATCCGAAACCACCTCCACTTGATAGGTGTCTGGTGGCAAATCATCAAATACGGGAGACCCTTGTGGCCCAGCAAAAATTGCAGAACTGCTATCATACAGAATATAGCTCAAAGGGGTATCCGTGTCCGTTCCGGGTTGAAGCTCCACAGAAATAGTTCCATTATCGGCACCATTACAGGTGACATCGCTGCTGGGTGTCGCCGTGATCACAGGCGTATTAACGGTAGATACATTCACAATGGCTTCGTCAGAACATAATGGAGTTGTATTTGAACTTAAATCTGTTACCAAAATATTATAATCTCCGGGCAACACATTGTTGAAGGTATTAGTACTCTGTGCTGGACCAATGTTTGCTAAAGTACCTGCATCCCGCAATTGATATTCAAAATTTCCACTACCTCCGGTGGTGTTTACGGTAATTGTTCCATCCCCAGCATTACAAGTTGGCAATGAGGTGGCATCTGCGGTTATGGCAAAGAAGTTGAACACATCGGCGGTGACCGTATTGGTACATCCGTTGCCATCACGAACGGTGATTACGTAACTGCCCGGATTGGGAACGATAAATGTTGTTCCTGTCTGAAAGCCACTTCCTATATCGTATTGGAAGGTTTCTTCGGGAAGTCCTGAGCCAGTAGATAAAGGCGAAACAATATCAATTTGATAACCACTGGTGGCTGTACACTGATTCACCACATCTATGACCGGATTGGGCACACCGGCTTCTTGGGTAACGGTCAACGTGGTTAAAGCGGTACACCCATTGGCATCCTGAACGTAGAAATCGTAATCTGTTGGATAAGGCCCCGGTATTTCAAAAGTAGTTTCCGAAGCAAACACGGTTGGAGCTGGGTCACCAGTTGGGACATACGCATAGTTGAACGGCCCTGTTCCTCCAAAACCTCTTACTGTTACCAAAGCACCTGCATTACAGGTAGCCTCAACAAAGTTGTCGATGGTGATGGATGGGGAACTAAAGCTGATAAAGACCAACGTACTTGAGCTACACCCTGTGGAATCGTCCGCTACAATAATCTGATAATTTCCAGGAGCCAACCCCGTGAACGTTCCACTATAAGGAATGGTTTGTCCGGTTAAGGTGGTTGGACCAGATTCGATAGCACCGGTATCCGTATTTTGAAGGGTAACCGTAAAGTTACCGGGGGCAGACACCCCAGAAATAGCATAATCAATACTTCCGCTACCTGAAACGTTACAGGATGCAGTGGTAGCCGTGGCTGTTACCGCAACTGGATTAAGGGGACCTATGGGGTCAATTTCTTCAACATAAATACATCCAAGAGCATCCCTGACCTCAACAAAGTAAGTCACTCCAGGTACCACTTGACCCGTAAAGTCATAGGTATCTCCTCCTGAAGTTGCTGGATTGAACGTTGGGTCACCCACCAATCTAAACTCGTAAGGCGCTGTTCCTCCAGTGGCCCTGACCCGGTATGGGAATGAAGTATCTGAACACAACCCTGGGTCGGCATCCAAAGGAATCAAATCCAAAGTGTTCTGGTCGATAATCACCTCATCGCGATCCTCACAACCTGATGCATCTGTAGTGACCACTGTGTAATTTCCGGGAGGAAGGTTGGGAAAATTCACGGTAGTACTCGGAGTTCCTATTGAGTTGGACACAAGATTTCCTGCCACATCCAAAAGGACATAATCAAAAGGAGCCACTCCGTTGTTGATGGTGGTTGAAATGGAACCGTTCACCGCTCCTGAGGAGCAAACCGCATCGGTAGGTGTGGCCGTTGCATCCAATGGAGTGCTTGCGGCAATGGTAACATCATAGGCTGGGCTCACACATCCCCTGCTATCACGAATAACAAAGCCACCATGGGTGCCAGGACCGTATCCTGAGAAAATATTTTGGGAACTAAAAGTTGCTCCATTATCGTTACTAAACTCATACGGCGGAATACCTTGGGTGGTATCGGGAATCAATGTTACAATTCCGCTGGTATTGTCCCCACATTGGGTATCCGTGGCCACCGCTGAACCGGCAATGGTCTCCGGAGGAGAAATGGTCACCACATTGGATTCTGTGGTACATCCTCTGCTATCAGTGATCAAAAACTGATAGGTGGTATCCGTAATAATGGAACCATCATTGGGGATGCTGTACACAAATGAGTTTCCAGTGATATTGTTGTTGTCCGATGTATACGGCGCTCCATTGATACTGACTTCGTAAATATCGTAATTGCCACCAGAAGTGTAGCCATTGCTGATATTCACCTGAATCTGTCCGGGAGGGCCTGCACAATCCAATTCCTGAATGGTAGTGGCATTGGCCACCACCTGAGGTTCGATGGTAGCTGTAACCGTATCCCTACAGTCATTGGCATCCACCACCTGAATGGTATAGGTTCCCGGGGTAAGCCCCGCAAAACTGTTGCTGGCACCCAGAGCACCCCCATTGATTCGGTATTGGTATGGTGCCAAACCTCCGGAGGCATTCACCACCAAGGTAGCAGCTGTAAAATTGTCATAGCAAAAATCGGAAGCACCGTTGTCCAAAGTCAAGGTGGGCGCATCCAAGCTGGTCAAGGTAAAGCTATCTGTAACGGTACATCCATTGGCATCGGTAACACTTACTTGATAGGTTCCATCTTGGGACAGGTTGGAGAACGTACTGCCATTTTTAGGCCCTCTTGTGGAACCATCAGGCTGGGTCAAGGTATATCGGTTACCACCCCATCCTCCTACGGTATTGATACGAACCGCTCCAATATTTCCATTTTGACAGCTCATATCGGTAACATCCAAACCGGAAATTGCAAAAGCGGTAGAAGGCTCCTCAATCACCAAAGTGGCGTTATCGGTACAATTGGTTTCCTCATCGGTCACGGAAATCACATAGCTTCCAGCAGTCAGTCCGGTCAATGGAATGATGCTTCCACTCTGTCCGGTTGAAACAGGACCTCCATCAATACTATAGCTATAGGTAGTGTTGAAACCATCCACCAAAAAGCGTCCTTCTCCATCAGAATCGCCAACACAAGTGACCACTTTGGTCTGTTGGGCCTGCACTCCAATGGAACTGATATCGGTTATGGCGTAGTTTTCATCATAAGAACAGCCTTCATTGTCCGTAACTCTAAAGGTATAGGTTCCCAATCCCAATCCGCTGAAGGTATTATTGTTCCCATTGTTCACAGCACTGGCCGAAGGTGCAATAATTTCATAGGTATAAGGGCCAGTACCTCCGGTAACGGTCAACCCTACGGAAGCCGTTGTGGTAATACAATCCAAACTGGAAATGGCAAAATCCAGATTGGTCGGTTTGTTCAGCGAATTAAATACAATATCCGGAAGCGACTGAACACATCCATTGGCATCCCGAATCATGGGTGTGTAGGTTCCCACTCCCAAATTGGTGAAAACAGGATTGGAACTAAATCCGGCTCCTACACTGTATTCATACGGAGCAGTTCCTCCAGAAACCCCGGAAATGGTGATTTGCCCCCCATTTTCATTGGTACAGTTGGGCACAGTATCCGGTGTGGCCGTTGCTGTAATGGTTGAAGGCGTACCAATGGTCGCCGTTTGTGGTGTTGTGGTACAGGTGAAGGAATCCTGCTCATATCGCAATACCACATTATAGGTACCGGGCGCCAAGTTGGAAAAGGTATTGCTTATTTGGAAACTTGACCCATTGTTGATGCTGTATTCGATTTCATAACCAAATCCATTGGTTACATTGATAGTGATTCTACCATCATTGGCTCCTCCACAGTTGGCATCTTCTTCGGTAAAATTGAAAATGGGCGGCGGAATGTCCGGAACATCCACAGATGCACTGCGTTGGCATCCATTGGCATCTTCCACCAAAATATTGTAGGTGCCCGCTGAAGTCACCGTAAAAGTGGTGGAACCCGTATACGTTGAGCCAAAAGGCCCTCCGTCCACGCTAAAGCGGTAAGGAGCGGTTCCACCCGAAGTGGTCAGGTTCACATCCACCGAAGTGGCCCCACATCCAAAACTAGCAGAAGCTGTTGCAGAAACCGCCAACGGGCTGATTCCGTTTCCAATGACTATAGGGTCGCCATCAATATCTGTGGTTATGGTTTCAGAGCAGTTGTTGGTCTCTACGCGAATACTATAAGTCCCGGGGCTTACATTGGCAAAAGTATAGGTATCGGCACCATTGGGCCCGAAGGTATCCACAGTAACCCCATTTTTTACCAATCGATACGTATAAAATCCGGGGACACCCGACACCTGAACGTCGATACTCCCCAATTCACTGCTACAAAGAATATCATTTGCTGTTACATCCACATTGATGTCCAAATCATCTATGGTAACTTCATTGGATGGAAAAACACAGGCCGTAGCAGATACATTTTTCAATCGCACATAGACTCTGTAATCGCCAGAAGAGGTAATATCAAAGAAAGGAGCATCTTGGTAAGGTCCCGCAGCACTGTTCAAGCTATACTCATATCCTGCAGGAACATTGGTCACCTCTACCCTACCCGGATTGCCACATACAATATCTTCCTTGATCAATTGGGGGTCCAATGGGTTCAAGGAGGATTTGAAATAGTAGTATTGTCCAGAATTCACACGTACCCTAAACTCTCCTGCTGTAGACAGATCATAGGTAGACCCTGTTCCAACCGTATTCCAGGTACAGGCCCCATTGATTGTGGGGCAATCATCAACCACAGTGGGCGCACAGGTATTTGGGTCCAGCTTTTGCCACTGGTAACTACTGCCAGATTGACTTAGGGATATAGTTCGGATATCGCTGGTACCACAGAGAAAGAACTTGGCAAGTGTGCTACCGTCGTTGGGGCAAACCACTTCTTCATTGGCCCCTTGTATAATGGTCATGAACATGCTGCTGCTTGCAGCAAAAGATGCATCCGCTTGAGTTGCTGAAGCTTTTTCGGAGGAAATCTCCGCCTTTTCATCAGCACTTGGTTCGGAAACGGAGGACACTATTTTGGTTAGTATCCGATTGACCTCTGTCTTTGCTAATACCGTGGAACAAAATATGGATATGAACACCATCAACACGGCATATAGCAAATGCCTTGTTTTTTGAGGGAGCATAGGTTAAGTCTTGTTAGGGCAGAATATTCAGATTTGGGACCTTAATATTCTTACATAGTAATTGTCTATACTTATAAAAATCTCTTTATCTTCAACACACTCAACTACCAAAAAGTAGCCGTTTATCTATAAAATATACTATTTCAACGTAAAATTATGAAAAAAAGTGTGGTATCTCAGTATTTTTTCGTTGTACTGCTAAGTACATCCTGCGCCCAAACGCCCGATAAAAACATAAATCTTCCCAAAACCATTGATTTTACTGTGGAATCCGTTGTACCCGGTCTACAAAACCCTTGGGGCATGGCATTCCTTCCGGATGGCAGTATGCTGATAACGGAAAAATCAGGGGAACTCATACATTACTCATCAGGAAAAACTTCTGAAATCAGTAATGTGCCCGAAATTTATGTGCGTGGCCAAGGCGGTTTGATGGACATTGAACTCCACCCCAACTACAAAGAGAATGGATGGCTCTACCTCTCCTACGCCTCCGAAGAAGGTGATGGAAAAGGCGGCAACACGGCCATTATGCGGGCTAAACTCTCCAATAACAGACTGGTGCAAAAACAATTGCTCTACAAGGCGGAGCCCAATTCAACCAGGGGGCAGCATTTTGGCTCCCGACTGGAATTTGACAATGACGGATACCTCTACTTTTCGGTTGGGGAACGTGGAAACAGGGACGTGAATCCACAGGATATTACTCGTGATGGCGGCAAAATATACCGAATCCATGATGATGGCCGCATTCCCAATGATAATCCCTTTGTGGGCAAGTCTGGGTCAAAAACTGCCATTTACAGCTATGGCCATAGAAACCCACAAGGATTGGCCAAGCACCCCGAAACCGGAAAAATCTGGGAACACGAACACGGCCCAAGAGGTGGCGACGAAATCAATATTGTCCAAAAAGGAAAAAACTACGGCTGGCCCGTTATCACCTACGGCATCAATTACAGTGGCACCAAAATCACCGACGAAACTTCAAGACCGGGCATGGAGCAACCGCTCTATCAGTGGACACCTTCCATTGCGCCCTCGGGAATGACCTTTGTCACTTCGGATAAATATCCCAAATGGAAAGGGAATTTGCTGGTAGGGTCACTTTCATTTCAGTATCTGGAGCGATTGGAGCTAAAAAATAACAAAGTTACCTATCGGGAAAAACTACTGGATGGCATGGGACGGGTACGCAATGTTCGCCAAGGACCGGATGGCTTTATTTATGTGGGGATTGAAGGTAAGGGGATTTATAGACTGGTTCCGAAATAGCACCTACTTGAGGGCGTCAATGGCTTGTTTAACCGAACCATATTGTTTCAGGGCCTTTTCAGCTTCTTGGTAATTCAACCCCAATTCCTCCATAATATATCGGGTACCACGATCCACCAATTTGGTGTTGCTCAACTGCATGTTCACCATTTTGTTGCCTTTTACCCGGCCAACACGTATCATAAGGGCGGTGGAAATCATATTCAGCACCATTTTCTGACTGGTACCACTCTTCATTCGGGTGCTTCCCGTCAAAAATTCGGGACCCACATTGATTTCTATAGGAATATCGGAACTCGTGGCTAAGGGCGACCCAGGGTTGTTGGTAATTCCTGCCGTCAAAATGCCTTGTTCTTTGGCTTTGGCTATGCCACCCAGAACATAGGGAGTGGTTCCTGAGGCAGCAATTCCAACCAGTACATCGTTGGGGTTGATGTCGAATTCCTGCAAATCTTTCCAAGCCTGATCCAAGTCATCCTCAGCGAACTCCACTGCTTTTCGGATGGCCTTATCACCACCCGCTATTAATCCAATGACCCTGTCATGTGGCATTCCAAAGGTTGGTGGGATTTCCGAAGCATCTAAAATGCCCAAACGCCCGCTGGTGCCGGCACCTATATAAAATAAACGCCCTCCTTTTTCAAAGCGTTCCGTCATTTCATCCACCAAAGCTGCCACCTTGGGTAATACCTTTTTTACAGCGTCCGCCACTTTTTTGTCTTCATTATTGATATTGCTTACAATATCCAAGCTTGACATTTGTTCCAACTGATTGTACAAGGAAGCTTCTTCTGTTATCTTGATGTGTTTTTTCACTGGGGTTACAATAATTGTATGTTCATATTCTTGAATGCCTCGAGTTTTTCATCCCAAGGTTCCAATTCCGTGACCATGGTATTGATCACATTCAAATCGCAAGTCTTAAACCGGTGTTGGGAATTCAATTTCTCAGAAATGCACAAAAGCACGGTTTTCTTCGAGGCATTTATGACCGCTTTTTTGGTCTGCACCACATCCCAATCAAATTCCGTCAAACCAAATTCAGCATCCACATATCCTGTTCCGATGAAACTATAGTCCACTTTAATCTGCGACAATGCATGGATGGCACTGGATCCCATGGCAATTTGGGAATCCCGGGAAAGGGTTCCTCCTATAAATATGGTTTCAATATTGGGTTTGGTCAACAATTCCATGGCAACGGGAAGGCTGAGCGTAAAACAAGTGAGTTTGAGGTTTGCTGGAAGCAAGCGGGCTAGTTCCAAACAGGTGGTTCCGCCATCGATCAGCACAACACTGTTTTCCCTGATCAAGGACATGGCCTTTTTGCCTATGGCTATTTTCTTGTCCAGTGCATATACATTGTTGCGGCTTGGGCTATAGTTGGCAAAACCCAATGATACGGCACCGCCATGCACCTTTACCAACATGTCTTCCGCATCCAGTTCCTTTACATCGCGCCGAACGGTATCAATGGACACATCCAATTTCTCCGCCAAATCAGTCAATAAAACCCGATTATGGAGCTCCACTTCATTAAGGATGGCGTGTTGTCGTTCTTCTTTGAGCATCAAAGCTGTCATTATAATTCAAATTCAAAAGTAGAAAACTATTCCAGATTATGCCGTTTATAGGAGAACCATTGTTGTCCGTCGATTAAAAACGCATAAAACGGCAAATATATTGCAAAATACTGCAAAAATGAATTATATTTGTGCTGTTTTAACTTTTAATCCTGACAAATCATGCAAGAATTGGTCAAAAATCCGTTGAAACCAGAGGCCTTGGATACGGAAACTGTGAAGTTTGAAAAAATCAATACGCACATCTATCAAGATTCAGACAGCGCATCTTGGTATGTTGCCAACGAGATTGCAAGTCTTATCAAACAAAAAGAAAAACAGGGGAAAAAAGCGGTCCTTGGTTTGGCCACCGGGTCCACTCCCACCAAAGTGTATGATTACTTGGTCCAATTCCATAAAGAAGGAAGGTTGAGCTTCAAGAACGTGGTCACCTTTAATTTGGATGAATACTTTCCCATGGAACCCGATTCCATCCATAGCTATGTTCGTTTTATGAACGAACACCTATTTGATCATATCGACATTGAACCCTTCAACATTCATATTCCCGATGGAAGCTTGCCCAAAGACGACATCAGAAAATATTGCATGGATTATGAAGAGAAAATTCAAAATGTGGGAGGCATTGATATACAGGTTTTGGGAATTGGTAGAACCGGACATATTGGTTTCAATGAACCTGGATCTTCCCTCAGCAGCAAAACCCGTTTGGTTCGTTTGGACCGTGTGACCCGACTTGATGCGGCCAGCGACTTTTTTGGTGAGGAAAATGTTCCGAGAAGGGCCATCACCATGGGAGTGGGCACCATTATGAATGCCAGAAGGATCATTCTTATGGCTTGGGGCGAAGGAAAGGCACCGATTATCCAACAAGCGGTTGAAGGTGAAATCAAAGAGTCAGTACCGGCCACGTTCCTGCAACATCATGAAAATTGCGACTTTGTCCTCGATGATGCCGCTTCTTCCTTTTTGACCCGCGTAAAAACACCATGGTTGGTCACTGAATGCGAATGGGACGAAAAACTCATCAAAACAGCGGCCATCTGGTTGTCCGAAAAATTGGGGAAGGCCATATTGAAGCTCACCAATGAGGACTACAATGAATATGGCATGGGAAACCTGATTGCCGAAGTAGGCTCCGCAGAGCAAATCAACCTATCGGTGTTCAACCAGTTGCAGCGTACCATCACAGGATGGCCGGGCGGAAAACCCAATGCAGATGACAGCCAACGCCCGGAAAGGGCACAACCCTACCCTAAAACATCCTTGATATTCAGTCCGCACCCTGATGATGATGTTATTTCCATGGGAGGCACCTTGTTGCGATTGGTGGACCAAGGACACAATGTCCATGTGGCCTATCAAACTTCGGGAAATATTGCCGTTTTTGATGATGAGGTCATTCGCTTTTTGGATTTTGCCACCGATGTGCAAAAAGAAAACAAAGAGCTCAAAAAACAGTTCAAACAGGTTCGGGAGTTCCTCGCTTCAAAAAAACCTGGGGAAATTGATAGCGAAGAGGTGCAACATTTTAAAGGACTGATCCGAAAAGGAGAGGCACTTTCTGCTTGCCGTTATTGCGGAGTTAAAGAGGAAAACGCCCACTTCTTGAACCTACCCTTTTACGAAACTGGGGCTGTGCGAAAGAAACCCATCTCCGAAGCAGACGTGGAGATTACATATAAGTTGCTCAACTCGATAAAGCCACATCAAATTTTTGCCGCAGGTGACCTTTCGGACCCACACGGCACCCACAGGGTTTGCTTGGATGTGATTTTCAAGGCCATTCAACGCCTGCTGGACGAGGGATCCGACTGGATCAGGAATTGCTACGTATGGCTCTACCGTGGTGCTTGGCAAGAATGGGACATCGCTGATATGGAAATGGCAGTACCCATTGGCCCAAAGGATATGGCCCGAAAAATCAATGCCATATTCAAGCACCAATCCCAAAAAGACAGTGCCATGTTCCCCGGAAATGACGAAAGGGAGTTCTGGCAGCGTGCCGAGCAACGAAACAAGGATACCGCCAACCGATACAATGCTTTGGGCATGGCAGAATACGAGGCCATGGAAGGTTTTGTGCGTTATCGATTTGATTCAAAATAATAGGGCACAATGAAAATTTCCATTAAGTAGTTAATTGTTCAATTCAATCAAAAAGGCCTACATTTAATCCAGAAGTAGGCCTTTTCAGCTTATATGCGCAACGTTTTATTCTTTTCGATTTTCCTTGTTCTTTTATCCTCTTGTGCGGTCTCCAAAACACCTCACAAAGAATTTAGGGGCGTATGGATTGCCACAGTGGCCAATATTGACTGGCCCAAAAACCCAAATGATTCGCCTGAGAAAAAAAAGGAGGACTTTATTGCTATTCTGAACTTTTATCAAAAGTTGAACTTCAATGCGGCCATAGTACAGGTGCGAACCGCTGGTGATGCCTTCTACAAAACCGAATTGGCGCCTTGGTCCAAATATCTTTCTGGTAAAGAAGGTGCGGCACCCCAAGGATTTGATGACCCATTGCAATGGATGATTCAGGAAACCCATAAACGCGGTATGGAATTCCATGCTTGGCTCAATCCCTACCGAGCCACTTTTGATTTGGATACCCTGGCCCTCTCCAAAGAGCATGATTTTTACCAACATCCTGATTGGATGGTCAAATACGGTAAAAAATATTACTACAACCCCGGAATACCTGCGGTTCAGGAAAAATTTGCCAAAGTTGTGGAGGAATTGGTCACCCGCTATGAGCTGGATGCCATCCATTTTGATGATTATTTCTATCCCTATAAACTGGAAGGCGAAGCATTCAATGATTCCATAACCTTCCAAACCTACGGTTTGCCCAATCAATCCGTGGAGAATTGGCGACGTAGCAATGTAGACTCTTTGGTGAAAAACGTACACCACACCATCAAGAAAAATAAGCCATGGGTGCAATTTGGCATCAGTCCGTTTGGGGTTTGGAAAAACAAAAGCACCGACCCCATGGGTTCCGATACCCGTGCCGGCCAGACCACGTATGAAGATTTATATGCCGACCCCGTACTCTGGGTAAAAGAAGGCTGGTTGGACTATTTGGCACCCCAAGCCTATTGGAGCATGGACTATCCCCCAGCTTCCCACAAAGCCGTAGGCTCTTGGTGGAACAACGCCACGCCCAATACCAATCTATACCTTGGAAACGGAGCCTACAAGATTAAAAACAACAGTGACAAGGCTTGGGAGAGAAAGAATGAGATTCCTAAACAGTTGACTTTTGCTAGGGAACAGGGAAATATTGATGGCAATATCTTTTTCAGTGCCAAATCACTTATTGGTCAGCATGAAAACGTGACCAAAACCCTAAAGAAGAAGTTTTATCGGCTTCCAGCAGAAAATCCAACAACACTGAACAAAAATCCAAGATCAATTCAACTGCCCGGTATTGAATCAATCGAAAAGAAAAACGAGATGTTAAACATCTGCATCTCACATACCGATTCCGTTCCCAGATTTCTGAATTACTATCAACTGAATGGCAACGGAAAACAACTCATTGGAAAGAATTATCTTTCCGAAAGCGAAAATTCTGGGTGTTTTCAACTCAAATTGACCAAAAAACAACAAAGAAGCGAGGTGGGCATTTCTATATCAGATGCATACGGTAATGAAACTGCAACACTACCTTTGAATTTTTAAAATCACGCAAATGAGTGTCGCACCAAAAGACAAAAATGCCTGGCTATGGATTCCCTTCCTTTATTTCACCCAAGGAATTCCCTATATTTTGGTGGTCACTGTATCCGTAATCATGTACAAACGACTTGGAATTGGCAATGCTGAAATAGGACTCTACACCAGCTGGCTATACCTTCCGTGGGTGCTAAAACCACTTTGGAGCCCCATTGTGGATTTGAACGGCACCAAACGCAAATGGTTTTTGGCCATGCAATTGGTCATCGCATTGGCATTTTTGGGCATAGGCATTTTTGTTCCCTCCAACTCGTTTTTCATCATTACCCTGGCCTTCTTTTGGATGGCTGCCTTTGCATCGGCCACCAATGATATTGCTTCGGATGGATATTATATGATTGGGCTTACCCAAAAAAAACAATCCTTTTTTATTGGGCTACGGAGTACTTTTTACCGACTGGCCATGGTGACCGGTCAAGGACTTTTGGTGATTTTTGCCGGATTTTTGGAAAACAAATATGGAGACAATACCAAAGCATGGTCCTTAACCATGGTAAGCGCCGCCGCACTTATGCTCCTGTTGACCATTGCCAACTTTTTCAGTACGCCCAAATTTGAAACCGCTCAAAAGGAACTGACGGAAAAACCAGTCAGTTTTTTGGAAGTTTTTGCATCATTCTTCAAAAAAAACCAAATAGGAATTGCGCTGCTGTTCATCCTAACCTATCGTTTGGGCGAATCACAACTGGTAAAAATGGCCTCTCCTTTTCTGTTGGACAAATTGGAAGTGGGCGGCCTGGCGTATTCCACCGAAGCAGTGGGTACAATCTATGGAACCGTCGGCATAATTATGCTTTCCCTTGGAGGAATTGTCGGCGGCATCTTGATATCTCGGGACGGGCTAAAAAAATGGATGCTGCCCATGCTCCTCGCCCTTAATTTACCAAACGCATTGTACGCTCTATTGGCTGTGACACAAACCACCAGCATCTATGCCGTAACAGGGACAGTGGTATTGGAACAATTTGGTTATGGATTTGGGTTCACTGCCTTTATGATGTACCTTATCTATATTGCCGAAGGCATTTCAAAAACATCACATTATGCCATAGCCACTGGGTTTATGGCGCTGGGCATGATGCTACCTGGAATGGTCAGTGGATACATTCAAGAATGGTTGGGGTACGATGGTTTCTTTATCTGGGTGGTGATAGCTGCCCTACCTGCCTTTTTGGTGCTCAAATTCCTAAAGTATCCCGCCGACTTCGGCAAAAAGACAAATGAATCAAATGTCTAAAGAAATTGTTCCGTATTCCATATCACAAAAAGAACTGAGCCTCCAAGAAAAGGTTGGGCAATTGTTCATGCTGGCTGCTTTTATTAACGACACCGAAGCGGCAGTTCAAAAAACGGAACAATTGATTCGTGAACATCATATAGGAGCACTCTGCTTTTTTCACAGCAGAGCCAGTGCCGCCACCAATTTTGAGGGCAAAAAAGCGGTTGTTCACAATGAAAACAGCTATGACCGCTTAAAACAGCTCATTGCACGTTATCAAAAAGCGGCTAAATATCCACTATTGATGGCGATGGATGCCGAGTGGGGCCTTGCCATGCGAATTGAAAACACCCCACAATACCCCTATGCCATTACATTGGGAGCTCTCCAGAACAACAGTGATCTTATTTTTGAGGTGGGACAACGAATAGGATTGGATTGTAGGGAAGCGGGAATCCATTGGAACCTTGCCCCTGTGGTGGACATTAACAGTAACCCAGAAAATCCAGTGATCGGGTATCGTTCATTCGGTGACAACAAAAAAAGTGTGCTTTCCAAAGCGGAAGCCTATTTAAAAGGAATGGAAAGTTCGGGAACCTTAAATTCCATTAAACATTTTCCTGGGCATGGCGATACGGCCACTGATTCCCATTTGGGGCTTCCTGTTATCGATAAATCTATGGAGGAGCTAAGGCAAAATGAACTGTATCCTTTCCAAGAGTTGATCAAAAAAGGGGGCGATTCCGTCATGGTGGGGCATTTATTGTTGCCGCAATTGGATGATACGGAACCATCCACCACCTCATCAAAAATCATTACGGGCCTGCTTCGGAATGAAATGGGTTTTGAAGGTGTGATCATTTCCGATGCCCTGAACATGCACGCCGTTTCCAAAAAATATCTTGAAAAGGGAAAACTGGAAGCCGCAGCTTTTACTGCGGGAATGGACATGCTCTGTTTTAGTGAGCATGTAGCCGAAGGCATTGAACGTATTTTGAACAGTGCCCCTGAAAACAGAATTGAGGAAAGTTTCAAACGAATATGGCAGCTTAAAGAAAAAGTTTTCATGAATAAAGCTCCCCGAGTGAATGAGGCTGAAAATCCCTCAGACTTGAACAGAACAATTGCTCAAAATACATTAACCGAGCTTTTTGGTAATCCTGAAAAAAAGGATGAAATCAAAAACGCTACTTTTTTGAACCTTTCTTTTGCCCCAAATAACAACAATATTTTTTCCAAAAAACTGGAAGATGATTATCAACAAAGAGCATGGGAATTGTCTTCCCAAATGGCAGAAATAAAACTTGGACTGGGCAAGCATCAAAATGTCGTGCTGGCCATTTTTCCACCCACGATGAAGCCTAAAAATCAGTTTGGCCTTGATTCGGTTTTGTTGGATTTCATGCAAAAGCTGATAGCGGAAAAAAATGTGTTGGTCTACCTTTTTGGAAATCCCTATGTTTTGGATATTTTGGGATTGCAATCAAACTCAAATGCGGTAGTGGCCTATCAAGATTTTGTGGAATTTCAAGAAGAGGCCATTTGTCATTTTAAAGGAGAAATGACTGCCACAGGGAAACTACCCATTACACTAAAAACCTTTCAGCCATGAACACAAGTGTTTATAAAGTATTGGGATTGATGTCCGGCACCTCCTTGGATGGACTGGATATGGCCTATTGCCATCTTTGGGAAGAAAAAGGCCGTTGGCAATTCTCCATTGAGCATACCAAGGAAATTCCCTATGCTGATGCGATGCGGAATTATCTGAAAAATGCCATTTATCTTTCGGAAAAGGACCATGCCCAACTCCACAAGGACTATGGCAAATGGTTGGGAGAACAAGCTAAGATTTTTATTGAAGAGAGTAGTATTGAAGTTGATTTTATCGCGAGCCATGGACATACTTCCCACCATCGACCCGAAGAGGGCATCACCTTTCAGTTGGGAGACGGACAACTTTTGTCCAACGCAAGTGGCAAACAGGTCGTGTGCGATTTTAGGACCAAAGATGTTGGCCTGGGGGGACAAGGTGCGCCTTTGGTCCCGATTGGAGACCGACTTTTGTTCCATGACTATGATTTCTGCCTGAATTTGGGGGGAATCAGTAATATTTCCTTTGAAAAAAATGGTGAACGGATTGCCTATGATATTGGAATGGCCAACATGCCTTTGAATCATATCACCCACAAAATGGGATTGGATTATGATGAAAACGGAAAGCTGGCCCGAAGCGGGAAATTGGACGATGACTTGTTGAAAAAACTCAACCAACTTGAATATTATCGACTACCCTATCCCAAATCCACAGGATATGAATGGTTTACTGGAAAAATTGTTCCATTGATTGAAGCTTCCAACAGTTCAGAAATCGATTTGCTAAATACTTTTATCCACCATAACTGTGAACAGATTGCTTTGAGTATCCACAAGCACCAAAACAAATCAAAAAGCAAATTATTGGTCACGGGTGGTGGGGCTCTTAACCAATTCTTTATGGATGTGCTCCAAGAAAAACTAGGATTCGATACCGAAGTGGTTGTTCCCAACAAAACATTGATTGCCTATAAGGAAGCCTTGGTTTTTGCTTTAATGGGCGTGCTTCGGTTGAAGGGCATTACCAATGTTTTGAAATCTGTTACCGGAGCACGAGAGGATTCCTGTAGTGGCGAAGTCCATTTTCCGGAAACCGGTTAAGCTGTTGCCAATCGATTAGGTCTTTTCACCATCATCAAAATAATGAGGGAAAACAAGCCACAAATACCCAACCCAACAAAAAGGGGCCAAACACTGTGTTCCACAAATTCACCAATGAAGGTTGCAATGGGAATGGCAACTATCGTTGAAACACATCCATTGATGGCTGCGCCTATTCCAGCAATATGACCGATGGGTTCCATAGCAATGGAACGGAAATTTCCCCACATAAAGCCCAAACAAAAGAACTGTGCCGAAAGAAATGGCACCAATACAAAAATGCTGGGATTTGGGGAGTTCAGGAACAAAATGGTATACATCAATCCAATGATGGTAAACGCCAAAGTGGCCATCCATGACAATTTTCGCATACCAAAACGCATCACCAAAGTCCCATTTAGGAATGTGGACAGGCCTATGGAAATGGCCAATCCCGCAAAAATGTATGGGAAGACCTCTTTCATGCTATAGATATCTTCAAAAATATGCTGGGCCGAACTTAGATAAACCAAAAAAGCCCCGGTCACCAAGCCCGAGACAATGGTAAAAGCAACCGTTTCCCTATACTTTATAAATTCCTTCAACCCATCGATGAAAACGTGACTTGAAAAGGGAATTTTATACTCAGGGTGCAAGGTTTCAGGCTGTCTTTTCCAAAACCATACCGCTATGATCAGTGCAAAAATGAGCTGTGCATAAAAAATAGCTTCCCATCCAAAGCCATCCAGAATGACTTTCCCGATAGCCGGTGCCACCACGGGCACCAAAATAAAAAAGGCTACCACAAAAGACATGATTTTGGCCATGTAATCACCCACATACGTGTCCCGAATAATGGAAATTGCCATGGTTCTCGGGGCGGAAAGTCCAATTCCCTGCAAGATCCTTCCAACAATCATTATCACTAATGATGGCGCAAACAAACAAATCAAACTTCCTATCAAGAAAAGGCCAAAACCTATATAAACAATGGGTTTTCTTCCATAACAATCGGAAAGAGGCCCAAAGAACAACTGCCCCAAACCAAGTCCTAAGAAAATCATGGTCACCAGCAGTTGGTTATCGGTAGAATCCAAGCTGTTTATGGCCACGCCAATATTGGAAATGGCGGGCAAAAGGGCATCAATGGCCAACGCTACGATGGACATCAAAGCGGCCATAAGCGCAATAAATTCGAAGTTGGGTTTCTGATTTTCTTTTTGCATGGCGCAAAATTAGGCATACCCTATAGATCGGTAAAGCTTTTAAGAAAGTATTAATGTTATGTTCAAATAGGTTTTCTTTATTGTTCTTTTTTTAGCTTGGATGTCAGGTCGAGCGCAATCGAGACCTATACCACAACATCTTCATTAAACATAGTGTCAGGTCGAGCGCAGTCGAGACCTCAATCTTGGTCAGGATTATACTTATAATGCGAAGCATTTCTGCATTCAGCCAAAATCTGCAATAAATCAACATCTCCTTTTGACAATGCTATTTTCTTTTTGGCACTCCATTTCTTTATCTTCTTTTCAAAGGAAATAGCTTGAAGCACATCATTGAATTCTTGCTGGAATACAAGTTCAACTGGCCTTCTGCGATAGGTGAAAGCATTTTTGCTCAACCCATTTTGATGTTCATTGATTCTACGGGCAACATTGTCCGTGATTCCCGTATAGGTCAACCCATCGGAACATAATAAAATGTATACGTAGTATAATTTCATGGTTAAAGAGGTCTCGACTGCCTGCCCGTCCAGCAGGCGGGCGCTCGACCTGACAACTTCTGTAGCCTACAATAAACTTACAACGGAATATTCCCATGCTTCCGTTTGGGAGGCTCCACATGCTTCTTCTCCAGCATGGCAAAGGCCTTGAGTAATTTTCGCCGGGTGTTCTTGGGCAAAATCACCTCATCAATAAAACCACGTTGGGCCGCACGATACGGATTGGCGAACTTTTCTGCGTACTCGGCTTCTTTTTCTTTCAATTTGGCCTCAGGGTCTTCCGCAGCGGCTATTTCCCGCCTGAAAATGATCTCACTGGCTCCTTTGGCGCCCATTACCGCAATTTCGCCAGATGGCCATGCAAAGTTGAAATCGGCACCAATGTGCTTGGAGTTCATCACATCATACGCACCTCCATAGGCTTTTCGGGTAATGACCGTTACGCGGGGTACTGTAGCTTCACTCAATGCATACAGCAATTTTGCACCATGCATAATGATACCACTCCACTCTTGATCGGTACCGGGCAAAAATCCGGGAACATCCACCAAGACCAACAACGGAATATTGAAAGCATCACAAAATCGGGTAAAACGAGCAGCCTTTCGGGAACTATTTACGTCTAAAACCCCGGCAAGGAACATAGGTTGATTGGCTATAATGCCAATGCTCCGCCCCCCCAATCGGGCGAAGCCCACAATGATGTTTTCAGCGTAGTCCTTGTGAATCTCATAGAACGAATCCGAATCAATAATCCCATTGATCACATCGTGCATGTCATAGGGCTTATTGGGGTTGTCGGGAACGACAGAGGACAATTCTTCCCGAAGTTCCTCTCCCAATTCATAGTCTTGAATCGGAGGAAGTTCAGTGTTGTTTTGGGGTAGATATTCCATCAATTTTTTGATGTCGTCCAAACAAGCGGCATCATTTGACGAGGTTTTGTGGGCCACTCCAGATTTAACGGCATGTGCACTGGCACCCCCCAATTCTTCCGAAGTCACCTCCTCATTCGTCACGGTTTTTACCACATTGGGCCCAGTCACGAACATATAGCTGGTCTCTTCCACCATAATGATAAAATCCGTCATGGCTGGGGAGTACACAGCCCCACCGGCACAGGGCCCCATCACCGCGGATATTTGCGGAATGACTCCAGAGGCCTGCACGTTCCTGTAAAAAATATCAGCATAACCGCCAAGGGATCTCACCCCTTCCTGAATCCGTGCACCACCGGAATCGTTCAACCCAATGATGGGTGCTCCGACCTTCATGGCCAAGTCCATCACCTTACAGATTTTCTCGGCATGGGTTTCGGATAAGGCTCCACCAAAAACCGTAAAATCCTGCGCATACACATACACCAACCTGCCGTTGATGGTTCCGTAGCCAGTGACCACGCCATCCCCATAATAGATTTCCTTGTCCATACCAAAATCCGTGGTACGGTGGGTCACCAAAATGCCCATTTCCTCAAACGAACCTTCATCCAAGAGATAGTGGATGCGTTCCCTTGCGGTAAGTTTTTTCTTTTGATGCTGTTTGTCTATCCGCTTTTCCCCACCACCCAAACGGGCCTGGGCCATTTTTTCTTCCAGTGCTTTTATTTTGGGGTCCATTGAACTCAATTTATTGGGATTTGAATTGTTTTCTTGTCTTCTAGGTATTGGTAAAGGGCAACCAAAGCCGCTATCTCTGCTTCCTTGGCATTGTTTTGATGGATTTTTTCCGGGGAATACTGATTCTTCACAAAATGCGTGTCAAAATTCCCGGACCTAAAGGCTTCGTGTGCAAAAACATAACTTCCAAAGGGCAAGGTGGTCTGCACGCCTTTCACCTTATAATTTTGAATGGCCTCCAACATCAACGCTATAGCTTCCTCCCGGGTTTTACCGTAGGTAATCAATTTGGAAAGCATGGGGTCGTAATAAATGGGAATGTCCATTCCCTCCCGAAAACCGTTATCGACCCGTATACCCTCTCCAACGGGTAATTGATAGGTTTCCAAAGTGCCCACACTGGGCAAAAAATCGTTCAAGGGGTCCTCTGCATAGACCCGAAGTTCCACAGCATGTCCTTGAATCTTTAAATCTTCCTGCCGCATGGGAAGTTCTTCTCCCCGTGCCACCCGTATCTGCAATTCTACCAAATCGACTCCTGTAATCAGCTCGGTAACGGGATGTTCCACCTGCAAGCGGGTATTCATTTCCAGAAAATAAAAGTTATGGTCGGCATCCAATAAAAATTCAACCGTACCGGCTCCCACATATTCACAAGCTTGGGCCACTTTAACGGCAGCAATACCCATTTCTTCCCGAAGCTCCGGGCTAAGAATGGATGAAGGTGCTTCTTCCACCACTTTTTGGTGGCGTCTTTGGATGCTACACTCCCGTTCAAAAAAATGGAGCACGTTGCCATGGGTGTCGGCCATGACCTGCACCTCGATGTGTCGTGGTGAAGTCACATATTTTTCCACAAAAACAGAACCGTCGCCAAAGGCTGAAGTAGCCTCACTGATGGCGCGTTTCATGCCAGATTCCAAATCCTGTTCTTTTTCTACAATCCGCATACCCTTTCCACCACCACCTGCTGATGCCTTGATCAAAATGGGATAACCTACCTCCTTTGCAATTTCATGGGCCTTGGCTACATCGGTAATGGCCTCATCGATTCCGGGGACCATGGGAATGTTATACTTTTTAACCGCTTCCTTGGCGGCCAATTTGCTTCCCATAATACGAATGGCTTTGGATTTTGGCCCGATGAACGTCAATCCATTTTTTTCAACCGCTTCCGCAAAATCAGCATTTTCACTCAGGAAACCGTAGCCGGGATGGATGCCATCCACATTGAGCTTTTTGGCCACTTCAATGATTTTGTCCCCTTTTAAATAGGATTGATTGGAAGGTGCGGGGCCGATACAAACAGCTTCATCGGCAAATAGTACGTGGGGTGCATTTCGGTCCACTTCAGAAAAAACAGCAACAGTACGGATACCCATTTTTTTGGCGGTTTTCATAACACGAACCGCAATTTCTCCCCGGTTGGCTATCAATATTTTTTTCATGGTGTTTTTATTGAAATTCAATCAAAAGCTGTTTTTTGTCCACTGCATCACCTTGGTTTACGGTAATTTTTTTGATGACCCCATTTCTTGGCGAGGTAATGATATTTTCCATTTTCATGGCCTCCAAGACCAAAAGCTGCTCATCTTCCTTCACTTCTTGACCTTCTTCCACTGAAATATCCAGAATCAATCCCGGCATGGGAGCGGAAATGGAATCAATGTTCTTGGCCCCATTGGTGGCAAATCCCATTTTCTGGATAAGTTCATCCAAAGGGGTTTGAATGGAGACCTCATGTTCGTTCCCATTGATGCTTATCGTATACAATCCTTTGTTAAAATCCGAAGAAACAATCTGAACAAGATAGGACGTGCCCTCTTTCAACACATGAAAACTGTCCTTGCCGGATTTGATAACATCCAACGTGGAAATAGCATCTGTGGAGAGCGGAAAATCAAAGTTGCCATCAACCTTGACCGTATATGAATTATCCATAAAAAGTTGCCATTGGTTAGCTAGATAAATATAAGGTTAATGATCAAACCTTCACAAAGCTACTGCCATTAACTTTCAGGGTTTATGATAAGTGCCATTCCTTTTGATTGGAATCAGTGCCAACTAAGCAAAAGCGATTGATGGCAAATCTTCTCAAATGCTTACTTTTGGGATTAAATTAATCAGTATGCTGATCCTAGGGATAGCGGGTGGCACAGGGTGTGGAAAAACCACGGTTGTCAACCAAATTGTGGACCAATTGCCGGAGAACGAAGTAGGTGTGATCTCCCAAGATTCCTATTACAACGATCTTTCATATCTGCCCCGGGAAGAGCGGGGCAAAATCAATTTTGACCACCCCAACTCCATAGATTTTGACCTTTTGATCTCGCATTTGGAACAATTAAGGAATGGAAAAACCGTGGATATACCCAAATATTCCTTTGTTGAAGAAACCCGTTTGGAAGAAACCATCCCCACACCACCCAGAAAGGTCATGATCGTGGAAGGGATTTTGGTATTGGGCAATCCGCAGTTGCGGGATATGTTCGACATTAAAATATTTGTACATGCCGATTCGGACGAACGATTGATCAGAAGGTTGCAACGCGACATTCGGGAGCGGGGCCACGATCTGGAAAAAGTATTGACCCGCTACCAAACTGCCGTTAAGCCCATGCACGAGCAGTTTATTGAGCCATCAAAGGAATTTGCCGACATCATCATCCCCAACAATCACTACAATACGGTTGCCGTGGATATTGTACGGACCATCATCAACAATAAATTGGTGTAGGTATGGGTCTGAAGGAATTGAGAAAGAAAAAGTGGTTCAAGATCATGACCAATACGTATATTTTGGTCCTGACCATTTTTGTCATTTGGATGGCCTTTTTTGATACAAATTCACTACTGATCCATCTGGAACTCCGAAGAGAGATCAAAAAGCTTGAAGAACAGAAAGAATTTTTGAAAAGCGAGATTGAAAAGGACAAAAAAGTACTGGAAACCTTGTCCGATGAAGAAGAACTTGAAAAATTCGCCCGAGAAAGGTATTATATGAAAAAGGAGAATGAAGAGATTTTCCTCATTGAATATGAAGACAGTTTAAAAAACAAGGAAGATGAGTAATATCGGTTTGTTTGACGAGTTTTCCCCAGTTACCGCAAAACAGTGGAAACAAAAGATTCAATTTGACCTAAAAGGTGCAGATTACAATGACACCTTGGTCTGGGAATCCTTGGAGGGCATCAAGACAAAGCCGTTTTACCATTCCGAGGATTTGGAAGGACTAAAAACCTCCCATCTTCCTAAAAACCATGGTTGGAACATTGCGCAGGGCATTTACGCTGCTGATGCGGGAAAAGCCAACATCAAAGCTCTGGATGTCCTAAAAAAAGGGGTGGAAAGCTTGGTTTTTACCATTCCCAACGAGAAAACCGACTTCGCCAAGCTACTGAATGGGATTGATCTGGAAAACACCCCACTTCACTTCAATTTTCAGTTTTTGGCTGTGGAACCCATCAAAAAACTGTTGGCTTATCTTGGTGATAAGACCTGTCAGGTTCACCTCAATATTGACCTAATCGGAAATCTGGCCCGTAGTGGAAATTGGTTCCATACGTTGGAGAAAGACCATGCTGTTTTGGAAGAAATCAATGCGATTACTTCTCAAAAAACCAGTATCGGCACCATTGGCGTGGACCTATCCCTCTACCAAAACGCTGGTGCCAATAAGGTGCAACAATTGGCCTATGGACTTGCCCAAGCCAACGAATACTTGAATCATTTTGTCACTTCGAGCGCCCGCCTGCTGGACAGGCAGGCAGTCGAGAAGTTCCCAATCACCTTTAAAGTGGCCGTTGGAGGAAACTATTTCTTTGAAATAGCCAAATTGAGGGCCTTACGTTGGCTTTGGAACAGTTTGGCACAAGAGTATGGCATTGAAAGTGACTGCCATATCCTTGCCATGCCTACTAAACGGAACAAAACGGTGTATGATTACAACGTAAACTTGCTCCGAACCACTTCAGAATGTATGTCGGCCATTTTGGGAGGAGCGGACACCGTTTGCAATCTTCCGTATGATGCCATCTACCACAAAGACAATGAATTTGGGGAGCGTATTGCACGAAATCAATTGTTGCTGTTGAAGGAGGAAAGCTATTTTAAGGAGGCTTCCCAAATTTCCGAAGGAACCTATTGCATCGAATCACTCACGGAGCAATTGGCGGAAAAGGCACTGAACCTTTTCAAACAAGTGGAAAAATCGGGAGGATTTTTGGATGCCCTGAAAAAGGGAACCATCCAACAAAAAATCAAGGAAAGTGCAGCAAAAGAGCAGCAACTTTTTGATGAGGGCAAAATGGTGCTGTTGGGCACCAACAAGTATCAGAATCCGCAGGACAGAATGAAAGATGATCTGGAACTCTATCCTTTTGTAAAGACCCAGCCCAGAAAAACTTTGCTAGAACCCATTATCGAAAAGAGATTGGCTGAAACATTGGAACAAAAAAGACTGAACGATGAGTAGAAAAGACCTTCAACAAATGGAATTGAGTTCAGAGTTCAGAGTTCAGAGTTCAGAGTCCAAAAATACTGATTACTCATCACTCATAACTCATAACTTTCGCTACGCCAATTTTGCCGCAGGTATTCCTCCCTTTCTCCGGGGCCCCTACTCCACCATGTACGTCCGCAGACCTTGGACCATTCGCCAATACGCCGGATTCTCCACTGCCGAGGAAAGTAATGCCTTTTACCGAAGAAATCTGGAAGCGGGACAAAAAGGGCTTTCCGTGGCTTTTGACCTTCCCACCCACCGGGGTTATGATTCTGACAATGAACGTGTTGTGGGCGATGTGGGCAAGGCCGGGGTCGCCATAGATTCTGTAGAGGACATGAAAATTTTGTTCGATGGTATTCCATTGGACCACATGTCCGTTTCCATGACCATGAACGGAGCGGTTATTCCCATTATGGCTTTTTATATTGTGGCTGCCGAAGAGCAAGGGGTTTCCATGGAACAACTCTCGGGCACCATTCAGAATGATATTTTAAAGGAATTTATGGTGCGGAACACCTATATCTATCCGCCTAGCCCTTCCATGCAAATCGTTGCCGACATTTTTGAGTTTGCCAGCCAACACATGCCCCGATTCAACAGCATCAGTATTTCGGGGTACCACATGCACGAAGCAGGCGCCCCTGCTGCCATGGAATTGGCCTATACCTTGGCCGATGGCATTGAATATATTCGAACCGGAATCAAAGCTGGGTTAAAAATCGATGAATTTGCCCCACGGCTATCCTTTTTCTGGGGTATTGGGATGAACCATTTTACCGAAATTGCCAAAATGCGTGCCGGACGGATGCTTTGGGCCAAGTTGGTGAAGCAGTTCAACCCAAAAAATGAAAAATCATTGATGCTCCGTACCCACAGCCAGACCAGCGGTTGGAGTTTAACGGAGCAAGACCCCTTCAACAATGTCGCTCGGACCACCATTGAAGCTATGGCTGCAGTTTTTGGTGGAACCCAAAGTTTGCATACCAATGCTTTGGATGAAGCCATTGCACTGCCCACGGATTTTTCAGCTCGAATTGCCCGGAACACCCAAATTTATCTACAGCAAGAAACCCATATCACCAAAACGGTGGATCCTTGGGCTGGAAGCCACGTAGTGGAAAAACTCACCCAAGAAATTGCCGAAGAAGCTTGGAAATTGATTGAAGAAGTGGAAAAACTCGGCGGAATGACCAAGGCCATCGAGAAAGGCATTCCCAAAATGCGGATTGAGGAAGCCGCCGCCAAAAAACAGGCTCGCATTGATAGCAGTCAAGATGTAATTGTTGGCGTGAACAAATATCGATTGGACCATGAGGACGACCTTCAGATTTTGGAGGTGGACAATGCGAAAGTCCGTCAGCAACAAATGGCTCGTCTTGACCAAATCCGAAGCAGCAGGGATTCCAAAGCTGTGGAAAAAGCACTTGAAGAAATCCGCATCGCTGCCAAAAAAGCCATTCAGAATGAAACCAACCGTGGAAATTTGTTAGCTTTAGCGGTACAAGCAGCCAAAGCACGTGCTACTTTAGGTGAAATCAGCGATGCCATGGAAAGTGCCTTTGGTCGTTATAAAGCCAAAATCCAATCCTTTACCGGAGTGTATTCCAAAGAGATCAAAAACGACGAAAGTTTTAAAAGGGCCCAAAAAATGGCCGATGAATTTGCCCTGCAAGAAGGTCGAAGGCCCCGAATCATGGTCGCCAAAATGGGACAGGATGGGCATGATCGTGGTGCCAAAGTTGTGGCCACGGGCTATGCCGACCTTGGTTTTGATGTGGACATAGGCCCCTTGTTCCAAACCCCTGCCGAAGTGGCCAAACAAGCCGTGGAAAACGATGTGCACATCCTGGGCATTTCATCTTTGGCCGGAGGGCATAAAACCTTGGTTCCTGAAGTAATTCAAGAATTGAAAAAACAGGGCCGTGAAGACATTATGATCATTGTGGGAGGCGTTATCCCAAAACAGGACTACAAACACCTTTTGGAACATGGTGCGGTGGCTGTTTTTGGGCCCGGTAGCAAGATCAGTGATGCCGCCATTGAAATCTTAAAGATTTTGATGGATTGAACACCCATAACGATCTAATAAATATAACTTTAACTTTCTTTAACGCAGATTGCCCCAGTTATTCACCCCCTGTTAACAAAATACATTTTTTGGCATCCTAAATAATCGTATTTTTAGCACCTAACTTACTATGAAATGGGCAAGATTATTGCTATTGCAAACCAAAAGGGCGGTGTTGGTAAAACAACCACTACGGTAAACCTTGCAGCCTCCCTTGGTGTTTTGGAAAAGAAAGTGTTGCTGATTGATGCCGACCCCCAGGCCAATGCCACTTCCGGTTTAGGAATTGATGTGGATTCTGTGGAACAGGGCACCTACCAGCTTTTGGAACACACCATGCGTGTGGAAGATGTTATCATCCAGACCGATTCCCCCAATGTGGATTTGGTCCCGGCGCACATTGACCTTGTGGCCATCGAGATTGAATTGGTGGACAAGGACAACAGGGAATATATGATGAAAGAAGCCCTTAAGGGCTTAGGGGATCGGTACGATTTTGTACTGATTGATTGCGCCCCATCTTTGGGATTGCTTACCCTGAACGCACTTACCGCAGCAGATTCAGTGATGATTCCCATTCAATGTGAATACTTTGCGCTTGAAGGTCTCGGCAAATTGTTGAACACCGTAAAAAGCGTACAGAAAATACACAACAACGATTTGGATATTGAAGGCATGTTGCTGACGATGTACGATTCAAGATTGCGACTTTCCAACCAAGTCGTGGAAGAAGTGAAGAAACACTTTGCCGATATGGTGTTCGACACCATCATCCAAAGAAATGTTAGGCTGAGTGAGGCACCAAGTTATGGAGAGAGCATCATTAAGTACGATGCCAGCAGTAAAGGAGCCTCCAATTACCTTAACTTGGCCAATGAAATTTTAAAGAAAAACAAGGAGAAAGTTTAGATGGCGAAAGCAACCAAAAAACAGGCTTTGGGAAGAGGCCTGTCCGCTCTATTAAAAGACCCCGAGAACGATATTCAATCCGTTTCGGACAAAAATGCGGACCAGGTCATTGGGAATGTGGTGGAACTGGATATTGATTCCATTGAAACCAATCCTTTTCAGCCGCGTTCCAATTTCAATGATGAGGCCCTCGAAGAATTGGCCAGTTCCATCCGGGAATTGGGCATCATTCAGCCCATAACCGTTCGTAAACTCGATTTCAACAAGTTTCAACTGGTGTCTGGGGAACGAAGGTTCCGTGCTTCCAAATTGGTGGGCCTGGAAACCATTCCTGCCTACATTCGAATCGCCAACGACCAAGAATCCTTGGAAATGGCTTTGGTGGAGAATATTCAACGCCAAGATTTGGATCCCATTGAAATAGCGCTTTCCTACCAGCGACTTATTGATGAAATCCAGATTACCCAAGAAAAACTGAGTGACCGGGTGGGGAAAAAACGCTCCACCATCACCAATTATCTCCGATTGTTGAAATTGGACCCCATCATCCAAACCGGAATGCGGGATGGCTTTATCAGCATGGGACACGGACGGGCCCTTATCAATATCGATAAGAAGAAAGAACAGATCTCCGTTTACGAAAAGGTCGTTTCAGATGGTCTTTCCGTGAGGGAAACAGAACAATTGGTTAAAGCCTTAAAAGAGCCAAAAAGTGAATCTGGTTCTGGAAAAAAGGAGGCCAAAAAAGTCCCAAGCTTTGTCACAAAAGGGGTCGATGCCCTGAAAGAACATCTTTCCGCAAAAGTGGACATTACCGCTTCCCCAAACGGAAAAGGCAAAATTGTGATTCCTTTTCACTCCGAAGAGGAATTCCAGCGTATCAAAAAAATAGTGACAGGTGAATAAAAACCTTTTCTTGTTGTTCTTTTTTTTGCTGTTTCTTCAGGTTGGCCTTTCCCAAGAGGATGACGAAAAAGAAGAAGAGGCACAACCCCAACCCACAGCAGTGGATTCCTTGGCGCAAAATCTGGAAGGTGAAGGTATCACCGTTCAGGAGGTCACCTTTGAAAAGAAAAGAATCAACCCATTGGCTCCCAGTAAGGCCGCTTTCTACTCTGCAATACTTCCCGGGTTGGGTCAAATCTACAATAAACGCTATTGGAAAGTTCCCATTGTTTATGGTGCAATAGGAACCGGAATCTATGTATATTCCTATAACAACACCCAATATAAGAGTGCCCGAAATGCCTTTAAAAGAAGGCTTGCCGGCTTTGAAGATGATGATTTTTTTGACATTAATGGGGACGGACAAGGCCCGGATGTATCTGATGAGGCCTTGCAAGACGCCCAAGAAAGAACGCAGCGGGACAGGGATTTGGCCTTGGTCATTACCATTGCCATGTACGCTTTAAATATTATTGATGCCAATGTGGATGCGCATCTAAAACAATACAATGTGGACGATAATCTATCGGTTGATTTTAAACCGTATCTGGATTTGAACCCGCTGACCAACCGGCCCAATTACGGAATGGCCCTGGTCGTAAAATTTTAGCATATGAGGATAGGTTTGTTTGGTTATGGCAAAATGGGCAGGATGATTGCGGAAATTGCCCAAAAAAGAGGCCATGACATTGTTGCAAAAGTGGATGTGGATACTTCGGAAATCGATTATGCCTCCATGGATGTTGCCATCGATTTTAGCACACCCGATGCCGCTTTTGACAACATCACCGGTTGTTTTAAGAATGGAGTACCCGTGATTTGTGGTACAACGGGTTGGTTGTCCCAATACAGCGAAGTCGTGGACCTGTGCAACAAAGAAAACAGTGCCTTTATCTATGCTTCCAACTTTAGTTTGGGCGTCAATATTTTTTTCCAATTAAATGCTTATTTGGCCAAAATGATGTCCAGCTTGGAACAGTACAAGGTGTCGATGGAAGAAATCCACCATACCCAAAAATTGGATGCCCCCAGCGGAACCGCCATTACCTTGGCCGAAGGGATCATCAAAAACACGGCGTATACCGAATGGAAATTGGAGGAATCTGGCGATAAAATCATACCCATTACATCAAAACGGGAGGGAATGGTCCCGGGAACGCATAGCATTTTTTATGAAAGTGATGTGGACAGTATTGAAATAAAACACACAGCGCACAATCGGGAAGGCTTTGCCTTGGGAGCAGTCATTGCCGCAGAATGGATTCAAGGAAAAACAGGGGTTTACTCCATGAAAGATGTGTTAAACCTAAGCTAAAAAACGTAACAACAATTTAGACGAACAGTCTAACCAAGAAACTTTCACATGAACGGTACACAGTGGATCATTTTTATCTTGATCATCCAGGTCATCCATTTTCTGGGAACTTGGAAGCTTTATATAAAAGCAGGACGAAAAGCATGGGAGGCTGCAATTCCAATTTACAATGGCGTTGTTTTAATGAAGATCATCAACCGCCCATGGTGGTGGGTGCTATTGCTATTCATTCCCATCATCAATTTATTGATGATTCCCGTAGTATGGGTAGAGACCATCCGAAGCTTTGGAAAAAACACCCTTCTGGACACATGGCTGGTGATTTTGACCCTTGGCCTTTATACATACTATATAAATTACGCCGAGGATGTAACCTATATTGAAGACCGAAGCCTAAAGCCCCAAACAGGATTGGGCGAATGGGTAAGCTCCATTGTCTTTGCCATTGTGGCGGCAACATTGGTACACACTTATTTTATTCAACCGTATGTGATTCCCACGGGTTCCTTGGAGCGCACGCTAAGGGTTGGGGATTTTCTCTTTGTGAGCAAATTTCATTATGGAGCGCGTGTTCCCATGACCACCTTGGCCGCTCCCATGGTGCATGATACGCTTCCCATCTTCAAAACAAGATCCTATTTGGCCGATGTAGACCCAGAAACCTACAAAACCTCTTGGATCAATAAATTGCAGTTACCCTATATGCGATTACCGGGCTTTGAAAGGGTCAAGAAAAACGATATTGTGGTGTTCAGCCTTCCTTCCGATACGCTATACCAGTTCTTCAAGGCGCAAAAGGCGGTGATAAAGCCCATTGATAAAAAATCCAACTACGTTAAACGTTGCGTGGGCACTCCTGGCGATTCCCTTGCGGTGATTGATGGTTACGTTCACATTAATGGAACACGATTGAAATTATCAGATCGGGCCAAACCCATGTATGACTATGAGATTTATGCCAAAAATGGGGTGTCCAGCCGATTGTTGGAAGAGGTAGACGCTTCGGATTATTTGAGAACCTACATTTCAGGAGCTCTAAATCAAAGTCAGTATAATGCCCTTGCTCCTTATGTGCTCGGTGCCAATAGGACCCCAGATGGCAAAATAGAACTTTTGGCTGATGAAGATGGCATCCCCATTGATGTCATACGACAATTACGACTTTCCCTCACCGAAGAAAAACCACGTTCCAGAATTGCAAACATGACGGATGAAATGGTGGCAAAACTTCGGGAAAACTCCACCATAGATTCTGTGGTCAAAACCGAAGAGCCCAAAGGCATGTATGCTGGGGCGTTCCCGCAAAAACCGAACCTCTACCCTTGGAACAATGATAATTTTGGGCCCATTTATATTCCCGAAGCAGGTGCTACGGTTGACATCAATTACAAGACCATTCCACTTTACAAGAAAATCATTAGGGATTATGAGCACAATGATGTAAAGGTAAGCGGGCAAAAAGTATTTATCAACGGGAAAGAAGCCAACTCCTACACCTTTAAACAGGACTATTATTGGATGATGGGCGACAATCGCGACCATTCGGAAGACAGTAGAACCTGGGGGTATGTGCCTGCGGACCATATTGTGGGCAAGCCAGTTTTCCTTTGGATGAGCTTTGACAACTTTAATAAAGGGATTACCAATTGGAGACCCCGTTGGGAGCGTGTTTTCACCACTGTTGGCGGAAGCGGGGAGCCAGTGTCCTACCGATGGTACTTTGTTGCTTTAATTGTTGGCTGGTTTGTGTTTGATTTTATCCGAAAACGTAGAAAGAAAAAAGCTGAATAAGAATCCCTAAAGTTTTGTTCATTGAAAATATTGGTTCATCCTACCTATTTTCCAAGTATAGCCACTTTTACCACTTTAGTGCAAAATGATGTTGTTTGGGAGGCCCATGACAATTTTCAAAAGCAAACCTATCGCAATCGGTGCTATATCTGTACGGACAAGGGAAAACACATGCTCAATATCCCCATAAAACATGTTGGTGGGAATGAAGGACGTCAAAAATACAGCGATGTTGAAATTGAAAATGAATACAATTGGAAAAAAGTACATTGGCGCACCTTGGAAACTGCCTATAGAACATCCCCCTTTTTTGAATTTTATGAAGACGATATAAGACCGTTGTATGAGGGGAATGAAGCATCATTGTATGAGTTCAATATGAGGACAGTACAAACCGTTGCAGATATCATTGGGGTTGAAATTCCTGTGGAAAAGACTTCAACGTATGAGCTTCAACCAGAGAAACATTCCGATGCCCGGTTTTTGGTGGAAGCCAAAAGGGAGCTTCCCATAAAAATGGAACCCTACACCCAGGTTTTTGGGGAGCGCCATGGCTTTATCCCCAATCTAAGTGTTTTGGATTTACTCTTCAATGAAGGGACCAATACACTTTCCTATTTGAAAAATCAACCTTTGGAATTTTTGGATGTATAGGCATATCCTACATTACGGCATCCATTTTTTGGTGCCCATTCTCATTGCCATTTTCTTTTTTAAGGAGAATAAAATCAAAATAGCACTTATTCTTTTAGCTGGGATTATGATTGATGTAGATCATTTGTGGGCGGAGCCCCTGTTTGATCCCAGTCGTTGCAGCATTGGTTTTCACCCCCTGCATTCGTACTGGGCCATATTGGTGTATAGTGTTCTACCCTTCTTTAAAGTAACCCGGGTTATTGGTTTGGCCCTTATTATCCATATCGTTGCCGATATGGTGGATTGTTTATTGCTCTGATGTAAGCCGTAAAGTGGCCATAACAGGGTAGTGATCGGACAATTTTTCGTCGAAATTTGTATGGGAGACCACTTCAAAAGCAGGGTCAGTTAAGATATAATCGATTCTCAATGGAATTTTCCATAATTTGTATGTTCTGCCAAAGCCAGTTCCTTTTTCCAAAAAAGTATCATTTAAATTGCCCTTTACGATTTTATAGACATTGGAAAATTGGGTATTATTGAAATCACCACAAACAATATTGGTATGGGTGCTTTGTCTCAGGTGCGCATCAAAAATTTTTGCCTGCTCCAACTGTTTCTCAAAGGTACTGACCAATCGTCTGTAGTTTTTCTCTGATTCCTTACCATCTGAAAATGTCCTTGTGGACGGGATTATCCGAAAAGATTGTAAATGTATATTGTAAACCCTTATCGTATCCCCATTGTAGAGCATATCGGCATACACAATATTATTGGCCGTATTGGGAAGGTCCAACGAACCATGACCTACTATGGGATATTTTGAAAGTATGGTCTGAACAGATTTACCCGCAGTGGAATATCGAATTTCCCTTCCATATGGATATTGATTCAATTGTTTGTAGCGCCTACTATCATGCTCTTGAATACAGATAATATCGGGGCTTTCTTTTTTTATGAACTCTATGATTCGTTCTCCTGTATTCAATTCCTTACTCCAACCATATTTATCAAATCCCCGCACATTGTAAGTCATAATTTTCAAATCTGATGGCTTTGCCTCCCCAGCTTCGTTTCCCATTCCATAAAAAGAACCAAAAACAAAATATCCAATAATCAAAGTGACCAAGGACAACAAGAATTTCTTTTTCCTTTTATAGATCCAGTATCCCGCAAACAAAAGATTAAGGGCAAAGAGCAGGGGTACAAATAAGTTCAACACAGAAAACATTGGGATTACCTGAAAGGTCAAATATGAGGACACACAGGTAATAAATAAGAAAAAGGCAATCAATATATTGATTGCAAAAATGATTCCGTCAACTATTGAGGCTGTTTTTCCCACAAATCAATCTTCCTTACCTGCTTTGAACAAAAAATCCTTTTCTGCTTTGGACAGACTTTCGTAACCAGATTTACTGATCTTATCCAAAATGGTATCTATTTTACGCTGACGGGCTTCCTTGTCATACTCCGCCGCACTCTTTTTTGATGTATTTTTCCGATATACCGTTTTTAGAGGTGCTTTTTTTTCTTTGGGCTTAAAGAATTGCGCGATGGCATCCCTGAATTTGGTAAAACCGGAACCGATATCCCTTCCGTTCAACAACTGTCTAGCATACATATAGCCTAAAAAAGCACCGCCCAAATGGGCCAATCTGCCTCCAATATTTCCGCCGTAGGGAATCTGAATTAAATCCACCAACACAAAAAATGCCCCTACGTACCAAAGTTTTACATTAAAAAAGATGATTCTCACCTCTTGGTTGGGGATATAGGCGCAAATAAAGATAAGTACGGCCGTAACCCCGGCCGATGCCCCTATCAGAGCGGTATTGGCATTTAAAAGAGTGGGAAATACATTATAACTGAGGAGAAATACCAATCCACCAACAATGACCCCTAAAAAATATACATTGATAAATCGCTGACTATCAAATAGGTTTAGAAAAATTCTTCCGGTAAAATACAGCATCAGCATATTCCAAAAGATATGGCCCAACCCTCCATGAAAAAAGGAATAGGTCACCAGGGACCATGGCTGACCAAAAAAATCCATAAAATCCTTGGGCAAATGGAACCATTGGGATACAGAATATCCCAAAAGTGCCTTGGATAGGCCATCCAAAATAAAAATCAGCACATTGATGGCTATCAGCTTTTCAGCGACATTCATCCGTGCCATATAGTATCGTATCCCTCCGCTCGCCATAGCCATAGATTAATCCCAACGCTTATTGTTAAACTGGTTCTTTTTCCAATACCACATCATAATAAATCCAATCAATGCGCCACCGATATGGGCAAAGTGGGCCACGCCTGTGTTCACATTGCTGATGCCAAAAATCAAATCCCCTGCAATCAATAAGGGCACAAAATATTTGGCCTTAATGGGGACAGGGAGAAAGATGAGCATCAGTTTCGCTTCGGAATATACAAAAGCGAAAGCTACCAACACCCCATAAATTGCCCCTGACGCTCCAACTGCCGGGGTATTGAAAGCCGTTAGCATGGTGTCAACAGTACTTTTTGGCACCACATTGTACCAATCCGGGCTATATTGTCCGTTAGAGATGATGTCCAATACTTGGGCCTTGGCCACACCAGCACTCTCCAAAGCATTCAAACCTTCGTTAAAAAAGTAATAATTAACCCCCGTATGAAGCAAAGCCGAGCCCAATCCCGCAGAGAAATAAAAGAAGAGGAACTTATTTTTGCCCCACATCCGCTCCAGAGGGGTCCCAAAGGCCCACAACGCATACATATTGAACAAAATGTGCATAAGTCCACCATGCATGAACATATGGCTCACTACCTGCCACCATTCAAAGTTGCCATTTTTTGGGAACCAAAGCGCCAGCCATTGGAACATTTGCTCTCCGTACAATTGTGTGGCAAAAAACAGGATCACATTAATGATCAATAGATGCTTTACTGCCTCGGTCATTCTACCCATCTAGCTAAATTTTTTATCGATATCCCCTTCGGAGATAATGGTATATGTCAATTTTTGGAATGGGCTCAAGGTAGGCTCCTTACAGGCGAACAAATTGTTCACCAAAGCCTGCTGCGATTCCTGATCAAGAATTTCACCGGTCCGTACCGCCAAGTTTTTGGACAAAACCTTGGCCAAAACTTCGGCCTGTGAAATGCTCCCATCTTCAAACCCTTCTTTATAATCCGCTATCAGGCGATCCAATACCGTGCCAATACCACTTTCAGGAACCACCAACGGCACACCTGTCACTTTTACAGTTTCTTCCTCCAAACTTTCAAAGGCAAAACCAATGTTTGTCAGGCTATCCTTAATTTCCTTCAAGATGGCCAATTCCTGTTTGCTGAAGGAAAGTTCCAAAGGAAACAAAAGTTGTTGACTCACGCCTTCTTTTACGGTTATTTCTCCCAAGAATTTTTCAAAAAGGATACGCTCATGAGCCCTTTTTTGATGAATCACCAACATTCCGGATTTAACCGTGCTCACTACATATTTTCGCCGCAATTGAAAAGTCGTGGCCAGGTGGTCTTCCAACTGGTCATCATCAGAATAAAAAGTTCCCTGCACCGCTCCTTCCGATTCAATGGCCAGACTGCTGAACTCCTCCATGTCCACATCTTTTTCAAGACCTTCATACAGCCCTTCCCACCCTTTGCTACTCTTTTTTTGAAAATTGCCTCCCCCACTTCTTCCCGAAGGAACCTCCTGAAATGGATTAAAGGTCGGATCCACCGTAACTTTGGGCAAGGTCGCCCCTTTTTCCTTGTACGCATAGGGGGTGTCCAGATTGGGGTCGTGGTCAAAATCCAACACCGGAGCCACATTAAATTGCCCCAGACTGTGCTTTATGGTCGACCGAAGAATGGCATACAGCGTATTCTCATCATCAAATTTTACTTCGGTCTTTGTAGGGTGAATGTTGATATCGATGGATGACGGGTCCACATCCAAATACAGGAAATAGCCCGGGTACATATCCTGTTTAATGAGTCCCTCAAAAGCAGCTACCACCGCATGATGCAAATACGGACTTTTTATGAATCGGTTATTGGCAAAGAAAAACTGCTCTCCCCTACTCTTTTTGGCGTATTCCGGTTTGCAGATGAACCCAGATATTTTCACTACTTCGGTTTCCTCGTTAACGGGAACCAAACGCCCTTCCATGCGACTTCCAAAAATATGGGCGATACGTTGTCGGTGTTTGGTCTTGGGCAAATTGAAAATCTCCGAGCCATTATTATAAAAATGAAACTCAATATTGGGATGCACCAAGGCCACCCGATGGAATTCATCCGTAATATGCCGTAACTCAACCTGATTGGATTTCAGAAAATTACGCCGTGCCGGAATATTAAAAAAGAGGTTCTTGACTGATATGGAAGTTCCAACTGGCGTTGCCACCACATCTTGGGAGACAATCTTGCTGCCCTCAATCTTAATATGGGTCCCTACCTCTTTGGATTTGGGTCGGGTCTGCATATCCACATGGGCAATGGCCGCGATGGAGGCCAACGCCTCGCCCCGAAACCCCTTGGTCTGCAAATTGAACAAATCCTGTGCAGAGGCAATTTTTGAGGTGGCATGTCGCTCAAAGGACAATCGGGCATCCGTTTCACTCATCCCAATACCATCATCCACCACTTGAATCAGTGCCTTCCCCCCATCCTTCACAATCAATTTAATGGCAGTGGACCCTGCATCAATGGCATTCTCCAACAATTCCTTCACCACGGAGGCTGGCCGTTGAACCACCTCCCCTGCTGCAATTTGATTGGCAACATGGTCCGGTAAAAGTTTAATGATGTCGGCCATTAGGGATTCAGGAATATCGATAAATCAAAGTCAATCACAAAAAGGAACAACAAGACCAAAATGGCCACGATGATGACAAAACGAAGTTTTAGGTTCCTGTCCCCTTCCACTTTTAGATCATCCATGGCTGAGCTAAACTTGTTTTTGATTCCTTTATTTGTATTTGCAGTACTTCTGAATTTATCTAGTTTGTGTTCTATTTTAAAAGGATTGCCCTCACCCTTGTAATAGCGTGGCGAATAATTGAACGACTTATTTTTCCTGAGCTTTAAAGGGTTTCGCATGGTATCCTCTTCCGTATAGCTTCAAAGGTACTTAAAATAGAAAAAAGGGATAAAGGGCTACTCCCAAAAAATGTTAACAGGGGAAACAGGGACAGGTGCAAGTACAAGTTTCAAGTTCAGAAAAACCAACTGCCCAAAAGTAAGAGGTAGCCCAATATCTGTTCTTGTTTCTTGTTTCTTGTTTCTTGTTTCTTGGCTCTTGAACTTGAGCTTCAGATTACTTGCCCAACACCGCCATTTGTATCGCGGCAATAGCTGCTTCCGTTCCCTTATTGCCATGCTTCCCACCACTGCGGTCTTTGGCTTGTTGCATGGTGTCATCCGTCAATACACAGAAAATCACCGGAACATCATGGACCACGTTCAAATCTTTGATGCCCTGCGCCGTGGCACTGCACACAAAATCAAAATGACTGGTTTCCCCACGGATTACACTTCCAATGGCGATGACCGCATCCACTTTTTGGGTCTTGATCATTTTTTTGCACCCAAAAGTGAGCTCAAAACTACCGGGCACATCCCATTTCAGGATATTTTCTGCCTTGGCACCACAATCCAAGAGCGCATCAAAAGCGCCTTGGGAAAGTGCAGAAGTAATCTCTGCGTTCCATTCAGAAACAACAATCCCAAACCGAAGGTCCTTCGCATTTGGGATTTTGGTCTTATCGTAAGTGGATAAATTCTTGTTCTCTGTGGCCATAGTTTAATTTTGGGCCAATCCAATAAGTGCATCTATTCCAATGCCCTCAGGGGATTTTGAATAGTCTTCCTTGATACGTTCAAAATATCCCAAAGCCTTTTCCTTTTGTTCCATTTCCAGGGCAACAACCCCAGCTTTGTACAAAAATCGTGGCGTTGTGAATTCATTATCGCTATGGGCAACCGCTTTTTCATAATACTCCAAAGCATCTTCAGGTTGGTTCAATTGCGAAAACGCATCACCGATACCGCCTTTTGCCATGGCGCCCATAATGGCATCATCCGAGGAGAAATTTTCCAAATGGGAAATGGCCTCGTCATATTGTTGGAGGTTCAAATAGGTCATTCCTGCAGAATATTCGGCCAAATTGGCTGCCTTTGTACCGCTATATTCCTCAATAATGTCCAAAAATCCATATTTTCCTTCAGCTCCGTTCAAAGCCAACGTAAATAGGGAATCCTTGGCAGTTTCACTGGCCAAGGCTTGGTCAAAATATTGCTGTGGATAAAAAAGTTCATTGGCTGCTGAAGCCTCTTTGGGCTTTTGAATGAATTGATGGTAAGCCAAGAAGGCCAAAACCCCAATGGCTACAGCTCCAATAACCCCTAGAATATAGTTCTGGTTCTTCTGAACCCATGCTTCAGTCTTGGAAGCACTCTGATCCAAGGTATTGAAAACCTCCGCCGTTGTGCTGTCGTGTTCTTCCTGTTGAGCTTCTTCTGCCTTATTCTTTGGCTTAAAGCCTCTCTTCTTGTATGTTGCCATCCGTCATTTAATTGGTCGCGCAAAAATAAAGTTTTTATCCAAAACCAAAAGGCAATTTATTCGTTATTTTTGGAAACTTTAATCGGTTCCCAAACCACAAAAAACCCTTTGTCCCACTAAGTTTTTATGTTTTTAAAGCATTTATCTTTAGTCAATTACAAAAATTTTGACTCCAAAACTTTGGATTTTGACCCCGTTATCAACTGTCTTGTGGGCGATAACGGCGTGGGAAAGACCAACATTTTGGACGCCATTTACCACCTTTGTTTTGGTAAAAGCTATTTTAATCCGGTTTCCACGCAAAATATTAAGCATGATACCGATTTTTTTGTGGTAGAAGGTGAGTTTGAGAAGGAAAATCGTACCGAAAAAATACTTTGCAGCTTTAAAAAGGGTACCAAAAAGGTCATCAAACGCAACGGGAAGGCCTATGAAAAGTTCTCCGAACACATTGGATTTTTGCCTTTGGTGATCATCTCGCCTTCGGACCGTGATCTTATCCTTGAGGGCAGCGACACCCGCAGAAAATTTATGGACGGGGTTATATCACAGTCTGACAAAGCCTATCTACAGGCCCTCATCAAATACAACAAAGTGCTGGTGCAGCGCAATTCGCTTTTGAAATATTTTGTGGCCAACCACACCTTCGACCCGAATACGTTGGCCATTTACAACGAGCAGTTGCACCTTCTGGGCACAGAAATCCATAAAAAGCGAACTGCGTTTATTGCCTCTTTTGTTCCGATTTTTCAAGAGCAGTATGCCCATATTTCGGATAAGGATGAGGAGATTATGCTTTCCTATGACAGTCAACTTTCCGAAGGAAACCTTTTAAATCTTTTGAAAAGTAATATCGATAAGGACAGGGCTCTGCAATATACTTCCGTGGGCATCCACAAAGACGATTTGAATTTTACCATCGCTGGCCATCCCATTAAAAAATTTGGAAGTCAAGGGCAACAAAAATCATTTTTGATTGCGCTGAAACTGGCCCAGTTTCATTTCATCAAGGAACTCTCCAGTACTACGCCCATTTTGCTGTTGGATGATATTTTTGACAAGCTGGATGAAAACCGTGTCTCCCATATTGTGGGATTGGTAAAGAACGACAACTTTGGACAGATTTTTATCAGCGACACCCATGCCGAGCGCACGGAAAATGTTGTTAAAACCATTCACCAGAGTTATAAAATCTTTACCTTGTAGCATGTCTCGAATTCTTCCTTTTTTCATTTTTTTGATGGTGTTGGGCTGCAAAAAAACCGCTGTGGCCGAAGCAGACCTCCATTACCTGAACGGCTATTGGGAAATTGACGAAGTGGAATTCCCCGATGGCAGTATCAAGGAATATGGGATGAATCCCAGTATTGATTTTATTCACTTGCAGGAAAATGAAGGGTATCGCAAAAAGATGCAGCCCAAATTTGATGGGACCTATTCCACATCAAATGACCTTGAAACGTTCTCCATTAGTGAAGTGACCGATGGTTTTACCCTACAATACCAAAACGATTTCAGTGAGTGGGAGGAAAAATTGGTGCAGTTGGATTCCACTTCGTTCGCTGTCATCAATCAAGAAGGGGTTACGTATTCGTACAAACGATTTGAACCCATTAAAATCCCAAAATAATGGCCAAGCGACACAATTCCCATTTGCCCTTAAGTGAAGCACTGAACGAGTTTATCAAAGAAAATAAACTCCAAAAGGGCATGGACAAGGTGGATACCCGGCAGGCATGGGTCAACTTAATGGGCAATGGGGTGAACAATTACACCACTGGTGTTGAACTAAAAAACGAGACTCTTTTTGTCTCACTGTCATCTTCGGTACTTCGCGAAGAATTAAGTTTAGGCAAGACCAAGATCATTGCCATGATCAATGAGGAATTGGGAAGGGAATTGGTCAAGAAATTGGTGTTACGGTAAATAAAAAAAGCCACTCAAATTGAGCGGCTTTCCCCTATAATCTTCATTTTCAATTAAAATACTTCCCTTCCTGAAAAATGGAAAGCACTTTCAATGGCTGCATTGTCATCGCTATCTGATCCGTGAACGGCGTTCTCAGCAATGTCGTTTGCGTATAATTTACGGATGGTACCTTCGGCAGCCTCGGCTGGGTTGGTAGCACCGATCAATGCACGAAAATCGTCAACGGCATTGTCCTTTTCCAAAATGGCGGCCACAATGGGACCTCGGGTCATAAACTCAACCAACTCCCCAAAAAATGGACGCTCCTTGTGGATGGCATAGAATTCCTCGGCATCCCTTTTGCTCAACTGCGTGTACTTCATGGCCACAATCTTGAATCCAGCAGCCGTTATTTTTTCCAAAATCGCACCAATGTATCCATTCTCAACGGCATCGGGCTTGATCATGGTAAACGTTCTATTTCCAGTCATTTACTTTAAATTTTGCGCAAAAGTACGTTTTTTCAAATAACGGGCAAGGCTTAATAGGTCTGTTTTAATTCCTGTAGCACCTCTCCATCGTCGCCCATTATCTTGAAATCAACTTCTTTATTTTTAAGATTCAAGCTTATGGTTCCGTAACTTTTGCTGGAAACCACTTCTCCCACCCGATATTTGTTAGGTTCTCCACTATAACTAAAATAGGAATGGGTAAGCCCACTGCTCGTGAAATCCACCAATGGATAGGACATACCGGGAAGTTGTTTTTTGGAAAATTCTGAAATATGCCGATCTCCTGACAGAATCATAACCCCTTTTGCATTGGAATCCACAATCATTTTTTCAAGTTTTTCCACCTCTTTGGGAAAATTGCCCCATGTTTCAAATCCATGCTCACCGGATAAAAATTGGATACTGGACACAATAAGGTTAAACTCGGCATCGGAATGGTCCAATTCGTTTTGCAGCCATTCCCACTGGGCAGCACCCAGAACCGTGGCATCTTCGGTGGTGTTGGGCTGGTAACGTCGGTTAGGATCTTCATCCTTCACCAATTCACTCCTAAAATAACGGGTGTCCAAAATCAGAATCTTCACTTTCCCATTTGGAGTTTCATAGTCGTGGGAGGTGTACACGCCTTCCTGATTCCTTCGTTCACTGTCTTTGGGAACCCCCATAAAATCCAAAAAAACCTGTTGACTTTCCGCCTTCACGGCAAACTCGGAACCGCCATCGTTCACGCCAAAGTCATGATCATCCCATGTGCCGATGATGGGTACCTCCGCCTTCAACTCGGCATACCCCTTCACCGTATCCTGCTGGGCATAAATGGTCCTTAATCTATCAATATCGTCTGTATCAGCATAGACGATATCGCCGCCCCAAATCCAAACATCAGGGTTTTCCGCCAGAATATCATCCCAAAACGGATTGGGCTCCTGTGACATATTGCAAGAACCAAAAGCCACCACAAAAGTGGAATCCTTGGGTTCCTCTTTCTTTTTGCACCCCAAAAGGAGTAGCATCAAGCACATTAAAAATGAAAAAAGTCGCATTAAATTGATTTCACAAAAAACAAAAATAGGGCATGACAAGTTACCTCTATATTATATTATTGTATATTTGGCCGCATGAATTTAGCGGATATCACGACAGTTAAGTCGATTCTTTCCCAGCCTCAAAAAATCGTAATCGTCCCCCACAAAAACCCCGATGGTGATGCCATGGGAGCTTGTTTGGGACTTTGTCTTTTTTTGAAGGAAATGGGGCAGACGGCCCATGTGATTTCACCCAATGATTATCCCAAATTCTTAAAATGGATGCCCGGAAACGATGAGGTCATCAATTTTGAATGGGAGAATCAAGAGGCTAAAAAGCTTCTGGACGAAGCTACCGTAATTTTTACCCTTGATTTCAATGAACTCTCCCGAACCGGACAGATGGAATCTGTTCTTAAGGAGAGGGAAGTGGATTTCATCATGATCGACCATCATCAGCAGCCCGGCGATTATGCCAAGGTGACCTATTCTGATGTTTCCATGAGTTCCACCTGCGAAATGGTCTATAATTTTATTGGATATTTGGGATATGTCGATAGTATCACTTCGGATATTGCGACCAATCTTTACACCGGCATCATGACGGATACGGGCTCCTTTAAATATAGATCTACCTCTAGCAATACCCATCGAGTGGTTGCCGACCTTATTGACAAGGGAGCGGACAACATGGAAATCCACCAACAGGTTTTTGACACCAATTCCCCATCGCGACTACATTTATTGGGCGTGGCCCTGAGCAATATGGTCATTCTACCGGAATACAAAACTGCATACATTACGCTGACGCAAGCGGAATTGGACCAGCACGATTTTAAAAAAGGGGACACGGAGGGGTTCGTAAACTATGGTTTAACGCTGGAAGGGATTATTTTTGCCTTGATTTTTATTGAAAACAAGGACGAAGGCATCATCAAGATTTCGTTACGTTCCGTTGGAGATTTCTCAGTGAACCAGTTTGCCCGTGAACATTTTAGTGGTGGTGGACATGACAACGCTGCCGGAGGAAAAAGTGATTTGCCTATGAAGGAAACCATTGAACGCTTCAATGAAATCCTGAAAACCTATAAAAGTGAATTGAATCCATGAGACCAGCTTTGATTCTTTTAGTCGCATTGCTATACGTGAGCTGTGGAGGACCTGAGCCGCGAAGACCCGTGGAGGTGAAATCCGGAAGTTTTTTTAAGGAATCCGTGGAACGGAACAAAGCATTGTTGGCCAAAGAGGAAAAATTGATACAAGAACTGATTTCAAAGGATACCATCCATGAATATCAGACCAGCTCCAATGGATTTTGGTACTATTATGAGACCAAAAACGATACGGCCACATACCTACCACAAACCGGTGACCAAATATTGTTCTCGTACAACGTAATGTCTTTGAACAACGACACCATTTACAGTGCCGAGGAGATTGGACCAACATCCTATGTGGTGGACAAACAACAATTGTTCCCTGGGTTGCAGAATGCTGTAAAACTGCTCAAAATCAGTGAAAAGGCCACTTTTGTGTTTCCTTCATTGCAAGCGTATGGGTATCAAGGGGACAACAATGCCATTGCGCCACAGACCCCTATAAAATCGTCAGTGGAACTGCATACCATCATCATAAATAAAGACAGTATAAATTAAAATCGTATAGAAAAATGAAACAATCCCTATTGATAATCACTTTGTTTTCCATGGTTCTTTTTGGGTGCAAATCCAGCAAGTATGCCGAATTGGGAGATGGTATCTTTGCTGATATCCAAACCACCAAAGGAGACATCATTGTAAAATTGGAGTTTGAAAAAACTCCGGTTACCGTTGCTAATTTTGTATCCCTTGCTGAAGGCAACAGTCCTTTTGTAAGCGAAGAATTTAAAGAAAAGAAATTTTATGACGGTGTTGCCTTTCACCGAATCATTAAAGATTTCATGATTCAAGGTGGCGATCCCTCCGGAACAGGAAGTGGCAGTATTGGGTATACCTTTAAGGATGAATTCAACGATTCGTTGTTGCATTCCAAAAAAGGAATCCTTTCCATGGCCAATCGTGGTCCAAAGACCAACACCAGTCAGTTTTTCATCACCCATAAAGCAACGCCTTGGCTCGACGGTAAGCATACAGTTTTTGGAGAAGTGGTCCAAGGCATGGACGTGGTCGATTCCATAGCCAATGTGGAAACTGGTCAAGGGGACAAACCCAAAGTGGATGTGGTCATGAACAAGGTTGAAATTGTACGCAATGGAAAAGAGGCCAGAAAATTTGATGCCGTACAGGTCATGAGTGCCTATTTTGAAGAGGCAAAAGCAGAAGAAGCCGCCTTCAAGAAAATGAAGGAAGATCTTGTGGCGGAATTTGCCCAACAAAAAGAAGAAGCCGAAGAAACGCCAACCGGGTTGAAAATATTTACCTTGGTTAATGGAGAAGGAGAACAACCCGCTGAAGGGCAGCAAGTATTGGTCAACTATGCCGGTTATCTGCCCAGTGGTGAGCTGTTTGACAGTAATATTCAAGAAATTGCCGAGAAATTCAATCAATTGAATCCAGCCCGGAGAGATCAAGGAGGGTACACTCCGTTCCCTATGGAGTACGGCCCGGAAGCACGGTTGATCCCCGGCTTCAAAGAAGGACTCCAAACCATGAAAGTGGGAGACAAAGTGCGTTTGTTCATCCCTTCACATTTGGGATATGGAGCACAAGGTGGTGGGCCGATTCCACCAAACTCCGACCTTATTTTTGATTTGGAAATCACAGGAATCCAAGAATAGGCTAAATTGAGAAAACATAGAAAAAGCCGTACTTTTCCGTGCGGCTTTTTTTTTTATGGCCCAACCGTGAACGAATGGGACAAAGAACCAAAACTAGCATTGCCCTTGCACTCCCCCTGCAAATCATATTGGTGAAATGGATAGGGAGTTATCCCAATTTTGTGGAGGAATACTACAGTAATGGTCTATACTTGCTTATTTCAAAGACACTTCGACTTCTTTTGGGTTGGATTCCTTTTTCATTTGGAGACCTACTCTATACTGTCTTGGTCTTTCTTGCTATACGCTATATGTACAAGCATTGGAAATCCATTAAAACAAAACCATTGTTTTTCCTAAAGGACATTGTTGTGGTACTATCCATCGCTTATTTTGCCTTTCATTTGTTGTGGGGCATGAACTATTACCGCCAGCCCATCACCTGGAAATTGGGCATTGAAAAAGAGTATACCCTGGAGGAGTTGATTGACTTCACCCAATACCTTGCCGAAAAGACCAATTCCTATCAAATGCGGATTACCGGAGATAGTATGTCCGCTGTTGAAGTACCTTATAAACGAGGCGAAATTTTTCAAAAAACAGAGAAAGGCTATATCAAACTACAAAAAATTTATCCCGATTTTGAATACCGAAATCGTAGCCTGAAATCATCAATCTATAGTATTCCTCTGACCTATATGGGATATGGGGGCTACCTGAATCCGTTTACCAATGAGGCCCAAGTGAACGGCATCATGCCATTTTTTAGATTACCTGCGGTAAGTGGGCACGAAGTGGGACATCAACTGGGCTATTCTGCCGAAGATGCCACCAATTTTATTGGATTCTTGGTGACCTCCAACAGTGATGATGTCTATTTTAAGTATTCTGCCTACAATCATGCTTTGGGGTATTGTCTTGCAGATTTGGCCCGGAAGGATGAAGAAAAATCAAAGGAAATCATTGCCCAATTGAATCCCGGGGTCAAAAAGAACTATCAAGAGCTGCGGAGTTTTTGGGAGAGCTATCAAAATCCGATGGAACCCGTGTTCAAGTCCATCTTCAACACTTTTTTAAAGATTAACAATCAAAAAGACGGCATTTTAAGCTATCACTCCGTGGTTGGGCTCATGATCAATCACCACAAAAAAAGCAGTTGAATCCAACTTGTGCAAAACCCCTGCTTCCGTTACCTTTAGTCCGACTAATTCAATACTGGATATATGAAACTTAAACTAACGGCTCTAATCCTATTTTTAGGGAGTGCTTCCCTGTTCGCCCAGGAGTATTTTCCAAAGAATGACGGTGTCAAAGCCAAAAACAACAACTACAGGGCGTTCACCAATGCCAAAATTTATGTGACCCCTTCGGAGGTGATCCAAAACGGAACCCTTCTCATTCAAGATGGAAAAGTGGTTCAAGCAGGAAAATCGGTCAATATTCCCAAGAATGCCATTGTTGAAGACCTACAGGGCAAGTCCATCTACCCTTCTTTCATTGATATTTTTTCCGATTTTGGGGTAAAGAAGCCCGAAAAAGCTGATTCACAGGGTAGATCGGCCCAATATAAACCAACTCGTGAAGGATTTTATTGGAACGACCACATCATGCCTGAAAACAATGCCCTCAACCGTTTTTCTTATGATAGCAAAAAAGCTGAGGAGCTTAGAAAGGCTGGTTTTGGTGTCATCAATGCCCACATTCAGGATGGGATAGCCCGGGGAACCGGGGTCTTGGTCGCCCTAAATGATGAAGGGAGTGAGGCAAAACGAATTCTCGAAGATAAATCCGCACAGTACTTTTCATTTGATAAGAGCATTGCAAAAACCCAATCCTATCCCACTTCAATTATGGGTGCCATCGCCTTGATGCGCCAATTGTATTACGATATGGATTGGTATAGCAAGGGCAATGTGGAGACCAAGGACCTTTCTTTGGAAGCCTTGATCAATAATAAGGGACTTACCCAGATTTTTGCGGCTGGTGACAATGGAAATGTACTCCGGGCCGACAAAATAGGCGACCAATTTGGAATACAATACGCTATTTTGGCCGGAGGCGACGAATATGAGCGCATTCAGGATATTAAGGCCACCAATGCCAAATTGATCGTTCCCCTAAATTTTCCAGATGCCTATGATGTGTCCAACCCTTATGAAGCACAATATGTGTCTTTGAAGGATATGCGACATTGGAATTTGGCCCCATCCAATCCAAAAACTTTGGAAGACAATGGTATTCAATTTTCATTCACTTTGCATGAATTGAAATCGCCCTCGGACCTTAAATCCAAAGTACAGAAGGCCATTTCGTATGGACTTTCCAAGACCAAGGCTTTGGAGGCACTTACCACTGTTCCAGCTTCAATTTTGGGGAAATCAGGGGAAATTGGTTCTTTACAACCCGGCAGTCAGGCCAATTTCTTGATTGCTTCTGGAGATATTTTTGACAAAGAGACCATACTCTATGAAAACTGGGTGCAAGGTTCCAAAAACGTTATCCAATCCAAAGACCAAAAAGACATCCGTGGCGATTACAATCTTTCCGTAAATGGTCAAACCTATTCCGTTTCCATTACGGGCGAGGTGGGCAAACCAAAGGTTGAGGTAAAAAAGGGTACGGAGAAATTGGAGTCAAAAATCGATTACAGCTCAGATTGGTTGAATTTGGCCTTTTCAGAGAACGATACTAATTCCTATCGTTTAATCGCCCAAGTTCTTCCATCTTCGGATACTATAACAGCCAAGGCAGTACTTTCCAATGGAACTGAAACCACCGCAAATCTGACCAAAACAGCTCCGTTTGAAGAAAAATCGAAACAAACCCCTTCCGAAAAACCAAATTTGATGGCAGTCTCCTACCCAAATGTGGGATACGGTTATAAAACCAAACCCAAGCAGGAGAACATCCTCTTTACAAATGCCACGGTCTGGACCGGAAACAGCATTTTGGAAAACACCGATGTTTTGGTGAAAAATGGGAAAATCGCCAAAGTGGGGAAAGGACTCAACGCTGGTGGAGCTACCACCGTGGATGCCACTGGAAAACACCTTACTGCCGGAATCATTGATGAACACTCGCACATTGCAGCGGTCACGATCAACGAAGCTGGCCATAACTCTTCAGCTGAAGTGCGAATGAAGGATGCCATCGACCCAGAGGATATGGATATCTACAGAAACCTGGCGGGTGGTGTCACTACCATTCAACTCTTGCACGGTTCAGCCAATCCCATTGGGGGGCGTTCTGCCATCATGAGATTGAAATGGGGTGAAAATTCGGATGGCTTGGTTTTCCCCGATGCACCCAAGTTCATAAAATTTGCCTTGGGTGAGAATGTAAAGCAGTCCAATTGGGGCAGTTTTTCCCGTTTCCCACAGACGCGTATGGGTGTGGAGCAGGTCTACACAGATTATTTTCAGCGCGCCAAGGAATATGAGGCCAAAAAGAAAAGTGGACAATCCTATCGCTATGATGAGGAAATGGAGGTTTTGGTTGAAATTCTCAATGGTGAACGCTTCATTAGCTGTCACTCCTACGTGCAAAGTGAAATCAACATGATGATGAAGGTGGCGGAGAAATTCAATTTTAGGGTGAACACCTTCACCCACATTTTGGAGGGATACAAAGTGGCCGATAAAATGGCGGAGCATGGTGTGGGCGGTTCCACCTTCAGTGATTGGTGGGCCTACAAGTTTGAAGTAAACGATGCCATTCCCTACAATGCCGCCATCATGGCCAGTCAAGGCGTTACGGTTGCCATTAACAGTGATGACGCCGAAATGTCCCGAAGGTTGAACCAAGAGGCTGGAAAAATTGTTAAATATGGAGGTATGTCCGAACTGGAAGCTTGGAAGATGGTTACCCTTAATCCCGCCAAATTGTTGCATATTGATGACCGTGTTGGCAGTGTGGAAGAAGGCAAGGATGCCGATTTGGTGCTGTGGAGCAACCATCCCCTTTCCGTGTATGCCAAAGCAGAGAAGACCCTGATTGAAGGTGCTGTCTATTTCGATTTGGAAAAGGACAAAATGCTTCGCGAATCGGTTCAGCAAGAGCGAAATCAACTCATTGACATGATGTTGAATGAGAAGGAAAAAGGGGAAAAGACCCAAACCCCTGTCCAGAATAAAAAAGAACGATTTGAATGTGAAACCCTTTAATGTAAGATGATGAAATTTTTATATATAAATTCAAACAATCATTGTCCCCTTGAGGGGACTTTAGGGGTGTTGTTGAGGCACCTCACCTTCATGGTTTCAGTAGTGTTTAGTTTTACAACTTTCGCACAACAGACCCCTGCTCCACCCCAAACCGAACAAGTTGCCATTTTTGGGGCAACGGCGCATATTGGAAATGGAGAGGTCATTGAAAATTGCACCATCATTTTTGTGGACGGAAAAATCACCGCGATTGGAGCAGACCTTATGGCCCCAACCATTGGAACCATGATTAATGCCGAAGGGAAACATGTCTATCCTGGTTTTATAGCCCCTGTAAAATCATTGGGATTGGTAGAAGTTGACGCGGTACGAGCTAGTAAGGACGAAGATGAAATTGGAGATTTTATCCCACATATACGTAGTATTATTGCATATAATGCCGAATCCAAAGTAGTGGAAAGCATGCGGCCCAATGGGGTATTGTTGGGACAGGCCACGCCACAGGGCGGAAGAATCTCAGGAACCTCATCCATAGTTCAGTTTGATGCATGGAACTGGGAAGACGCCGCGGTTAAAACCGATGATGGTGTCCACATGAACTGGCCCGCGCTCTTCAGAAAGGGAAATACCTATCAAGGTGAACCCGATGCTTTCATTCCAAATAAAAAATATGGGGAGCAGGTAGGTGAAATCAAAACCTTTGTTGAAAATGCCAAGGCTTATGGCAAGGCAGCTTCAAAAGAAATCAATCTGCCTTTTGCAGCCATGCAAGGCCTTTTTGATGGGACTCAACGCTTATACATCCACACCAATGGCGAAAAGGAAATGATTGATGCGGTTACCTTGGCAGAAAAAGCAGGAATCCAGCATATTGTGATTGTCGGCGGATACCGTGCCCATAAAATCACGAACTTCCTAAAAGAGCACAACATTCCTGTTTTGGTCAGCGAAACCCATGCGTTGCCCAAATTTGATGATGATGACTATGACTTCCCGTATAAATTGCCCAAGCTGCTGGTGGATGCCGGCTTATTGGTAGGCTTGCAAAACGAATCCATGGCGAATTTTCAAACCCGAAATCTGGCTTTTTATGCCGGACAGGTTGTAGGTCAGGGATTGGATAAAGAGAAAGCCTTGCAGTTGATAACAGGCAACACGGCCAAAATTTTGGGTATCGATTCCGATTATGGCACCTTGGAAGTAGGTAAAAGTGCCACCTTGTTCATTTCGGAGGGTGATGCACTGGATATGCGTACCAACCAACTTTCCAAAGCCTTTATTGACGGACGGGATATTTCCTTGGAAACCCATCAAACCAAATTATGGAAACGGTATATGGGCAAATACGAAAGAGAAGGTAAATAAAATAAAAAACAGAGCGGCGTTCCTTGGAACGCCGCTCATCATATAACTCCCTTTTTCAATTAATTTATTTTCGGTTCCACAACCATTGCATCTTCTGGTTTGGCATAAAACCCATCAGGTTTTGGTGTGGTGCTTACAGCGACATCCCCAAAAGTAACGGTACTCCTTGCATCCAAAATTGTACTGCCTTCATAATTGTACCATGTAATTGACTTTGGCAATACAACCCCATTTAAGGTTTGCCAGTCGTCATATCGAATCCATTTTACATTATCTGATTTTTCGCCAGTTCTATAGGTCACCGTATACCCCAACCAAGCCATTTGATGGGTCTCGGGGTCATAATGGATATAGTATTCATCCTCCGAAGAAACTCCAACCCCAGAATTATAGCTTATATGGATTCCAGGGTAGCTTTTGCCTTCAAAAATTAAATCGTCTGTTTCACCGTACACAATGCCATCATCAGCAAGCAAAAAGGGCATTCCGTAAAAATAGAACATCAGGTTGTGGTAAAAGGCGGCATCACCTTCGTAATTTTCATTTGAGTCTTGTAGCCAAATTTCATTGCCATCATACCCCATTGAAAACTGCTCCGTATCCACTCTATCCTTTCTGGACCAAAGGTCAACGGTATGGTTTTCAGGATTCTCGGGATTGGGCAGCACAAAACTCAAGGTACGCTGTTCTTTCCATTGCTGTAATCCGCCATGGGCATCAAAAACTTTGTCCAACGCTTCTGGATATTCCGATTGCGATTCCGCAGTTTTTTGTGGCTCAGCTTCTTTGGTTTCTTCTTTTTTGGCGTTAGGTTTACAGGCCCCAATGGCCAAGGTGAGTAAAATGATGGTTATTTTTTTCATGGTATGTTGTTTGTCACTTGGTCGAAAACCTCTTTTTTAAATTACAGGAATCTCTATTTTTGATTTGTATGGAAGCCAAAATCATCAGCAGTATCCAAAATCCTTTGGTCAAAAAAATACTGCTCCTTAAAGAAAAGTCCAGGGAGCGAAAGAAAACCGGGCTCTTTGTTTTGGAAGGACAGCGTGAGTTGGAACTGGCACAAAAAGGGGGGTATGTCTTTGAGACGTTGCTGTATTGTCCTGATATTTTGGCTGATTCGGAATTCAAACTAATTTCAAAAAGTATAGGTGCCGAAATCATACAAATTTCCAAACAAGTGTATGAAAAAGTGGCCTACCGGGAAACTACTGAAGGTGTGTTGGCCATCGCAAAAGCAAAAAGGCACGCCTTGGAGGAAATTCAGTTTAAAAACAGAAATCCTCTTGTTTTGGTTGCAGAAGCTCCTGAAAAGCCCGGTAATGTTGGTGCTCTGCTAAGAACTGCTGATGCCGCTGCCGTGGATGCCGTACTAATTGCCAACCCAAAATCGGACCTATACAATCCCAATATCATCCGGTCCAGTGTGGGCTGCGTCTTCACCAACCAGATTGGTATGGGGAGTTCTGAGGAGATTATCAATTTTCTAAAAGAAAACCATATAAAAATCAACTGTGCGGCCCTTACCGCTTCAAAAAATTATGTGGAGTGTGATTTTACAGGCCCCATGGCCTTAGTTGTGGGCACCGAAGCAACCGGACTTACAGCGGATTGGCTCCAAAATTCCGACCAGAACCTGATTATACCGATGCAGGGCGAAATCGACTCCATGAACGTTTCCGTATCGGCGGCAATACTTATATTTGAAGCGAAGCGGCAACGCGGATTTTAAGCTATGGAAAAAACTTCCCTATTTTATGTCATCCTCATAATTTTGGTGGTTCAATATTTGATTCATCAGATATTGGAATATTTGAATGCCAAACGGTTCAAATCTACGGTTCCCGCTGAACTTACCGATGTATTTGATGATGTCGAGTACCGAAAATCCCAAAAATACAAGTTGACGAACTATCGATTTGGATTGGTTTCAGATGGTTTTTCGTTGATTCTCACCATTGGTTTTTTGTGGTTTGGCGGCTTTGAATGGGTTGACCAAATTACCCGTTCCATATCCACTGACACCATCCCCATGGCATTGCTGTTTTTCGGTCTCATAACACTGGGCAGTGCAGTGTTGGGCATTCCTTTCTCCTACTACAAAACTTTTGTAATCGAAGAACAGTATGGGTTCAACAAGACCACAAAGAAATTGTTCTTTTTGGACAAGATCAAATCAGGGATTCTTACAGCCGTTTTGGCCGGAAGCCTATTATCCCTGTTTATCCTGTTTTATGAGTGGGCTGGCCCCCAGTTTTGGATCTACACCTGGATTTTGGTAGGGGTGTTTATTCTTTTCACCAATCTGTTTTACAGCCGACTCATTGTTCCGCTGTTCAACAAACAGACTCCCTTGGATGATGGCAGCTTAAAAAAGGCCATTGAAAATTACGCCCAAAAAGTGGGTTTTGAGTTGAAGAATATATTTGTAATCGATGGTTCCAAACGTTCCACCAAGGCCAATGCCTATTTTTCAGGATTGGGCAAAGAAAAACGAATCACGCTGTACGACACCTTGATCCATGATTTGAGTGAAGAGGAAATTGTGGCGGTTTTGGCTCATGAGGTAGGGCATTACAAACGAAAGCACATCATTTTTAACCTTACCGTCTCCCTTGCCTTGACCGGTTTTACCCTCTACATCCTTTCTTTGTTCATTAACCATCCCGATATTTCATTGGCCATTGGTGTTTCCACACCTAGTTTCCACGCGGGCTTGGTAGGGTTTGCCCTCTTGTACAGCCCCATTTCCGAAATAACTGGGCTCGCCATGAATTATTTGTCCAGAAAATTTGAGTTTCAAGCAGACAACTATGCCAAAACCACCTTTGCGGCCGCACCTTTGGTGAATTCGCTGAAAAAGCTGTCAAAGAACAGTTTGAGCAACCTTACCCCACATCCAGCTTACGTATTTGTACATTACTCCCATCCTCCCCTTGTGGAACGGATAAGAAACTTAAAGGCATAATTTTTGTTGTTTACCAATAAAGATTGTGGTAAATTTAATATGCTATGACAGAGGCTGCCATTGAAAAAGAGAACAAGGAGATTGCAAAGCAGTACAAGGAATTGCTTCGCATCAGCTATCAAACCTTGACCGATGAGGACAAGAAGTTGATACGCTCTGCCTTTGATGTGGCCGTAGATGCCCATAAAGATCAAAGGCGGAAATCAGGGGAAGCTTACATTTTCCATCCCATTGCCGTGGCCAAGATTGTGGCGTCCAAAATTGGGCTGGATGCCGTTTCCATTGCCTCCGCCCTACTCCATGATGTAGTTGAGGACACCCCTTACACCTTGGATGACATTGAACGTATGTTCGGGGAAACCGTTGCCCGGATTGTGGATGGCCTTACCAAGATTGCCCACTTGAAAAAGGATAAGGACATCAGTCAACAAGCGGAAAATTTCCGAAAAATGCTGTTGACCCTCCATGATGATGTGCGGGTGATCATCATTAAAATTGCGGATCGCTACCACAATATGCTCACCATGGATTCCATGCCAGAGCACAAACAGGTCAAAATCGCTTCGGAAACGCTTTATATCTATGCACCCCTGGCCCACAGGATTGGCCTCTACAACATAAAAACGCATCTAGAGGATCTCGCCCTAAAATACACCGAGCCTGATGTCTATTACGATATTCAGGCCAAAATTGAGGATACCGAAGAGGAAAACCTCGCTTACATTGAAGCCTTTTCCGATGTCATCCGGAATTCGTTGGACAAGGAAGGGCTCAATTACCACATTAAAGGACGCATGAAGTCCATTTTTTCCATCCGAAGGAAAATGAAGTCCCAAAATGTGCCCTTTGATGAGGTCTATGACAAATTTGCGATTCGGATCATCTACAAATCGGACAGGAAAAACGAAAAATTTCTCGCCTGGAAAATCTATTCCATCGTAACGGACCACTTCACCCCAAACCCCATTCGCCTTCGGGATTGGATCACTTCTCCCAAATCCACTGGGTATGAAGCATTGCACATCACCGTTATGGGCCCCAAAGGAAAATGGGTAGAGGTACAGATTAGAAGTGAGCGGATGCATGAAATTGCCGAAAAAGGTTATGCGGCTCACTTCAAATACAAGCATGGTGACCAAAAAGAACAGGGTATTGAGGAATGGCTGAACCGACTTCAAGAGGCGTTGGAAGGTGCCAATGGGAATGCTGTGGATTTTGTGGAGGAGTTCAAACTCAACCTCTATTCCAAAGAAATTTTTGTCTTTACGCCCAAGGGCGAGCTAAAGTCCATGCCCAAAGGAGCAACAGCACTGGATTTTGCCTTCCATATCCATACCGAAATAGGCATGAAGACACGAGGGGCCAAGGTGAACGGCAAATTGGTGCCTCTGGGTTCCGAACTGCAAAGTGGAGATCAGGTGGAGATCATTACCTCGGAAACCGCAAAACCCACCCAAAGCTGGTTGGATTATGCGCAGACCGCGCGGGCAAGGTCTAAAATTAAATCCTCTTTAAAAGAAGAGAAAAAGAGCGTTGCCGAGGAAGGGAAGGAAATTCTCCGCAGAAAATTGAAATCCCAAAAAATCAACCTCAACGAGGATACGGTCAACAAATTGGTCACGTATTTTAAACTAAAAACCAGTTTGGACCTGTTCTATCGGGTGGGCATTGGGGTCATCGACAATGAAAAACTGAAGGATTTTGCGTCCTCCTACCATAATGCGTTCCTCAATTTCTTCAAAAACCGCATCCGACGGACACCAGCTCCCAAGGATGTCGATAAGGATGAAATCACCACCAAGTACGACATGCTTGTATTTGGTAAGGAGGAAGAAAAATTGAACTACAAGCTTTCACAATGCTGCAATCCCATTCCCGGGGATGACGTTTTTGGTTTTGTGAGTGTGACCGATGGTATAAAAGTGCACAAAAAGAACTGCCCGAATGCCATTTCCCTCCAATCCAACTATGCCTATCGAATCATCAGTGCCAAATGGATAGATTCCACACAGGAAGAGTTTTCCGTGGACATTCAACTTACGGGAATCGATAACTTGGGATTGGTCAATGATATTACCAATATCATCTCGGACAACATGCACGTAAACATGAGAAACCTTAATTTCTCCTCCGATGGCGGCACCTTCAAGGGAAAGATCACCCTTGTGGTAAAAAACAATAACATCATTAAAAAGTTGATGGACAACTTAAAGCAGGTAGAGGGAATCGACAAAGTGACCAGAATTTAATTTTTAGCTGTACCTTTGTGCATTAGCATAGGTAAAAGCCATGGGAAACAACAAAAATCAGGAAATAGTAAAAAACGTGTTCACCGCTTTTCTTGAGGAAAAAGGACACCGCAAAACCCCTGAACGCTACGCCATTTTACAGGAGATTTATAATAGTGACGATCATTTTGACGTGGAATCCCTCTACATCAAAATGAAAACCAAGAATTATCGTGTAAGCCGGGCTACCTTGTACAATACCATTGAGCTTTTACTGGAAAGCAAACTCGTTCGGAAGCACCAATTTGGCAAAAATCAGGCGCAATACGAAAAATCTTATTTTGATCGCCAACACGACCATGTCATTTTGACCGACACTGGTGAAGTTGTTGAATTTTGCGATCCCCGTATCCAATCCATAAAGAAGACCATTGAAGAGGTTTTTGACATTAAGATCAATAACCACTCACTGTATTTCTACGGGACCCGAAACAAAGAAGAAAACCTAACTGAATAACCAAAACATTTCATGGTAGATTTATTGCTTGGACTCCAATGGGGGGACGAAGGAAAAGGAAAAATTGTTGATGTATTAACCAAGGAATACGACATCATAGCCCGATTTCAAGGAGGTCCCAACGCTGGGCACACCTTGGAGTTTGATGGCATTAAACACGTTCTGCATACCATTCCATCAGGGATTTTCCATGAAAATGCCATTAATATTGTGGGCAACGGGGTGGTCATAGACCCTGTAATCTTTAAAAAGGAATTGGAAAACCTTGAAAAGTTCAACATCGATATTGTATCCAAACTGCTCATTTCCAGAAAAGCCCACCTAATCCTTCCCACACACCGCTTATTGGATGCTGCATCCGAAGCCTCCAAGGGAAAGGCAAAAATAGGTTCTACCCTTAAGGGTATTGGCCCAACTTATATGGACAAGACCGGCCGTAATGGAATGCGTGTCGGGGATTTGGAATTTGACGACTGGAAGTCAAAATACCGTGCCCTTGCCGATAAACATGAAGCCATGATTGATTTCTACAACGTGGAGATCGAATACAATCTGGCCGAATTGGAAGCCGAGTTCTGCGAAGGTGTGGAAGCCCTCAAAAAGTTGACCTTTATTGATAGCGAGGAATATATCTTTAAGGCGCAGGCCGAAGGAAAAAAAATACTCGCCGAAGGCGCCCAAGGTTCCTTGTTGGATATTGATTTTGGGACGTACCCCTATGTGACTTCCTCCAACACCACCGCGGCAGGTGCTTGTACCGGGCTGGGAGTGGCTCCCAATAAAATTAAACGGGTTTTGGGAATTTTCAAAGCATACACCACCCGTGTGGGTAGTGGTCCCTTCCCTACCGAATTGTTTGATAAGGACGGGGAGACCATGGGACGTGTAGGCAACGAATTTGGTGCCACCACGGGCAGACCTAGACGATGCGGTTGGTTGGATTTGGTAGCCCTAAAATATGCAGTCCAAATCAATGGGGTAACCGAACTTATGATGATGAAAGCCGATGTCTTGAGCGGATTTAAGACCATCAAGGTCTGTACGGCTTACAAGTACAAAGGTCAAGAAATACAACACCTCCCCTACAATATTGAAAGCAAGCATGTAACTCCGGTCTACACAGCGTTGAAAGGCTGGGCCAAAGACCTCACCCAAATGACCCAGGCTGAGGAATTACCGCAGGCTCTCAATGATTATATCGCCTTTTTGGAGGAACAGCTTAATGTGCCCATCAAAATAGTCTCCGTGGGGCCAGACCGGTTGCAGACCATTCATAGGTAACCACTCAGGGGGCATTGTTTCTTTTTTAGTATTTTTAGATAGGGGAAAGTCACTCAGCACTGCTGTTGTGATGCTTCTTCTGCACTAACTAACTAAACAATGCTAACATGAACAAACTACTAGCTCTCGCTTGTATTGTAGGGTTTCTTATATCCTGTAGTCAAGAAACCGTAACGCTTTCCGTAACATCGCCCGGTAAAATCAATACTATTGATTTTCATCTTTCAGCGGATGGAGAACCCACTTATCTTGTGAGTCACAATGAGAAAGTCATCATTGATGCTTCTTCAATGGGCTTTGATTTTAAAGACCAAAAAGCGCTAAAGGATAATCTCAAAATCCTAAGTTCAGAAAAAAAAGCGGTTTATAAAACCTGGGAAATGCCTTGGGGCGAACAAAAAGAAGTTGTAAACAATTACAACGAATTGATGATTGCATTGGAAGAAAACTCAGCACCCCATCGCAAAATCAACCTGTATTTTAGAGCCTATGATGATGGAATAGGGTTTCGTTATGAATTTCTGCCACAACAAGGGGTGGACAGTCTGGTGATCATGGATGAGAACACCGAATTTCAACTCACTGAGGACTACACAACATGGTGGATTCCGGGAGATTGGGATATTTATGAGCATCTGTACAACACCACAAAACTCTCAGAAATTGATGCCACCACGAAAAGGAACAACCCCAATTTGGCACAGACCTACATTCCTGAAAATGCCGTGAACACTCCTGTTACCATGCGAGGTAGTGATGGCATCCACCTGAGCTTTCACGAGGCCAACCTTACCGATTATGCCGGAATGACCTTAAAAGTTGATACTACATCGCTTAAATTGACCAGCGAACTGGTGGGTTCGGACAGATTGGGGCACAAAGTAAAACGGGCACTCCCTTTTAAAACGCCCTGGCGTACCATTCAAATAGCCGAAAAAGCAACTGAGTTGATAGACTCCAAACTCATTGTCAACCTAAATGAGCCCAACAAAATTGGGGATGTAAGTTGGTTCAAACCAAAAAAGTATGTAGGTATTTGGTGGGAAATGCATATTGGAAAGTCCACTTGGGACTATGCGGGTTCCCAAGACATGAATTCGTTCACCACAGATGCAAAACCACATGGAAAACATGGAGCCACTACAGAAAACACCAAAAAATATATTGACTTTGCCGCAGAGAATAATATAACCGGAGTTTTGGTAGAGGGATGGAACACTGGATGGGAACATTGGATTGGGTTTGAGGACCGTGAAGGGGTCTTTGATTTTGTGACCCCCTACCCTGATTACGATTTGGAGGAACTCAACCAATATGCAAAGGATAAGGGCGTGGAAATTATAATGCACCACGAAACCTCTGCGGCTCCGCGTACTTATGAGCAACAATTGGACACCGCTTATCAACTCATGCACAAGTTGGGCATCCATTCCGTAAAAACCGGTTATGTGGGCAAGATCATTCCCAAAGGCGAATACCACCATGGCCAATGGATGGTGAACCATTACCGAAAAGTTTTGGAGACAGGCGCCAAATACCAAGTGGCCATCAATGCACATGAGCCCATTAAGGCAACCGGAATCAGAAGAACATACCCCAATGCCATTGCCCGGGAAGGTTTGCGAGGTCAAGAGTTCAATGCGTGGGCCGCAGACGGTGGCAATCCTCCAGAACACTTGCCCATTGTGGCATTCACAAGGATGCTGGCCGGGCCCATAGATTTTACTCCCGGGGTTTTTGACATTGGCCTTCCTTCCAAGGAAGACAACCACATCAGTACAACCCTTGCGCAGCAATTGGCCCTATACGTGGTCGTTTACAGCCCCGTACAAATGGCCTGTGACCTTCCTGAAAATTATGAAGGTCAACCCGCTTTTCAATTTATTAGGGATGTTGGGGTGGATTGGGACCAAACCGTGGTCTTGAATGGCGAAGTGGGCGACTTTGTCACCATTGCACGAAAAGAAAGGGAAACAGGCAATTGGTTTGTGGGTGGAATCACCGATGAAAACAAAAGGGAAATCAGTCTTGATTTTGACTTTTTGGACGAGGGTATCACCTATGACGCCATTATTTACAAAGATGCTGAAGATGCCCATTTCAAGACAAATCCAACGGCCATTGCTATTGAAAACATGGAAATCAACAAGGAAACATCACTTTCCATACCCATGGTAGAAGGGGGCGGTTTTGCCATTAGCTTGATTCAGAAAAACTAAAACACTCTGGACTTGAAGTCCAGAGATTTAGAAGGGCAATGAAATTGTCATGGTTATTAGGTTATTGAGTTATTCAATAATCACATGGTAACTCAGTAACCCAATAACTCATGGATACACAAAAATTTATAGAAACTAAAATAACTGCAATTAAACCTGACTGCCGTCAGGCAAGTTTGCAGGGTTTTAATCTTTAACTGGATAATAAAAAGGTTTTTCGGTTTGTGTGACTTAGGTCACTTCAAGAGCACCTCACATTCCATATCTTTCGGATTGAAAATATGCTGTGTCAGCGACCAATTTTTTGGTCTTCAACCTTAAAAATTATCACTTATGGCAAGTACCTTAAATCAAATCGGACTGGATAAAAAAGCCTCCGGTTCTTTAGCGGACAAATTAAATGAGCTACTGGCGAACTATCAATTGTTCTATATGAACGCCAGGGGTTTTCATTGGAACATAAAGGGCAATAAGTTTTTTGAACTGCACCTTAAATTTGAAGAATTGTACAACGATTCACTGGTAAAAATCGATGAAATCGCCGAAAGGATATTGACCCTTGGCTTTACACCGCTCCACACTTATGCGGACTATTCTGGGATTTCCAAGATCAAAGCGGCCAAAAATGTTTCCAGTGGCATTGAGGCCATCAAGGAAATTTTAAACGGGTATGAGGTACTGTTACCTTTGGAACGGGAATTATTGGAATTGTCCGGGGAGTCCAATGATGAAGGAACCAACGCCTTGATGAGCGATTACATCCGCGAGCAGGAAAAATTGATTTGGATGTATTCGGCCTATTTGGGGTAAGCAGACCAAGAGAAATCCTATTCGCAATTCCCAAAGCTTTCTAAAGGCTATATGCCACTTTCCCTAAAAACCCTACTTTTGGGCAAAATTCCATGGATTTTGAAAAGGATTTCTTTTTTCATTCTGTTCCTCACCTTTTTTATGGCCACTGCCCAAGAAGAAACCCAGGGTAGACAAATAAACATTGTTTATGGGGCCAACTTCACCAAAGATGAGGCCAAATTTCCAGGTGCATCCATCTTTAGCAAGGATGATGAACGCCAGGTACAGTTTGAACACCAGGGCGCAGACCTATGGTGCGATATCGCCATTTTTTACAATCAAGAAAATAGATTGAGGGCCATTGGTAATGTGCGACTTCAACAAGGGGATTCCATTGAGATGAACAGTGCAAAATTAGATTGGAACGGTAACACCAGTCTGGCCAAAGCTTGGGAAAATGTGGATTTATCCGATGGCAAAATGACCTTGACTACCGACACCCTTTATTTTGATCGCGAAAAACAGATTTCCTATTACAATTCAGGAGGCAAGGTAGTGGATTCTGCCAATGTGCTTACCAGTAAGATAGGCACATATTTTACAGAGCTCAAAAAAGTACAATTCAAGAATAAAGTTCATATTGACAATCCTGAATATATTATTGATTCAGAACAACTGGATTATTACCGCACCTCCAAAAATGCGTATATGTACGGGCCCTCTACCATAACTGGAGAGGATTACAAAATATACTGCGAACGTGGATTTTATGATACCAAAATTGAGCAAGGATATGGTATTAAGAACACGCGCATCGATTATGACAACAAAATCATTGAAGGCGATAGCCTGTATTTTGACAAGGCTACGGAGTTTGCATCGGCCACAAACAATATTAAAATAACGGACACTATCAATAATGGTGTGATCAGGGCCCACTATGCCGAAGTATTCAAGGCCAAAGATTCTGTTTTTGCCACCAAGAGAGCGGTTTCCATCAGTTTGGTGCAACAAGATTCGCTCTACATGCACGGCGATACCCTTATGGTCACTGGTAAAGAGGAAGAAAGGATTTTACGCGCCTTCCGAAATGCCAAGTTTTACAAAACGGATTTAAGCGGAAAGTGCGATTCCATCCACTTTAACGAGAAAACCGGAATCACCCAATTGATCACGGACCCCATCCTTTGGAATGTGGACAACCAGATTACCGGGGACAGCATCCACCTGATTTCGGATATGGAAACCGAAAAACTGGATTCCCTTAAAGTCATTGAGAATGCCTTTATCATTTCCTTGGACACCATCAGTAAAGAAGGGTACAATCAGGCCAAAGGAAAGAACCTGCTTGGAAAATTCATTGAAAATGAGCTAAAAATCATCGACTTGGTCCAAAATACCGAGGTCATATACTACGTATATAATGATGATGATGAACTGGTTGGCATAGACAAGACCATTTGCAGTAAAATTAGACTGCTCATGGCCAATAGCGATATTGAGGACATTACCTTTTTTGTCAATCCGGATGGGGATATTTTCCCAGAGACAGACCTTCCCGTGGAAAGCCGAAAATTAAAAGGGTTTGTTTGGCGCGGTGATGAACGTATTCTTACCAAAGACGATATTTTTGATGAGGATGACAACAACATCGAACTGGTAAAAATCCGGGGAATTGACAACCCCATCGATATTGATGCGGAAGAGAATGAACGCCAAAAAAATGAGAATGACCCCGTGAACGCAGTCAATTCCAAAGCGGTTAAACCCAAAAAGACCCAAGTAAAGAAAGCCCAGAGTCCCTAAATGAAGAGAGACGATTTTTTTACATACCAAGCCCAGACCACTGCCCACCCTTTAGGTTTGGAAATATCCCATGCTAAGGGAAGCTACATTTATGATACAGATGGCAACGCCCATTTGGATTTTGTGGCGGGGGTCTCTGCATGTGGGCTTGGACATGGTCATCCCCGGGTGGTAAATGCCATCAAGGAGCAGGTAGATGATTACATGCATGTGATGGTATATGGGGAATATGTGCAACAACCTGCTGTGGAATTCGCCAAGCTTTTGGCAGCCCATCTTCCCAAAACGCTGGAGACCACTTATTTGGTCAATTCAGGTACCGAGGCCATGGAGGGTGCTCTTAAATTGGCGAGACGGTATACAGGTCGTTCAGAACTCATTGCCGCCCACAAAGCCTATCATGGGAATACCATGGGCAGCTTGAGCTTGATGGGATTTGAGGAACGCAAAAGTGCCTTCAGACCATTGATTCCCGATGTTCGTTTTATTTCATTCAATGCTGAAGCGGATTTAATCAAGATTACGGAGCGAACCGCTGCCGTGGTGTTGGAAACCATTCAGGGTGGTGCCGGTTTTATTCTTCCGAAAAATGGGTATCTGGAAAAAGTGAGAAAACGCTGCGATGAAGTCGGGGCCCTGCTTATTTTGGATGAAATTCAACCTGGTTTTGGCCGGACCGGAAAACTTTTTGCCTTTGAACACTTCAATTGTGTACCCGATATTTTGGTCATTGGCAAAGGCATGGCCTCAGGATTGCCCGTGGGAGCCTTTGTGGCCTCCAAAGAAATGATGGCCACCTTGCAGGACAGTCCAAAATTGGGCCACATCACCACTTTTGGCGGAAATCCCGTTATAGCAGCTGCCAGTCTGGCAACATTACAGGAAGTCACTGAATCAGAGCTCATTGAGAGAACTTTGGAAAAAGAAAAATTGTTCCGAAATCGTTTGGTACATCCTTTGATTGATGAAATACGGGGCAAAGGATTAATGTTGGCACTGATGATGAAAAACAAGGAAATTGCAGATTATTTGATCCTCACTGCGGCCCAAGAAGGACTCATCCTTTTTTGGTTGCTCTTTGAGCCAAAAGCCGTTCGTATTTCGCCCCCATTGACCATTTCAATGAAAGAAATTGAGAAAGGTTGCGACCAAATCATTGCCATTTTAAATCGTTATAAACCTGCTACTGTTAACTAATTTGTTGATAACATACCCAAAAATTGGACTAAAACACCTAAGCAAAGGGTTAATTTTAAGTCCATAGTAAAACCAAACCCGTTCCTATGGCGTTAGATTCTAACGAGTATCCTGACAAATCCATTACCAAATTTGAGTCCATGCTCAAGACGGATGACGTCTACTTTTTTGATGCAGAGGACTTTGAGGAAATCATTCACCACTACCTGAACAACGGTAAAATCTCCTTGGGCAAAAAAGCCATTCAAATTGGTTTGGAACAACATCCAAATTCCTTGGAATTAAAGCTATTACAAGTAGAGGTATTGACCTTTGAAGACAAATACGAGGCTGCGGAACGCTTGTTGGATGAGATTCAGGTCATAGATGCCCACAATGAGGAAATCTATATCCAAAGGGCCAATATCCAATCCAAAAAAGACAATCATCAAGAGGCCGTAAATCTACTTTTGGAAGCCCTGCATATCAGCGAGAACAGTTTTGACATCCATTCCCTTTTGGGCATGGAATACCTCTTTATGGATGATTATGAGAAGGCCAAGCGCAGCTTTATGCAATGTGTTGAGTTTGATGACAGGGACTATTCCTCTCTCTACAACGTAGTATATTGCTTTGAGTTTTTGGAAGACTATGACGGAGCCATTTTTTACCTGAACGATTATTTGGAGCGAAATCCATATTGTGAGGTAGCATGGCACCAGTTGGGCAAAATGTATTATGCCATGGACTTGTTCCCCGAGGCACTGACCGCCTTTGATTTTGCCATAATTTCGGATGATTCCTTCATTGGTGCTTACTTTGAAAAGGGAAAAGTGCTCGAAAAATTGGGTCGATATAACGAGGCCATAGAAAATTATGAAACTACCATCACCATAGAGGACCCCACTTCGCATGCGTTCCTTCGTATTGGAAAATGCCATGAGAAATTGGGCAACTACGATTTGGCCAAGTACTACTATTACAACACGGTACATGAAGACCCCTTATTGGACAAGGGTTGGCTGGCCATTACCAATTTTCATTACAAACAGAAAGATCACGAAAAAGCTTTGTACTATATCAACAAGGCCATAAATATTGATGGTGAAAATCCGCTGTACTGGAAAAAAGCCGCCAAAATATACTTGGCCATGGATAATTTGGATGAGGCCGATTTTGCCTTCAAACAAACCGTTGATTTGGGCAACTATGAATTGGACACATGGCGAAATTGGGCAGAGGTATTGAAAAGAATCGGGGATTATGATTCCACCGTACAAGTCTTGATACAAGGTTTGGAATTTTACCCAGACAATGCAACACTGACCTATAAGCTGGCCGGTATTTACCTAAAAAATAAGGAAACCAAGGAAGCCAAAGAAAAATTGACTGAGGCCATGAAATTGGATATTGAAAAATTGCAATTATTTGATGAAGAGTTTCCAGAATTCAGCGAGGTAAAATGGTTGCAGGCCTTGGTTTCGCAAATTAAAAAGACCTCTACCTAGTTTTAGACCTCCACACGGTACCCCAACTCCATGAAAGCACGTCGATTAATTGACTATATTTTTATTACCCTGAAAGGAATGGCCATGGGAGCCGCAGATGTGGTTCCCGGTGTCTCGGGAGGCACCATTGCCTTCATCTCGGGCATCTACGAAGAGCTCATCACCTCCATCAACAACATCAACCTATCCCTTTTCACAACCTTAAAAAAAGAGGGGATCAAAGCAGCTTGGAACAAGGTCAACGGAAATTTTTTGTTGTCGCTCTTCTTTGGAATATTCATCAGTGTACTTTCTCTGGCCAAGTTTTTGAGCTGGCTGCTCGAAAATGAGCCCATTTTATTATGGTCTTTTTTCTTCGGACTTGTATTGGCAAGCATCTTTTTTGTAGGGAAAGAAATCACCAAATGGACCTTGGGAACCATTGTTGTATTCCTCCTCGGTGCTGCAGTGGCCTATTTTATCACAGAACTCCCGCCGAGTGAGAATGTGGACAGTCTCCCCTATCTTTTTCTATCCGGGGCATTGGCGGTCTGTGCCATGATTCTTCCCGGAATCTCTGGAGCCTTCATTTTGGTGCTTTTAGGGTCTTACAAAACCATTTTGGATGCTGTTCACGAACGGGACATCAAAATCATACTCACCGTAGGTGTGGGGGCTATATTTGGACTCTTGAGCTTCGCCCGATTGTTGAAATGGATGTTCAACCATTACAAGAACATAACCCTTGCGTTGCTTACCGGTTTTATTCTTGGTTCCCTGAACAAAATATGGCCATGGAAAAAAGTGTTGGAGACCAAGACATTCGGAGAAAAAACCATTGTTGTGGACGATATGAATGTCTGGCCATCCGCATTTGAAGGGGACAATCAGCTAATCCTTGCCATAATCCTAGCTATGATAGGTTTTTCGCTTATTTTTATCCTGGAAAAAGTTGCTTCCAAAAAATAAGAAAACCTATTGCCCACATGCATCAGCCTAGATCTTTTCTGGATAATTTCTTTTTGATAATAAAAGGCCTGTGCATGGGTGCCGCCAACAAGGTGCCCGGTGTTTCCGGGGGGATTGTTGCTTTTGTGGGCGGTTTTTACGAAGAATTCATCTACTCGCTGCAAAAACTCAATTCCAAAGCGGTGAAACTCCTTTTCAACGGAAGGTTCAAGAGCTTTTATCAGTATACAAACGCCCAATTTTTAATGCTCCTTATTTTTGGGATGTTGGTGAGTTATTTCAGTGTTTCCCGAATCTTGGATTATTTTTTGGATCACAACGAGCTTTTTGTTTGGGCCACCTTTTTTGGCATGATCTTGGGCTCCATTTATTACATCGCCAAAGATTATGATTCTTGGAACCAACGAACCATTCCCTTTGGTATTTTGGGGCTGATCATTGGTGTTTCCATCAGTTTTTTGAGTCCCGCCAAGGAAAACGACAACCTGCTCTTTATTTTTTTCTGTGGAATTGTTAGTGTCTCTGGAATGACCTTGCCCGGACTTTCAGGCTCGTTTATTTTGATTCTAATGGGGAATTATGTTTTACTGCTCGTTGATTCCGTGAATGCGCTATACGATACCTTCTCAGAAATCTTTTCTGGAGATTTTGGTTTTTTAAAGAATCCCGAACGTATACAGACCCTAAAAATATTGGGGATTTTCACCTTGGGCTCCGCCACAGGTCTAGTGACATTCTCCCATTTGCTGAGTTTTGTGCTCAAACATTACAAAGCCACCACCACCGCAGTTATTTTGGGATTTATTACGGGCTCTTTGGGCGTAGTATGGCCTTGGAAACGTACCATGTACAAAGTGGATGACATGGGCAATTTAATTCTGGATTCCAATGGAGATAAGATCGTTCTCAATTACGAACGCTATTTCCCCCACTTGGGACATGCAGAAACCTGGTGGGCCATTCTTTTTGTGGTTCTGGGAATTTTGGTATTATTGTTATTGGATTGGTATGGGAAAAACAGAAATGAAAAAAAACAGGTACGGACTTCTCGGTAGAAACATTTCATACTCCTTTTCCCAAGGCTATTTTACCCGAAAATTCAAGGAACTGGGCTTGGACGACCACAGTTATGAAAATTTTGACATTCCAGAAATTTCCGAATTCAAATCCGTATTGACCGAGCCCAATCTCAAGGGCCTTAATGTAACCATTCCCTACAAGCAGGACGTTATCCCCTATTTGGATGAGCTGGATGAAAAAGCGGCCAAAATCGGCGCTGTGAACACCATAAAATTCACTCAGAATGGTCTAAAAGGCTTCAATACGGATGCATATGGATTTAAGGTATCGCTTCAAAGTTTTCTTCAACCACATCATAAAAAAGCACTGGTTCTGGGGACGGGCGGCGCATCAAAAGCCATTTGTTTTGTGTTGGACGAACTGGGCATTGACCATGCCTATGTTTCCCGAAACAAAAAGAAAAACCAGTTCACCTACGAGGAGCTCACCAAAGATATTGTGGAAGCATATACCGTGATCATTAATTGCACGCCCTTGGGCACGCACCCCAATGTGGGGAACAAGCCAGACCTGCCTTACCAATATATTGGAAATAAGCATCTTCTGTTCGACCTTATCTACAATCCGGAAAAAACCACTTTTCTGGCTTTGGGGGAAGCAAAAGGGGCCACCATTTCCAACGGACTGGAAATGTTGTTGGGGCAAGCCGAAAAGGCTTGGGAAATCTGGAATACCCCCTAAAAAACAACAACCAATATACCTTTCGCGCCAATCCGCACAATAAAAATCTTGTGCAAAAGAAGGTTCAATACTTTTGTTATTAGGCAATTTAGTTGTTAAATTGGCTATAATTATCATCAATCCAAAGGAAAGGAGACTACTAATGCAGGAAAATGAACGCAAACTTCAGCAAGCTGAAGGTGGTACTGAGCATACATCGGACAATACAAAGACCCAATTGGAAGAAAGCCCCATTTCTGAACCAAAAGAGTCCGATGCCACTGTAGCTGAAAATACTGAAGAAACCAAATCTGAAAATGGTTCACCCCCCGAATCCAAAGGCGAAACCGAAAAAGCTTCAACCAAAGAAAACCCTGACGAAGTCCTAGACGAAATAGACGAATCCAATGCCGAGGATGCCGAGGATGCGGACAATGAAAAACGGCATTACATCCCCATGCTGGACTACCATGCCATGTCTATGGAAAACCTTGTGGGCGAACTGCAACGCTTGGTCAAAAATGAAAAAGTACAGGCTATACACAAGCATGTAAGCTCCATTAAATATGAGTTTGACCAAAAATTTCAGGAGTTTTTAGAGCATAAAAAAGAGGAATTTGTCTCCAAAGGGGGCAATGAGATTGATTTTAGGTACAATTCGGTTGCCAAAAGGCAGTTCAATGAGGTATATGGAGAATATCGTGAAAAACGGGACCAGTACTACAAGCAACTGGAGCAAAACCTAAAAAGCAACCTACAAAAGCGGTTGGAAATCATTGAGCAGCTCAAAGGGCTCATTGATGTGGAAGAGGACATCAACACCACCTATAAAAACTTTAAGGAGCTACAAGAAAACTGGAAGAATGCAGGGCCTGTTCCCCGAAGTAACTACAACGATGTTTGGCGTACCTACCACCATCACATGGAAATCTTTTATGATTTCCTCCACTTGAACCGAGAGTTGCGCGATCTGGACTTTAAGCACAATCTTGAGGAAAAGGAAAAACTGGTAGAGCGGGCCGAAGCCCTTGCCGATGAACCCGATTTGGGCAAAGCGTTCCGGGAACTCCAAACCCTGCACAAAATCTGGAAAGAAGATATTGGCCCTGTGGCCAAAGAGAAACGGGAGGAGATTTGGGAACGTTTTAGCAATGCCACCAAAGCCATGCACTTGCGTAGACAAGAGCATTTTCAGGAGCTGGAAAAGGTCTACGAAAAAAATCTGGAGAAAAAACAGGAAATCATTGGCGACATTGCCAAGATTGCCCATAATGTTGCAGATAACCACAGGGGAATCCAACAACAGATCAAAGAGGTGGAAGCGCTGAGGGACGCCTTTTTCAAAGCTGGAAAAGTGCCCCAAAAAGTAAATGAGGAAACCTGGGGTGCTTTCAAGGATGTTGTTCGGAAATTCAACAGAAACAAAAATGCCTTCTATAAGAACCAAAAAAAGGAGCAACACAAAAATCTGGAGAAGAAAAGGGAATTGTTGGAACTGGCCCAGTCCTTGAAAGATAGTGACGATTGGCCAGCCGTTACCCCACAAATGAAGCGCATACAAAGTGATTGGAAAAAGATTGGCCATGTGCCCCGCAAGTATTCCGACAAAATTTGGAATGAGTTCAAAAATGCCTGCAACCACTATTTTGACCGTTTGCACGCCGAAAAGAACGAAGCGCACAAGGAGGAATACGAAAACTTTGAAAAGAAAAACGATTGTCTAAATCGATTAAAGGCCTTTCAATTGAGTGGGGACAAGAAAAAGGATTTGGCCGCCATTAAAGAGTTTCTTGATGAATGGAAACAATATGGGCGTATTCCCTACAATAAAAAACACATCAATGGTAAGTTCAACAAAATCATTGATGCCCTTTTCAAGAAAGTGGGCGTAAGCAAGCAAGAATCAGAATTGCTCAAGTACGGCAATAAAGTGCAAGAGTTGGCCAAAACGGAAGATAATCACGCCATTGGCAATGAGCGGGTATTCATCCGAAGAAAAATAAATGAAAGTAAGTCAGAGATACGCCAATTGGAAAACAATTTGCAGTTCTTCTCCGACGATTCAGAGGACAACCCATTGGTAAAAGAGGTCATCAACAATATAAACAAACAAAAGGAGACCCTTCAAACCTGGAAGGAAAAACTCAAAAAACTCAACATCCTCGAAAACAGGCTGAATCGGGAAGCGGAGGAAGAAGAGGACGGCTCCGAGGAAGAATAACTAACCACACATTTTCCTGACCCTTCCAGATTATTATTGATGATTCGATTCTCTTCTGTTTTCTAAAAAAAGACAAGCAGATCTAACATGACGGATACTGGAAAATACTATAGAATTGCCTTTGGACTTGCCATATTTACCATTGTTTATAACGTTCTGGAAGGCCTTATTTCCACCTATCTTGGATTTGAGGATGAAAGTTTGGCCCTGTTCGGGTTTGGCTCGGATAGTTTCATTGAGGTCATATCAGGGCTCGGGATTGCCCACATGATCATTCGCATCCAAAAACGTCCCAACAGCAATAGGGACAACTTTGAACGCACTGCACTAAAGATTACCGGTTTTGCTTTTTATGCCCTGGTTCTGGCTCTTGTAGTGACCAGTATTTACAACATTTGGACAGGACACAAACCTTTGACCACATTTTGGGGAGTGGTCATTTCCCTAATTTCCATTCTGGTGATGTGGGCGTTGGTCATCGGAAAAAGAAGAGTGGGCCACAAACTGGACTCTGCACCTATTTTGGCCGATGCCAACTGCACCTTGGTCTGCGTGTACATGTCCATAATATTACTGGTAAGCAGTGGAATCTATGAACTTTGGGGAATTGGATATATTGATAGCTTGGGAACCCTGGGCCTTTCCTATTTTGCCTTCAACGAAGGGAAGGAGTGTTTTGAAAAGGCCAATAGTGACAAATATTGCGGCTGTGAGTAAGAACAAAAGCACTTTTGCTACCATTACAAATAGATAATACCACAGAAATGAATCCACTTGACCAAAAAATAGAAGAGCACTACCACAAAGAAGGCCTGTTTGAAGAAATTTTGGCCCGTCTTAAAAATCAAAATATTGATTTAGCCCATGTAAACCGTAGTGATATTTCCAGTGTGGACGAATTTCATGTAAGGGGTGCTGCGGTTTCCAAAGAGTTGGCCACGATGATTGATATTGATGGCAAAACGGTTCTTGATTTGGGAAGTGGTCTTGGCGGGCCGTGCAGGATGCTCGCAGATGAATTTAATTGCACAGCAACCGGAATCGAACTAAGCCCAGAGTTTGTGCGAACGGCCAATGCGCTTTCAAAATTGGTGGGATTGGAGGACAAAACCTTTTTCATCCAAGGAAATGCTACCCGACTTCCTTTTGAAGATAATTCATTTGATGTGGTCTGGACGCAACATGTGCAAATGAACATTCCCGACAAAAGTAAATTCTATGGCGAGGCCTACAGAGTTCTCAAACCCGGAGGACATTTTTTGTATTACGATATCTTCAGAAAAGATGATGGAGCCATTCAATATCCCATGCCATGGGCCGCACGAGAAAGTTTAAGTTTTCTCATCAAGAATGGTGAAATGGCCCAGATTGTTGAAGATTTGGGTTTACAACCCATCTCCAAAACTGATCAGACCCAAGCTGGAATAGAGTTCTTCACTTCGCTTTTGAAAAAAATCAATGAATACGGTCCTCCAAAAATTGGGCTGAACCTTATTATGGGTGATTCCACGGTTTCAAAACTCACCAACTTATTGGACCACTTACAAAAGGGGTTACTAATGTTGGAAAGCGGTGTTTACCAGAAATAACTTCTACTTGGCCACATTCACGGAACGGGTCTCCCTGATCACGGTCACCTTTACCTGACCGGGATAGGTCATGTCCGTTTGTATTTTTTGTGAAATCTCAAAGGAAAGTTCTGCGGCCTTGTCGTCGCTTACTTTTTCACTTTCCACAATCACACGAAGCTCCCTACCAGCCTGAATGGCATAGGCCTTTTGCACTCCGTTGAACCCAAAAGCGATGTCTTCCAAATCCTTCAATCTTTGGATATAGGAGTCCAAAACCTGTCTTCTTGCCCCAGGGCGTGCACCGCTGATGGCATCACATACCTGAACAATCGGAGAGATCAATGTGGTCATTTCCACTTCATCGTGGTGGGCACCAATGGCATTGCAAACTTCTTTGTTCTCACCATATTTTTGGGCCCATTGCATTCCCAAAATAGCATGGGGGGTTTCTACCTCCACTTCGGCCATGGGAACTTTACCAATATCATGCAGCAATCCGGCTCGTTTGGCGAGTTTTGGATTAAGCCCCAACTCGGCAGCCATTACCCCACAGAGTTTGGCCACTTCCCTAGAGTGTTGCAACAGGTTTTGTCCATAAGAAGAACGATATTTCATTCGCCCCACGGCTTTGATCAATTCAGGATGCAATCCATGGATACCCAAATCGATTACGGTACGCTTCCCAATTTCAGCAATCTCCTCATTGATTTGCTTTTCGGTCTTCTTAACGATTTCCTCGATACGGGCGGGGTGGATTCGTCCATCAGTGACCAATCGGTGCAACGACAATCGGGCAACCTCTCTTCGTACCGAATCAAAGCACGAAAGAATAATGGCCTCCGGGGTATCGTCCACAATGATTTCAACTCCAGTAGCAGATTCCAAGGCACGTATATTTCGTCCTTCACGACCAATGATACGGCCTTTTACATCATCAGATTCCAAATTGAACACAGATACACAATTCTCAACGGCCTCTTCTGTTCCTATACGTTGGATGGTATTGATCACAATTTTACGGGCTTCTTGTTGGGCGGTAAGCTTTGCTTCTTCCAAAGTACTCTGCATATAGGCCATGGCATCGGATTTTGCCGTTTCCTTTAAAGATTCCAACAACTGGCTCTTGGCATCTTCAGCAGAAAGTCCAGAAATGACTTCCAACTGCTGTACTTGGCTCTTGTGCAGCTTTTCCACTTCGGATTGTTTTTTGTCAAGGATTTCACTCTTATGGTCCATTTCCCTGATCTGCTGCTCCAATTGTTCGTTCAGTTTTTTGTTCTTGGCCAGTTCACTGCTTACTTGGGATTCTTTGTCTCTGGTTCGTTTTTCGGCCTCTCCTATTTTTTTATCCTTGCTGTTGATGACCTTTTCATGTTCCGCTTTCAATTCCAGGAATTTTTCCTTGGCCTGGAATATCTTGTCTTTTTTGATGCTCTCCCCTTCTTTCTCCGCTTCCCTTATAATGTCCGCTGCTTCTTTCTTGGCATTTGCAATGGTCTTCGTTGCTTTTCCCTTCTCCATCATCTTGGCAATTGCAAATCCTATCGCCAATCCAACAACAGCCGCTACGGCAACTAATATGATATTATCCATGTTGAATTATGTTTAGTTAAAAAAAAAGCCCACATTGATGGAAGTTTTGTACAAACTCCTAATTACAGGTTTAGGGCTAACAAGCTGCTCAAGGATCCCTATACAGGTAGGGCCTGCTTTTACAACCTAAACTCACCCTTTCTAATTGTTATAGTGTTGAGTTTGTCAAAAATTAATTACCAATGTGGGCAGTAACAATATTTTATTTAAAAGAACTTATTCCCCGAGTTTGGAATGCACCAAGTCGTTCAATGCCTTGAGACGTTCAAACGCTGCTTCGGTACTTTCCGTGCGGTCTATTCCACTTTGCTCTATTTTTGAGGCGAACTGAAGGGCACACATGGCCAAAACGTCCTGTTTGTCCCTTACCGCATAGTTTTGCTCAAATTTTTTGGCCAGATTCTCAATGTTCTTGGCCGCTTTGCGCAATCCTTCTTCCTGTTTGGGGTCTATCGTTAACGGATAAACCCTATCAGCTATGGAAAGCTTTATTTTGAGCTTCTCGTCCATAATTTCAGTTCAAACTAATCTGCAAGTTTGGCTATGCAAATATCCAATTCGCGGATCAATGTATTTATTTTGAGCTTAGCTTCTGTTTTACTAGTATTACCACCCAGCATTGAGCTTGCCATTTTTAAGGAATTGTACTTTTCTTCCCATTCCAAAATGGCGTTCTGTTGAATTTGGTTCTCCTCTTTTGCGAGGCTCAATTCTTCTTTTAACTTGGCGTTGGCCTGATGCATCAGTTCCATCTTGTGCAACAGTTTGCTAACCTTGTTCTCCAAAGAATCAACAATCTCAACTAGTTCGCCCATAATTGCAAACGTCAATGCGTATTATACAAAGTTAACCATCCTTGGATAACCTCGCAATAGTTTTTGGATATATTCTTAAAGTATTGGTTTAAGTTTTACAAGGCATTATAAATCGCTTTTTACAAATAAAAACATTGGTTACTTTCGTAAGCAATAACAGAAAATAATATGCGCCTCACTATTTTTGGAGTTCTTGTATTAACGACCTTGGTACTTTCTGCGCAAGAAAAATACCCTAAAGGTGTTTTTCAACCCCCATTGGAAATTCCTTTGGTACTTGCAGGTACATTTGGCGAGCTCCGCTCCAACCATTTCCATTCTGGGATGGACATCAAGACCCAACAAAGGGAAGGACTTCCTGTTTTTGCCATTGCCGATGGAACTGTAACCCGAATCAAAATCTCGCATTGGGGTTATGGAAAGGCACTTTATGTGGCGCATCCCAATGGCTACACTTCCGTATATGCCCACCTCAGAAAATTTGGCCCGGAAATAGAGGAATACATCAAAAAAATACAATACGCCAAGCAGTCTTATGAGGTAGAGGCTTTCCCCGATTATGGCGAACTAAAAGTCGCCAAAGGCAGCGTAATTGCATATTCCGGAAATACAGGCGGCTCCGCCGGACCCCACCTTCATTTTGAAATTCGTAGCAGCGTAACCGAAAAACCCACCAATCCCCTCCTCTATGGCTATGATGTAAGGGATGCAACCAATCCTACCCTACTCGGACTCTATGGATATCCATTATCCGATGACGCCTTGATAAACCAGAGTGCCAAAAAAATACAGCTCAATTATACCCGACAAGCGGACGGTTCTTTTTTGGCCGATAAGGTGACCGCTATTGGTACCATTGGATTTGGCATCGACAGTTTTGACCGTTTGGACATGGCCGCCAACAAAAATGGCGTATATGCCGTTAAGCAGACCGTCAATGGCAGGGTGTATTCAGAATTTGATTTTGAAACGTTTTCCTTTGGGGAGACCCGCTACATCAACACCTTGATCGATTATGAGCATTTTGGGAAGTTCAGGCAGCGTATCCAAAAATGTTTCAAAGAACCTTACAACCACTTAGGGATATACAAAACCCTTTACAGTGATGGAAAAATTGATGTGGAAGAAGGCCTGTCCTATACGGTTGAAATCCTTATCTCCGATATTCAGGGCAATGAAACCAAATTGGTCATTCCCGTGGAGGGAAAAAGGGAAATCCCAAAAATCACAAAAGACGAAAAAATCACCGAAAATTTTATCATTGCCAGCAAGCCCAACAATTTTGACCTGGGTGTTGCCAAGGTCTACTTTCCAGCCAATACCTTTTATGAAGATTTTTACATCAACCTAAAAAAGGGCAGGGATACGGTCACCATACACGACAACAGCGTGGCAGCACACCGAAACTTTACGATCAGTTTTGACCCATCCCAATACCCGCTTTCCGAAAGAAGACAATTGTTCATAGCAAGATTGGATGAGGATTTGAGGCCTTCCTATGCCACAACCTACAAACGGGACGGCTCTTTCACCACCCGAACACGGGATTTGGGGACTTACACCCTTGCCCGTGACAGTGTTGCCCCCACCATTTCCCCAAAAAACTTTAAAGAAAAGCAATGGCTCAGCAATTATAGCTATCTGAGCTTGGAAATAACCGATGATCTAAGTGGAATTGATACCTACAGGGCTACCTTGAACGGAAAATGGATCCTGATGGAGTATGAGCCAAAGACCAATACCATTACCTATGATTTTGATGATAATATCGTGGATGATACACAATGCGAACTCGAAGTTATCGTTACGGATAATGTAGGTAACAGCAGTACGTTTACCAGTACCTTTTTCAGAAAATAACATATTGACCCATTCAAAGCCCATAATTGTATTCCTTTTAATGCTTTGGGCCACCGTTCTCCAAGGTCAGACTGCCACAGTACTGGGAACGGTATTGGATGAAGACAGCCAACCCATTTCCAATGTAAACATCGCTGCCGGGAATTTGGGCACGGTTTCCGATGAAAACGGGAATTACGTCCTTGAACTGGTGGCAGATACGCCCAACACCATTACTTTTTCCCATATTGGCCATGGGAATGTGGTCTTGCAAAATCTCATTCTGAACACAAACGAAACCTTCGAGTTCAATCCGGTGATGAAAACGGATGCCATTCAAATTGCCGGTGTCGATGTTTCTGCCACTGGAAGAAAAAGTGTTGAAGGGATTACCACGATTCCCCCCGAAATAGCCCGGAAGATACCCGGGGCCAATGCCGGAGTGGAAAACATATTAAAGTTGTTGCCCGGCGTATCCTTTAACAATGAACTGAGTACGCAGTACAATGTTCGTGGTGGTAATTTTGATGAAAATCTGGTGTATGTCAACGGCATTGAGGTGTATCGGTCTTTTCTGATTCGTTCTGCACAACAGGAAGGGCTGAGCTTTGTGAACAGCGACTTGATCTCTGGTCTTGAATTTTCTCCGGGCGGGTTCCAGGCCAAGTATGGCGACAAATTATCCTCGGTTTTGGACATCACCTATAAAACTCCTACCTCATTCGAACTACGCGCCGACGGCAGTTTGCTGGGTGCCAGTGGAAGTTTGGAGACCATATCCAAAAACAAGAAGTTCACCACTATTTCTGGGGTTCGCTATAGGAATAATGGCCTGTTTTTGAACAGCCTTCAGACCCAAGGCAATTTCAATCCTAGGTTTTTGGATATTCAAAGCCACCTCACGTATCGGTTTTCCGAGAAGTTCCATCTTAATTTTTTACGGACATTTTCCATCAACGACTATAAAAATGACCCCCTGACCAGACAGACCAACTTTGGCACATTAAATGACCCAAGAGCCTTGCTGGTCTATTACCAAGGAAGGGAGAGAAATAAATACACCAATACATTGGGAGCGTTAAAGGCCGATATTTTTCCCAATGACCACACCAAATTGGAATTCACCACATCTACTTACCATACCCAAGAACAGGAATTCTCCGATATCATAGCGTCTTATGAACTGGGCGATGTGGACACCAATCTTGGCAGTGAAACCTTGGGGGAAGTGACCAACCCAAGAGAAATTGGCTCCCAATTCAACCGGGCCAGAAACCAATTGGATGCTTTAATCTTTACTATTTCGCACCGAGGGAAGCTTTCCAAAAATGGGAAAATCTTGGAATGGGGGGTAAAATTCACCCATGAGGACATCAACGATCGGTTTAGGGAGTCTGAGTTTATCGATTCCGCAGGATATATCATTCGTCCACCCAATTCCGAATTGGTGAACAATCAACCCGAGGAACCCTTTACTGGCGATATCATCCCTTATGAAAGTGTCCAAGCCATCAATGATGTACAAACAAACCGATTGTCCGGCTTTGTGCAATACGCAAGGCATACCCAATGGGGTGAACATGATATTTATTTTAACTTGGGTGTTAGAACCCACCATTGGGTTTTAAAAGGAGATGGTTTCAATACAAATGCCCAAACCCTTTTCAGCCCAAGGGGAAAATTCTCCATCAAACCCAATTGGGAAAAGGATATGTTGTTCCGCTTGGCCATTGGAAGTTACCAGCAACCCCCTTTTTATAGGGAGCTGAGGGATAGCAACGGAAATGTCAATCCCAACGTGGAGGCTCAAAAGTCCATTCATTATGTGTTGGGCAGCGAATATAGTTTTACCTTGTGGAACAGGCCTTTTACGCTCATCAGTGAGGCGTATTACAAAGATTTAACGAATGTCAACCCCTATACCGTTGAAGATGTGCGCATACGGTATGCTGCCCAGAACAATGCCGTTGCATACGCTTTTGGTTTTGATTTTAGGCTTACCGGTGCCTTTGTTCCGGGTACGCAATCATGGGTGAGTCTGGGGTATCTTCAAACAGAGGAAAATTGGGATGACCGTGGCTACATTTCAAGGCCTACCGATCAGCGTCTAAAGTTTGCGGTATTGTTCCAAGATTATGTGCCGAGTATCCCCAATGTAAAACTCTATCTTAACCTTGTTTACAATACCGGTGTCCCTGGTGGAAGTCCCAATTATGCCGATCCCTATAATTTTCAGAATAGATTAAGAGATTATAGAAGGGCGGATATGGGAATTTCCTATATTTTTGCAGACGAAAAAAATAAACATCCGCAAGGGCATTGGCTGCACAAGTTCAAGGAGTTCAGTGTTGGTTTTGAAATTTTCAATATGTTCAACAACCAAAATTCCATTACCAATACCTGGGTCAGGGATGTGGACACCCAAAGGCAGTTTGCTGTGCCGAACTATTTGACAAGTCGTATTCTGAATCTAAAATTTGGGGTGCGTTTTTAATATTTACCAATGAAAAAAATCGTTTCCATAATTGTGTTCTTGGCCGTCACCATGGCATCGGCACAGAAAAACATTTATGAGAACAGAAAGTTCGATGAGCTTACGGAAGAGCACGAAGTGCTGGCCATAATGCCCTTTATTGCCTATCTGGAACTGAAAGAGGTTGTGGACCGTGATGAACTGAAGGTGTTGGCCGAACGGGAAGGATATGCCGTGCAAAATGCATTGGAAACCTATTTTTCCAAGCGAAAGCAACGCAAAAAGTTCAATGTGGACTTTCAGAACATCAACAATACCAATGCCCTTCTGGCCCAAAATGGTATTGATTACGACAACATCGATATCCATACTACACAAGAGTTGTGCAAAATTCTTGATGTGGACGGAATCATCAGTGGAAACCTCAACCTGAACATTCTACTTTCCGAAGGTGTGCCCACAGACTTCAACCTTCTGGATTATTTTAGCGGGGATGCCAATTATGGGCGCATCGGGGTGAAAATAAGCGATGGGGAATCTGGAAAATTGCTCTGGAAATACGAAAATGAAATCTCCAAAAAAACCGGAAAGAACACCACCGAACTCATCGACAAGATGATGAAGGCTGCGTCCCGTAAATTTCCATACGACAAAGAAAAGAAACGAAAGAACAAAGACTGATCAATCAACTCTCTGCAAATTCCTTGAGCACCTGAACGGTATAGTCCAATTCTTCCTTGGTGTTGTACTTGGAAAATGAAAAGCGTAGAGAAGGCTTTTCCAATTCCGCTCCTGAAAGAATCTCCGTAAGCACATGCGAGCCCAAATTGCTCCCGGACTGGCAGGCACTTCCTTTGGAACAGGCAATGCCTTTCATATCCAAATGAAACAGGAGCATCAACCCTTTTTGTTTGTCAAACGGAAGTCTAACATTCACCAAGGTATAGGTACTTTTTTCCAAATCCCCTGACAGGCCATTGAAAATTGCATCCGGGATTTCCTGTTTCACCCTATCGATAAAATACTGTTTCAGCTCTTTTACCGTTTGGGTCTCTTCATCCAAATGCTCATAGGCCTTTACAAAAGCCTCTTCCAAGCCCACTATATTATGGAAGGATTCAGTGCCTGCCCTATGGCCTCGTTCCTGTGCCCCGCCGAAAATCAGGGGCTTCAATCCGGAGTTTTTACGGATAAAGGCAAAGCCAATGCCCTTTGGCCCATGGAATTTATGCGCCGCTGCGGTCATAAAATCAACAGGGACGGCTTGTACATCCCAAGGGTAATGTCCAATGGATTGCACTGTATCGGAATGGAAAAGCGCTCCATGTTCCCGGCACAGCTCTCCAATGGCCTTTATGTCGCTAATATTTCCAATTTCATTGTTTACGTGCATTAAGCTCGCCAACTTTTTGGAATCATCTTGGGTCAGTAAAGTTTCCAAGTGGTCCAATTTGGGATTACCGTTTTCATCCAAATCCACAAATTTGAGGGAAATGCCATATTCCTTTTCCAATTCTTCCGCGGTATGGAGCACGGCATGGTGTTCTATTTTGGATGTGATCAATGTCTGCACTCCCAAATCACGGACCGCACAGCGTAAAATCATATTATCCGCCTCAGTTCCACCGGAGGTGAAGATAATTTCCGAAGGTTGTGCATTCAAGGTTTTGGCAATGGTTTTCCGAGCTTTTTCAACAGCGGTCTTTGCCGATCTACCAAAGCTGTGGGTAGACGATGGGTTTCCGTAGTACACGGCCAAGGCCTCTTGCATTTTTGCAATGACCTCATCCCTTACCTGGGTTGTCGCCGCATTATCCAAATACACTTTTTGCATGGGCTGCAGTAGTTTTTTAAGCCCTCAAAAATACGGGAAATAAAGTTAATTTCTTTTAAAGTATTCCCTAGGATTGGGCTATTAAAATGGAATTGCTTTAAATTTGGCGCATGGGAAAATATTTCTTTTTGACCCTCTGCGCAGGGATGCTCCTTTCTTGTAGTGATGGTGACCTACAAATTGAGACTATAGATTTTGACAGTGTTGCCATTCAATATTGTACTGCACCCATTAGGAACGCTAAAAACATCATGTTCAAAATAAATGAGGATGAGGCCTTGATTTTGGAGCTTAGAAGTGGTGTGCTGAACAATGGCGTTGTTGGGGAGACTATAACTACTGAAAGTGCCGTTCCCGGTCAATCCCAAATTACCTACCGTATCTTTTCTGACGGTGTCACCAAAAATTATTTTTGCGATGACATCCCTACAACCGAACCTGCGGTTGTAGAGGAAATTGAAGCCCAAGACGGTACCGTTATTGTTGAAACAACGGCCAACGAAGACAATACAGAGTTTGTGCACACCATTCGCTTGAGCGGTATTTCTTTTGTCACTGATACCGATGAACGGATTACCGACCTTACCATCAGTGAATTTGGGGAGGTGACCACAGCCATCCCCGAATAACAACCCTAGCCATTCTGAAAAATATAGACTTCCGTGGCCCCCAAACCGTATTTTTGATATTCCGCATCGTAATACTTGAGGTTGTCATACTTTTTGAAGAGGTAGTACAGTTCTTCCTTGAGGATTCCCTCCCCTACTCCGTGGATAAAAACCACTTTTTGGATACGCTTACTGATTGCAAAATCCAACTGTCGTTTGGCGGTTTCCAACTGAAGGTTGAGGATATCAAAATTACTGAGCCCCTTACTTGATTTCACCAATTGGTGAATATGGAGGTCCACTTCCATTTTGGGAGCATTCCGCTCTTTGGGTTTGGTACTTGTAGACCGCCTTTTTTTGGGTTGTTCCTTTTCTTTCTTGACCTGGGCAATTTCAAAATTGGAGACTTTTATACCTTTTTCAACCTTAACCAATTCCTTCAAGGGGTATTTCAGCGGAAAACCTTCAGGGGTCATTACGGTGGCCGTGTCACCATCGATGGATTCCACCCGTCCTGAAATGGGCTCATCCAGCACTTCGACCTTATCTCCAATAGCAATCCTGGCCATACTTCAATCTTTGTTAAAAAAATCCCGGAAAGTTAATCCCATAAGCAAAAATAATAGTATTTTTCTTGACCGTTACAGTGATGATGCACCTACAACCAACCATTTTTTTAGTCAATTTGGAGGACTATATGCTACCCTGTCTCAACAAGAAATTGTTTGGATTGGACTGTCCTGGCTGTGGTATGCAACGCTCGGTACATTTACTTTTACAAGGTGAATTTTTGGACGCTTTTAAGATGTTCCCCGCCATTTATCCCCTTATGCTATTATTGGCCTTTTTGGTCTCAACCCTTTTTATAAAATTCAAATTTGCAGACCAAATAAAGTTAATACTCATGCTTACCACGGCGGGAGCCATATTGGTGAGTTACCTTATAAAAATGAACATCCTTTTTAACTAAAAAATAAATTATGGAACAACAAAAACTCCCTAATGCAACGCTGATTCTAATCTTTGGTATCGTTTCCATCGTAACCTGCTGTTGCTATGGTATTCTTGGGCTCATATTTGGTATAATCGCTTTGGTTTTGGCCAACAAAGCCCTAAAACTTTATGCAGCCAATCCAGAAATGTATGAAGGTGTACAAAATGTAAAGACCGGTAGAATATTGGCCATTATAGGAATAGTGCTAAACATCTTGTTTATAGCCTACATTGTTTGGATCTATTCTACATTTGGGTGGGATACCATGCAAGACCCGGATGCTCTTCGTGAAGCAATCGAAGATTTATTTGGGCAGTAATTGATTCGTACCCAAGCAAATCATTTTCTTTAAAGTCCATTCTCTGGTTGGAGTGGCAAAATGGTATGGCATTTGAGAAAACAAAATGATTTTTTAAACAACACCAATAAATACTAAAACCAATGGAAAACAACCAAAACATGCCGCCAAAGCCAAACAATTATATGGTTTTGGCCATTTTAAGCACCATTTTCTGCTGTATTGCAACAGGAATAGCCAGTATCATTTATGCCTCCAAGGTAAATGAACACTATGCAAGGGGAGAATACGCAGAAGCACAAAGTGCATCAAAAAACGCCAAGATGTGGGCTCTTATCGGCTTAGGTGCAGCAGCACTGATATGGATTGTATATTTTGCCATCTTTGGCTTGGCAATTTTTGGAAGTTTGGCCAATGCGGGGAACTATTAAAAAACCAATAGTACTTTTAGGTTTGGGAGTATTGTCAGTTATGGCAGTACTCCTTTACTTTTCTTTCAACCCTGAAAAGGGGTTGTTTTTTCCAAAATGTCCGTCTTACCAATATCTGGGCATCTACTGTTCCGGTTGCGGAAGTCAGCGAGCCATACATGATTTGCTCCACTTGCGCCTTGGCGACGCCATGAACCATAATGTACTGTTGCTTCCCGCCTTATTTGTGATTGCACAGCATGGGTTGGTGAAAACAGGCATTCTTAAAACTCGAAGTTTCCTCAATTATAGGCTTGCTCCTATCATCGTGTTGGTCATTGTCCTACTCTTTATGTTCCTTCGGAATCTTAACATGGCCCCTTTTGCGTATTTGGCCCCTTAATTCGCCACTTCACTTATAAATTTTAAGCGGTAGAGCCTGAGTTCTTCATCCTCGTAATCCCCTTCAAACTCTTCAATGGCATCAGAAATGGAATCTGTATCGGCTTCCAGAAAATAGTCGTGGATTTCTTCTTGCTGGTCTTCATCCAAAATTTCATCGATCCAATAGCCAATATTCAATTTTGTACCGCTGAACACTATCTGCTCCATTTCTTTGATGAGATCGGGCAGTTCCAAACCCTTTGCCGAGGCAATGTCATCCAAGGGCAACTTTCTATCAACACTTTGGATCACATACAGTTTTAAGGCTGAATTGGCTCCGGTACTCTTTACCACAAGATCATCTGGACGGATAATCTCATTTTCTTCCACATATTGGGCAATTAGGCTCACAAAGGGCTGCCCATATTTTTTAGCCTTGCCTTCACCCACCCCCTGAATGTTGAGAAGCTCATCCATGGTAATGGGGTATTTAAGGGACATATCTTCCAAAGATGGGTCTTGAAACACTACAAAAGGTGGAACCCCAATCTTTGTTGCCTCCCTTTTCCGAAGGTCTTTGAGCAATTTCAGCAAGTTTTCATCCGCTACGGCCCCACCAGACTTGCCGGCAGTCACCACGGTATCATTGCTTTCCTCAGTGTATGTGTGGTCCTTTGTCATTTGGAAGGATTCCGGTTTTTTGAGAAATTCCTCCCCGGCCTTGGTCAAATGTAGAATTCCATAACGTTCTATCTCCTTTTTCAACAACCCGGCCACCAAAACCTGCCTTGTCAGGGCCATCCAGTACATTTTATCTTTATCGGCCCCAATGCCAAAAAATTCCTTTTCATCGGTTTTATGGGACGATATCATGGCATTGGTCTTCCCAACCAAAATGCGCACAATCTCCTTGGTCTTGAATTTTTCATTGGTGTCGCGCACCACACTCAGGAGTTTCACCACCTCATCCTTGGCTTCTTCTTTGGGCTTTGGATTTCGGGCATTGTCGTCCATATCGGCACCTTCGCCATTGACTTCGTCAAATTCCTCACCAAAATAGTGGAGGATGAACTTTCTTCGGGATATGGAGGTTTCGGCATACGCTACAATTTCTTGAAGTAAAGCGTTGCCAATTTCCTGTTCGGCAACAGGTTTACCGGACATAAATTTTTCAAGCTTTTCAACATCTTTATAGGCATAGAAGGCCAAACAATGCCCTTCACCGCCATCTCTTCCTGCTCGACCAGTTTCTTGATAGTAACTTTCTATGCTCTTGGGAATATCATGATGGATCACAAAGCGAACATCGGGCTTGTCTATACCCATTCCGAATGCAATGGTGGCCACAACCACATCCACTTCCTCCATCAGGAACATGTCCTGATATTTAGATCGTGTCTTGGCATCAAAACCGGCATGGTACGGCACGGCACTGACCCCATTGACCTGTAGCACTTGCGCCAATTCCTCTACACGCTTCCTGCTTAAACAATAAATGATTCCCGATTTCCCCTGATTTTTTTTAACAAACCGGATAATATCGGCATCTACATTTTGGGTTTTGGGTCGGACTTCATAAAACAAATTGGGCCGGTTAAAGGATGCCTTGAATACCTTGGCATCTGTCATCCCCAAGTTCTTGATGATATCTTCTTGTACTTTTGGCGTCGCCGTGGCGGTAAGGCCAATAATGGGAATATCATCACCCAATCTGTTGATGATGCCTTTAAGGTTACGGTACTCGGGCCTAAAATCATGTCCCCACTCCGAGATGCAGTGCGCTTCGTCCACAGCCACAAAGGAAAGGGTCACTTTTCTTAAAAAATCAACATTTTCTTCCTTGGTCAAGGATTCCGGTGCCACATACAACAGTTTGGTGACGCCATTGGAAACGTCCTCCTTTACCTGTTTTATCTCGGTCTTGGTCAGGGAAGAATTCAACACATGGGCTATCCCTGTCTGTTCAGAGATGCCACGGATGGCATCAACCTGATTTTTCATCAAAGCGATCAAAGGGGAAACCACAATGGCCGTACCTTCCTTCATAAGGGCCGGGAGTTGGTAGCAAAGTGATTTTCCGCCTCCTGTGGGCATTATTACAAAGGTGTCTTTATTGTCAAGAATATTTTGAATTACTTTTTCCTGTAGCCCTTTAAATTTTGAAAACCCAAAATATTTTTTCAGGGAAGCATGTAAGTCAGTGTCCGCTAGGCTCATTTCCGCATTTTTCATTTATTGCAAGCAACCTAAAAAGGTGTTGAAGCTGTTATTTTTCACATCAATCAAAAGTAGGAAGTATTCTATCTTCCATAATGGTACATAAAAGATAGTTTGATTAGTTTTGTAATCTTAAATATAAGACATTCTTTTAGGAATACAATTAGTTAAATCTGTTTATTATCTTGAACGACGCCAAGTCAATTTTAACCATCGCCAAAAGAACCCTTGAGATAGAGAGCAAGGCCATCTTCAACTTGATCGACCAACTTGACGACCAATTTGCACATGCCGTGCAATATATATTGGAATCCAAGGGAAGGGTTGTGGTCTCGGGCGTTGGCAAAAGTGCCATTGTGGCCTCCAAGATCGTGGCCACCCTCAATTCCACAGGCACCCCGGCCTCTTTTATGCATGCCGCGGATGCCATTCACGGGGATTTGGGCACCATACAGGAAAACGATGTGGTGGTGTGCCTTTCCAAAAGTGGGAACACCCCAGAGATCAAAGCTTTGCTTCCGCTCATAAAAATCGCCAAGAACAAATTAATTGGGATTACCGGCAATATGGATTCCATTTTGGCCAAACAGGCCGATTTTGTTTTGAGCACCTATGTGGAAAAAGAGGCTTGCCCCAACAATTTGGCCCCTACCACCAGTACTTCGGCACAAATGGCCATGGGCGACGCGCTTGCCATCTGCCTTTTGGAACTGAGAGGGTTCAGTAGTTCGGATTTTGCCAAATATCATCCGGGTGGATCATTGGGTAAAAGGCTATATTTGCGGGTGGCGGACATTGTGGTGAACAATCAGAAACCACAGGTCGATGTCAACTCAAGCGTAAAAGAAGTAATTGTGGAAATTTCTGAAAAAATGTTGGGGGTCACCGCAGTGATGAAAGAAGGAAATGTGGTTGGCGTGGTTACCGATGGAGACATCCGAAGGATGTTGAGCAAATATGACAATATTAGTGGACTGACTGCCCAGGACATCATGACCTCCAATCCAAAAACGGTAGAGGTGGATACCTTGGCGGTAAAAGCGTTGAAAATGCTCCAGGAAAGTGGAATTTCCCAACTCCTGGCCTTTGAAAATGGCGACTACGCTGGCGTGGTCCATATCCATAACCTTATAAACGAGGGAATCCTATAATGGCAAAAAAAGACAAGAAAAGCCCAGATGAAATGTCCTTTTTGGACCATTTGGAGGAATTACGGTGGCATTTGATCAGATCCACCTTGGCGGTAGTTATTGTGGCCTGTGTTGCATTTGTGATGAAAGACTTTGTCTTTGGAATCATCTTTGGTCCAAAGAGCATGGATTTTCCCACCTATCGGTTTTTCTGCAACATTGCAACCTTTTTTGGTATTGATTCCGATTTTTGTGGTGATGAACTTCCGTTTACCATTCAAAGTAGGTTGATGGCCGGTCAGTTCTCCGCCCACATCTGGACCTCAATCTGGGCGGGTGTAATTATTGGGTTCCCCTATATTCTTTGGGAAATATGGCGTTTTATCAGCCCGGGGCTCTATGAAAAGGAAAGAAAATATTCCAGAGGATTTATTTTTACTGCCTCGTTATTGTTTTTCATAGGAGTATTGTTCGGATATTATGTGGTTGCTCCGTTATCCATCAACTTTTTGGGCACCTACAAAGTAAGCGACCTGGTCAGTAATGAGATTGATTTGGCTTCCTACATCGGAACTGTGCGGGCTGCTGTGATAGCCTGCGGTATCATGTTTGAACTGCCCATTATCATTTTCTTTTTGACCAAGGTGGGATTGGTAACTCCGGAAATCCTTAAAAAATATAGAAAAATTGCGCTGGTGATCGTATTGATTCTTTCGGCAATTATCACACCTCCCGATATTACCAGTCAAATTGTGGTGGCCATTCCTGTATTGATCTTGTACCAGATAAGCATCTATATTTCCAAAGTGGTCGTAAAAAGAGAAGCCAAAAAAGAAAAAGAAAGGAAAAATGCCAAATCATAAAGTAGACGAGTTCAATGCCTATCGTTCCAAAATGAACGAAAAACTCTTGGCGGACAACAATAAACTCATCAAACGTATCTTCAATCTGGATACCAACGCCTATATGGCCGGTGCGCTTGATGTGAAAACCAAAGAACTTTTGGGCTTGGTGGCATCGGCGGTCCTACGTTGCGATGATTGCGTGAAATACCATCTGGAAAGCTCCAAAAAGGCAGGCGCCAATAAAGAAGAGGTCATGGAAACCTTGGGCATTGCCACCCTGGTAGGTGGCACCATAGTAGTTCCCCACCTAAGAAGGGCCTACGAATTTTGGGAAGCTTTGGAGGAAAACGAAGCTTAAAAAAATCCCAAAGACCCTTTCCTTGAAGGAGAATATGTTTAGTTTTGGCAAATTCCTATGAAGCTACGCGCAGAAAATATCATGAAGGCCTACCGTGGCCGAAAAGTCGTTAAGGGCATATCGCTCGAAGTAAACCAAGGTGAAATTGTAGGGCTTTTGGGACCCAATGGGGCCGGGAAGACCACCTCTTTTTATATGATCGTGGGCCTGATAAAGCCCAACGGGGGCAAAATTTTCCTAGACAATATGGAGATAACCTCCTTCCCCATGTACAAAAGGGCCCAAAACGGTATTGGGTATCTGGCACAGGAAGCTTCTGTTTTTCGAAAATTGAGCATTGAAAAGAATATTCTTAGTGTACTCCAATTGACCAACTTGAGCAAAAAGGAACAGCACATGAAAATGGAATCGCTCATTGATGAGTTTGGTCTGGGACATATTCGCAAGAACCGAGGCGATTTATTGTCTGGGGGGGAACGCCGCCGTACCGAAATTGCCCGAGCCCTGGCCACAGACCCCAAATTTATTCTGTTGGATGAGCCTTTTGCCGGGGTTGACCCTGTTGCCGTGGAGGACATTCAGCGGATTGTAGCCCAATTGAAGAACAAAAATATCGGTATTTTGATCACCGACCACAACGTACAGGAAACCTTGGCCATTACCGAACGTTCCTATTTAATGTTTGAGGGTGGAATTCTTAAAGCTGGAGTTCCCGAGGAATTGGCCGTGGATGAAATGGTGCGGAAGGTGTATTTGGGGCAAAACTTTGAGCTCCGAAAAAAGAAATTGGATTTTTAATCCTTTCTCTTCTTCATTTTTACCACTATTGAAGGTGACAGCGATTTTAAATGTTCAATAAATCCCATCTTATCTTTCGGGGAAATCACCACACTCTTGTATTTACCATACAATATTTCCAAACGATCCAATGATGCCGCAGGCGATGATATCAGGGTATTGGTTTCCACCATCCCAGTAATGGAATCAATGGGTATTACTTTTCTGAACCAAAAGAATACTTTAACTACCAAATTCTTTTCATTGACTTCGTAGGAAATAGAGTTAAAAAGAAGGACTACTAAAAGTAATATTCCAGTTTGTATGGCCAAATCTACCCACAGACCTTGATCAATTGTATGGTATATGCCCACACCAAAACCTAAAAGTACAATTGCGAGTAGACCCCAGCCTACTTTTGAGGGATATACCTTATGATTTTTATTTTCCATCTTTTTTAGGAATTAAAATCGATGCTAGTAGATAAAAAACAATAATTAAGGGGATGGCCAAAAATTTTAGGGTCAACAGCATCACCAAACTTCCGATCAAGAACAAATATTTAACCCCATTGTCCTTAAAACTCCAATTATCAAATTTTAGGGCGAAAAGTGCTATGGGAGAGTTCAACAAATAGGCACTTACCACGGTCAACCCCATCAAAAACCATTGGTTGAGAATGATGCCACTGAGCACTTCATTATTATGGTAGAGCAAAATCAAAGGAAGGGAAAGAATCAACAAAGCGTTTGCCGGAGTGGGCAAGCCCTTAAACGACGAAACTTGGTTCTCATCCACATTGAACTTGGCCAATCGATAAGCAGATGCCAAGGTGATCATAAAACCGAAAAAGGGCAGTACCGTCATTTCATCATCATGGCCAAAAAAACCGAGGTTCCATCCGCCCCGCTCGGCCATATTGAGCAATTGGAACATGACAATGCCGGGGACCAATCCACTGGTGATCACATCGGCCAAGGAGTCCAACTGCACCCCTACCTCACTTTTCACATTCAGGGCACGAGCTGCCAATCCATCAAAAAAATCGAAAAATATGCCAATGAAAACAAAGAGTGCGGCCAATTCCAAATGGTTGAGCACGGCAAAAACAGTGGCCACACAACCACTAAAAACATTCAATAAAGTTAGCAAGTTGGGAATATAGGACTTCATACAGTTCGGTTTCCGTAAAAATACAGTAAAAAACAAACTGTTGGATTTTGATGTTCGGCAGAGTCGTATTTATTCTGATATTTGCCGAGACAATCTTGAAAATGAAACAACGGCTTTTCTTTTTTCTATTGCTGCTCTTGGTTGGGTTCCAAACATTTTCCCAGGCACCCCAACTCTCAGAGAAATCCCAAATAAGCCTGCTCACCTGTGCTGCCGGGGACGAACTGTATTATGCCTTTGGCCATAGTGCGTTCCGGGTTCAGGACCCTGTTTTGGGCATTGATGTGGTCTACAACTATGGCACCTTTGATTTTAACCAACCCAATTTCTACCTCAATTTTGTTAAGGGAAGAATGATCTATTCCCTTTCCAGAAGGAGCTTTGATGATTTCCTTTTTGAATACGAATTGGAAAAAAGATGGGTCAAGGAACAGATTTTGGACCTTACATTGGAAGAAAGAAACCAATTGCTTGCCTTTTTTGAGGAAAACTACCTACCGCAAAATCGGGACTATTTGTACGACCCGCTATTGAACAACTGTTCCAGCATTACGGGCAAAATTTTAAAGCAACAATATGGCGATGCCATAGTATTTGATGGTTCTTATTTGGAAGAACAGTATAGCTTCAGACAGCTGGTCAGGCAATTTTTGGACAACAATTCATGGTCCATGTTCGGTATAGACCTCGCTTTTGGATCCAATGTGGACCGAACGGCTACCGTTCAAGAACACATGTTTCTACCGTATTACGCCATGATGCAAATACGACATACCACCAAAGATGGGAAACCCCTTTTGAAGCGAGAGCGGACTATCTTGGACTATAATGAACATGAAGGGCAAAACTTTTTCCCGCTTACACCCTTGTTCTGGTTTGTTTTGCTCTTGGTGTTCACCGGAATTGTCACCTATTTTGACTACAAACATAAGGCCAGAAGCCGTTGGTTGGATTTTTCGTTGTTCTTCATCACAGGTTTGATAGGAATCTTTTTGGTTTTTCTTTGGTTCGCCACGGACCATACCTCAACCCCAAACAACTTCAACATTTTATGGGCTTTCCCTCTCAATGCCATTGTGGCCTTTATTTTTGTGTTTGAGGACAAACTACCCGAATGGTCCATAAAATATTTGTACACTGCCTTAGGCCTCATGGGAATTATGTTGGTATTATGGATATTCCATATCCAAATTTTTTCACCCGTAGTGATTCCCGTACTTTTGACCTTGGCAATTCGGTATAGCTATCTAATCAGATATACCAAACTTTAGGATTGGCCTTTAATCCATACCCATGAACTTACTAACAGTAGAGAACATATCTAAATCTTATGGGGAATTGGTCCTGTTTTCCGGTATTTCCTTTGGAATCAACAAGGACCAAAAGATTGCATTGATCGCCAAAAATGGGAGTGGAAAGACCTCCATTCTCAACATCATGTCCGGGAAGGATACTTCGGAAACCGGTCAGGTAACGGTTAGAAAGGATACCAAAGTCGCTTTTTTGGAACAAGAGCCTAATCTTAATCCCAATTTGACCGTTGAAGAGACCATTTTCACTACGGACAATGAGATTTTAAAGGTTATCGCCACCTATGAAAAGGCCATGGAAAATCCTGAGGACACGGATCGTTACCAGAAGGCTTTTGAGGCCATGGAACGTCATAATGCATGGGATTTTGAGACCCAATACAAGCAAATTCTATTCAAATTGCAGTTGACGAAGCTGGATGCCAAGGTGAACACCCTCTCCGGTGGACAAAAAAAGCGGTTGGCCTTGGCCAATGTTTTGCTGAACAAACCAGATTTGCTGATCATGGACGAGCCCACCAACCATTTGGACTTGGAAATGATCGAATGGCTGGAAGCCTATTTTTCCAAAGAAAACATTACGCTGTTCATGGTGACCCACGACCGTTATTTTTTGGACCGGGTCTGCAATGAGATATTGGAGCTGGACAACAATCAACTTTACACATACAAAGGGAATTACAGCTATTATCTTAGGGAAAAAGATGCCCGAATGGAGCGCGAGGCCGTGGAACAGCACAAATCCAAACTATTGTTCAAAAAAGAACTGGACTGGATGCGAAGACAGCCCAAAGCCCGAACCACCAAATCCAAATCGCGTATTGATGACTTCAACGAAATCAAAAAAAGGGCGCATCAACGAAGAAAAGAGCACGAGGTAGAGCTGGAACTGAACATGGAACGCCTGGGCAGTAAGATTTTGGAACTCCATAATGTCTCCAAAACGTATGACGATAAGGTCATCTTAAATAAGTTCGATTATAATTTCAGCAAAGGGGAACGTGTGGGGATCATCGGGAAAAATGGCACCGGAAAGTCCACTTTTTTGAATATACTTACGGAAAGGGAAGCTGTTGATGGTGGAAAAGTGGTAGTAGGCGACACCCTAAAATTTGGCTACTATACCCAAAAGGGAATTCCCGTAAAAGAAGGCCAAAAGGTCATTGATGTCATTCGTGAGTTCGGCGATTACATTCCCCTGAAAAAAGGGAGGCAAATTTCGGCCCAACAACTGTTGGAACGGTTTCTCTTTGACCGCAAAAAGCAGTATGACTTTGTTGAAAAACTCAGTGGTGGGGAACGAAAACGGCTCTACCTCTGTACCGTGCTCATTCAAAATCCCAATTTTTTGATTCTGGATGAACCTACCAACGACCTGGACATTGTTACCCTAAATGTGTTGGAAAGTTTTCTGCTCGACTTTCCCGGCTGCCTCATTGTGGTTTCGCACGATCGTTATTTTATGGACAAGATCGTGGACCATTTGTTCATTTTCAAAGGAGACGGGGTGATAGAGGATTTTCCCGGCAACTATTCCGATTATCGGGTGTATGAAAACAGCAAGGTCATTGAAGAACGGGAAAACAAAACCGCTTCCTCCGAAAAAACGGAAAATACATGGAGAGATACTAGTAATGGCAAACTATCCTATTTGGAACAAAAAGAATACAAACAATTGGAAAAGGATATTCAGAAATTGGAGGAGCAAAAAGAGGTTCTGCAAAACAAATTTTCCAATCCTGAACTGAGCGGTGATGAGATTGATCAACTTTCCATTGAGCTTAAGGAGGTTTCCGATGCCATTGAAGAGAAAACAGAACGTTGGTTCGAACTTTCTGCCATTTTAGAGGGATAAATTGTCCCCTTGAAGGGACTTTAGGGGTGTTTTATGTACTACAAGTTGATTTCTTATCTCAAATTTCTCATTAAGTCTACTAACGAACATGGTGTGCACTCCCCTTTTGTCTTCAATTTTGTAACAAAATGTTTGTATTCCAAAGAAAAAATGAGCAGCAACAAGACCATGAATGTGTTGTTGAAGAGCATTGGTTACTTCAATTATAAAAAAGTCCTAATCGATAATTCTCCCGAGGTTGAAGAACGGGTTAGGGACACATTTCAGGATATGTATTTTGATAGATCCACCGTGGATATTGTTTATACGGACCACATGAATATATCAAAATTCACCACGCTTCTTTCCGAAGGAAAACTCCATAATGGCAGCATGGTTTTGGTGGATGGGATTTACCATGACAAAAAGAGGTTGGAAGATTGGGAAAATCTGATTGCTTCACCCAACATCACGGTAAGTATGGACATGTTCCATTGCGGTGCCATCTTCATCCGAGAGGAGCAGGTGAAGGAACATTTCACTATTCGAATTTAAAAAAGTAACTTTAAGTTATGGAAAATGCAGCAACGGATAACACTATTTGGTATGTTCTTGCGGTTTTGGGACTGATTTATTTGATCATTCTGTTTCGGAACAAAAGAGCGACCCGTCGCAGAAAGTCCCGCAGGTTTATGGAAGGAAAGCGAAAACGTGAACGCGACAATGAACAATAATCAATGAACAATCAACAGTAAACAATGAGCAATAGATAGCTATGCATTGATAATTGTTTATTGATAACTGAAAACTGATTCATGAAGATTTACACCAAAACCGGAGATAAGGGCACCACGGCATTGTTTACAGGTACCCGGGTACCCAAGCATCATATCCGCATAGAAAGCTATGGTACCATTGACGAGCTCAATTCGTTTTTAGGATTGCTCCGCGATCAGGATATGGATGCCCGTTCCAAAGAGATTCTAATGCTTATTCAGGAAAAATTGTTCACGGTCGGTTCCATTTTGGCCACTGAGCCGAAAAAGGACAAACGGCTCAAGATTCCAAGAATTGGCCAAGAAGATATTGAACTTTTGGAAAAAGAAATGGACCAAATGAACGAAAATCTTCCAGAAATGACACATTTTATTCTTCCTGGTGGCCACACCACCGTGTCATACTGCCATATTGCCAGAACCGTTTGTCGCCGTGCAGAGCGAATGATTTCATATTTGCATGAAAATGAGCCTGTTCCAGCCCCGTTGCTGTCCTATATCAACCGTCTCTCCGATTATTTGTTTGTATTGGCACGGAAGTTGTCAAACGACTTGAAAGCCCAAGAAGTAAAGTGGATCCCGAAGGAGATGGACTAAAAAAATCGTTTTTTTAACGCAATAGTTTTGTCAACTCCAAAATAATTTTTAATTAATACTGTTTTTACTTGACTAATTGAGTTTAAAAATTATTTTTGCAAAAAATTTAAAATCAAACCGTTACTATGTACTGGACACTCGAACTAGCCTCATATTTAAGTGATGCGCCTTGGCCAGCCACCAAAGACGAACTGATAGATTACGCAATCCGTACCGGAGCGCCATTGGAAGTTGTAGAAAACTTGCAATCCATGGAAGAAGAGGGCGGCGAGATATATGAGTCCATTGAGGAAATATGGCCCGACTATCCTACCGAAGAAGACTATCTTTGGAATGAGGATGAATATTAATTTCGGAAAACACAAAGCACGTTAAAAAGTCTCATTTGAGGCTTTTTTTTATGTAATTTTGACAGCCCAGCAAAAGAATTCCATCATATTCTTATCAATGGAACAGCTTTTGCCATTCTAACGAAAAGACATTTCATGAGTTTTATTAATTCCGTACTGAAGGTTTTTGTAGGTGATAAATCAGAAAAGGACGTTAAGGCCCTGCAACCTTTGGTAAATGAGATAAAATCCTTTGAGCAGGAGCTTGAAGGGTTGAGCCACGATGAACTGAGACAAAAAACCGTTTCCTTCAAAGCACAGATAGCAGAGGATTGCAAAGAGATCAATGACAGGATCGCTGCCCTGGAGGAGGAAGTGGAAAGCTCCAATGACATAGACCGCAATGAGGAAATCTATGCTGAAATTGACAGGCTCAACGAGGAAGCCTACCAAATTTCAGAAAAGACCCTCAACAACATACTTCCCGAGGCCTTTGCTGTAGTAAAGGAAACTGCCAAACGCTTTGTGGCCAATGAGACCCTTACTGTAACGGCATCGGAATTTGACAGATTACTTTCGGGTTCCAAAGATTACGTAACTCTTGAAGGTGAAAAAGCCGTTTGGAGCAATTCTTGGGATGCCGCTGGCAAGGAAGTCACTTGGGATATGGTACATTACGATGTGCAATTGATAGGCGGTATTTCCCTGCATCAAGGGAAAATTGCCGAGATGCAGACCGGTGAAGGTAAAACATTGGTGGCCACACTCCCGCTCTACTTGAATGCATTAGCAGGAAAAGGGGCCCACTTGGTCACCGTTAATGATTATCTGGCCAAAAGGGACAGCGCTTGGATGGCGCCCATTTTTGAATTTCATGGACTTTCCGTGGATTGTATTGATAAGCACCAACCCAATTCTGATGGCAGACGGGCCGCTTATAACGCAGACATTACCTACGGTACCAACAACGAATTTGGTTTCGATTATTTGCGTGACAACATGGCGCATACCCCTGGGGATTTGGTGCAACGTCCGCACCATTACGCCATTGTGGATGAGGTGGATTCCGTACTGATTGATGACGCCCGTACCCCTTTGATCATATCCGGCCCCGTTCCTGAGGGCGACCGCCACGAATTCAATGAGCTGAAACCAAAAGTGGCCGATATCGTTCAAAAACAACGGCAACATTTAACAGGCGTTTTGGCCGAGGCCAAAAAACTCATCGCCGAAGGTGATACCAAAGAAGGTGGATTCTTATTGCTTCGGGTACACCGAGGATTGCCAAAAAACAAGGCGCTCATCAAATTTTTGAGCGAAGAGGGCGTAAAACAATTGCTACAGAAGACCGAGAATTTCTACATGCAGGACAACAACCGGGAAATGCCCAAAGTAGATGCAGACCTGTTGTTCGTCATTGATGAAAAGAACAACCAGATTGAACTTACTGACAAAGGGGTCGATTATATTTCCGGTGATCAAGACAAGGACTTCTTTGTGATGCCCGACATCGGTAGTGAAATTGCCAAAATTGAAAATCAGGACCTCGAAATAGAAAAAGAAGCCGAACTCAAGGAAGATCTCTTTAAGGATTTTGCCATAAAGAGTGAGCGTATCCATACAATGACCCAGTTGTTGAAAGCCTATACCCTCTTTGAAAAAGATGTGGAATACGTGGTAATGGACAACAAGGTGATGATCGTGGATGAGCAGACGGGTCGTATCATGGATGGTAGAAGATATTCTGATGGATTGCACCAAGCCATCGAGGCCAAGGAAAATGTGAAGATTGAGGCGATGACCCAGACCTTTGCCACCATTACGCTTCAGAATTACTTTAGAATGTACAACAAGTTGGCCGGGATGACAGGTACAGCTGTTACCGAAGCTGGCGAATTCTGGGAGATCTACAAGTTGGATGTGATGGAAATTCCAACCAACAGACCCATTGCCCGTGATGACAGACACGATTTGATCTACAAGACCAAACGCGAAAAATACAACGCCATCATAGATGAGGTCACCAAGCTTTCCCAAGCTGGAAGACCTGTATTGATCGGTACAACATCCGTTGAAATTTCAGAATTGTTGTCCAAATTGTTGAGTGTACGGAAAGTACCGCACAACGTATTGAACGCCAAATTGCACAAAAAAGAGGCCGACATTGTTGCTGAGGCCGGGAAATCCGGTGTTGTTACCATTGCCACAAACATGGCCGGTAGGGGTACCGACATTAAATTGAGCCCTGAGGTGAAGAAAGCCGGTGGTTTGGCCATTGTGGGTACGGAACGCCATGATTCACGTCGTGTGGACAGACAGTTGAGAGGTCGTTCTGGACGGCAAGGAGACCCAGGTAGTTCCCAGTTCTATGTTTCCTTGGAGGACAACCTAATGCGTTTGTTCGGATCGGACCGTGTGGCCAAAATGATGGACCGTATGGGCTTGGAAGATGGTGAGGTCATTCAACATTCCATGATGACCAAATCCATAGAACGCGCCCAGAAGAAAGTGGAGGAAAACAACTTCGGTATCCGTAAACGCTTGTTGGAATATGACGATGTTATGAATGCACAGCGTGAGGTGATCTACAAAAGAAGAAGGCACGCTTTGCAAGGGGAACGCTTAAAGGTGGACATCGCCAATATGATGTACGACACTTGTGAAGCCATTGCCGAGACCAATAAAATGGCCGATGATTACAAGAACTTTGAGTTCGAGCTCATTAAATACTTCTCCATTACTTCACCGATCAGCGAAGAGGAGTTCAAAAAAATGAGCTTTCAGCAGATTGCCAATATCATCAATGATGAAGCCTACGATTTCTACAAACAGAAAATGGAGCGTAGCGCCACAGTAGCCTTTCAGGTCATTAAAAAAGTATATGAGGATGAATCCAACAAGTTTGAGCGCATTGTAGTTCCCTTTACGGATGGCATCAAAACCCTTAATGTGGTTACCAATCTGGAGAAGGCCTACAAGACGAATGGGAAGCAATTGATCACCGATTTTGAGAAAAACATCACCTTGGCGATTATAGATGATTCTTGGAAAACCCACTTGCGCAAAATGGATGAGCTGAAACAATCCGTGCAATTGGCCGTTCACGAGCAAAAAGACCCCTTGTTGATCTATAAGTTTGAGGCTTTTGAGCTTTTTAAGGAGATGATGGACAAGGTGAACAAGGAAGTTATCTCGTTCTTGTTCAAGGGAGAATTACCTTCAGAGAACACCAATCAAATCCAAGAGGCCAGAAGCGTTCGCAGGCCAAAGGAAAAACTTCAAACCACCAAAGAAGAAATTCCAAACAGCGACGAACTGGCCGCCCAGAACAGGGCCGCAGGACAGACCCAACGGCAAAGACCACAGGTAACCGAGACCATTGTTCGCGAAAAACCGAAGATTGGAAGAAACGAACGCGTCACGATCAAAAATATCATGTCCGGAGAAAGTAAAACCTGTAAGTACAAGCAGGCCGAACCGCTCATTGACAAAGGTGAATGGGTGCTTGTGGAAGACTGATTCCGAAGAAAATAGTACAACCTTGCGGCAGCTAATATTAGCTGCCGCTTTTGATTATATCAAAAAACATATTTAGATTTACAACCGAAACACCCCGTAACAAGCTACTTTTACTACTCCATTTCACAACCTTGACCGTAGTAGTGAAGAACAACCAAGCGTAGTATATGAAGACTCCTTTTAAGGATAAACAACGTTTACAAGACAAAGTCGATTTGATACTTAAGGTCAACTATAGTTCTTCGCTATTTGCGTTCATTTTGGGCCTAATTTGCCTATTCTTTCTGAATATTGAGGGCATAATACCCTATGCATGTTTTGTTTATGCGGTTTTAAACCTTGTGAACACCCTCCTTTACAAGCAACACAAGAGGTTGGTGCTTACATACAACATCACCTCCATCCTATCCATGATCGGGGCAACCATTGTTACTGTTTATAGTGGCGGAATCCAGAGTCCTTTTATTTTTGTGCTCGCCATTGTGGTCTTTGCCGGATATGTGACCACCAAGGTTTTCGGCCAACTCTACCTCATCGTTAACTTGGCCGTGCTCGCCATCTTGTTTTTATATGACGTTGGAGATTTCAGGATTTCTGAAAATACCGTTCCCTTGGAATCCAGAAGCTGGTTTGCTTTCTTAAGCGCAGTTTTTGCCGTGTATCTTTTGGGAGGCGTTTTTGGGAAAAATCTATTGCGGGCACATCACAAGCTATATAAATCCCGTAACGAGATACAGGAGCGTATTGAGGAAAAAGAAATTTTGTTGAAGGAAGTCCACCATAGGGTCAAGAACAACCTACAGACCGTTTCCAGTCTTTTGAGCCTACAATCCAGGGCACTTGCAGATGAAAAAATCAGCAATATCATAAAAAGCAGTCAAAACAGGGTAGTATCCATGGCCATGGTGCACGAAATGCTCTATAAACGTGATGACTACCTGTCAAAGGTCGAGCTTAAACCCTACGTAAAAGAGCTGTGCGACTATCTGGTGCGTTCCGTAAAAGGAAGCAACAACAATATTAAAGTAGACTTGGACATTGATGACCATAAGCTCAGTATCGATACGGTAATCCCCCTTGGTCTTATCATTAATGAAACCATTACCAATGCCCTCAAGTATGGTATATCGGAAGGTTCTGATGGCGAAGTCCATGTTTCATTGCAAAAGCTTTCCAACAATCGCTATGAAATGTATCTGGGCGACAATGGCATTGGCTATTCGGAGGATATCAACCCCAGGACCTCAAATTCCCTCGGTTTAAAGTTGATCTATAACTTAGCCCGACAATTACGGGGCAGCATAACACGGGATTACGAAAAAAAGGGCACCTATTACCGGATTGAATTTGAAGAAGTGATTGAAGAATTTAATTCTGTGGATTGATCTGGGGGCAATTTTAGAAGTACACCTCTGCAAACCAAAGCCCATTTTGGAAAGTTTACCTAAACTTTTTGGCTCGAAAGGAAAACACTATCGATGCAACCACAAAAGCAAAACTCAAGAACAGTGTAAATGGAATCAGTAGTCCTAAAATCATAATTAAGCCAATTTTGCTTTGTTTCTCTTAGTTCTGAAGGCAAGTTCCTTTTTAACCCTGGAGTTTTTGAATTTGTACAATCTGGTCATTTTTCTGTCCTTCTTAATTTCGGCTTGTACAGCTTCGCTCAACTCCACATCTGTAAATTTGGTCTCTACGTTTACTTCTTTTGAAATATCTTGGGCCATGGCCATTGTTCCGAAAAAAGTTACTGCGATGATGGTTAAAATTGTTTTCATGATTTGGGCTTTATTTACTTTGTAAAATTACCCACGCATGACCCCTGGGGCCGATTTGTGTCGCTCAACCCCCCCTTTTTTTCGTTGTAGAAACTTTTCTTGGATGAAGTGTTTTTTATCGTCGATGAACGTTTTTGGGTCCAAAAACAGCATGTCGACGGCATGTGCATTTCATCGATCGTTCAAAGAAAAGTGCTTCCGTAAATTGCTGATATCAAAGAACTTATTTGTAAGAAAAAGAATACTTATTGTAGGAATAAGATGTATTTTCTATTAAAAAATGGTCTTTCAATCCCTTTTTCAAGACGACTTGGATTTCGGTTCCACGCCATCAGGATTAACAAATTTTAACATCATTCCGAGTAATAGTTGCTAACTTATTCCCACTAAACAAAAAACACTAAAATGAAAACCGTGGGAATTCCTTTTTTACTGCTACTACTTTTGACCTCCTTTGGCTGTCAATCCAAAAACAAATCGGAAAAAAAAGAGCTTGCCCAAGAAGAACAATCTGAAGCTCCAACAAAAGAAACGTTCACCGCAGCCGAACTGCAGCAATATGAAACTGCCTATTTTGCCAGTGGATGTTTTTGGTGTGTTGAGGCCATTTTTGAAAGTGTAAAAGGTGTAAAAGAAGTCTACTCGGGATACGCTGGTGGCACAGAAAAGAACCCCACCTATGAGCAGGTTTCCTACGGAAGGACAACCCATGCAGAAGCCGTGGAGGTATATTACGACCCCAAGGTCATCTCATTCACCCAATTGGTACAGGTGTTCTTTGGTTCGCATGACCCTACTACCCTCAATCGCCAAGGACCTGACAGAGGAGCCCAGTATCGTTCCATAGCATTTTACAAAAATGAGGAGCAAATGAAAATCATTACGGGTTATATGGCCAAGTTACAGGAGGAACATGTGTATGACAGGCCCATTGTCACCGAGGTGAAAAAGTTCGATACATTTTACATGGCCGAAGACTACCACCAGGATTATGAAAGGAACCATCCGAACAATTCGTATATCCGGAACGTCTCCATCCCCAGATTAAATCGGTTTAAAGTCAATTTTCAATCCTATTTGAAGGAAGAAGCCCATTAACGGGTAAATAAATCTGATTGAAACTGTAACTGTTGTTGGTGTTCTTGACCAAGGGTTTGGTCTTGGGAAGTGGATAGGTAAGGGTCACCAACACAAGGGAATTTGTTATTCTTTTAGGGCTACTTCGCTATATTTAGCAGTAATGGTAATCGATTTACCCTCCTTATCCGAAATGTGATACCCTTTATGCACATTGGTATTGTAATTTTTAGAAGTACTAATGACCATGCTTTTGGGATAACTGAATTCCGAAGCGGTTTCATTAACGTGTATCTTAAAAGGCCCTGAAGGCATCGCACAGTCCACCTCTCCATTTTCAACCGTAATATCAATGTTGGAAAAGCCATCGGACACAGAATCAATGCTCAATGCCCCCAAGCTGCTGGTCACAAGAGCATTGTTCACCAACCTACCAATAATCACATTGGAAGAAACCGAGTTCAGCTTCAATTCCTTGACCTCTTTAAGGTTTACCCTATCCGAATAATCGGTTTTCAACTGTCCGTAGTTCCATTGTTGCACCACAACAGGCGAATACGAAGCCCTGATGTTGGTCTTGTCCCCGTCAATGGTAGAAGCATGCAAGCTTGCGTAGGACAAGCTTGCATTGATGTTCTTTGTATTTGCGGCCAGTTTTACCTCGCCATGCCTTACGTCCATCTTAAGTTTGACGCTTTTTGGCATTTTTATCTTGATGCGCTTTTTTACTTTGTATTTTTTGCGTTCCCCATCATCCGATGAAAAATAAAACACATTGGGTTCGCCGTTATTGATGCTGATAACATGACGCTTAACTTCAGCTTGCTGTTTCCGTACTTCCTCGCGTTGCTTCCGCATCTCTTCCCGGGCTTCCTTGCGAAGCTCCTGTTGTTCCTCCATCATCTCTTCGCGCTCTTCCATGAGTTGCTGCCGGTCTTCCTCCATCTGCTTTCTGTCCTCGGCCATTTCCTTGGCCATTTCTGCCATATGCTCGCTCCACTCTTTAAAACGTTCTTTGTACTCCTTATCAAAATTCTTATCGAAGTCCTTTTTCCACTCCTTCAAGTATTTGTCCCCATCCTTTTTATACGCATCATAGTCAAAATCCATGTGCGGCATAGGGGGCATGGGTGGCATTGGTGGTAGATTTGGCATTACAATGACCTCTGGAATCTCGGGAATTTCAGGGATCTCCGGCATCACAAAATCAAAATCGGACATGCCCGGAACATCAAAATTGTACACAAAGGAAGAATTGCCTCCCCAAAAGGTGTTGCCTTCGGTTCGCACCTCTATTTCCTTACTGTTCCCTTTGATGGTAATCTGATCTTTTTCAAAATAGGACTGCGCCTCCTCATCGGTGGCACCCTCCAGTTCCACCACAGCGGTAATTTCCACTTGGTCCTTGTCCCACGTTTCAAACTCAATGTCCGCATAACTGGTGTTGATGTCGATGACCGCATCCTTGTCCACAGTAAAGGTTTCCTTGTAGGTCTTTGATGTTTCCTGTGCATAACAGGCCATGCCGGTCAGCACAAAAAGAAGCCCACTAAACAATATTTGATGTTTCCTGCTCATTTTCTGATGATTTTAATTGGTTCAACTTTAATTTTAGTTTTTGAAGCAATTGCAACCGCAACTGCAAATTTTTCACCAAGGCACCGATGGTTTGGTCATTGGGACCCATTTCGTTGAGTTCCTTGTTCAATCGATGGTACTCGTTATCCAATTCGGCCAATCGGGCCATATAGCTATCCATTACCTCCTTATTGTTGGAATCTAACTCCAAATCGGAAAGTTGAAGGTTGATATTGGTGAGGTAATAATTTTCCACTTTCTTTAAATCTGGGGAAAGATCTCCCAATGATATGGTCTGGTCCTCCTCCTTGCCATTTTCAGTTTCAACAATCTGGGTCTCTGAGGGACCACCTTTTTCCTCTTTTGTTGAAAAATAATAGAATGTCAATCCCAGAGCCACCACAACCGAAGCGGCCATCTGCCACCATACCGAATACCCTTTCTTTTCCTTCGGGAGTTCTTCCGTTGGCATTTTTTCATCCAATTTTGATAGGAACCGGGCCTCATGCCCCCTTTTCATCGAATAGGTCTTTTCTTCCCGTTCCTTTGCGAACAATTTTCTAAGATCCCGTGCCATACACTTTGTCCTTTAATGATTCCTTTAATTGTGTTTTGCCTCGCAACAATCTGGTCCGCGAAGCTGCTTCAGTAATCTTTAATATTTGGGCTATTTCGCTATGGTCATAGCCTTCCACCAAAAACAGTTGCACCACATACCTATATTTATCCGGCAGTTCCTCAATGGTTTTTTTCACCTCTTCCAAGGAAATGCCTTCTTCAATATGCCAATCTTCCTCATCGGTAATTTGGAGGTACCTTTCATTCAATTCCACCGTTCGTTGATTTTTCGATTTTAAAAAATCGATGCTCCCGTTCACCACAATCCGTTTCAACCACGCCCCAAAGGTCACCTCCCCTTTAAATTGGTCAATCCGCTGAAAAGCTTTTATAAAAGATTCTTGCACCACGTCCTCCGCATCATTCGAATTTTTTAGAAACCGCATGGCTACGCCATACATACCATCACAATATTGACGGTACAGTTTTAGCTGCGCCCCACGGTCGTTGTGCTTACATTTTTCTACCAGTTCAATTTGAAACACGGTCAGTTGCTGTTTGGTTCTTAGTGGTTCTCTGTAAAGACGATGAAAAAAAGGGAACGTTTCAAATTTTTCACTTTTAAATTGATTTTTAACAAAAAAAATCCCGTCGATGCATCAACGGGATTCCAATTTTCATGCTATGTGCGGTACTTTTATTCGTCCATCAACAAATTCAAATGTACCGTAATATTGTCCCGCGTAGCTTTGCTGTATGGGCATATTTCATGGGCTGCATTGATTAAATTTTCACCCATTTCCTGATCTACTGTAGGCAAATAGGCATCCAAAGTGGCCTCCAAAAAGAAACCATCCTCCTCCTTATTGAACGATACAATGGCGGTAACATTAAAATCCCCAAGGTCATCAACACCATGTTCCTTGGCCACAACCTGTAAGGCTCCCGCAAAGCAGGTGGAATATGCCGCAGCAAAAAGCTCTTCCGGGTTGGTGGATTTGGGGTCAGGTTTTCCTTCGGAATTTGGCATGCTGATATCAAAATCAAGTACACCGTCTTCACTTTTTACATGTCCTGAACGCCCTCCTGTATTGGTAGCTTTACTCTCAAAAATAGTTTTCATCTGTACATCTTATTTATAGTTCCAATCACCGGAAACGGTTAATCCAAGTCCGATAATTCTTTGTGAGAAGTTACCATTTTGTCATTGGAAGTTCCTAATAACTGTTATTAAATTTATGTGAAATGGGCCAAAACAGCACACAATAGGGGCGCGTATTCCTTTTTATGGATGAACAAAACCCATGAAAACTTTATACCTTAGTATTGAATTTGATGATCAGTACCCTTGGCAACCAAAAAAAGCACACCACCCAATACCATTTCCAAAATTAGGGCACTTCGTAAACAGGAAATTTCCGTTGAAGCCCTGACCGAAGGTATTTTCAAGGGCGACAAAGCCATTTTGGCCAAGGCCATTACCCTTTTGGAGAGCACCAAGCCTGAACATTTTGAAAAAGCCAATGCGGTTATCGAAAAATGTCTGTCCAAACCCAACAACAGCATTCGGTTGGGGATTACCGGCGTTCCCGGTGTGGGTAAAAGCTCATTTATTGAGACCTTGGGCACCACATTGACCGGTATGGGCAAAAAAGTGGCCGTTTTGGCGGTAGACCCCACCAGTTCCTTGAGCAAGGGCAGCATTTTAGGGGACAAGACACGAATGCAAGCACTCTCCAAAGACCCCAATGCGTTTATACGGCCTTCCCCTTCTGGGAGTTCATTGGGTGGGGTGGCCCAAAAAACCCGCGAGAGCATTATGCTTTGTGAAGCTGCGGGCTATGATGTGATTTTGGTGGAAACCGTGGGCGTGGGCCAGAGCGAAATTGCCGTGCACAGCATGGTGGACTTCTTTTTATTGCTGAAACTTTCCGGTGCGGGCGATGAGCTCCAGGGCATTAAACGGGGCATCATGGAAATGGCCGATGCCATTGCCATCAACAAGGCCGATGGCTCCAATTTGGAACAGGCCAAACTGGCCGAAACCGAATTTTCACGTGCGTTGCACCTCTATCCCCCCAAAAAAAATGGCTGGGTCCCTAAAGTGATGCGCTGTTCGGCCACTGAGAACACGGGAATCAAGGAAATTTGGGAAGTGGTGGAGCAATTCGTCGCCCAAAACAAAGAAAGCGGCCATTTTGAAAAAAACAGAAAGACCCAGAACAAAAACTGGTTCCTTCAGACCGTGGATGAGCACATCAAACAATTTTTCCATCAAAAGGAATCCTTTAAAAAGGAACAAAGCAAAATGTTGAAGGCCATCGAAAACAACAAAATCTCCCCTTTTTATGCCGCCAAACTCCTCTTGGACAAAATCACCAAGGAACTTTAAATAAAAGCGATAAATTTGCACAGATTCAAAACCGAATGAGCACTGTCACCGATTCCCTCCTATCCATAGTGATTCCCCTGTACAATGAAGAGGACAATGCGGTCCTGTTGACCCAAAAGATCCATGAAAGTCTTGCAGGGTACAGCTATCAAATTGTATATGTGGATGACTTTTCAACGGATAAAACCCGTATAAAAGTCAAGGAAATGGATGATGACAAAGTCCATTTGATCGAGTTGAAAAAAAACTATGGTCAAAGTTTGGCCCTCGCTGCCGGAATTGACTACGCTGAAGGCGAATATATCATCACCATGGATGGTGATCTGCAGAACGATCCTTCGGATATTCCACAAATGTTGTCGCATGCGGTCAGTGGGGAATATGATGTAGTGACGGGCATCCGTCAAAAAAGAAAAGACTCTTTGGTCAAAAAAATACCTTCCAAGATTGCCAATTTCTTGGTTCGGCGAGTCACGAAATTGGATATTAAGGACAATGGTTGTGCCCTAAAAGTCTTTACCAAGGATATTGCCAAAGGATTGAACCTATACGGTGAAATGCACCGCTTTATCACACTTTTGGCTTATTTGGAAGGTGGACAGATCAAGCAGGTTCCTGTAAAGCACCATGCGCGACATGCCGGGGTTTCCAAATACGGACTGGAGCGGGTGTTCAAGGTAGTGGCGGATATGATGTTGTTGCTCTTTATCCGAAAATATTTTCAACGGCCCATCCACCTATTTGGCATTTTTGGGGTATTGTTGATCATTCTTGGTGTCTTCATCAATATCTATTTGTTGATCGTAAAACTTGGTTTTGGGGAAGATATTGGGAGTAGGCCCTTGCTTATTTTTGGGATGATGTTCATTTTGGGCGGTATTCAATTGTTCACTATAGGTATTGTGATGGAACTGTTGATACGCACCTACTACGAATCCCAGCAGAAAAGACCGTATCGCATCAAAAAAATTACCATCGGTGACGGAAAAGCGACGTAAAAAGCTCATCACGGCACTGAAATTCATCATCAGTGCAGCCTTGATCTACTTTATCTTCACTAAAATAGATTTCAAGGACGTTTTACAGACGTTACGGAAAAGCGACCCACTCTATCTAATTTTGGCCATTTTGTGCTTTGTGCTTTCCAAAGTGCTCTCCGCGCTCAGATTGAACCTGTATTTTCATCAAATTGGGGCAAAAATTTCCCAACGGAGCAATTTTAAGCTTTATTTGTTGGGGATGTTCTACAATCTTTTCCTTCCGGGAGGAATTGGGGGCGATGCCTATAAAGGGTATGTCATCCAACGGGAATATCAATCGGGGACCAAAAAAGTGGTCTCAGTTTTGCTCTTGGACCGTTTAAGCGGAATGCTATTGCTTTTTCTCTACGCCTGCACCTTGGCCTTAATTTCAGATAACACTTTTTTCAACGGGTTTATGGGTTTGACAGTTGTAGTAATTCCATTGAGTATGTTGGTTTTTTGGTGGATGAACTGGAAGTTCTTTGCCTATACTATTCCTATTTTTTGGAAATCCGTTGGGTATTCGGCCCTGGTTCAATTAGCGCAGTTGGTGTGTGTGTTGTGCATTCTGCAATCCCTTTCCATAAGCTTGGATCGTGTTGAATATTTGTTTGTATTCTTGGTGTCATCCATTGTTTCTGTAATTCCACTGACCATTGGCGGTATTGGAAGCAGGGAAGTGACCTTTTTATATGGTGCAAAATGGTTGGGACTGGATGCGAGCACCTCCATCGGCATCAGTTTTACCTTTTTCTTGATTACGGCCTTGATTTCCCTTTTGGGAATTGTCTATCACTTTAGAAAACCAAAATTGGAAACAGTTTCCTAATCCAAATGCACCAAGTGCATCTGTTCCAATTTCTTCTGACGCGTATTGGGGTTCAAAAATTTGAGTTGTAACCGGGTTATCCTAAATTGATCTACGGTGATTTGTTCATGCCAATGATAGCCTTCATTGACCAATTTTTCCAGCTCCTGGTCGGTGGCGTATATCCAGATATCGCTCTTGTCTTCCAAATCCGAAACCGAAACAATCCCTACCGGTTTCTTGTTGTAAAAATCCAACCCCCAAGTAAGCCTTTTGGTGATTTTGAAGATTTTATCCACAGGGATTTGGTGCTCCTCAACTTTTTCTGCCATGGTAGACCCCCCTTGGTATCTCAACAATCTGGGATAAAAGTGGGTGTTCAATAGTCCATTCAGCAACAACGAACTACATATCGATATGGTAATGATCCGCAGGTATGGCGCTTCTCGTTTCAAGCAGAAATACGTAATTACTCCCAATATGGCCACCAACACAAAATAGCCGTGGTTGTATTTGAATTTGAACACATAAAAGCATACCAAAACCGTAAAAACAAAGACCAGGCTCAATATGAAATATTGAAAAATCAAAATCACCTTGGCGGTTCCTGATTTTTCCTTTTGCTGTAAACTATACAGATAGGATGCTGAAAGGATGGCATACAACGGAATCAGGATGTTCATGTAATGGGGCAACTTGAATTGTGCAAAACTTATCAATCCGAATAGAATGGTGATGCCGCCAAAGGTCAAAAATTCCAATTGGGGATTATAGGCGAATTTCTGTTTCCAAAATGTCTTCAATCGGGTCCAATAGGCAATCAAAGCCAAAACGGTCCACGGCAAAAAAACCCATAAAAAGGTATGGAAAAAGAAGAAGAAATCGCTACTGTTCTTTCCAATGCCTTCACCGCTCATTCGTTCAAAACTCTGCTCCCAGAAAATGAAGAAAATACCACTTCGGTTGTCCTTTCCCCGGATCACTTTCTCTGGATGCAGGTCAAATTGGTGATAATACGCATACAACATTGGCGCAATGGTCAATCCAAAAACCAAAAGGGCCGCCAAAACCTTCCAGTTGAGCAATCGCTTCCATTTTCGGGTGTAGGCCAAATGGCACAGCAATGAAACACCAATGACCACCAAGGCAATCTGTCCCTTTGTGGAAAAGGCCATGCCCGCCCCAAAGGCACCAAAAACAATACTTTTCAGTGTGCTTTTCTCAACATAGGTCGCCAATTGCCAGATGGCGAAAATGGTAAATCCGGTCAAAACGGCATCAGTTCGGACATCGATATTGGCCAATACAATGGTCTGTGCCGTCATAAAAATCAGTGATGCAAACCGTCCAACATCCTTGTTGTAGAGCAATTTTCCGAGACCATAACAGCTATAGGCTCCCAACAAAGTGGCCAAAATACCGGGAATCCGGTAGGCCCAATCGTGGATGCCAAAAATCTTGTAGGATAGGGCCGCCAGCCAATAGTGCATGTGGGGTTTGTCCAGATACTCCTCAGTCCCCTTGATCAGGGTAAGCCAGTCATTCTCTTGGACCATCCGCATGGCCATTACGGCAAACTGGGCGGAATCGTTTTCAAAAAGGGTCACGAACATTCCAGCGATGTACACCAGAACAATCAGGGAGATTAAAAACCAGTATCTGGCCGATGATATCATGTACCCATTTTTTGGAATGCAAATATAGCCAACTTGGCCCACAACCATCCGAAGAGTGTGCCTACCAAGGCACCCGTTACTACATCCAACGGATAATGTACCCCGATGTAAATCCGACTATAGGCTACAATACAGGCCCATGCCATCAGCACAAGGCCAATATACCTCACTTTATTTCGGAACAAAATGGAAAAGAAAACGGCGGGGCCAAAAGAATTGGCCGCATGTGCAGAAAAATACCCAAACTGCCCCCCGCAATACCTTTTCACCAAACGCATTACCGAACTAACTTCTGGGTCATGGCAAGGTCTAAGGCGACCAATCCCATATTTAAAGAAATTGGACAACTGGTCGGTACAGGTGATCAACAAAGCCACTGCCACCAAAATGACTCCGGTTCGTTTCCAACCAAAACTTTTGTAGGAGAGATAGAGCAATAGGACATAGAGGGGGAAAGAGCTTTTTGTGTTGGTCATGAACATCCAAAAACCGTCCCATGTTTCGGTTCCCAGTCCGTTGAGGAACAAAAAAAGGTCTTTATCGTACTGTAAAAGCTGTTCGAGCATTATGCATCGTATCTTGAGACCTCCCTGTCATAAAAAGCCGTTGCGGCCTCAATCAAACTCTCCGCTTCCTCCATTAAGTCCGCCTCATCTTCTTTTGAAAATTCTTCCATCCATTCCACCTCATCATTTTCCAGATTGATGATGAACCTTGGATATTCAGTATGAACAATGAAAATGGCGTCAGGATAATCCGTATTATCGGCCAACAAAAATTTGGGTAGTTCCATATATCAACTAATTGATTTTAAATTTTGGAATCTTCTTAATTCAATATTTATGATTAAATACGTCATGTTGAACTTGTTTCAACATCACATTTACATTGTTACTTTATGATGAGACCCTGAGACGAGCTCAGGGTGACGACCGTACTTTTAAATGAAATGTTACCAACATTCATTCTATTTTAATCTTCAATCAATTTCTTGGTCAAATAGTTGAATCGAAGATACAACATTACCGCCGATGCTGTCAATCCCAACAACAATCCTATCCAAATTCCCGTGCTTGAAAGGCCGGTGTACAACCCGAGGTAAAAACATACCGGGAACCCGATCAGCCAATAGGCCACAAAGGTGATGAAGGTGGGAATCCGCACATCCTGAAGTCCACGAAGTGCGCCCAAGACCACCACTTGCAGTCCATCGGAAATTTGAAAAAACGCAGCGACCAACAACAATTCTGCCGCAATGATGATTACTTCGGTATTGTCCATTTGGTTGACAATGTCATCCACATCCAAATAAATGGTGGGGAACCAATGCCTTCCCAAAAGGAACAGTACGGCAAAGGCCACTTCCAAAATAAAGGTCAGGAAAAAAATGGATTCTGCTATCCTTCGAAGCTCCCTGAAGTTCTGCAGTCCTTTCTGATTGCCCACGCGCACCATGGCGGCAACACTGAGGCCCATACCCACCATGAAGGTCATGCTGCTAAGGTTCAATGCTATCTGATTGGCCGCTTGGGCATTTTTCCCCAATACACCACTCAGCCAAATGGCTGCGGTAAATATGGCCACTTCAAAGAACATCTGCATGGCAGAAGGGAATCCCAAATTGATGATTTTCTTCATCACTTTTTTCTCAATTTCCCTAAAATTGAAGTGGGTCACGTAGGTTTCAAATTTTTCCTTGCGTTTCAACAAAAACCAAATGAACAACACCATAATGACCCGCGAGGCCAATGTGCCGATAGCTGCCCCTACAATGCCCAATTTTGGAAATCCGAAGGAACCAAAAATGAGCAAATAGTTGATGGTTATGTTCACCACATTGGCCAGAATGGTGGCATACATGGGATATTTGGTCTGCGACAATCCTTCAGAAAACTGTTTGAAAGCCTGGAACATCACCAAAGGCACCAAGGAAAAAGCGACCAGTTCCAAATAGGGAATGGCAAGCTCCACCACTTCAGGGGGCTGCTCCATATGGTGCAACAAGGGTTTGCACAGCAAGATGATGCCAAATAGGGAAAGTCCCAACAAGGTGCAAAGCACCAGTCCGTGTTTTAGGGCCCTTTTTCCATCGGCGGGGTTCCCTGCCCCATCCGCTTCGGCCACCAAAGGTGTGATTGCCGTGGAAAAACCAATACCAAGTGACATGGCTATGAAGACAAAACTGTTGCCCAAGGAGACCGCTGCCAGCTCCGCAGTTCCCAATTGCCCCACCATGATGTTGTCCGCAAAGGCCACAAAAGTGTGCCCCAGCATTCCCAAGATTACGGGATAGGACAGTCTAAGATTGTATGCAAACTCTTGGGTGTATTTTTGAAGCAAAACGGAAAATTAAAAGAGCACAAATATAGGTGGATTCTAAATTTTGCAAACAGTCCCAAAAAAAGAAATTCACTTTAGTGGGCTCCAAGTAGTACCAAAACCGAAATAGACTGTCGAGTATATTTCGTATTCATCAACCCATACCCTATATCCATCAATTCAGACTTGAGACTTATGCAAAGTTTCCTAACCTTCACTCATAATGTGAGACATAAGCATTTATCTAATCTGTAACATGTACTCCATCAAATACTAAAATGGAAAAGATGAAAATAACTATTATCCTAGCCTTTCTTATTGCATCTACCAACACTTTTTCCCAAGAAAAGAATTTTAGCCTAGAAATTGGTTATCCAATAGAGTTGTCGAATGGGAATTCATCAGGATTGACCGGAATTATAAATTCAAGGATAAAGTATAGGTTTTGGAATACAGAATCATTTGGTATTGGAACATCATATTCCATTGATTTGTTGACAGGCAACATAACCTCTGAAAACAAAAAGGAGTCATTTACATCCCATCATTTTAATTTATTTGGGGAAGTTCCCTTGAATTCGTCCAAAACATTATTTACCTCATTAGGAGCTGGATATACTACGCAGAGCTATTATATAACTAAAATAATGGATCATGGCTCAGGTTTAATTAGTTCTGAAACTGAAAAAACCAATGTTGGAGGATTCAACATAGATATTGGTGGGAGTTACGACATTTTAAAAAATTTCTTCATTCAAGGAACTTTTCAATTTATCAGATTATATGTTAACGATTTCCTGTTGGAAGAGAAAATCGGTTTTAATAAAAATCGATTGAAGGTTGGAGTTGGATACAGATTTTAAAAATTTACTTGATAAAGGCTAACATAGAAAGTCTCTCTTTCAAAATGAAACATTATCAATCTTAAAAAGTTGGATTATTAAGGCAATTTGAAGATTCCCAATAGGCCCTTAATCTACCATAAACTAAAACCAAATTTGAATGAACAAACCAACATTATTGTTTCTATTGATTTTCCTAACACTTTTTAAGGTAAAAGCACAAAAATGTACAGTGGAAGAAGATCCTTTTACCAATCAGGAAACGGTTTCCTATAATTATGATTATCAAACCGTCTTCTTTCAAAAGAAAGGAAACAGCATTTTCTTTGAAATTTTGTTTAATTATTGGGGGGAAAGAAGCAAGGAGTTTGACGAGAAAACCGAAATTCAAATTAAGCTTGAAAACGGAACCAAGCTCACTTTAAAAACCATACGGAAATCACTTCCTAAAATTGAGGAACAAAATTCTTCCACTAATCTATATGGTGGTTTTGGAAGCGGAATAGTAATATCAAATGCAAAAAAATATACGGTCTATTCTTTTGCTTTCATTTTGACAGGAGAGGAGCTAAAAAAGCTAGCGGAATCAAAAATTGAAGTTATAAGAATCCCAGATACAGAAGCATTGGAGTTCGTTGACATATCAGTCAAAAGAAAAAGAAGTAGAAAAAAATTAAAAGCTGTACACAAAGGTGCTAATTGTATATATGAACACCTCTAAAATCGTATTGCACAGTATATCATTAATTGGAACTTGTTTATTGCATTTTGGCCTCTTCCCAAAACACATCCATCTCCGCCAAAGTCATTTCCTTTAGGGTTTTACCGGATTCTTTGGCTTTGCCCTCCAAATATTGAAACCGTTTGATGAACTTTTTGTTGGTGCGCTCCAAAGCATTTTCCGGATTTACATTTAAAAACCGGGCATAGTTGACCATGGAAAAAAGCACATCACCAAATTCAGACTCAATCTTATCCACATTGTTAGAATCAATCTCTACTTGCAGCTCCGCCAGCTCTTCCTTTAGTTTTTCAAACACCTGTTCGGGATGTTCCCAATCAAATCCTACTCCTGCCACTTTTTCCTGGATTCGGTTGGCCTTTACCAAGGCGGGCAAACTGTTGGGAACGCCCTCCAAAACACTTTTCTTGCCTTCCTTGAGCTTTATATTCTCCCAATTTTGTTTGACTTCATCCTCATTCTGTACTTTTACATCACCATAAATATGTGGATGGCGGTTGATCAGTTTCTCACAGATTCCGTTGGCAACATCGGCAATATCAAAGTCTTGTGTTTCTGAACCTATTTTCGCATAAAAGACAATGTGCAAGAGTAAATCGCCCAGTTCCTTCTTCACTTCTTCCAAATCATTATCCAAAATGGCGTCACCCAACTCATAGGTTTCTTCGATAGTCAAATGGCGAAGCGTTTGTAGGGTCTGCTTTTTGTCCCATGGGCATTGATCCCTTAATTCGTCCATGATGTTTAGGAGTCGTTCCAATGCCTTCAGCTGCTCAGATCTTGCGTTCATCTATAAAATTTTATTTAAAAGTACAAAGACCGTAAATAGCAGGTACTGATTTTTTTCCATAGTTATGAAGACTAGGTATCATTCAAGAAGAGAGGGAATTTTGGGAAGACCGTTCAACAATAGTGCTCTATTGAAAATTGTACATTTGAAGAAACACCCATAACATGAAAGCACTAGTATCCTTGGCAATTTTCTGTTGCTGTCTTTTTTTGAATGCACAAGCTCCCAATCGTTTTGATAACGAGGTCATGGAAATCCAAAAAAAGAACGATTCCCTCTGGGATCCTGCAAAACCTACACTTGTTTTTACCGGAAGTTCCAGTATTAGAATGTGGAAAGACCTTCAGGAGAGATTCCCTGACCAACAGGTACTGAATACCGGGTTTGGCGGTTCCCAATTTTCGGATTTGGAGCATTATTTGGACGAGTTGATTCTCAAGTACAACCCCAAAAAAGTTTTTATTTATGAAGGGGACAATGATGTTAGCGCCAAAAAAAGACTCAGGAATATCGTAGCTACTTCAGAACGGATATTGAACATGCTCCAGCAAAAAAAGCAAGCATTGGAGATTGTTTTCATTTCGGCCAAACCCAGCATTTCCAGATGGAAGTTACGAAGAAAGTATAGGCGTTTAAATCGAAAACTCAGCAGACTGGCCGAAAAAACCAATGGGGTTGATTTTGTGGATGTATGGTACCCCATGCTGGACAAACGAAAAGTAAAACAGGACATTTTCATTGAAGATGGACTTCATATGAATACAAAAGGTTACGATATCTGGTATGAGGTATTGAAGAACCATGTTAATTAACTAATCAAAAACTACTGTGATTACAAGGACCCTACTGCTCTTCTCCGCCATTATTTGCTTAGCGGCTTGCCAACCCCAAAAAAAAGAAATTCTATTTCCCAAAACAGACCTGAGCGTAGCTCCGTTGATTCCAAAACCCATAAAAACCATTGCAACCCACAGTGCTTTTGGACTGGACTCCAATACGGTCATCTATACCTCAACACAGGATCCAGCTTTTGAAAAAGTAGGACAGTTTCTTTCGGAAAAAATAAAAGGGAAAATTGGGCTGGATCTAGCAGTCAATAGTGCCAAAACTGAAAATGTAGAGCGATTGATCTACATCAACCAATCTGACAGTACGGATTTGGAAACTCCAGAATCCTACCAGCTGTACATCAAGAAAGACTCTATTTTGGTCAATGCCAAAACTGCGGCGGGTGCCTTCAGGGGAATCCAAACCTTACGGCAATTGATTCCCGAGAAAAGCAATGATACACTTACCGACCATCCCCTTTGGTTGGTTCCCACCGGGAAAATAGTGGATGCCCCCAAGTTTGAATACCGAGGTGCCATGTTGGATGTGGCACGGCATTTTTTCACTGTTGAAGAGGTAAAAAAGTACATCGATATTTTGGCCTATTACAAATTCAATGCCATCCATTTGCACTTATCTGATGATCAAGGTTGGCGACTCGAAATCAAGTCGTGGCCCAAACTCACCCAAGTCGGTGCCCAAACTGAAGTCGGTGGCGGTGAAGGTGGTTTCTACACCCAGGAGGACTATAAAGATTTGGTGCAATATGCCGCCGAAAGACACATGACCTTAATTCCCGAAATAGATATGCCGGGGCACAGCAATGCTGCTTCATTGAGCTATCCTTTCTTGAACGGCAATGGAAAACCGTTAAAGCCTTATACGGGAACGAGAGTGGGCTTTAGCACGTTTGATGCAAGAAAAGATACAGTTTATAGCTTTTTGGATGATGTCATCGGTGAAATTGCCGCCATTACTCCTGGTCCCTATTTTCATGCTGGTGGGGATGAAAGTCATGCCACCAAAAAGAGCGATTACATCCATTTTGTGGAAAAAGTGGAGAAAATTGTCCAAAAACATGGCAAAACCATGGTAGGATGGAATGAAATTGCCCAAGCGAAACTTGACCCCTCTTCCATCGCACAACTTTGGAATGAGTCGCATAGTGCCATAAAAGCCGCTGAGAATGGTTCAAGAGTGATTCTTTCCCCTTCGGAGAAAACTTATGTGGACATGAAATATGATTCCATTTCTGAATATGGTCTCACTTGGGCCGGGTACATTCCTGTTGATGTGGCCTACCAATGGGATCCTGAGACTTATGTGGAAGGCCTCCCACGGGAAAGTATTTTAGGCATTGAAGCGCCTTTATGGTCCGAGACCATTAGCAACAGTGCCGAATTGGAATATCTGGCCTTTCCGCGTGTGATCGGGATTTCCGAACTGGGTTGGTCCCCAGCGGAACATTGTAATTGGAAAGACTACAAAATGCGTTTGGCCCAGCAAGTCCCTTATCTAAATCGTATGGAAATCAATTACTACCCGAGTCCTTTGGTGGATTGGAAGAAAGAGTGATTATTCCTCTTCGCCAGAGACAACGGAAGTGGGTTCTTCCTCAGCATCCTCTTCTTTGACAAAATCTGAAATGTTGTTATCGATGAGGATGTTGTACCACTGAATGATTTTTTTGATGTCACTGGCGTACACCCGGTCTTCATCGTAATTGGGCAAAATATCGAAGAAATATTCTTCCAATTCAATTTTTTCCGCCTTATGGCTGATTCCGGTTTTTTGGCCGTCTTCTTTTTCCTTAATCTTTTGGAACACCTCCCGAAGGGGCACCTCCTCTTCCAAAGTATAAATGGCTATTTCAGAAAGGACACTGACATTACTTCGTATTCCAACGGTAACCCGTTTTCCATCCAAAAGGGATTCCCCAACAAAACCGGTTCGTGTTTGGGTCAATAGTTTGTAAAGTCCGGGCTTACCGCCGATCGATAAAATTTTGTCCAATGCCATTCAAAATAGATTTATGCTTGTTATATTCAAATTGTATCAGTAAGCTTGTTTTGTCTTCTTGAGCGCAGTCGAAAGATTGACAAAACATCTCGACTGCGCTCGATGTGACATCTGATTTAGCCACTGGTACAATAACGTACAATCGTTTTATGCGCGCAAAAATATAGTATTCTCGGAAACGCCAATTTTTTTAACGTCCTTTTTTGATATTGGGGAACCGCATTTTGTAATCCACAGCGATTTTCCCCTTTGAAATTTTATCCAACCTACTTTTTAATAGCCGTTTTTTTAAAGAGGACAACTTGTCCGTGAACAGAATTCCCTGAATGTGATCATATTCGTGTTGGATGACCCTTGCCAACAACCCATCATAGGTTTCGGTGTGGGGTTTAAAATCTTCATCCAGATAGCTGATGGTGATTTCGGGCTTTCTTTTGACATCTTCACGGATATCGGGAATACTGAGACAGCCTTCATTAAAATCCCATGCTGTCCCTTCTTCTTCTTCAATTTTTGCATTGATAAAGACCTTTTTAAAACCTTTTAAGGCTTCTTGATCTTCCTTGCTCAGTTCCTCATCATCCGAAAAAGGAGTGGTATCCACCAAAAACAGACGAATGGGCAATCCAACCTGCGGGGCCGCCAATCCAACCCCATGGGCATTATACATGGTCTCCCACATATTGGTGATCAATTCGTCAAGTTTTGGATACTCTGAAGTAATATCCTTGGCCATTTTACGTAAAACGGGGTCGCCGTATGCAACAATGGGTAAAATCATAAAATCAAACTCTATTAAGGTATGCCTGCAAAATCAATGTGGCACTTATTTCATCGACCAAGCCTTTGTCTTGGCGCTTTTTCTTTTTCATTCCGCTGTCCAACATGGACTGGAATGCCATTTTGGAGGTGAACCGCTCATCTTGGCGCTCTATTGGCATTGATGGAAATCTACCGGTCAACTTCTTTAAAAAAGACTGAATCAGTTCTTCGGATTCAGATGGGGTATTGTCCATTTGTTTGGGAAGCCCCACTATGATCTTTTCCACGGATTCGTTCTGAACATACTCCGCAAGAAAGGGAATCAACTCCTTGGTTTCAACGGTGGTCAATCCAGAAGCGATCAACTGAAGTTCATCGGTCACCGCAATGCCTGTTCTCACCTTTCCATAATCCAACGCCAAGATTCTTGCCAAACCAAAATTTTTGGCAAAAATAACCTTAAAAATGTTATGCCCTTAAAATAAGCCCCATTATTCTGATGAGGGGACTATCTTTGCTTAAATTTTAAGAAAAAATGACAGATTTAAGGGGACTTATTGAAAAAGCCTGGGACAACCGGGAATTGTTGACAGAAGAAAAAACCCAAATAGCCATCAGGGAGGTGATTGAGTTGATTGATATGGGCGAATTGCGTTGCGCTGAACCCACTGATGATGGTTGGCAAATCAATGAGTGGGTCAAAAAGGCGGTGGTTTTGTATTTCCCTATTCAAAAAATGGAGGTGCTCGAAGCTGGTATTTTTGAATATCACGATAAAATCCCTTTAAAAAAGGGATATAAAGAAAAAGGGGTGCGGGTGGTTCCCCATGCGGTTGCCAGACATGGGGCGTATATTTCCAAAGGAACCATTCTTATGCCCAGTTATGTGAATATCGGTGCTTATGTTGATGAAGGTACCATGGTGGACACTTGGGCTACGGTGGGCAGTTGTGCTCAAATCGGTAAAAATGTCCATTTAAGTGGCGGTGTTGGCATTGGGGGGGTTCTGGAACCTTTGCAAGCCGCTCCGGTAATCATTGAAGACAATGCTTTTATTGGTTCGCGTTGTATTGTTGTTGAAGGGGTACGCGTGGAAAAGGAAGCTGTCCTGGGCGCCAATGTTGTGCTGACCGGCTCTACCAAAATTATTGATGTGACCGGTGATAAACCCGTTGAGCTTAAAGGTAGGGTTCCGGCAAGATCGGTGGTTATCCCAGGAAGCTATACCAAAAAGTTCCCCGCAGGGGAATATCAGGTGCCCTGTGCCTTGATCATTGGGAAACGAAAGGAAAGCACGGATAAAAAGACCTCGTTGAACAACGCCCTGCGGGAGCATGATGTGGCCGTGTAAGCACATATTTTGAAGAAATTTTTGGTCATACAGCAAAAGATGGTCGGCGATGTGCTCGCCAGCACCATTCTTTGTGAGCATCTGAAAATCCATTTTCCTGATTCAGAAGTCCACTATCTCATCAATGAGTCCACTTTGGCTGTTGTGGAAGGAAACCCTTTTGTTGACAAGATCATTCTTTTTAAGAACGACTATCGAGATAGCAAACTTGCTTTTTATAGGTTTCTAAAATCGATAAAAAAGGAAGAGTATTACGCCACTCTAGATGTGTACTGCAAGTTGGAGAGCAATCTCATCAGCTATTTTTCTAGGGCTGATTTAAAAATTTCCTATAAAAAATGGTATTCCAAATTTATTTATACGCATTTGTTCTCGTATTCCCACAATGTGAAAACCACTTTGGGCCATGCCATTGAAAATCGGCTTTTGTTACTCTCTCCCCTGATCCCAAAATTGGAAAAACCGGATTTGGCACCAAAAATCCATTTATTGGAATCTGAAAAAAAGGAAGTGAGAGAGTTTTTGAAAGAAAATAATATTGATACTTCGCATCCGGTTGTTATGGTGGGATTGTTGGGCAGCCAGCCCAGCAAAAGTTATCCGCTGGATTATTTGGCCAAGACCCTCGATTTTATATCGGAAAAGCACCGAGTTACGTTTTTGCTCAACTATATGCCCGACCAAAAAGATAGGGTGGCTGAATTTCTTTCACACTGCACTCAAAAAACGAGAAATTACATTCGGGAGGATGTGTTTTGTCCTTCACTGCGCTCGGTTATAGGTCTGTTTGGACAATGTAATGCGTATATTGGAAACGAAGGGGGCTGCAGCAATATATCTAAGGCACTTGCCATTCCCAATTTCTCTATTTTCTCCCCTTGGATTTCCAAAACCGCGTGGCTTACTTATAATGAAAATAGCAAAAACCAAGCGGTGCATCTGGCAGATTTTAAACCAGAAATTCTTGACCTACCCAAGAAAGAACGAAAAAAGAATGCTGAAAAATTGTATCAAACCTTTAAACCTGAATTTTTTCAGGAACAATTAGAGCGCTTCATCGAAAATGAAGTTGTCCCGAACCAATAGCACTTGGTAGGATTCCACCAAAATTTTCCATCCACGGTCCAACATATAGTCGATAACAAGCTTTCCTTTACCCCCGTTCGGCAAATCACAGTCATCAATCAGTACAATGGAGTTGTCATGGAGTTGGTCTTCAATCCTCTGAAACTCTTCCAAGTGGTGTTGCTGGCTTTTTTTCTGTACCTCGGGGTCATTGCTGTAATCGTAACTATCCAAATACAGCACATCAACCGTTTCATTAAAATCCTCTAAAAAAGCGAGTGAATCAGAGTGATGTATCTGAACAAATTCCTGAAGATGCTGTCTATCCACCTCTGCCTGCGCATTTTTCACAGATTCCTCGTTGATATCCACAGAATGTACAAAAGCATTGTTCTCCTTGGCCCATTTTCCAAAGACAATGGTTGCCGCCCCGTTGCTCTTAGCACCACGCAGACCTTCCCGTGAGGTCCCCGTTTCCACAATGGTCTTGGCCTTGGTCCTTTTCATAAGTTCCATGGTTTTTAGAAAGGTGTTCCTTCTTTTTCTAAAATCGTACCTAAAGGGCATAAAGGGGTAAAGGGATTTGTGTTTGATCCATTTCCCTATTAAAAAACTGGCTATTCCCAGTAGAAGTATGCTTATTACAATCTTCATTGATCTTGTATCAAAAATTTATCAAATATAAAGCAACCATCCCCTTTTTTCTTAATCTATTTCTTGGAAATCGCCCTAACACATCAGTTTTGGAATGTAAAAAAGTAGGGTGTTTGGATTTTTAGTTGTTGTAAGAAAAATAGGCGTCCAAACAATTTTTGCCTTCTTTTTTTGTTATAGTTTTGTAGAACCAAACCTAGTACCAATAAATATTATGGCTGGATTGAGCACCCCAAAGCAAAAAATATCAGCACTCATCATCACCTACAACGAAATGGGTTACATTGAAAGATGTATCGATTCCGTTTCATTTGCCGATGAGATCGTTGTTGTTGATTCCTATAGTACGGATGGCACCTATGAGTATCTGGTGAACCATCCCAAAGTAAAGGTACTCCAAAACCCCTTTGAGAATTTTACCGCACAAAAATCCTTCACGTTGAAACAAGCTTCCAATGACTGGATTCTCTTTTTGGATGCCGATGAAGTAGTAAGCCGCGAACTTCAAAAGGAAATTCTGGATACCGTGAACAATCCCAATGCCTGCGAGGCCTACTGGTTTTACCGTAAGTTCATGTTTCAAAACAGTACATTGAATTTTAGTGGTTGGCAAACGGATAAAAACCATAGGTTGTTCAGAAAAAGTAAGGCGTATTTTACCGATAAAAAGATTGTACACGAAACCTTGGAGGTTGATGGTACATCATGTATTTTAAAGGAAAAGCTAACCCACTACTGTTACAAAAACTACGAGGATTACAAAGGAAAAATGCTGCGTTATGGCCAGCTAAAGGCCAAAGAGGATTTTTATAAGGAAAAGCATTTCAATTATCTTTTAATGGCAGTGAAGCCCGCATGGAAGTTCTTCAACCATTTTGTTCTGCGACTGGGCTTTTTGGATGGCAAAAAAGGAATTACCATTTGCTACCTGAACGCTTTGGGCGTCTTGGAAAGATACAAAGAGCTTAAACGATTGGAAAAGAAAAATGAGCTTGCCTATTATTTGGTAATGCCATAGTGGGTCCAAACCACTTTCTTTGATCGTGTCTCTTTGCGTATGGATTGGTTTTTTGCGATGGATTCTGGGGTTTTGTACCCTCTTTTATGATCCAAATGCACACACACCGCGCTGTACCGCAATTGTTTGGATTTAATCCCAAAGTTGAACAATCGCTCCCCCAACTCACGGTCCTGCCCCCCATATTGCATCCGTTCATCAAACCCGTTGACATTTAAAATATCCTTTTTCCAACCAGACGAATTATGCCCGTTCCAACTGGCATTGGTGGGGGTAAACGTATTTAAAAGTTTGGATATGGCACCACTTGCGGTAAGCTTGTTGTTCTTGAACGTTTTTGGAATCCCCTTTTCCTTGAGCCAGTGAATATTGAAGCAATTCTGATTTTCAATATCCTCCAAGGTTATCATTTTGGAAATGTTCATGGGAAGCATATAATAACCGCCCGAAATAAAATAGCCTTTTTCCTTGTTGATATAATGCACCTCCACAAAATCTTCCCGGGGTATGCAATCGCCATCGGTCATGATGATATACTCCGCATGGCAGGCCTCCACGGACTTGTTCAGAATACGTGATTTTTGAAAACCGTCATCCTCCTGCCATACATGGGTAATGGGATAGAATACTTTTTTGGAAAGTTCGTCCAAAAGCTCCTTGGTCTTGGGACCAGAACCATCATCCGCCACAACAACCTCAAAGTCCTTGAAAATCTGGCAATTAAATCCCCAAAGCACTTTTTTTAGCCATTCCTCGGCATTATAGGTGCTTACAATTACGGATATCTTGGGGGCTTCCCGCTCATTCTGGTTCATCTTGGCAAAAATAGAAATATTAAATGTTATCGCATATCCTTACTTTAGCTTATCCAAAATTCTATAATGAAAGTCAAAGAAATTCCGGTTTCCCTATTCAATCAGGCTCGACTTACATGGCAATCGCAAAAAAGACTGGAGGAAGGCAAAGAAACTGTTCCTGCTGTGGTCTCACTGGCTTCAATCCCATCAAGATTGGGAATTGTACATATTACCATACGAAGCATTTTGGACCAAAGTATGCTTCCAGAAAAAATAATTCTCTGGCTCCACCAGGACTTAAAGGACAGGATTCCAAAAAAACTTTCAAAATTAATGGGAGAACGGTTTTCCATTCAATTCACCACCTATTCCAGTTCCCATAGAAAATTGGTGGAGCCGCTGAAAATCTATCCCAACAAGGTGATCATTACCTGCGATGATGATATGATGTACCGAAAAAACTGGCTATCCAATTTGTACAAAGCCCATTTGGAAAACCCTGATCGTATCATCGGCAACCAAACCAGATGTATCAGCTATACTGACAACAATGAATTGCTTCCCTACAAAAATTGGAGCTCGGGGACATATTCATGCCCAAACCCCAAAGCCGTGCTTCCCATTGGCGCTGGGGGCACCCTTTACCCACCACATTCATTGGACGATAGGGCCTTAGATCAAGAAGTTTTTTTAAAATTGGCCCCAAAAGCAGATGATCTATGGTTCAAAGCGATGAGTTTGTTAAAGGGAACGTTGTCCGTAAAATCCAAATACACCGTAAAAGAACCCGTTCCCATTTGGGGCTCACAGAAGGTTTCCCTGAAAAAATCCAACATCGAAGGGGACAAAAATAGAACCCAATGGCTGGCGCTTACCGATTATTTTAAACTAAAATTTTAGCCCTTGACCGAAGAAATAAACAACTGCATCAAAGAATTAAAGGCCGGAAACCTTATTCTGTATCCCACTGATACCGTTTGGGGCATTGGCTGTGACGCCACCAACCCAGATGCCGTAAAAAAAGTATATGCCCTCAAAAAAAGGGAAGATACCAAAGCACTCATTTGTCTCGTGGCGAATCAGGCTATGTTGGAACGCCATGTAAAAGAAGTGCCCGAAGTGGCCTATGACATCATAGATCTGGCCACCAAACCCACCACCATTGTGTTTGATGAACCCGTGGGTGTGGCCAAAAACCTTATCGCTGAGGACAATACGTTGGCCATTCGGGTGGCATCCGATAAATTCTGTCAGTACCTCATCAACAAATTTGGAAAACCCATTGTGTCCACCTCTGCCAACATCTCCGGACAGCCCACTCCAAAACACTTTGCGGATATACAGCCTGAAATTTTAAAAGGAGTGGACTATGTGGTAAATTTGCCGGATGTAAACAATGATCCTTCCCCATCATCCATCATTAAATTGGCCAATGACGGACAGGTGAAGGTAATTCGGGAATAATGACGGAGGAATTCCACAAAGAAGCCATTCAACATCCAATTTTTCAACTTATCGGGGAAACTGCCGATGAATTGGGCGTGGATGCCTATGTGATCGGGGGATTTGTGCGGGATTATTTTTTGAAACGGGACACACCCAAGGATATTGATGTCGTGGCCGTTGGCAGTGGCATTCAATTGGCCAAAAAAGTGGCCTCAAAAATCAAGGGAAAACCAGAAGTTTCCATATTCAAGAATTTTGGCACGGCCATGATCAAACACAAAGGTCTGGAGTTGGAATTTGTGGGTGCCCGCAAGGAAAGTTATCATCGTGATAGTCGGAAACCCGTGGTGGAGGATGGTTCATTGGAAGATGACCAAAACCGACGCGATTTCACCATAAATGCCATGGCATTGGCTCTCAATAAAGCCAATTTCGGGCAGCTTTTGGACCCTTTTGATGGGTTGAACGACCTAGACAAGAAAATTATCCGCACCCCTTTGGAGCCGGGCATCACCTATTCCGATGATCCTTTGCGAATGATGCGTGCCATCCGTTTTGCTACGCAATTGCACTTTACCATTGAACTGAAGTCGCTCCAGGCCATTACCGAAAACAAGGACCGCATCAAGATTATTTCCAAAGAGCGTATTGTGGATGAACTCCACAAAATATTGATGAGCCAAAAACCCTCCCGAGGTTTCAAACTGATGCACCAAACCGGACTTTTACCCTTAATTCTTCCAGAATTGACCGCCCTACAAGGAATCGAAGAGATAGAAGGACAACGCCACAAGGACAATTTTTGGCATACGCTGGAAGTGGTGGACAACATTTCGGAAACTACCGACAACCTTTGGTTGCGTTGGGCGGCCTTATTGCACGATATTGGCAAGGCCCCCACAAAAAAATTCCACAAAAGAATTGGCTGGACCTTTCACGGGCACGAGTTTGTGGGCTCCAAAATGGTGTACAAGCTTTTTAAACGGATGCGGATGCCCTTGAACGACAAAATGAAGTTTGTGCAAAAAATGGTGTTGATGAGTTCACGGCCCATCATCTTGGCAGAAGAGCATGTTACCGATTCGGCAGTGCGGCGTTTGGTTTTTGATGCCGGGGATTATGTGGATGACCTCATGACCTTGTGCGAGGCCGATATCACCACCAAAAACCCCAGAAAACAACGGAAGTACAAGAACAATTTTCAACTAGTACGTCAAAAAATAGTGGAAGTTGAAGAACGAGATCATGTCCGCAACTTTCAACCTCCGGTTTCAGGTGAGGAGATCATGCAGACCTTTAACCTAAAACCATCGCGGGAAATAGGGATCATCAAGGAAGCCATCAAAGAGGCCATTTTGGAGGGTGAGATTCCCAATGAACATGAAGCTGCCTATCAGTTTATGCTGGAAAAAGGCAAACAAATGAACCTAAAAGTCCATTCAGAATGAAAAAAAACAAATATGTGGTGTACTGGCTGTTGACTGGTTGTGCGCTCATTTTTATCATGGTGCTTGTGGGCGGAATTACCCGGCTTACCCATTCCGGGCTTTCCATTTCGGATTACAAATTGATTCACGGCACATTGCCCCCCATGAACGAGCAGGCTTGGGAGGAAGCCTTTGAACTCTACAAGCAATACCCGGAGTACCAAAAACTCAACTCCCATTTTGATCTGGAGGATTTTAAGGACATTTATTTTTGGGAATGGCTGCACCGGTTCATTGGTCGGTTTATTGGAGTTGTCTTTATCCTTCCCTTTTTATATTTCCTGTTCACCAAAAAATTGGACAGGCCCACGGTAAAAAAATGTTTGGTCTTGCTTTTTCTGGGTGGATTTCAAGGCTTTTTGGGGTGGTATATGGTAAAAAGCGGTCTGGTGGACCGTCCGGATGTATCCCATTTTAGATTGGCCGCCCATTTGACCACTGCCTTCATCACCTTTGCCTACAGTCTTTGGGTGGCGTTGGACCTTATGTATCCATCCAAAAAAGAAATAAAAAAGCCAATACGGAACCTTATCCGAATTACATACGGCGTTTTACTGGTTCAAATTATTTGGGGCGCTTTTGTAGCTGGATTGGATGCTGGCTTTATCCACAACCACTGGCCCTTGATGAGTGAGGGAAAATTGATTCACGAAACCGTGTACATTGAACAACAGCCCGTGATCAAAAACTTTTTTGAAGGAAAAAGCGGCGTACAATTTGTGCACCGGTACATGGCCTATATTGTGGTCGGTTTGATTGCATTGATATGGGTACGATCTAGAAAAATAGAACGGACACCATTACAGGAAAAAGGGCTGCAATCCATGGTGGTTTTGGTCCTTGCCCAATTTGTGTTGGGGGTAATGACGCTTATTTATGCCGTTCCGCTTTGGTTGGGTATTGCCCACCAGATTGGGGCGTTTTTCCTGTTGGCCGCCATGACGTTTACCCTGCATCGGTTCTCCAAATAAGATTGAATTGTCGTAAATTTGTGCCCAATCTAAAATTTGTTGGATGATTTATAAAATCAGGATTATTCTAGATGCTGAGGAAGATATCTTTAGGGATGTTGAGATTGAGGATAGCAATACGTTGGAAGAATTTCACAATGCCATAACCCAGGCCTTTGGGTTTGAAGGTGATGAAATGGCCTCCTTCTACACCTGTGATGAGGAATGGAACCAAGACGAGGAAATTGCGATGTTCGATATGAGCGAAAATGGTTCTGATATTCGATTAATGAACGAAACCGTTCTGGATGATGTATTGACAGAACAAACCCCTAAAATGATCTATGTGTACGATTTTTTCAGCATGTGGACCTTTTTTGTGGAACTGGCCGATATTGTGGAAAAAGAAAGCGGAAGAACGTATCCCAACGTGCTGTTCAGTTTCGGCGAACTGCCCGATGCTCCCCCAGAAAAAAACTTCGAGTCCAAACCCACCACCGATTTTGACGATGATTTCCTGGACAGTTATGACGACATGGATTTTGATGAAAACTGGAATTAAAACCCATCACCTTTTACCCTGAACCTTTCACCTTTAAACCTTTCACCTTTAAACCTTTCACCTTTAAACCTTCACCCTTATGCTGAATCTATATAACGCCCAAATTGAAAGTATTTCCCTCCATCGCGTAGGCAACAAGAGCAAGAACGAGGCTGCATTTTTATCCGCAGAGCCCTTTACCCTCAACGATGAAATGGCCGGCTTGCTCAAGGAATATTTCTTTAAACCATTCAGGGAGAAGGAAGAGAACTATTATAAGTTTTACAATGATGTGGATGTGGAGTTCAATGAGGTCTATAATGCCGTTTCTGATATTTTTAGCGACAACTCAAAAACCCACGAGGTTTCAAAAAAAATAACCACCCACCTTTTTGAACAATCCAACCATCCCCATATTAAAAATGGGGAGGTATATGTGGTCCATTTTTCGGATATGGTCATCGATAACCAAAAAACTGATGCTGTTGGGATTTTTAAGAGTGAGTTGAAGCATGATTTTCTTCAGTTCAAAGAGAAAGAACAAAACTTGGAGATTCTAATTCGCCAAGGGATCAACATCAATAAGCTGGACAAGGGCTGTATCGTTTTCAACACCCAAAAAGAGGAAGGATACAAAGTGTTGTCCGTGGACAGCAATCGGTATGATGCCAAATATTGGTTGGAGAACTTTTTAGGGCTCATTCCATTGACCGATGAGAACTTTTACACCAAAAACTACCTCAAATTCTGTCAAAATTTTGCCAAGGATGTGGTTTTGCCTGCCGAGGACAAGCAACAAGAGGTGCTTTTTATGAACCGGGCGGTGAACCACTTTGCCAAAAACGACAATTTTGAGGAAACCTCATTTTTGAATGAGGTGATGGAAAACCCCGAATTGATCCCTGAATTTAAGCATTACAAGGTCGAAAAAGGGCCAAAATACAGCATTGAGGACGTATCCAATTTTGATATTGCCAACAAGGCCGTTTCCGATGCGCGGAAAAAAATCAAGAATGTCATCAGTCTGGATACCAATATTCAGATAAAGTTGGATTTCATCAACCCAGAATCCGCTGAAAAATTTGTGGAAAAAGGTTGGGACGAGGAACGACAGATGTATTATTATTTGGTGTATTTCAACAAGGAACAGAAGAGCTAGAACTTCTTCTCAATAATCTGTTTCATACTGACATCCTCATAATTTCGTTTCACAAAATCGAGGGCCGTGGCAAGTACCTGCCCCATGTTCTCGCATTTTTTAAACTCCATGTCATGGGTAAATTCCTGCAATTCCGTTTTTAACCGCTCCACGTTTTCGGGGAGTGAGATTTCATCCGTTTTGACACTGTTGATCAACCGTTTTATCCGGTTCCCTGAACTAATGATCCGTTTGGCCACAATGGAACGCTCCTCGATCTTATATTGATCCACCGAATATTCCTGTAATTTATTGGTGACCAACCCCACCATTTGAAGATTTTCTTTAAAGAATTGGGGCAAGTACACCTTGAACTTACCTTCATAACATTGCTGATCAAAATCTATGGCCCGGATACGGTACACCACGTGGTCAAAATCGTGAACGGGCACAATAACGTAGTTATACGAACGCATATCGCCCAACAGACGGATCATACATCGTTCATTGAACTTCACAAACTCCTTGGCCAGTTGGGCTTTCTCGGATTCTGAACATTTGGGCAATATATCCTTGATGAACATATCCCCCGGAATTCCGGCAATGTGCTCTTCAATGAGCGTGTCCCTGTACACCAAAAAGTTAAGATTGTAGGGAGAAAGCATGTGCTCCAGTTCCAAGCCGTAAATACGGGATGCATCGGTCTTTTTTACATAGAAATAGGTGTAATTATCGTTGAGGATGTTCCTTACCTTGATGCGAAATGGTTTTGAATTCCCAAAAGTGCAGAAATCAACCGCATCAACATTCAGATATTCCAAAATACGGTTGCTCCCATCGGAATGCAAAATGGAATAGACCTGTTTTAGGCTCATATCGATTTCCTTGCGATCAGAATCCGAATAATACACCCGAACCCACAGCGTATCCTCTCCATCGTTATCATAAACTACAACAGATCCGGCAAAACGGAGCAGGTCATCATAAAAAATAGGAATCTCTATTTTTCTATTATATCGGTCCAGGTACGCATCCAGTTTTTTTTGGACCGGATAGGCCGGTTTTTTCTTGGACATCAATTTTTCCTCAGTCATTTTTCTTTACGATTCAAGATATTGGACATAAGACGCTAGAAAATGGAAACTGGACACCTGTATGACTTCCGACTTCCGACTTCCGACTTCCGACTTCCGACTTCCGACTTCCGACTTCCGACTTCCGACTTCCGACTTTAAAATTTCCACATTTAACCTCTTCAGTCATTTTTTTGGCTTTATTGTAACAAATTCAACAATACCTCGTCAAGTTACTATAAACAAATCAAAAAACGATTCCGTCTTGGAAACTATACTTACTGTAAACCATCTGACCAAAAAATTTGGGTACCTCACCGCTGTAAAAGATTTGTCCTTTACCATAGAAAAGGGCAACGTGTATGGTATTTTGGGCCCAAATGGCAGTGGAAAATCGACCACTTTAGGCATTATTTTGAACGTGGTGAACCGCACATCCGGTGATTTTAGTTGGTTTGATGGCAACACCTCGACCCATGAGGCCTTGAAAAAAGTGGGTGCCATTATTGAACGACCCAATTTTTACCCTTACATGACCGCTATCCAAAACCTGAGGCTCGTTTGTAAGATCAAAGAGGTTCCTTACACTCGGATTCAGGAAAAATTGGAACTCGTAGGGCTTTGGGACCGAAGAAACAGTAAGTTCAAGACCTACTCTTTGGGGATGAAACAGCGTTTGGCCATTGCCTCTGCCCTGCTCAACGACCCAGAAATCCTGATTCTGGATGAGCCCACAAACGGATTGGACCCTCAGGGTATCCATCAAATCAGGGAGATCATCAAAAAAATTGCAAATCAAGGTACTACGATTCTTTTAGCATCCCATTTATTGGACGAGGTTGAAAAAGTGTGTTCCCATGTGGTCATTCTACGAAAAGGCGAAAAACTGTACTCCGGTGCAGTGGATGGCATGATGGCCACCCATGGCTTTTTTGAACTTCGCTCCGCGGATATGGAAAAACTTAAGTCCCTCTTGGAAAAGAGCGCCAGTTTTGGAAAAATCGAGAGTTTCAATGGAACCCTTACCGTCTATCTGAAGGAAGAAATGGATGCCGAGGAACTCAACAAAATGCTGTTTGAAAAAGGGATTGTCCTTTCCCATCTGGTGAAACGCAAGGAAAGCCTGGAAGAACAATTTTTAACCTTGACCAAAAACAACTAATCAAAAAAACGAATGGTACGTCTACTACAAATAGAATTTATAAAACTTTGGAACAACAGGGCCAGCAAGGTGTTGATCATCTCCTATTTTGCCCTGTTGACCTCAATTGCATTGATCGCAGCCATAAAGTTCGACATTGGTCCGGTACAGTTTCATTTGGCCGATCAAGGCATATTCAACTTTCCCTATATCTGGCACTTTAACACTTTTGTAGCCGCGATTTTTAAATTGTTTTTGGCCATTGTCATTGTCTCCATGATGTCCAATGAATACAGCAACAAGACCATTAAACAAAATTTGATAGACGGTCTCTCCAAAAAGGAATTCATTCTTTCCAAGGTGTTGACGGTCATTTCCTTTGCGTTGATTTCAACCGTTTTTGTGTTTGTGGTTTCCCTCGTATTGGGACTTGTTTATTCAGACTACAATGAGTTGTCCATCATCTTTTCTGACTTGGAGTTTTTACTGGCCTTTTTTGTGAAACTGGTCGGTTTCTTCTCTTTCTGTCTCTTTTTGGGCATTCTGGTCAAGCGATCTGCCTTTGCCTTAGGTTTCTTAATTCTCTGGACCATTTTGGAGCAGGTCGTCTTTGGATTATTGGGCTGGAAAGTAATGAGTTGGCCCGCCGCAAAAAAGGTAAAGGATTTCTTCCCATTGGAATCCATGATGAATTTGATCAAAGAGCCCGGCTCACGTCTTTCTGCAGTACAGAACATCGGAGATCAGATAGGGGAAAATTTACGGTTTGACTACCACACCTATTGGTATGAATTTTTAATTGTCCTCTTTTGGACGGCTCTATTTATCTACTTGTCCTACGCATTGTTGAAAAAGCGCGATTTATAGTATATTGAGGGGATGTATTTGTTCCCTGTGGTAAAAAAATTGCTCTTTCTAGGTGTCCTTATTGCCTCCTTTATGGGAAGGGCACAGCAATGCCCGGATTTATTGGGCCCAACCAATGGTGAAACAAATGTGGCCGTAGATGCAACCCTTTCCTGGGAAGCTGTGGATGGGGTTCCTGCCTATTTGGTTTCCTTGGGAACAACACCTGGTGGGACGGATATTTTAGCCTCACAAAACGTGGGCAATTCTCCCAACTACACGCCTCCAAAAGGCCTGCCTGAAAACACAGAAATTTTTGTGACCATAACTTTGTTCTTCTTTGACCAACCCGATATAATCTGTAATAGTCAAAGTTTTACCACCGAAACGCTCACCCAACCTCCCCTCTGCACCCAATTGAACTATCCGCAGGATATGGCCACGGATGTGAACCCCGCTTCAACTATTTCTTGGGAATATGTGTATGGCGCAACCGGATATTATGTGAGTTTGGGAACAACACCGGGTGGTGTGGACATTGTAAATACTGCTGATGCGGGGAACAATCTAAGTTACAATCCGCCCAGCGACCTTCCTTCGGAAGAGACAATCTATGTCACCATAAGACCATACAATAGCATTGGTGATGCCACAGGGTGTTCCTCAGAAAGTTTTACAACGAGTGAGGTTTCCCCTTTACCGAGTTGCACCAACATGATCTATCCCCAGAACGGAGAAATCAATGTACCCTTGTCCCCGGTATTGGAATGGAATGCCGTTTCAGGGGCAACGGGTTACCAAGTCACCATTGGTTCTACCCCAAATGGATTGGATATTCTCAACAATGCCACATTTTACACAAATTCCACACCGGTACTTAATTTTGTACCCAATCAAACCTTCTTTATCACCATAACTCCTTTTAATGATGCAGGCCCTGCCCAGAATTGTACGCAGGAAAGTTTTTCCACGCTTTTGGGTTGTGGCCCATACTTGGATCTCGCTTCAGGTGAATTTGTGACCTTAAATCCTGAGATAGATTTTCCTGAAACGCTATCATTCTGTGAAAATGAAGCTCCCTTGGTTGTCACTTCCGAAGATAGTGCCGATGGTTACCGCTGGTATCAAATTGATCAATTCGATAATGAAACGGTAATTTCAGATACCAATCAGGTTTCCATTGAAGAAAACGGCAGGTATCGCTATGAGGCCTATAACTTGGTTTCCCAATCAGGAAATATGATAGAATGCCCATCCACACAGGAGTTTAATGTGGTTTCCTCCGAAACGCCCGTCATCAACCGATTGAATGTCTCTGGCAATGGAGTGGATAGATTGCAAATTACCGTTGAAGCGTCTGGCAATGGGGATTACGAATATGCCGTGGACAACCGGAACGGACCCTATTCGGACAACAGCACATTCACCAACCTTGAACCGGGAACACACACCTTTTATGTTCGGGATAAAAATGGTTGTGGCATTGCAGAGAAAAAGTTCAAGCAGGACTTGACCGTGGAGGGATTTCCCAAATTTTTCACGCCCAATGGGGATAACATCAATGACTATTGGCAGTTTATTCAACCACCAAATGGCGAGGAAGTTGTTTTACAAAGCATCCAAATTTTTAATCGCTATGGATTTTTCCTAAAGGAAATAGTGCAAAACTCCCAAGGATGGGATGGCAATTTCCAAGGGCAGCCCCTACCCGAAGGGGAATATTGGTTCAGGGCCATTGATGATTCAAACAGGGAAATCAAAGGTCATTTTTCCCTAAAACGATAATCTTTCCGCTTTGCTTTAATTTGGTGCTTCCCTTTACTATTTTTATCAAATGAAATTTCAGGTAGTATCAGGTTTTAAACCCACTGGTGACCAACCAGAGGCCATTAAGCAATTGGTGGAGGGTATTGAGGGTGGTGATCCCCACCAGACCTTGCTCGGGGTAACGGGGTCGGGGAAAACATTTACCGTGGCCAATGTGGTGGAATCCGTACAGCGTCCGACCTTGGTGTTGGCCCACAACAAGACCTTGGCCGCTCAATTGTATTCTGAATTCAAACAGTTTTTTCCCCATAATGCCGTTGAATACTTTGTATCCTATTACGATTACTACCAACCCGAAGCCTACATTCCCACAAGTGGGTTGTATATTGAAAAAGACCTCTCCATCAATGAGGATATTGAAAAGCTTCGGTTGAGTGCCACTTCTTCCCTCCTTTCCGGGCGAAGGGATGTACTGGTAGTGGCCTCCGTTTCCTGCCTGTATGGTATCGGAAACCCTGTTGAATTTCAAAAGAACGTGATTTCCATCCATAAAAATCAAGTCATTTCCCGGACAAAATTTCTGAAACAACTGGTACAAAGTCTGTATTCCAGAACTACTGCTGATTTTAGAAATGGGAATTTCAGGGTGAAGGGGGATGTTGTGGATGTCTTCCCTGGCTATGCCGATCATGCCTTCCGAATTCATTTTTTTGGGGATGAAATTGAGGAGATCGAAGCGTTGGATCCCTTCAACAACAAAGTCATCGAAATTTATGACTCGTTGAACATTTATCCGGCCAACATGTTTGTCACTTCACCGGATGTATTGCAGAATGCCATACGGCAAATTCAGGATGACTTGGTGAAACAAGTGGACTATTTTAAGGAAATAGGTCGACCTCTGGAAGCCAAACGCTTGGAGGAACGAACTAATTTTGACTTGGAGATGATTCGCGAATTGGGCTATTGCTCTGGAATTGAGAACTATTCCAGGTATTTGGATGGGCGAGAGCCTGGAACACGGCCCTTCTGCCTATTGGATTATTTTCCCGATGATTATTTGATGATCATTGATGAAAGTCACGTGACCATTCCGCAAGTGCATGCCATGTACGGAGGAGACCGTTCCAGAAAGGAAAATTTGGTGGAATATGGGTTTCGCCTTCCGGCGGCGATGGATAATCGACCTCTCAAATTTGAAGAGTTTGAAGCACTCCAAAATCAGGTTATTTTCGTCAGTGCAACACCAGCGGATTATGAACTGGAACTGAGCCAAGGCGTTTATGTGGAACAGGTCATTCGCCCAACAGGTCTGTTGGACCCGATTATTGAGGTACGACCAAGTGCCAACCAAATTGATGATTTGGTGGAGGAAATCCAGCAACGGGTAGAATTGGATGAACGAACGCTGGTGACCACTTTGACCAAACGCATGGCCGAGGAACTTGCCAAGTATTTGGCCCGAATCGATGTGCGTTGTCGTTACATTCACAGTGATGTGGATACCTTGGAACGGGTGGAAATCATGCAGGATTTAAGAAAAGGCTTGTTTGATGTTTTGATCGGTGTAAACCTGCTACGGGAAGGATTGGATTTGCCCGAAGTTTCGTTGGTGGCCATTTTGGATGCTGACAAGGAAGGCTTTTTACGTAGTAACCGTTCGTTGACCCAGACCGTGGGCCGTGCAGCACGAAACTTGAATGGAAAGGCCATTATGTATGCCGATAAGATTACCGAGAGCATGCAAAAAACCATTGATGAGACCAATTATAGAAGGGAAAAGCAGTTGGCCTACAACCAAGAAAACAATATCACCCCCACAGCCCTGAACAAAAGCTTGGATAGTGCCTTGGCGAAAAATTCAGTTTCTACCTATCACTTTCAAAAAGAGGAATTGCGTGCCGCCGAACCCGATTTGGAATATCTTACCGGTGACCAACGGGAAAAATTGATTCGGGAGAAACGCAAAGCGATGGAAAAAGCGGCCAAAGAACTCAACTTTATGGAAGCGGCCAAGCTACGTGACGAAATAAAACTACTTCAGGAACAAGAGTAAAAGAAAGCGCGCCCCTACATTACTGCGGGAGCGCGCAAACTAACTAACCAACTAATCACTCATCATGAAACACCTAAAGTTGGTGTCTTTTGTTTTTTCTTATCCGATTGAAATCAATCGTTTTGGTTTAGGGAGTGCCTCTTGCTTTTTGGGCAAGGTCAATCTCAATATTCCATCTTCGTACTTGGCATCGATTTTGGAACCATCAACGGTTTCGGGCAATGTAAAGGCCCTTCTGAAGGATGAATAGGAAAATTCCTTTCTGGTATAATTGTCCTTGGTTTCTTCGTTTTCCGATTTCATTTCGCTGGAAATGGTCAACACATCATTGTCCACTTCTACCGTGAAATCATCTTTCTTTACCCCAGGAACAGCAAGTTCCAGTTCAAAATTTTCTTGATTGTCCTTAATATTGACAGCGGGCACAGAAGTATTCCACTTATCTGTCCCACCAAACCAATCCGGTCCCATAACATCGTTCATCAAGGATGGAAAAAACAGGTTGTTTCTTTTTACTAAACTCATGGCGATTTATTTTTTAAAGGTTAAACTTCTAAATCACCTTATTATAGGCAAATGATGTACCAACACAGAAACCATGTCGATATGACATGTTTTTAACAATAAATTATGTCAAAATGACACTAATTGTAATGTGCCTTGAAGATATTGATCAACACATTTGGCGGAACCACATTATTGGGGTAGTTGTGCATCACCTGTAAAACCTGACTTATTGCACCCGGGGGAAGTCCCATTCTAAGTCCAATATTATAGAGCGTATCCACTTCTTTTTTATGTTGATGCTGGTCTACGTTCATCAACAGTAACAATCTGTGAAACTGTACAATACGTTCCGCTTGGGATTTCAAGACTACTTTTGGGGATTTCTCTTTTAAGAGGCCTTCAAAGGTCTCTTTGTCAACACCTAAATTTGAAGCTACTTTAAGCAAAAAACCATATTCCGATTCCTTTAAGGAATGGTCAACCCGGGCAAAGGCGATCATTTCAGAAAGAATGCTCAATTTCTCCTCGTAGGTACCCATGGGTTTGGTTTTGGTGCAACTTCTTTATAGATAACTCCAAAACACCCCATTTTAGTACACAACGAAACCCGGAATTTTTGAGCTCTATCCAAATAAGGTGATTGGGCACTGAAATAAAAAAGGGCAACGTTTATGTAACGTCGCCCCTATCTTGGCAAAGTATGTAAGGGTAATTATCCCAATACTTCTTTTACTTTATCAGCAGCTTCCTGGAACTGAACCGCAGAATGTACGGCCAAACCAGAATTGTCAATAATCTCTTTGGCCAACTCGGCATTGGTACCCTGAAGTCGTACAATAATAGGCACTTGAATGGCATCACCCATGTTTTTGTAGGCATCCACAATACCTTGTGCCACACGGTCACAACGCACAATACCTCCAAAAATATTGATCAATATCGCTTTTACGTTGGGATCCTTTAAAATGATTCGGAAGGCCTCTTCTACCCTTTTGGCATCGGCAGTACCGCCAACATCCAAGAAGTTTGCAGGTTCACCACCGGCCATTTTGATCAAATCCATGGTGGCCATGGCCAATCCGGCTCCGTTTACCATGCAACCTACGTTTCCATCCAAATCCACGTAGTTCAATCCTACCTCACGAGCTTCAACCTCAATAGGATTTTCCTCACGAAGGTCTCGCATTTCGGCATAGGTCTTTCTACGGTACAAGGCATTATCATCAATGGATACTTTGGCATCCACAGCCATAATCTTATCATCTGAGGTCTTCAACACCGGATTGATCTCAAAAAGACTGGCATCACTCTGTTCATACGCTTTGTAAAGTGCAGATACAAATTTTACCATCTCCTTAAATGCCGTACCGGACAATCCCAAGTTAAAAGCTATACGTCTAGCTTGGAATGGCAACAAACCCATTCCAGGATCAATTTCTTCAGTAAAGATCAAATGTGGGGTCTTTTCGGCAACCTCCTCAATGTCCATTCCACCTTCGGTGGAGTACATCACCATATTCCTTCCGGTAGCCCTGTTCAGCAACACCGACATGTAGAATTCATTGGTTTCACTGTCACCGGGATAATATACGTCCTCGGCCACCAACACTTGGTGTACTTTTTTACCTTCAGCAGATGTTTGCGGGGTAATCAGGTTCATCCCAATGATGTTTCCTGCCAACTCTTCAACTTCCTTCAAGTTTTTGGCCAATTTAACACCTCCACCTTTTCCACGGCCTCCGGCATGTACCTGTGCTTTTATAACATGCCACCCGGTTCCAGTTTCCTGTGTCAATTGTTTGGCGGCATCCACCGCTTCCTTTGCATTTCGGGCCACGATTCCTCGTTGGATCTTAACCCCAAAGCTGGCCAAAATTTCTTTTCCTTGATATTCGTGAAGATTCATCTGTGAATTAACTTTTGTTTGCCGACAAAAATAGAAAACCCCATCGACAAATAGAAGGTGAAAAAGGAATAATTAACGCCAGCGTACCTAGCGTACAGAAAGGGAGCACATTTCGTAACAAATCTTATGCTAGATTTTAAAATCCTTAAAGTCCAAAGGATCAAAATTCCTAAAATGACCGTTCATTTCAATGACGGCCTTGGTGCGGTTTACCTGGCTCAACAAGGAAGTTGTGGAATCTAAATGTTCTTTGATGTACAACAAGCGATCTTTTTCTTTTGGAATCTGGAGCAATTCGTATTCCTGTTCAAAGGAAAGTCCCATTTTGTGGGCCAATGAATAACTGTTGAACTGCTTGGGCGAGGTTTTGGTAAAGGGAACATCCATTAAGTCGTACAGCACCTCAACTTTTTGCAATACTTCTTGCCTGAGGTCTTCTTCCGCATCATTCTCAACATCCAAGAATTCGACTTCCCCACCTGAGTACAACTTGCCATCCATTTGGTGTTCAAAAGAAAGTACTTTGAAAACCTGTCTTCCCACACAGACCACATCCATCTCTCCATTCTTATAGGTATTCACCACCTCAACCAACTGCACTTCGGTGCCATAGGTCATGGCGTTGTTGATGAATACCGGAACCCCAAAGGTAATGGCCTCCTTCCTACAGTCATTGATCAACTGTTTGTAACGTTCCTCAAAAATATGGAGGGGCACCGTTTCACCCGGAAAAAAGACCGATTGCAAGGGGAATAGAGGTAATTTCATTGTTGAAGTTTGTCTAAAAATACAATCCGAAATTCAAAGGAGCAAGTAATTCTATCTTCATTTGTTGGTTTTGAAACAATTTGTTACAAATAAATGAATTTGTTTTTTATTCTTGTAGAACCCGCATACATCCAGTAGATTTGCCCGAAAACTAAGCACAATGAACTCCAAAGACCTATTAAAATTAACGGAGCAGTTTGGAGCTCCACTCTACGTATATGACGCCGACAAAATAGCTTCGCAATACCAAAGATTGACTAAAGCTTTTGAAGGGGTTCCTGAGCTACGTTTGAATTATGCCGCCAAAGCACTGTCAAACATAAGCATTCTTAGGTTGATGAATCATTTGGGCAGTGGTCTGGACACGGTTTCCATTCAAGAAGTGAAACTGGGTCTTATGGCAGGTTTTAAGCCCGAATCCATAATTTATACGCCCAATGGGGTTTCTTTGGAGGAAATTGAGGAAGCTGCTGCGCTTGGGGTTCAGGTGAATATCGACAACCTGTCCATTTTGGAGCAATTTGGTAGCAAACATCCTGATATTCCTGTTTGTATCCGTATCAACCCCCATGTGATGGCAGGAGGCAACTCCAAAATATCTGTGGGTCATATCGATTCTAAATTTGGAATCAGCATCCATCAAATTCCGCACTTGTTGCGCATTGTGGAACTGACCAACATGAACATCAACGGGATACACATGCATACCGGAAGTGACATTCTGGATATTGATGTGTTCCTGTACGCTTCTGAAATTTTGTTTGAAACGGCCAAAAATTTCAAGGATTTGGAATTCATCGACTTTGGAAGTGGATTTAAGGTTCCCTACAAAGCAGGAGATATTCAGACCAACATAGAGGAATTGGGCAAGAAGTTGACCACCCGTTTCAATCAATTCTGCAAGGAGTATGGCAAGGATCTTACCTTGGCGTTTGAACCTGGTAAATTTTTGGTCAGTGAAGCAGGGTACTTCTTGGCCAAAGTAAATGTGGTAAAACAGACCACTTCCACTGTTTTTGCCAGTATAGATTCCGGTTTCAACCATTTGATTCGTCCCATGCTCTATGGTTCCAGTCATGAAATCATTAACATTTCCAACCCCAAAGGAAGGGAACGTTATTATTCTGTGGTGGGGTATATCTGTGAAACGGATACGTTTGGCAGCAACCGTAGGATCAATGAAATTTCTGAAGGAGATATTCTTTGTTTCCGAAATGCAGGGGCCTATTGCTTTACCATGGCCAGCAATTACAACTCCAGGTACAGACCTGCAGAGGTACTTTGGTACAATGGCAAGGCCCATTTGATTCGGGAACGGGAAACTTTTGATGACATCCTAAGAAATCAGGTAGATGTGAAGGAGCTGTTTGAAGTGCCTAAAAAAGAGGCCGTTAAATAACATGGAAGTCATTTCCCTTTTACTGTCCGTAGTTTTTATTTTCCTGGCCGGACTTCATTTCTATTGGGCTATTTTTGGGATCAAGGAACCAGAAGCGGTATTGCCCACCAAAACGGACAGTTCCAAAGTAAAATCCCCAGGAAAACTAATGGCGGTTTTGGTGGGCATCATACTCCTATTTTTTGGCTTTGTCTTCATCAACAAGGTTCTTATTTATGTGGACAGGCCTTGGCTAAGCTATGTCCCACTGGTCATTGGAATCATTTTTATTTTACGGGCTTTTGGGGATTTTAAATACATCGGTTTTTTCAAAACTGCGAAGAACAGCAAATTTTCGGCTTTGGACACGCGTTATTACTCACCGCTCTGTCTTCTATTAGGGACACTTATCTTTATTTTGGAGTTTTTGGGATAGATACTTTTCTGGCACAATTTTCGTTATTTTTGTATTGATGGGACGACCAATGTCCTAAAAATAGGAACTATGCGCGCAATTTTTACCCAAATCAGTTTATTTTTTCTACTGCTCGTAGGATTTCAATCCCAAGCCCAAGACATTAATTGGATTTCTTGGGAAGAAGCGGTGGAACTGGCACAAACCGATGCACAGCCCAAGAAAATGTTCATTGATGTTTACACCGACTGGTGCGGGTGGTGCAAGAAAATGGATAAGGATACGTTTCAACATCCTGAGGTTTCCAAATACATGCAGGATAATTTCTACATGGTAAAGTTGGATGCAGAAGGCAAAGACCCTATTGAATATCAAGGAAAGACCTTCAAGTTTGTGCCTTCCGGAAGAAGGGGCTACCATGAATTGGCCGCTGCCCTTTTGCAAGGTAAAATGAGTTATCCTACCGTAGTTTTCTTGGATGAGCAACTCAACATGCTCTCCCCTGTCCCCGGCTACCAAAAAGTGGAACCATTTCTACAGATTGCCCGTTATTTTGGCGACAACATTTACAAAGACAAGGACTGGCAGACGTATGCTGGGAAGTAATTCTTGACTTTATTGCAAAAAATTAGGGAAAGAAAAAATGTATTGATCGCCTTTCTGATTAGAATAATATCCTGGACCGAACATCATATTTTCAAAAACCACTTCCTCCTCGTAAAGGTGCAGAGAACAATATAAGGTGTTTATGCTCGAGTCCGAATTTGAAAGATTGGCCGTTTCGGTCAAATTCATATACTTCAAAATCTCTTGAGGATGCTCAATTTCCAATCCCGCCAGGCTAATTTCATTGTTGAACTTTTGATATACATTCCAACGAAAATTAGTATAGTTCCCTGAACCATTATCCACATAACCTGTATATGTCAATTCAGAAAACGTGTACTCAGCATCTCCTGTAAAAGTCAAAAAGCCAGTATTCTCTGTTAGATTCATTAAGGGTAATTCTATTGACACATCATCTGCATATATACGCTTATTGGCCCGTACCCTAGCGTTATTTATCATTGGGGCATTGAATTCCGCCCAGTAAATTTCAAAATCATCGAATAGAGGTGTCCTGATAGTAGAACTTTGCGTAAGTGGTGAAAGTCGGAAATCATCATAATTGACCACATGAAACCTTATATTTTCAACTGCCTCATAATTTTCATAGGCTCTTACGCTATAATATGTTAGCTCATCTATGTTTTCTACGGAAACTTCTTTAAAACTTTCAATAGGCAAGAAGTCCTCGGTGCTATAATTAGCATTCAAAAAGTCTTCCAATCCAAGTTTCATGTATTTGTTTTCAAATGTTGGATTTGCTAAAAGGACGGAGAACAAGTAAAAATCCTCCGTGCTATTTTGTTCATATAAAAAATTATGTAGCCCATCGGATACGGAAGTAAATATTAAGTTCCCATTTGGTGCTATTAATACACCACTAGGGCTAGAAATCAAACCTGTTCCAGTTGGGGTGGTTAGCTGGATTTCTGTTTGGGTATTTCCATAAGTGGACCTACCCAACCAAAACTCTTCAATATAATCATCACCACCCAAATTTTCAGTTCCAGGTACAACATCAAAATACGAAGTGATATAGGTTCTATTATCAAAAGAGTTTAACTGATATGATGTAACCACCAAATTTTGACGGTGGAAATCATCGTCTGCATAAAATGAAATTGGCGTTCCTTCATTAGTTTGGTAATCCACTAGATTACCGTCCAATGTATGTATGGCTACAAAATCGCTATGCCCAAAAACCCTGTTTAGTTTACACAGCAATCGCTTTAAAGTAAAAGATTGTGCGAGTTCAGACTTGTTACCCTCTTGGTCAATAGAAACAACCTTTAGAGTGTTTGCTCCCAAGGGATAGTCAAACGGATCTATGATGAAGGAGATGCTTTTGTTATTGGATTTCGATACTTCAATATCATTAACATATAGCGTAGATGATACATTTGTTTCACTCTGAATTAATATATCCACTTTAGTTGAAACCTCAATAGTATAGGGTATGCCCTCAAATTCAATCTTTACTTTATCCGACGATACTGGATCCGAATCTTCACTGGAACTACAGGAAATCAACAAATAAAATGCAACCATCAAAATTGAAAAGTATCTCATAATAAGCCATAATTTGGAAGCACAAGGATACCCCTAACCCTCCAAATACAAAAGTGGTTTTAGATAAAAGGTAAGTTTATTCTTTCAAATGAAATTGATGGCTACCTACTATAATTGGGGCTTTCCTTGGTGATGGTCACATCATGCGGGTGGCTTTCATGGATTCCGCTGGAGGTAATCTTTACAAAACGGCCATTTTCCTTTAAGGCTGCAATATCCTTGGCACCACAATAGCCCATTCCGGCCCGGAGCCCTCCAATAAATTGGTGCATACTTTCGTAAAGGTCGCCCTTATACGGTACACGGCCCACAATGCCTTCGGGCACCAATTTTTTGATATCATCCTCAACATCTTGGAAATAACGGTCCTTACTGCCTTGCTTCATGGCCTCCACAGACCCCATCCCTCGATAGGATTTGAATTTTCGGCCTTCATAAATGATGGTCTCTCCGGGCGATTCCTTGGTTCCGGCCAACAACGAACCCAGCATTACCGTATCGGCACCTGCCGCAATGGCCTTGGGAATGTCCCCAGTATAGCGGATTCCACCATCAGCAATTACAGGCACACCACTTCCTTTAATGGCTGCTGCCACTTCCAAAACGGCTGAGAACTGAGGAAAACCAACCCCGGCCACCACACGGGTGGTACAGATGGAACCTGGACCAATGCCCACTTTAACGGCATCAGCACCGGCTTCCACTAAATATTTGGCGGCTTCGGCTGTGGCAATGTTCCCCACGACCACATCGAGCTCTGGGTAGTTCTTTTTGACTTCCTTTAAAATGCTGATCACACCTTTGGTGTGTCCGTGGGCCGTATCGATGATAATGGCATCTACCCCGGCATTGACCAAGGCACCTGCCCTTTCCACGGCATCAGCAGTTACACCAACAGCCGCAGCTACCCGCAAACGACCATACTGATCTTTGTTGGCAATGGGCTTCTGGGTCAATTTTGTAATGTCCCTAAACGTAATCAGTCCAATGAGTTCATCATTTTCGTTTATAACGGGAAGCTTTTCAATCTTGTTTTCCTGAAGAATTACCTCAGCTTGTTGCAAGGAAGTACCTTCTGCCACTGTGACCAAATTTTTAGAGGTCATAACCTCAGCGATGGGCCGATTATCATTTTTCTCGAAACGAAGGTCACGGTTGGTAACGATTCCCAACAGTTTATTGTCCGCATCCACAATGGGGATTCCACCAATGCTGTGCTCTCTCATATTGGCCTTGGCATCGCGCACCACCGAATTCAAGGGAAGGGTCACGGGATCCATGATCATACCACTTTCGGCCCGTTTTACCTTTCGCACCTTCATGGCCTGTTGTTCCACAGTCATGTTTTTGTGCAGCACCCCAATCCCTCCTTCACGGGCCATGGCGATGGCCATACGGGATTCGGTAACGGTGTCCATGGCTGCAGAAACGATGGGCACATTTATGGTAATGTTCCTTGTAAATTTGGATTGAATATTGACTTCTCTCGGGAGTACTTCGGAATATGCAGGCACAAGCAGGACATCGTCATAAGTAAGTCCTTCGCCAACAATTTTATTTAGGTGGGCTTCCATTGCAATTACGGATTAATTGCGTGCAAATATACCACTATTTTAATTGATTTCTATTCCTTCCTTTCTTTCGTTTGAAACAGAATCGTATTATTTTTATTTAGACTCATTATAAATAATTAATATCTTTGTGCCAAACCCAATCATTATGTGCAAATCTCTACATATTTTGAGCCAATCCAAGAACGGCCTATTGACCTTTTGTGACAAGACAAAACTCTTTCAGTTGATTTTCAATAATTTATGCTTTGAATTGTATGAATGGGAGCTGGAAGCTTTCAAGGAGTATGTTGATGAATTGGATATCCCCTACTGGGAAAATCAGTTGAAACATTGGACACAAAACCGAAAAATTCCCATTTCAGTTGGAAAAAAACACTTCATTATTTTGGTGAGCAAGGAGGAGGTCCACGAAATACTGCACCTGTTATCCTTCAAAAAACCTCATATAAAATTTTTGGAATATCAGGATATCGACTATAGGTTTATAGAAAACTGAGCCTATTCTACTTTCTAACTAGCTTCAGACATTGCCATAAAACCAATGCGGCAGGACCGGTAAGGGTGAGCGTCATTAAAATTCCGGAAAAGATGACGACATACTTGGGCCATAAAATGCCCTTCCACATTAAATAAATACCGCCGAACGTCAAGATAACGGATAGGAAAGACTCAATCCAAATAATAAGAAGGCTAGACTATTGACTGCCCACCGAGCATGAATTTATATCATTTTCAAATCCGAAACCGGATTTCATCAGACCTCTGGACTCCATTTGAATGATATAAAAAATCCTTACAATTATATTTATTTATTCTAAATAAAGTTTGATTTATTCGTAGAAGCGCATATTTTTGCCCCGCAAAACAATTCCTTATTTAAAATAAGTCTTAATTAACGTTATGTACAAACTATTCTCAGCTATCGCTCTTTTCAGTTGTCTAATTCTATCAGGACAACAAAACCCAATGACTACTGACTCCTCTACCATTAAGTTGAATGAGGTTGTTTTGTCTGCCAAAGTAATTTTTGGAAGCAAATTTGCCGCCAAGAACAGGACAGGTTCCTCATATTACCTTTCTCCTGAAGAAATCAAAAAGTTCAATTATACCGATATCAACCGTACACTGCGTTCCGTTCCCGGGGTCAATATCTACGAGGAAGATGGCTTTGGGCTAAGACCCAATATCAGTTTAAGAGGCACATCCCCAGAAAGAAGTTCCAAGATTACCTTAATGGAGGACGGTGTCCTTATTGCCCCTGCGCCATACAGCGCACCATCGGCCTATTATTTTCCGACCATAGCCCGCATGCAGGCAGTGGAAATATTGAAAGGAAGTAGCCAAGTCCAGTTCGGGCCATACACAACGGGCGGTGCCATCAATATGGTGTCAACAGAAGTGCCCGACAACTTCGGTATCTTTTTAAACAGTAGTTACGGAAGTTTTCAAAGTGGTCGTATTCACACCCAACTTGGGGATAGCCGCAAAAACTTCGGATACGCCGTGGAATACCTCAATTACAATTCCAACGGATTCAAAAACCTTGAAAATGGGGACAACACCGGTTTTGATAAGAATGACCTCGTCGCCAAATTTAAAGTCAACACCAATCCCGAGGCCGCTTTGGGGCAGGAATTCGAGGTTAAGTTCCAGTATTCTGATGAAACCTCCAACGAAACCTACCTAGGGCTTACCCAAGAGGATTTTAATGCAGACCCCTTCCGTAGGTATGCAGGTTCTCAAAACGACCAAATGAACACCGAGCATTTTCAGGTCATGGGAACACATGCCTTAAAGTTCAACGATCAATTCAGAATCACCACCATTGGCTATTACAATGATTTTAGCAGAAATTGGTATAAGGTCGACTTCGTTACCGTTGATGGAGAACGCGAAGGAATTGGAAACATATTCAGCGACCCTACCACGTTTAATGCTTACATTGATTTGGTAACAGGAGCTACCGACAGTGATGGTGACGATTTCCTAAATGCACGCAACAACAACAGGGATTATTTATCAACGGGGGTACAGACCAAATTGGACTACCACTGGAGCGGTGAGAACACCTATCACGACCTAGAAATAGGACTGCGTTACCATTATGATGAAGAGGACCGTTTTCAATGGATAGATGATTATGCCATGGTGAACGGAAACATGCTATTGATAAACGAAGGTATCCCTGGAACAAATGCCAACCGCATTAGCAGTGCAAAGGCCTTTGCCTCTTATGCGATGTACAAGTTAAAGATCAACCAATTGACCTTGACCCCCGGCTTTCGCTATGAGAACATGACTTTGGAAAGGTTGGACTATGGCACAAATGATGTAGATCGGATAGGCACAGATACTTCGGAGCGAAAGAACAAAGTGGATGTGTTTATCCCTGGAATAGGGTTCAACTATAATTTCAATGCGTTTTCTATTTTCGGAGGGGTTCACAAAGGGTTTTCGCCCCCCAGCAACCAACCTGGGGAAAATCCGGAAGAGAGTGTCAACTACGAACTGGGAAGCCGCTTCTCGTTCGCTGGGATTTCCGGGGAGTTTGTTGGTTTTTACAACGATTACAGCAACCTATTGGGCAGCGATCTTGCTGCAACCGGGGGAACCGGCTCTTTAGATCAGTTCAATGCTGGTGAAGTGCGCGTGCAAGGCATAGAATTATTGCTCAACTATAACTTTTTGGAAAACAACCAAAACCTTCAATTGCCCTTTACTTTTGGTTACACCTTGACCGACACGGAATTTTTGAGCAGTTTTGGAAGTGGCAATGATATCTGGGGCGAAGTTAATTCAGGCGATGAGATGCCCTACATCGCCAAGCATCAGTTCAACGCCTCCCTATCCTTGGAGCATCAAAATTTTGAAGTAAACCTCAGCGGTAGATATAACGGAGCATTTAGGACCATGGCCGGGAGCGGTCCCATCCCCGCCAATGAAAAAGTGGACTCCAACTTTATCGTAGATCTAGGGGGCCGATACAGATTCAACAAGCATGTAGCGCTAACAACCAATATAATCAACTTGTTGGACCAAAAATATGCTGTCGCCAGGGTACCTGCCGGATTGCGACCTGGACATCCATTTGGCATCTATGCTGGAGTTGAGCTTCGCTACTGATCTTTGATTTGAAAGAAATTCCAAAAAGGCACGCTTCGGGGTGCCTTTTTTAATGGTACACCGAAAACAATTCGGTAGCCTTATTGTACGCTGCTTCAAAAACCATCCAGTTTACTCCGGTTTCCGCTTTTGTCGTGGTGAAGTAGGAAAGCATTTTCTCCGTGGGCATGTTCCCGGTAAGCTCATCCTTGGCCATGGGGCATCCGCCAAATCCTTGTACGGCCCCATCAAAACGCCTGCATCCTGCCTTGTAGGCGGCATCCACTTTTTCATGCCATTTGGTGGGCGTTGTATGTAGGTGGGCCCCGAATTCAATGTCTGGATATTTTGGGATGAGATTGGAAAACAAATAGTCGATAACTTCTGGTGTAGAAGTTCCAATGGTATCGGAGAGCGATAAAATCTTGGTGCCCATAGCCGCCAATTTTTCGGTCCACTCCCCTACTATTTCCACATCCCAAGGGTCTCCATATGGATTGCCGAACCCCATGGAGATATACGTGACCACTTCTTTATTGTGCTTGTTGGCCAATTCCAAAATTCCTTCCAAAGTTTCCACAGATTGGGCAATGGTCTTGTGCGTATTCCGCATTTGAAAGTTCTCGGAAATGGAAAAAGGAAATCCCAAATAATCGATGGCCTTGTGTTGACAAGCGTCTTCAGCCCCCCGAATATTGGCCACAATCGCCAGAAGTTTACTCTTGGTCTTGGAAAGGTCCAACAGATTCAAAACTGCTGCGGTGTCCTGCATTTGCGGAATGGCCTTGGGCGAGACAAAACTGCCAAAATCAATGGTATCAAAACCACAACCCAAAAGGGATTGAATGTACCTTGCCTTTTCCGCTGTGGGAATAAAGGTCTTTATGCCTTGCATGGCATCCCGTGGACATTCTATGAGTTTTATCTTTGACATAGGCCGACCGTAAAATTACCATTATTTATCCGATGGCAATAGATAAAATCATGCCCAGACCTGGAGTGATAAGGTTTATGATTTACGTTCCAATAGGGCTTTGTTGATTTTTTTGATGAGACCGGGCCCCTCATAAATAAAACCGGTGTACAGTTGGACCAAATCCGCTCCTGCTTCCAATTTCTCCAAAGCATCTTCAGCCGTGTGGATGCCTCCAACCCCGATAATGGGAAATGCCTTGTTGCTTTTTTCCGCCAAAAACCGAATGACCTCCGTGCTTCTTTGCGCCAAAGGTTTGCCACTTAAACCTCCTTTTTCCTCCGTAATAAAAAGTGGGGTCTTTAGATTGGTTCTGGAAATGGTGGTATTGGTTGCAATGACCCCATCAATTTCGGTTTCCTGCACAATACCAATGATGTCCATGAGTTGTGCATCGGTAAGATCCGGGGCAATTTTCAACAATATGGGTTTTTCCTTTCGCTTTAGTTTTTTGGCCTGCTTACTATTCTGACGCTTCAATTTTTTGAGCAAGTTGGTCAATGGTTTCTTGTCTTGGAGTTCCCGAAGTCCCGGTGTGTTGGGCGAACTCACGTTCACCACAAAATAGTCAACGTATTCAAAAAGGGCCTCAAAACAAATAAGATAGTCCTTGATGGCATCGGCGTTGGGTGTGGCCTTGTTTTTTCCAATGTTTCCCCCAACAATTACCCGGTGGTCCTTCTTCAACTGTTCCACAGCTTCAAAAACACCTTTATTGTTGAACCCCATTCGGTTGATGATGGCCTTGTCCTCACGCAATCGGAACAATCGCTTTTTGGGGTTTCCCGGTTGTGGTTTGGGCGTTAAAGTCCCTATTTCAACAAAACCAAAACCAAAATTGGAAAACTCGTTGTACAATCTGGCATCCTTATCAAAACCGGCGGCAAGACCCACCGGATTCTTGAATTTTATTCCAAAAACTTCCCGTTCCAAACTGGGGTCCTCCACTTCAAATGCCTTTCTGAACAAAGGGCCAAATCCCAGCTTTGAAAGTATCCCAATGGCCCAAAAAGAAAAATGATGTGCCGCTTCCGCATCTAGCAAAAAGAGGATTGGACGAATGAGAATTTTATACATTCAACAGATTTTGGACAAAAATAAAAACTCTTAAAACAGTTTGGTGGAAAAGATTCATTTTTCGTCAACCGACCTGTTTATGTGGATAGGACGCAGGGTAAGTGTATTACACAACTCCAAATAGAACTCATATTGCTTTGGATTAAAAATGGACAGCAATCTTTTGTCCATCATCCGCACGTTTTGCTTCATGCTATCTATAATTGCCCTGTATTCCGTTGAAACTTTCAGGAGAACTTCAGGGGAACTTTCTTCATGCTGTTTTAAAAGATATTCAGCCTGGTTCTGTAAAATCCCATTCCTAATTTTGAGTTCGGCACTCCAATTTCTCAGGTTTTCCAATTGTTCTTCGTTGAGTTGAAAAACCTCGGCGATGGTATCATCATCCTTTCCTCCAACTCCAAGCATACAATCCTGCTGGGCAAAAACAGAAAAACTCAACATCAAAAAAAGACTAAAAAAAGCTGCTTTCAATGGGTATGGGGTTTAAAAAAACAATGAAAGATAGTGGTAAAAGTGTTTTCTTGATCAAATTCACGATTGAATAAGCATTATTTTTGATGAAACGCATACACACAATATGGAGCAATTACTACCCCGATTTCTTGATTATGTAACCACCGACACCCAGAGCGACCCGTATTCCAAAACCACCCCCAGTACGGAAAAACAATGGGACCTTGCCAAAAAATTGGTGATGGAACTGCACCAGATCGGCATGCAGGAAGTATCCATTGATGAAAATGCCTACATCATGGCCACCTTGCCCAGCAATACGGACAAAAAGGTGCCCACGATCGGTTTTATTTCCCATATGGATACGTCCCCAGATTTCAGTGGAAGAAATGTGAAGCCCCAGATTGTAAAAAATTATGACGGCAAGGACATTGTGCTCAACAAAACCAAAAACATTGTGCTCTCCCCTGATTATTTTGAGGACTTGCTCCAATATGAGGGCCAGACCTTGATCACTACGGATGGGAATACCTTATTGGGTGCCGATGATAAGGCGGGGGTTGCCGAAATTGTCACGGCCATGGAATATTTGGTGCAACACCCCGAAATAAAACATGGTAAAATTCGGATTGCCTTTACCCCGGATGAGGAAATTGGCAGGGGTGCCCACAAGTTTGATGTAAAAAAGTTTGGAGCCGACTGGGCCTACACCATGGATGGCAGCCAAGTGGGGGAACTGGAGTTTGAGAATTTCAATGCGGCCAAGGCCAAAATTACCATTACCGGAAAGAGCGTACACCCCGGATATGCGAAAAACAAAATGGTAAATGCCATCGGGATTGCCAATGAGTTTCTAAGCCTGATGCCGCCCCGGGAAGTCCCGGAGCATACTTCGGGCATGGAAGGCTTTTTCCATGTGCACAAAATTAAGGGTGAAATTGAAAAAACAGAAATAGAGCTCATCATCCGCGACCATGATGCCATTCAATTTCAGGCCCGAAAAGAAATGCTGGAAGACATCACCGAAAAACTCATCAAAAAATATGGGGATTACGTAACCCTTCACATTGAAGATCAGTACAAAAACATGCGCGAAAAAGTGGAACCTGTATTCCACATTGTTGAAATTGCCGAAGAGGCCATGAAACGACTCGGGATAGAACCCATCATCAAGCCCATTCGTGGGGGAACGGATGGTTCCCAATTGAGTTTTATGGGACTGCCCTGCCCCAACATTTTTGCCGGGGGACACAATTTTCATGGAAAATATGAATATATTCCCTTGGAAAGTATGGAAAAGGCCGTAAAGGTCATTGTTAAAATCTGCGAACTCACAGCCTCACAAATTAAATAGGATGGAGAAACAGGAAAAACTAGAGAACTACTATCAAAAAGAACACACGTTTAAGGAGAGCATTGCACACCTCAGGGAAATTGCCCTAAAAACCGAGGCCGAAGAGGATTTTAAATGGGGTATTCCCGTGTACACCCTAAATGGCAAAAATGTATTTGGGATTTGTACGTTCAAACAGCATTTTGCGATTTGGTTTTTTAATGGGATGTTTTTGAAGGACCCAAAAAAGGTGCTGGAAAATGCGCAAGAAGGCAAAACCAAGGGCATGCGACACTGGAAGTTCCAAAGTTTGGATGAGGTGGAGGCCAAAACCGTTTTGGCTTATATGAACGAGGCTTTGGACAACCAAAAAAAGGGGCTGGAAGTGAAGGCTGAAAAAACCACGAAAGTTGCCATTCCCGAACTCCTGCAATCCAAATTGGCAATGAACGCTACACTACAAGCTGCTTTTGAAAAGTTTACGCCCTACAAACAAAAAGAATTCTGCGAATACATTGCTGAGGCCAAACAGGAAGCCACCAAACTGCGACGATTGGAAAAAATATTGCCCATGATCGAGAAAGGGGTTGGGTTGAATGATGGGTATCGGTAAGTTCTTGACTCTCCATCATCTATGGCAGTGTCCCATCAATTGTATCTGGATTCTTTAGCCGAAAAACGCTAACTTCACTCCTGTCTGCCGATAGACAGGTACCGGTTGATATAATTCATTAAAAACGAATCATTTCTTTAAACGTTGGCATGCATTAAAACTTTGAGAATGAAAAAAATCATTTTTCTAACAATTTTCTTACAATTATTTTCTTGTAAAGACACACAGGATAGATTGAACCTTACTCAAGGAGTATACATATCGAACATAACCATTATTTCTTCTGAAGATGGAAACTACAGCCCATATATAGGTCATTTGGTAATAGAAAAAGATAAAATCGTTTACATTGATAAAAACGAGCCAAGTGTTAGCGGGAAATTTGAAAAAATTGACGGAACAGGAAAATTCGTAATTCCGGGATTAATTGATAGCCATGTTCATATCACAGAAGTACAAGGAATGCTTCCCCATCATATGGAAAAATATCCTGAATTGACAGAAGAATTTAATAAACAGATGCCCCGAAGCTATCTGTACCATGGCTTTACAACTTTGATCAACCTGGGAGGCATATCAGAGGAACAGATTACTTCTTTTAATGCACAACCCATAAAACCGGATTTATTTCATACTGGCAGGTCTGGAGCATCAGTTGCAAATGGCTATCCTATGAATTTTGCTCCTGAGCAATTCCGATTCGAGGGAACTCCAAATTTCATATATCTGGAAAGTGAGGCTGACAATATCCCGGATAAATTTGAACCGGCGGACCATACTCCAAAAGCTGTTGTAAGTCGTATAAAAAATTCAGGGGGCATTGCCGTCAAATCATATTATGAATCTGGTTTTAGAGGTATGCCAAAATTACCCGTGCCCACAAAAAGTATTATGAACGATTTGTTAAGTGAAACCCATTCCAATGGACTTGTTCTTACCGTTCATGGTAATTCGCTTGAAGCCCACTCATTCTTGGCCGATGTTGGTGTAGATGTTATCGCCCACGGTTTATGGAACTGGGGGAAATACAAAGATGTACCAAAAGATTCATTGCCCACAGAGATAAGGAACGTCTTGGACTTGCAGATTCAAAAACAAATTGGTTATACACCCACTTTGACTGTTATAGCTGGGGAAGAAGCTTTAGCGGATGATACGTATCTTAGCAGCCCTGAACTAAACAAAATTGTGCCAAAAAAATTGCTGAATTGGTATAAGACAGAGGAAGGACAATGGTTTGCCAATGACCTTTTTGGGGACTATTCGGCTGAGGAAATCCATACAATTTATGGCAACATTCAAGCTCATGCAAAACTCGCTTTAAAATACCTAGCGAACAATGGAGGGTTAATTCTATTTGGTACGGACACTCCTTCAGCACCAACATATGGAAACCAACCTGGCCATAATGGATTTTGGGAATTAAAATTAATGAATGAAGCAGGAGTTCCGTTAAACCAAATTCTTGCCTCAGCAACAATTAACAACGCAAAGGCATTTAAATTGGACTCCGATGTAGGTTCAATAAAAGTTGGAAAAAAAGCAAATTTGATATTGATGACAAAGAATCCTCTTAAAGAAATAGAGGCCTACAACACTATTGAAAATATAGTACTAGGAGGTGAAGTATTAATTAGAGAAAATTTATCTGTAAAATAATAACAACATGCCAACTCCGTATAAAAATAATGCGTAGCTTATTACAAAACCGCACTATTCTTATACAATACCGAAAAGTGTAATTCCAAAACAACGCACCATTTTAAACTCAAAACTGCTTATCCAACCTGTGGCAACTCCCACCCATTATGGTAGGCTTTTGCTAAATGTGCATTGGCTTCGGTGTTCGTAAACTGTCCTTGGTAAGCATCCCAAAATAAGCGTTCCCCGGTTTTATAGGCAATGTTGCCCATGTGGCTTACCACGGCGGCATCGTACCCCACTTTTATGGGCGCATTGAGAATGGTCTTGTCCCGTGATTTAACCGCATCCAAAAAGTTGGTGGTATGCAAATCCAACCCATTCGCATCAACTTGCTGTAGGGGAACCGGCTCAATTTTGGGGCCATTGTCCTGGCTCCAATGCGGGCGGTCATTTTCCGGAATCACTTCCCATCCGCCGCGGTCCAATACCAAAGTACCGTTGTTCCCGATAAAGGCAATGCCGTGGTTTCGGCCATAGTTCCCCCCATCAATTCCGGTGGCGTGTTCCCACAATAGGGAAAAACCATCAAATTCGTAAACGGTTTGTAAGGTATCCGGGGTTTCTGCGGCATCATTAGGATAGGCAAATTTTCCGCCCATGGCCATTACGGACTTCGGCGTGGAGGCTTTCATGCCATACAGCGCATAATCGATAAGGTGCACGCCCCAATCGGTCATCAATCCGCCAGCATAGTCCCAGAACCATCTAAAATCAAAATGGAAGCGGTTTTTGTTGAAAGGGCGGTCTGGAGCCGGGCCCAACCACATTTTATAATCCACCCCTGCAGGGACGGGACTATCGGGAACTGGGGGAATAGATTTCATCCACCCTTGATAGGCCCACGTTTTAGCCAAACGAATTTGTCCCAACTTTCCGGAATGCACATAATTGATGGCATCCACAAAATGGGGCTGACTACGCTGCCATTGCCCGATTTGTACCATACGGTCACTGGTATTTACCTTGCCCAACATCACATCACACTCCGCAATGGAATTGGCAATGGGTTTTTCGCAATAGACATCCTTTCCGGCATCAATGGCGTCCACCAGCAACAAACAATGCCAATGGTCAGGAGTGCCAATAATGGCGATATCAATATCCTTGTCCTCCAACAATTTTCTGTAATCCGAATACCATTTGGGCTTCTTGATGCCTGCTTTTTCCAAATCGGCGGTTCGTTGTTGGAGCACATTTTCATCCACATCGCAAAGAGCGACTACCTCAACTTCACTGTTTTTGAGCATGGAAGACAAATCTGAAAATCCCATTCCTTTGCAGCCAATAAGTCCCACTTGGATTTTGTCGTTGGGACTGACATTTTTTCGAATGGAGGCCAATAGTTCCATGGGAAAAACCAGGGAAGCTCCCATTCCAGCCATCAAAAAGGATCCTTTTTTCACAAATTGTCTTCGAGTGCCCATATCTTTTTTAAATTTTGGATAAGATACAAAAAAAACGTCCCTCGCATTTCAATTTACGAGAGACGTCATCTTTAGAAAAATGATAAATCTATTTACTTTACTTTTTATCGGAAGGTGCGTTCAACTTTTTGCTCATTTCCATGGAAATGGCAGAACGGTCAAACTTTAAACGGCCGGCCATGGTTTCGATGACGCAGGAAAAATCGTTGTCGTTCAATTCCACAATTTTTCCGTGCAATCCGCTTTTGGTGATGATCTTATCACCTTTTTTTAATTCCGAAGTAAATTTTTTCTCATCCTTCTGACGCTTCATTTGCGGGCGAATCATAAAAAAATACGCCACGGCAAAAATCAATATCAGAGGTAAAAACTGTCCTATGTTTTCCATTCAGGTTATTATAAATCTATTTAACAGGACCAGCTGGAGCCGCCCCCGCAGGGTTGACAAAAGCCTTTATCCTTAACATTTCTGTTCCTTTTTCGGTATTGGCGGTAACGGTGATGGTCTTGGTCACCTGGTTTTGTCCAGAACCGTTGAACTTCACCAACAACTCACCAGATTCTCCGGGAGCGATGGGGGTGTTCTTTGGATATTCAGGAACGGTACATCCACAGCTACTTTTGGCATCGGTGATGATCAAAGGGGCATCTCCGGTATTGGTAAATTTAAAGGAAGTCTCTTGGGGAGTTCCTTGTGCAATCGTTCCAAAATCATGCTCTGCCTTTTCAAAGGACATCACCGGAATCTTCTTTTGTGCTTCGTCCCTACTGGTAGCACTTTCAACGTTGTCAGCAACTATTTTTTTCGATGCTTTATCCTTGCAGGAAACACTTACCAAAGCAACTGCCAGGACCAAACTTAAAATTGTTGTTATTCTTTTCATGATAAAAATTTGTTTTTCCAAAATTAAACAAATATTGTTTACTGTAGCCCTCTTCCAATTTTTTGCAGTCTTCCGTTGGATTTATACTCCTTGGCCAACTTGTCCAAAACCCCATTTATAAAGATACTGCTCTTGGGCGTGGAGTATTCCTTGGCTATCTCCAAATACTCATTTAAGGTTACTTTTTCTGGGATGGAGGGGAAATTGAGCAATTCACAAATGGCCATTTTCAATATGATGGAATCAATCTCGGCAATACGGTCATTGTCCCAATTGGGCGTCTTCCCTTCTATCTCTTGTTCCCATTTGGCATCGTTGAGCAGGGTCTTGGTCAGCAGTTCATTGGCGTAGTCCATATCCTGTTGATCCTTGAGCAAAGCGGGAAGAAAAAACTTTTCATTGGAGTTTTCACTGGCCTTGCGCAAACGCTTCATCAAATAGGTGTTGACAATGGGAATATCGTCTACCCAAGTGAGTTTATCCTCCTCAAAATACTCATAAATCTTGTCATTGGGAGCTATGATGTTCTTGAAAAGTTGCAGAACCACATCACGATCATCCTCGTAGTCGTTCTTGCCGTTGGTCATGTATTGTTTGTAAATATCGCTGCCAACCACCTCTTTGTAAATGATCTTTACATACTCTTCATTCAAGTACCAATTGTTCAGCTTTCTTTTGGACAAGGCAGCCTTCAAGGATTCATTGTTGGCAATTTGCAACAGCAATCTGTTCTTTACAAATTTTTCGGGGTCGGGATAGGTGTCCTCTTCGGTGGCCACATACTTTTTTGAAGCACGGTTCACATGTCTGTTGGCCATTTGGTGCAGTTCGGCCAAAAGGCTCAAAACGAGCAAATAGAGCACATACATGTTCTCTATACTCACTTTTAGGAACTTCTCCTGTTTTTCCAAAGAATCGTCCTTGGATTGGATCAATGCGTAGATGCATTGCATCACTTTTACTCTGATATGCCTTCGGGTAAGCATTTTTAAAGAACTTTTAAAGTCATTGATTGGCTTTCACCCCGCAAAAGTAATCTTATATTTCAATCTTACCTACCAAAGTTGTTTTCTTATCAGTTTTATAACATTTACTTTGTGGTCAATGGCATATATTTGCTGGATTGTCATTAAAAAATGACGCTCAAAAACCATCTTTCCCTTTTATGAAGGAACTAAAACACCTAAATAAATACTTCAAAAAATACTGGTTTAAGCTGTTTTTGGGGATCTTGATCACCATTATTGCCCGTATTTTTTCCTTGATCATGCCTTCGTATGTGAACAAATCCATACAGGTTGTTGAGGATTTTATGTCAAACGTCATCACCCTGACGGACGCCAAAGGGATGTTGCTCCAATATATTCTGATCATTGTCGGAGCCGCTATCCTTTCCGGACTTTTCACCTTTTTAATGCGGCAGACCATCATCAATGTCTCCCGCTACATAGAATACGATCTAAAAAACGAGGTCTTTGACCATTACCAATTGCTCAGCCTCAATTTTTACAAAAAAAACAGGATCGGTGACCTCATGAACCGAATCAGTGAAGATATTAACCAAGTGCGGCTGTATGCGGGGCCCGCCATTATGTATGGCATACAGACACTCACCCTTTTTGCTTGTTTAATCCCGTTGATGTTCATTAAGGCCCCTACCCTAGCTGCCTACACGCTGCTTCCCTTGCCTGTTTTATCGGTTTTGATCTATCAGATCAGTAAAATTATCCACAAGAGAAGTACCAAGGTCCAAGAGTTTTTATCCACCCTGTCCACCTTTACCCAAGAATCTTTTTCGGGGGTGGCCGTGATCAAAGCCTATAGCCTTGAGCCCAAAATCAATTCAGAATTAAAAGATTTGGCCCAAGAGGGAAAAGATACCAGCATGGCACTGGCCAAAGTAAATGCCTGGTTTTTTCCATTGATGATTCTCCTTATTGGAATCAGTAACATTTTTGTGATCTATATTGGAGGAAGACAATACATCAACGGTCAAATTGAGTCCATTGGGATCATTGCCGAGTTTATCCTCTACGTGAACATGCTTACCTGGCCCGTTGCCATTGTGGGATGGCTCACCTCCATCATTCAAAGGGCCGAAGCTTCCCAAAAACGCATCAATGAATTTTTAAAGGAGGAGCCTTCCATCAAAAATGAAGTGGCGCAAGAAACCCCCATCCATGGGGATATTGAGTTTAAAAACGTCACCTTTACGTATGAGGATACCAATATTACCGCCCTCAACAATGTTTCCTTTACCATTAAAGCCGGGGAAACCGTTGCCTTTTTGGGGAAAACCGGATCCGGTAAATCCACTATCCTGGATTTGGTGGCAAGACTATACGATGTAAGCTCGGGTGAAATATTGATTGATGGCGTACCCCTTCAAAAATTGAACCTGAACAGTTTACGGAGTTCCATTGGGGCCGTACCCCAGGATGCCTTCCTTTTTTCGGATACCATAGAGAACAATATCCGGTTTGGGAACGAAAATGCCTCCCATGATGAGATTGTTGAGGTGGCCAAAAAGGCGGTGGTCCACAAAAACATTCAAGGTTTTGCCAAAAAGTACAATACCATTTTGGGCGAACGGGGCATTACGCTGAGTGGCGGTCAAAAGCAGCGGGTTTCCATTGCCCGTGCGCTGCTCAAAGACCCAAAAATCTATCTTTTTGATGACTGTCTGTCCGCAGTGGATACAGAAACCGAAGAAGAAATTTTGAACAACCTAAAACGGGAATCCCAAGACAGGACCACCTTGATCGTAAGCCATAGGGTCTCTTCGGCCAAAAACGCAGATAAGATCATTGTATTGGAAAATGGGACCATACTCCAAGAGGGCACCCATGAGGAATTGAACAACGTTGATGGGTACTATAAAGAACTCTATCTCAACCAGCTCTCTGGGAAAGAATGATAAAAAAGTTGCTGGATTAGCTTTTTTTTTCCATTTTTGGGAGAACATACAACCAAAGTTTAAAACACTAGACCAAATGGGCGAGAAAGATATAATGGATCAGGAAGAGATTTATTCGAAAGTCTTACGAGCAGGAAGAAGAACTTATTTTTTTGACGTAAGAAGCACCAAGGCCGGTGATTACTACCTTACCATCACAGAAAGCAAGAAGTTTACCCACGATGATGGCTCCTTTCACTACAAAAAGCACAAAATCTATCTTTACAAGGAAGATTTCTCAGCTTTTAGGGAAATTATGGAAGAAATGATGGACTACATCATTGACGAAAAAGGCCATGAAGTAATCTCGGAACGGCACCAAAAGGATTTCAAAAAAGAAGAAAATGACGGCATCAGTGAGAATGGAACCGCATCTGGCAGTTTCACCGATGTTGATTTTGATGACATTTAGGTAATATTACCTTAAAAAATAGTGTAAAACGACCTGCGCTCTGCAGGTCGTTTTTTATTTTTATACCTACTAACTAACTCAATCTTCATCTCATGAAAAAACGCAGCCTTCTATTCGTTGCCCTATTGGTTGGTCTCAGCCTTACAGCACAACAAGTAACATTGGAGTATTATTTACCGGATGGTGTCCCTTATGACCCAAACATTCCAAAACCCGCGGATGTCATTGGACATGAGGTTGGTGAATGGCATGTTACCCATGACAAGCTGGTGTCCTACATGTACCAACTTGCTGAATCCAGTGATCGGATCACCATTGAAAACAGGGGAACCACCTTTGAAGGCCGTCCCATACTTCTACTTACGGTAACCACGCCAAAAAACCATCAAAATATTGAGACCATTCGGCAACAGCATATTGCGCTTTCCGAAGGAAGCCCAGATATGAACACTTCGGAAATGCCCGTTATTGTGTACCAAGGGTTTTCCATCCATGGAAATGAACCCAGTGGTGCCAATGCCGGACTGGCCTATGCCTATTATCTGGCCGCGGCCCAAGGTCCAAAAATTGAGTCCATGCTGGACAATATGGTCATTCTTATGGATCCCAGTTTTAATCCAGATGGTTTGCAGCGCTTCGCGTATTGGGCCAATGTGAATAGAAGTCAAAACCTGAACCCAGATAACAACGAACGTGAATACCACGAGGTTTGGCCCGGCGGACGAACCAACCACTACTGGTTTGACCTTAACCGCGACTGGTTACCTGCACAATTGCCGGCCAGTAGGGCCCGTGTTGAAACCTTCCATAAATGGTTGCCCAACATTTTAACGGACCATCATGAAATGGGTACCAATTCCACTTTCTTTTTTCAACCTGGAGAACCCAAACGGGTACATCCACTGACGCCCAAAATCAACCAAGAGCTCACCCAAGAGATTGGCACCTATCATGTGAAGGCCTTGGACAAAATTGGGTCATTGTATTTTTCGGAAGAAAATTATGATGACTATTATTATGGTAAGGGTTCCACCTTTCCAGATGTGAATGGAAGCATTGGAATTTTGTTTGAGCAGGCCAGTTCACGGGGGCATGTCCAAGAAAGTGATAACGGACTGTTGACTTTTCCCTTTACCATACGAAATCAGTTTACCACTGCTTTGTCCACCATTGAGGCGGCCCAAAACATGCGGACAAAACTGTTGGAGTATCAAAAAAACTATTACGCAGACTTACGCAGTGAAGGTTCACGGAGCAAAACCAAGGCCCTAATTTTTGGGGATAGCAAGGATGCTTCCAAAACTTGGCACTTGGCCGAAATTCTAAAACGACATAAAATAAAGTTCCACGAATTGGCTTCGGATGCCACGATTGGTGGAAAGAGTTATAAAAAAGGATATAGCTATGTGGTGCCGATGGACCAGAAAAACCCAAGGCTCATCAATGCCATGTTTGAGAAGCGGACCACTTTTGCCGACAGTCTGTTTTATGACATATCCGCTTGGACCTTTCCGTTGGCCTTTAATGTGGATTACGCAGAGCTCTCCTCCCTGTCCAATGCCGGACCGGAAGTTGTGGATTTTCAACGCCCAACAGGTGGAGTGGACCGAAAGAGCAACTATGCCTATGTTTTTGAATGGCACGAATACTACACCCCTAAAGTGTTGAATGCCATTTTGGAAAAAGGCCTTCGCGCCAAAACCGCAAGGACCCCATTTACCTTGGAAGGCACTCGGTATGACTATGGCAGTATCATGGTGCCCGTACAGAACCAAAAATTGGATTCCGATGAGCTGTACACCTTTTTAAATGGTATTGCGCAAGAAAGTGGCGTAACCCTCCATGGGGCATCCACCGGGCATACCGAAGGAATTGATTTGGGAAGTGGTGATTTTGAAGCCCTTAAAAAACAAAAAGTGGCCATTTTGGTGGGCGACGGCACCCGCTCCTACGACGCCGGGGAAATTTGGCATCTGTTCGATACCCGCTATGACATAAAGATCACCAAAATCGACACCAAGTATTTCAACAGTGTGGACCTGGATTCCTATACGGCTTTGCTACTGCCCGGTACGGGTTGGGGCGGCGGTACCATGCTCGATAAAAAAGGGGCTGAAAAAATCAAGGAATGGGTCAAGAATGGTGGTACGGTTATCGGGTACAGGACTACGGCCAATTGGTTCAAAAACCATGAGTTCATGGATCTAAAAATGCGAAATGATACCTTGATCGCCAAAAATATCGCCTTTGACCAAAAAGAGGATTTTCAAGGGGCCCAAGTGACCGGAGGTGCCATTTTTGAAGCCGACTTGGACAGGTCACATCCCATCAACTACGGCTATAAAAATGACAAATTGGCCCTTTTCCGAAACACCAATATTTATTTGGAACCTGAAAAAAATAGCTACGACAATCCCATTCAGTATACCAATGATCCGTTGCTGAGTGGCTATATTTCCGAAGAAAATGCGGAACTCATCAAAAACAGTGTACCCTTTAAGGTGCAACGGTTGGGCAAAGGAAGGGTGATTCTCTTTACCGATAACACCAACTTCAGGGCATTTTGGTACGGCACCAATAAACTGCTGATGAACGCTATTTTCTTTGGGCAGATGATGTAAGGGATGCATCCCGACATCCACTAATTTTGTAACGAATATAATAATCAAAAAAAAAGAACTATGGCCAGAACCCCAAGCAACATGCTTCCCCTGGGCACCAAGGCCCCGGATTTTGAACTATTGGACACCGTATCCGACGAAACCCTCTCACTACAAAAGATAAAGGGTGAAAAAGGAACGGTAGTTCTATTTATATGCAACCACTGCCCTTTTGTGATCCATGTGAATCCAGAGATTTCCAAATTGGGCAAGGAATACCAGGCCAAGGGCATCAACTTTGTGGCCATTTCCAGTAACGATGTGGAAAACTATCCGCAGGATGCCCCGCACTTGATGAAGGAAAAGGCCCAAGAAATGGACTACACCTTTCCATATTTGTACGATGAAACCCAAGAAGTGGCCAAGGCCTACGATGCCGCCTGCACGCCTGACTTTTATCTTTTTGATGGGGACTCAAAATTGGTCTACCGCGGTCAGTTGGACGATTCCAGACCCGGAAATGGACTGCCCCTCACGGGATCAGACCTTAGAAATGCCATGGATGCCCTTTTGGAAGGAAAGATCATTGACCCCAATCAAAAACCGAGTATTGGGTGCAACATCAAATGGATTGGGAACTAATGTAATACTAGGGCTATGAAAATAAGTCCAAAAGAAGCGCTGGGGAAACTTTCGGAAGTGGATTCCCCATTTTTGACCCTTTTTGGGCACGGTTCACTGTCGGTTGAAATCTATCAGCCCAAAAAAGTGGACCTGCAACAACCGCATTCCCGTGACGAAATCTATGTGGTGGTTTCAGGAAGCGGTGAATTTTTGAACGGCGGAAAACGCACTACTTTTTCCCAAGGTGATTTTCTGTTCGTTCCCGCGGGAGTGGAACATCGGTTTGAAAACTTTACGGACGATTTTGCTACTTGGGTGTTTTTCTACGGACCGGAAGGAGGTGAAAACAGCTGATGGAAAACCATATAATTTTGGAGCCGGTCAATGCCAAAACAATTGATGCCTACATCGACATCGGAAAAAAATCATATCAAGAACATTACCTGCATTTATGGGAAAATGAAGACCCGACACCTTATATCGCCAAGAGTTTTACCGCTGAAGTGGTCAATAGGGAATTGGCCGACCCCAATATGGAAAACCTATTGATAAAAATGGGAAAAACGCCGGTTGGCGTAGCCAAACTGGTGAAAGATTGTGACCTCGATGAGTTTTCTGCCGAAGAGGCACTTCTGGTGGAAAAAATCTATCTGCTCAAGGAACATACCGGCAAGGGGCATGGAAAAAAAGTGCTGCGACTCATTGAAGACCATGCCATTGGTTTGAAGAAGAAAGTGATTTGGCTAGATACCATGCAAAAAGGAGGTCCCATACATTTTTATCAGAAAAATGGCTTCAAAATCAAAAGGGAAAGTGAGCTCGGCTTAGCTGGAGCGATTCCTTCGGAAAAGGCCATGTGGATTTTGACCAAGCAGCTCTAGATCACCAACCTTCGCGTTGTATCAGATTTTCAATATGGGCAAAATGATGGCTTCCGTGCCAAGCGTATCGCCCCACATTTACTGCCAATGTGGTTTCAGTATTTCCTTCGGGATGGGTGAATTTACGCTGTAATTCTTTCCTGGAGAGCCCCCGCAACAGATAAACCAACTTGGCATGCACCACTTTTAAATGATCCAATGAGAGTTGAACAGGAGCTGTTTTGGCATCAAAAAGTGTAGCCCACCCTTCTTGATCATAGGGTTTTATGAGTGGGTTATCCTCCGTCAGGGCCCATTTGAACCGGATATAGCTGTGGTGATGGCTATCCGCAACGTGGTGCACCAATTGGCGCACCGTCCACCCACCGGGTCGGTAAGGGGTTTCCAGTTGTTTTGCAGAAAGTGGACGTACCATGGTCTCCAACCGTTGGGGCAATTTTTCCAAAACGGCGATCCATTCTTCCAACTGTTGGTCGGTGATTGTCTCCGGGATTTTGAAATGTCCTATGGGATATTTTAGTTGTACCAAAGTTTCTTTTTCCATGTTTTAAAGGTAATGAACTTCATGCTAAAATATGTTGAATCTTACAACCGAATCCCTAAAAAGGTATGTAATTTTAATACACTTTTAACTGTGTTAAAATTAAGGGGTTGATTTATCCACTAACTTTGTAGAGTACTAATTTATAATCCAAAAAAACAATACATATGGCTACACTTAGATTGGGTGATACCGCCCCGGATTTTACAGCGGTAACCTCAGAAGGAACACTGAATTTTTATGACTATTTGGGCGATGGATGGGGCATTCTGTTCTCCCACCCAGCCGATTTTACACCAGTTTGCACCACGGAACTGGGTACTGCGGCCAAATTCAAGGATGAATTTGACAAGCGAAATGTGAAAATGATGGCTTTGAGCGTGGATGGTGCCGAATCGCACAAGGAATGGATCAAGGACATCAACGAGACGCAGGCTACCAATGTCAACTTTCCCATTATTGCGGATGAGGACAGAAAGGTATCCGATCTTTATGACATGATCCATCCCAATGCGGATGATACGCTTACGGTTCGTTCGGTATTCATTGTTGGACCGGACAAAAAGGTAAAGCTGATCTTGACCTATCCTGCTTCCACCGGGCGTAATTTTTATGAACTATTGCGTGTTGTGGACTCCCTGCAATTGACGGCCAACCACAAAGTGGCCACACCTGCCAATTGGAAACATGGGGAAAAAGTGGTGGTAAGTCCGGCCATACCCACTGATGAGGCCAAGAAAATCTTTGTCAAGGGTGTTGAGGAGGTAAAACCGTATTTACGTTTGACCCCAGACCCAACGGCATAATTTTTTTTAAGAAAAAAGTAGAAAAATCCTAATTCCCAATAAATTAAGTGTAACTTTGCCCATTATTTAATTATTTTAATTTTTATTATGAGTAAAGGAACAGTAAAATTCTTCAACGATTCTAAGGGCTACGGCTTTATCACTGAAGAAGGTTCGCAAGCAGATCACTTTGTACACGTTTCAGGTTTAATCGATGAAATCAGGGAAGGTGATGCCGTAGAATTTGAACTACAGCAAGGTAAAAAAGGATTGAACGCCGTAAATGTACAAGTTATAGATTAAGGTTACAGTATACTTTTTTATAGATCAGGCCCGGGCATTGCCCGGGTTTTTTGTTTGTAATTTTTTTTAAAGGAGACGCAACCTCTTCTTTTTTTTATATCTATTTACAAAACAACCGTTCCCCATAACCATTAAATAACCGAAGCATGAACACATTCTTTGGAGTCCTTCTACTTCTTTTGGTCATTAACATATTGTTGCTCATTTTAAGCGTAAACGGTTCCAAAAAGAGCTTTTTGGGTGGTTTTTTTGGGAAAAATTGAGACCATCGCGTTAGGTTAGGGGCAATATGGTAGGGTATTTCTTCGTTGAAGTGTTATCAACAAAAAGACCTATACCCAATGAATACCTTTTTTAGCGTTTTACTGTTTTTGCTTGCCATTAATCTTTGCCTTCTTTTGGTAAGTGTGAATCGTACCAAATAAAAAGAGGCTGAATTCTAAAAAGTAGATATTCGTTAACCTGTCCCGATAGCCATCGGGATTGATTCAGGTTCCCATAGTGATTTGTGTATCAGCATGATGAGATTCTGAAATGCCTTGCCTGCCGGCAGGCAGGAATTCAGAATGACGCAATCCCATATTTTAGAAAGCCTCTTCTCTTTTTAAATCTAACCGATACTATTTCACATCCATCAATTCCACATCAAAAATTAAGGTGGCATTTGGCGGAATGACCCCTCCTGCCCCTGCACTGCCATAGGCCAAATGGGATGGAATCACAAATCTTGCCTTGTCCCCTACTTGCAGCAACCCAATGCCTTCGTCCCATCCGGGGATGACCTGCCCCACACCAATGGTAAAGTCAATGGGTTGGTTTCTTTTATAAGAGGAATCAAAAACCTGTCCGTTGGACAAACAGCCTTCATAGTGTACGGAAACGGTTTTCCCTTTTTTTGCTTTGGCCCCATTTCCTTTTTGGATGATTTTATAGCGCAATCCACTGTTGGTCTTTTCAAAACCGGCGGCGAGTTCCTCCATTTCGGCCTCTGCTTGGGCCTTGGCCTCGGCAATTCGCTTTTCGCGGGCGCCCTCAAACGTTCTGAAGGCTTCAATGGCGTTCCATTTTTCGGCTTCATCGCCTACACGTACAATCTCCAAACTTTCAATGGCATCGCCTTGGGCAATGGCATCCACCACTTCCTGGCCGTGTTCCACATACCCAAAAACAGTGTGTTTGTTGTCCAGCCAAGGTGTGGCCACGTGGGTGATAAAAAATTGGCTTCCGTTGGTTCCGGGTCCTGCATTGGCCATGGAGAGCACCCCTGGTCCCCCATGGGTAAGGTCTGGGTGGAACTCATCATCAAACTTATAGCCGGGATCTCCCGTTCCAGTTCCCAAAGGGCATCCTCCCTGGATCATAAAATCGGCAATGACCCTATGGAACCTGAGTCCATCGTAATAGGGTTTGCCTTGGGGTTTAATGGAGTTTTCCATATTGCCTTCGGCAAGTGCCACAAAGTTGCCCACGGTACCCGGGGTCTTGTCGTGCGTAAGTTTTACCAGAATTTCCCCTTTTGAGGTATTGAATTTGGCGTAGATTCCGTCTTGCATTTTTTTGATTGTTGGATTAATCGATTGCTCGATGTCTGGATTATTTTAAGGCTTCAAAGATACGGGTTTATGGCCAAGGGCAAAAGCTGGGACGGAACGTTTACAAATCATCCAAAGGGCTTCTTACTTTTCCGATTACATTATTGGAAACCTTGGTGTAGAGCAGTGTGGTGCTTATATTGTTATGTCCCAATAGTTTTTGAATAACCCGAATATCTGTTCCGTTGGGGAAAAATGCCTGCGGCCGCCCGGCCGGCACCGCAAGCGGCACCCCCTGTCCGAGCTATTTTCCCCCAACGGCCACGCAGTA